>PJTO01000405.1_pt1 | contig 20384 bp, 28 predicted proteins | sample 1512101 | NCBI WGS metagenome assembly PJTO01 (sample SAMN08177690, study PRJNA422409) | Soil metagenome, whole genome shotgun sequencing project.
AAAAACGTCGCTTCTTTTACCAAATGTCCCACTGGAAGCTGCTCATAGTTGAGAAATCCACCACCGCACGAACCGCGTGCGTCCCAATATGGAATGCGTCCAACGTCTCCTTCATAGCTCTCCTCAGGCAGAACCTCCTTTGTCTTGGTTGTAGGGTCGGGCAGGCCCTTCCCGGTTGCCAGCCATGTTGGATTTACGCCATAGACGTTTGCCAGGGCGACTGTCGCCACGGATTGTTCATAGGCTCCGCTTTCCAGCTGGGAAAGGGTGGGTTGCTTGATCCCAGCGAGCTTGGCCGCCTGGGCCTGGGTAAGACTGGCGGCTTTACGGGAATCCTTTAGGCGCTTGGCGAAATCGAACTTGGTCATGGTATAGGGATTCTTATATATAGTGCCATAGGATGGCCTATTGACAGGGCATAGGACATCCTATAAAGTCAGCGCATGGACTGGAAAACGATCACTCACGACCTAATCGCATCTGGCTATACCCAGGTGGCAATCGCTAAGCACGTCGGCTGCTCGCAGCCCACCATCGCGCTACTCGCGTCGGGTGCTCAGCGGGATCTGCGCTGGACGTATGGCGAGCGTCTTCGTCAGCTTCACAAGCGCGTCAAGGCGCGCCAGCAACGAGCGGAGTCCGCTCAATGAACCACCCCATACCCCTCAACTCCCTGGCTCATCCGGGCCTCGTCTTGCTCGCAGCAGAGCCTACGAAAGATGTCCATCACGGCGCTTTCGCTGGGCTCGTCAAAGGCGCGCAGGGCGATGTCTTGGGCTTGGGTCAGCAGGGTTTCGGTTTCAGTCACGTTCTTTTTCTCTCATTGATAGGTAGTACACGATGAGTACCCAACCAGTATCCCCAACCAAGCTTGAAAACACCCGCAAGATCGGTGCACGTATTCATGGCGAGGTTTTGCGCCGGCTTGCAGAGGTCACACAAGACCTTGCAGCCGAATTCATGGGGACTTCCGCCAGCACCGTCAGCCGCGCTAAGGGTGACCTTGAACAGGTCTGCCATCTGCTGGCTGCAATTGGCCTGCAGATCGCTCCTGTTGATTCCGTAGTGGTCAGCCGCGACGACATGCACGCGCTGGAACGCATGGCCTACAAGTACCTGCAAACCCGTATCGAGACGGACGGCGGGGGCTACTGACATGAACAAGCCGCGTATTCGTGTCACTCCTGCCACGCGCCAGATGCTCATCCAGGCAATCCTGAACGCGCCTGATGGTCACTACGTGGCTATCCAGGAGCCGAATCGCAGCCTGAACCAAAACGCCAAGCTCCATGCCTTGTGCGGAGATATCGCGGCGCAAATGAAGTGGATGGACCGCAAGCTGGGCGTTGAAGACTGGAAGCGCCTCCTGGTCGATTCCTGGATGCGCGAGACGAACCGCATGCAGCTGGTGCCGTCGCTGGACGGGAAGGGCGTTGTAGCCCTTGGTCAGCAAACGCGCTCTTTGGGCGTCAAGGACATGGCTGACCTCATTGAAAGCATTCAGGCGTTCGGAGCCATGAACGGTGTTCAGTGGTCCGATGATCCTCACATCCCGGGGTGGGTATGAACTTCTTCAAGATCAAGCGCCTGCGCTCGGAAAAGCACCGCCGCAACGTGGCAAGCCTGGATTGCGTCATCTGTGGCGCTGGCGCCCCTACTCAATGCGCTCATGCCAACTTTGGCAAGGGCTTGGCATTGAAGGCTTGCGACTCACAGACGTTCGCAGCCTGCCCGCGCTGCCATCGTCTGCATGACAGCAGCGGTATTACCAAAGAGACGCGCAGGAAGCTTGAGGTTCAGTACGTAGACCGTACCCGCGCTGAATTGATTTCTCGCGGCCTATGGCCTGCCTCTGTTGAGCAAGCCTACAAGGTCGCCTATGAGCCGATGTGGAGGGCAGCAAATGCGTGACTACGGCAAAGTCTCGCCCCAATTCTGGATCGGCGAAACCGGGAAGAAGTTGCGTAAGGCAGGTGCTGAGGCCCAGGTGGTTTCGCTGTACCTAATGACCTGCTCGCACTCCAACATGATCGGGCTGTATTACCTGCCGGTTATGTACATCGCCCATGAGACCGGATTGGGCATGGAAGGGGCTTTGAAGGGGCTTCAAAGGGCCTCCGAAGCTGGATTTTGCCACTACGACGAGGCTTCTGAGGTGGTTTGGGTAGTCGAAATGGCTAAGTTCCAGATCGATGCGGAGTTGGCAGCGGCTGATAAGCGGTGCAAGGGGGTGCAAAACGAATATGACGCACAGCCCGAGAACCCTTATTTGGCGCGGTTCTTCGATCGATACGGTGCTGCTTATCACATGACCAAAAAGAGGGGTGCAAACGGCGTCCAGGCAAGCCCCTCTGAAGCCCCTTCGGAGGCCCTTGGAAGCCAAGAGCAAGAACAGGAGCAAGAACAAGAGCAAGAACAAGAAAAGAATACCAACCCTAACGGGTTGGTTGTCGTCAGCCGAGCTGACAACGTTCCGCCTTGCCCGCATCAGGAAATCATCGCTCTGTACCACCAGATCCTGCCTACCTCGCCTGCTATCCGTGACTGGACACCTGCACGCCAAGACCATCTGCGAACCCGTTGGAAAGAGGACAAGGAGCGCCAGAACCTGGAGTGGTGGGAGCGGTTTTTCCAGTACATCGCCACGTCTGCTTTCCTGACTGGCAAAGCCACTAGCGCCGGCCGCAAGCCGTTTTGCCCTGGTCTGGAGTGGATTTGCAAGGCTGAAAACTTTACGAAGATCCGTGAAGGCCGATACGAGGACATGGCAGCATGAGCAACCACCGAGTTCCCCCGCACAACCTGAACGCCGAACAAGCGGTCATAGGCGGTCTGCTGCTGGACAACGGCGCGATTGACCGGATGGGCGACCTGAAGGCCGAAGCGTTTTACCGCGTCGAGAACCGCGATGCCTACGAGCAGATTACCCGGCTGCTGATGGCGGGCAAGCCTGCCGACGTGATTACCGTTTCGGACGCGCTGCGCCAGGCTGGTAGCGATGTCGGTTTGCCGTACCTGAACGAAATTGCCACGTCGGTGCCCAGCGCTGCGAACATCGGCCGCTACGCCGAAATCGTCCGCGAGAAGGCGCTGATGCGTGGCTTGCTGGCAGCTTCGATGAGGGTAGGCGACTTGGTGGCTGAAGGCGAGCAACCTGCCGCGCAATTGCTGGATGCCGCTCAAGCCGAGTTTGGCAAGCTGGCCGAGACCACTGTGCGCCGCGAGCCGGTGAGCATCCAGGAAGCCATGGGGCGGTACTTGGACGCGCTGGACAGTAGGTTTCACGGCGAGGGAAAGAACCCTGGCATCAAGACGGGCCTGGATGACCTGGACGAGATCCTGAATGGCGGCATTCGTCGAGGCGCGTTGGTCACCATCGGCGCCCGCCCCGGGATGGGTAAGTCGGCACTTGGCGAAACCATCGCCTGCAATGCATCGGAAGCTGGCTACTCGGTTTTCTTCTGGTCCGGGGAAATGCCGGAGTCGGAAGTGACCGAGCGGGCGGTGGCGAACTGGGGCCGTGTTCCGTCTACCGTTCTTGCGAATGCTGAGAAACGGATGACCCAGGAACACTGGGGAGGCGTCACAAGGGCCGTAGAACGCTCTGCAAGCGCAAAACTCTACGTGGACGACCAACCAGCCCTATCCCTGCTAGAAATCGTCACCAAGGCCCGCTACGTTAAGCGCAGGCATGGTCTTGATCTGGTGGTAGTCGACTACCTGCAGTTGATGGCAGGTGGAGAGGAAAAGCGCTACCAGCAGATCGAAGCGATCACCAAGGGCCTGAAGACGCTGGCCAAGACGCTGAACATCGCTGTCATCGCGCTTAGCCAGTTCAGCCGGGAAATCGAGAAGCGCCTTAACCCGCGCCCGAAATCGTCCGACTTCCGGGATGGTGGATCCATCGAACAAGACAGCGACATCCTGATCGGTCTGTACCGGGATGAGCAGGAAAACCCGGATTCGGATTTGAAGGGCTACGCCGAACTGCACGTCATGAAGAACCGGCAGGGCAAGAACGGGAAGATCAACCTTGCGTACTTGGGCGAGTTCATGCGGTTTGAAAACTTCATTGGGGTGGTGCCTGAACAACAGATCCGCCCGCCGATTCGTCGTAAGGGGTTCGACTGATGAGCGGATTCACCTACCAAGAGCGCAAGCAGTTGCGTGCCAAGTACGCCAGGTTGGCGCAAGAAGGCAGAGGCGCCTGGTTCCGTGGTGACCCATACGAGGTGTGGGATTGGGGCATGGCATTTACGCCAATTGAAGCAGCAGTGTGGAGCGACATTCGAGGCGCTGGCCTGGATCTGTGGCCCCAACTCCCTGTTGGTCGGTACTTCGTGGATTTTGGGAACCCGATTGCGCGCGTAGCCATTGAATGCGACGGGAAGGACTTCCACGACGAGCGACACGATTCTCTGCGGGATCTGGAGTTGTCGCGGAGTGGCTGGCGAGTTTGGCGCATTCCTGGCGGGGCTTGCCTGCAAGAGGCTAGGGACTGCCCGGAGTTGCGCCAAGTATTGGAAGAAGTTGGGACGGCATTGGAGTACGTGGCCAAGCGGCCTTTCACTGAGGACAAATCATGACCAAGCGGAAAGATGCAAAGGCGCTGACACTCGCAGCATTGCGCCAGAAGGACAACCAAACTATCGCTGACATAGCGGAGATGACGCATATCAGCAGGGAGGCGGTACGGCTTGCGCTGCGCAGGCTCGTCGCTCACGGGTACGCGCACAAAACGCACGAGGTACGCAAGTTCACGAACTACGAAAGCCACATCTTCGCGCTGGGGAGCGGGGAGCCTGAGGACGAGCCGGAAGAGCCGATCATGCACGTTCGGGAGCGCACGAAGGCCATCGAAGATACGGCCAGGACCATCCAAGGCCTACGCTCTCAATTCATTCCGGGCCTATTTGATCCCTTCCGCGTGCTGCGGGCGCAGGTAGGTGCGGCATGAAGCAAATGGACGTAGCACTGGATCCAATGGCTGGCACGTCGCGGCGCGTGGTGGGCACGCTCGCCATAGATCCGGGGCCGACTGAATCCGGCTGGTGCGTGATGTTGGGAGGAGACCTGATTCATTCGGGGGTGATGCCCAACCAGGAATTGCTGGAATACATCCAACGAAAGCACTTCGAGATCAATCGGCAGCAGCTCGCTATCGAGATGATTGCCAGCTACGGAATGGCGGTCGGGCGCGAGGTGTTCGAAACGTGCCTTTGGGTCGGGAGATTCGTCCAGGCTTGGCACGATCCGGAATCCGTGCGCCTCGTGTATTGCAAGGACGTGAAGATGCATCTTTGCGGAACCACCAAGGCGAAAGACGCCAACGTCCGCCAAGCCATCATCGATCTGTATCCCGCATCTGGTGGAGGTGCTACGCCCCAAATCGGCATCAAAACCAAACCTGGGCCTCTGTATGGGGTTTCCAGCCACGCATGGCCCGCTATTGGCGTGGCCCTCACAGTTCAAGCCCAAGGAATGCAAGCATGAAACAAGGCGTCCCACCCAGCGATATCAAGCCCATCCAGGCCCGTCCCTACACCCTAAGCATGCAAATGCGCCAGATAGCAGAGAGAGCCAAGTACCAGCCCAGGCTGGCTACGATGTCGAGCAACGTGTCTAACTTCCGGCATATGGGGGAGTGATGCGTACCAACCTGGAAATCCTGCTGTCCGACTGGGGCCATCGCCAAGACATCCGCAAGGATCGTGCGTTGGGCTACCCCACCGCCGCCGCATTCTCCAAAGAGCGCGTAGACCACGACGGATGGGGATACAGCGGTCCGGAGGCATGTGCAGCGGATGGGGACATGCTGCGCATCGACGACGCCATCAATCATCTGCACCCAGACATGCGCGTGGTCATCACTGCTCACTATGTGTGGGCTGGGCCAGTCAAGACGAAAGCAGATCGGCTGCGGATAGAGAAGCGCGTGTACTACTTCGCTCTGGAGCATGCGCACAAACAACTGTCGCAGGCTATGGGGGGTGTGTACACAACGGGATACGAGCCTAAATTGTGTACACACCTTGAGCAAGTGTGTACATGAAAGTAGAGTGATATGTGCAGGCTGTGTAGCTGTCACTACAGAGTTTGCACCTACGCCCTCCGCGAGAAATCGCCGGGGGCTTTTTCATTTCCGCGAGTATCAGACTGCCGCCTCGGGAACGCGCTTCAACCCCCCCATGGTCACTGTCCCAAGGCGCATACCTTGCAGGCGGCAGCCTAATACTCGCGCTATAGCGAGGCAACCATGAGCAAACCTGATGGATGCACTGCAGAACTCTTGCCTGGGATGATTGAAGGGCATGACTATTTCGTAGTGCGCGGTGAAGACATGCCGGACGGCATGATCGCAGTAGTAATGAAGCCTGCTGGAAAGTACACGGCCAGCGATGCAATCGAGGCAGCGCGGAGGCTTTATGGCCGCCCGTCTTAACAAACGCCACCAGGATTTCGTACGCGACAAAATCCAGGCCAGTCAGCTTATCAATGTGCTGCAAAATCATGCACTTGGGCTGACTGAGACGGAATTGACACCTACTCGCCTGAAGGCGATTGAGATCCTGCTCAAGAAGAGCGTGCCTGACCTTAGCCAAGTGGCGCACACGGGTGAGGAGGGCGGTCCTGTCGAGACCATCACGCGCATTGAATTGGCGGCGATGGGTGACAACGGTACGGATTGAACTCCCCAAGAAGCTGATCCCTGTCTTCCAGGGTGAGGCCGACGTTAGGGGGGCATACGGTGGGCGAGGGTCAGCAAAGACCCGCAGCTTTGCCAAGATGGTTGCTGTGCGTGGCTACATGTACGGCAAGATGGGACTGAGGGGGCAGCTGTTATGTGCCCGTCAGTTCATGAACTCGCTTGAGGACTCCAGCCTGGAGGAATGCAAGCGGGCCATCGAAGACGAGCCATGGCTTGCCGCGTATTACGAGATAGGCGAGAAGTATATCAAGTCCAGGGACGGGCGCATCAACTTTTCGTTTGCTGGGCTGGATCGCAATATCTCCAGCGTGAAGTCCAAGGGCCGCATTCTCCTATGCTGGGTGGATGAGTCAGAGGACGTCAGCGATTACTCGTGGATGGTCCTGATCCCCACGCTGCGTGAAGAGGGAGAAGACTGGAACGCTGAGCTTTGGGTGACATGGAACCCACGGCGCAAGGGCAGCCCGACCGATATCCGTTTCCGCAAGACCAAGGATGCGCGATACAAGGTCGTGCAGCTGAATTGGCGAGACAACCCTAAGTTCCCTGCAAAGCTTGAGCGTGAACGCCTACGGGATCTGGAGAACAGGCCAGACGAATACGACCACATCTGGGAAGGAGCCTACGGCAACCTGGCTGGGTCGATCCTCGGTAAGTGGGTAGGGCAGGCAGAGCGGGAAGGGCGGGTGTCGGATGACATCGTGTTTGATCCCCAGGGCGCGCCAATCGAGGTATCGAGCGATCTTGGTTTCAGGGATACAGCGTCGTGGTGGTACTGGCAGCGCCTGCCGGGTGGGTTCAACCTGCTGAAGTACGAGGGTGACTCAGGACTGGATGCTGACGACTGGATCCCAAGGATTCAGGAGAGCGTGCTAGACCTGGGCGCCTCTGGAGTGGGGAAGATATGGCTACCCCATGATGCTCGCGCAAAGACATTCCAGAGCAAGCACACGACGATAGAGAAATTCCTGGCTGGATTTGGTGCGGGGAAGGTCGCTGTGGTGCCACAGACGCGAAAATCGGACCAGGTTAGCGCGGCGCGAGCGGTGCTACCTAAGTGCGCCTTCAACAAGGATCTATGCGAGTCGGGCTTAGACGGCCTGCGAGCATGGGAGTTTGAATACAACGAGGACACGGGTGTTTTCTCCCGTGAGCCTATCCACAACTGGGCCTCTCACCCGTCCGATGCGTTCGTATACGGCGCACAGGTGATGGCAGAAGCCAAAGAACCTGAGAAAGAAGAATCCGCCAAGTACCCGGTCAAGGGTGTTGGCGGTCGCATCGTCACGGCCACGCTAGACGAGCTTTGGGCGCAGACGCCCGCCCGGACCGAAAGGATTTGAAATGGCGCTATTCCCTGTAGTGGACGGAAAGGTCAAGTTTGGGTGGACTGACCAACCTACGCGTGTTGGCCACAACGGCTTTATCCAAGAGGGTGACGCAGCATTTGCGGCCAACCTGCCGGTCATGGCCGATTACGACATGACGATTGTTCGCTTCTCCCAGGCGGTGCCGACTGACGGCAATGGTTCTGTCGTGCTTACGGACGCTACTGCAGGCCTTCCTGATGGCACTCAGTGGTGCAATGGCCTGCCGATCCATACGAAGGGCCTGTGCACGTCCACGGCTCCTGTAGCCACGTACAGCAATGGCATCCCCATGTCGCAACTCGGGGGCATCTGTGTCTGAGCAAGTGGAGAAGGCCGCCGAATCCACGGTTGATATCGCCCGGCGCTGGCGGATCGAGCTTGACCTAGCCAAGCGTGGCGACGAGAAGTGGATAAATCGCGGTAAGAAGATCGTCAAGCGCTATCGGGATGAGCGCGCCGGCACGACTGGCGGCAATCGCTACAACATCCTCTGGTCGAACGTGCAGACGATCCTGCCAGCCATCTACGCCAAAGCTCCGAAGGCTGAGGCTGTGCGGCGGAACAAGGACAACGATCCGGCTGCCCGGTGCGCTGCCGAGATCCTTGAGCGCGCGTTGCAGTACGAGATCGACCATTACCCCGACTTCGACGAAGCCATGCGCAACGCAGTGCAGGATCGTCTATTGCCGGGCCGTGGTGTGGCGTGGGTTCGCTACGAGCAGAAAGAAATCGCGGTAGCAGAGGGCGCGGAGCCTTCTCAGTACGAGGTCAAGGACTGCTCGGCGGTGGATTATGTGTACTGGGAAGACTTTCGCTGCTCCCCGGCGCGAGTGTGGGGTGAAGTGACGTGGGTGGCTCGGCGTGTGTACATGGCCCGTGACGAGGTGAAGGCGCGTTTTGGCGACTTCCTTGCACAACAGGGTAAGCGCGCTGCCGACGTTCCGCTGACCCATGTCCCCATTGGTCTGGACCAGATGAAGGACCAGGGCGCAACGTATGGCGACACCGAAGCCATGAAGAAGGCCGAGGTGTGGGAACTATGGGACAAGAAGACAAAGGCCGTCTATTGGACTGCCACGGGCTTTGATGACCTGCTGGATGTTCGTGAAGACCCTTACGGGCTTGACGAATTCTGGCCGTGTCCGAAACCGCTGTTTGCCACGCAGACGAGCGACACGCTGGCGCCAGTTCCTGATTACGCTCTATACCAGGACCAAGCGAGCGAACTGGACATGCTGACTCAGCGCATCGGGCGCCTGACGCAGGCTGTCAAGGTGGTTGGCGTGTATGACGCGAGCGCAACCGGTGTCCAGCGAATGCTGCAAGAAGGCGTGGACAACACTCTTATCCCGGTGGATACCTGGGCGGCATTCGCTGAGAAAGGCGGCATCAAGGGCACCGTTGACTGGCTGCCTCTGGATCAGGTCATCAAGGCGCTGAACGAGTGCTACATGGCGCGGGAGCAGTGCAAGCAGGTTATCTATGAGATTACTGGCATCTCCGACATCATCCGGGGGGCCACTGAAGCGAGCGAGACGGCGACGGCGCAGAACATCAAGCGCCAGTTTGGGTCACTTCGCCTGCGTCCTCGTCAGCAGGACGTGGCCATGTTCGCCAGCGAGATCCTGCGAATCAAAGCGCAGCTGATGATGGACATCTACAGTCCAGAATCGCTGATTGCCATGTCCGGGATCATGGATACGTATGACGCACAGTACGTGCAGCAGGCGATCATGCTGATGAAGTCTGAGCCGATGCGCGCTTACCGCGTAGAAGTGGCTGCAGATTCGTTGATTGAGCTGGATCAGGAGCAAGAGAAGGCATCGCGCACCGAGTTCCTGGGCGCTGCTAGCAACTTCCTGCGCCAAGCGGTCCCAGCTGCCCAGCAATCGCCAGAAATGGCCCCGCTCTTGGGCGAAATGCTCATGTTTGGCGTGCGGGCATTCAAGGGCGGTCGTGAGATGGAGGCGGCGTTCCAGAAGTTTGTCGACCAGATGAGCCAGCCCAAGCCGCAGCAGCCTGACCCGGAACAGATGAAGATCCAGGCCGAGGCCCAGCAGAAGCAAATGCAGATGCAGGCGGATATGCAGATCGAGCAAGCCAAGCTAGCTGCGCAGACCGAAGCCGACCGGGCCAAGCTCATGGCAGAAATGCAGGTTGAGCAGGCGCGCATGAACATGCAGGCCCAGGTAGACATTAATCGCCAGCGCGCTGAGGCTGAGCAACACGCCATGAAGATCCGCCAGGAAGCGGAGTTGCAGGCGCTCAAGGACCAGATGGCCCAGCAGCAGGCCATGCACGACATGGCATTCGCGCGCTGGAAGGCTGAGCTTGATGCTGCTACCAAGATCGAGGTCGCGAACATCGGTGCCAAGGCCAAGGTTGACAACGAGGCTACTCAGGCAGCAACGAGGGAGATCAAGTCCGAGGTGACGCAGTGAGAACGCGCTACATCCAGGATCCGGTGACGCTCAAGCTTGTCCCCGCCGAGGAATATGAATGCCAAAGACCAGCTGGCCCAATGGTGATGGGTGACATCCAGCCGTATAAGTCCATGGCGACGGGCGAAATGATCATGGGGCGCCGCCAGCACCGCGAACATCTGCGGGAGCATCGTTTGATCGAGATCGGCAACGAGAGGCCGGTCCAGCGCAGTGCAGGGCCAGACCCGAGTATCCGAAAAACCCTAGTAGATGCCGTTCGGCGCTACAGCTAACCAACCGCCTCCGGGCGGTTTTTTATTGCCCCAAGGAAATCCATGGAAAACCCACCGGACGACCTGCACAGCGCACTGAACGACGCGTTTACGCAGGCTGAAGCACAAGATAAGCCTGTTGAGGCGGTCGTAGAGAGGCCCGCTGATGACCGCGTGCGGGATGAGGCAGGGCGGTTTGCCGCGAAGGCTGAGCCGGTTGAGCCGGCCGCGCCTATCGAGGCTGCTCAGCCCAATGTGGAGGTCGCCCCGCCTCGCAAGGCGCCGTCCAGTTGGAAGCCTGATGCGCAGGCTGCATACCTCAAGGCAGAAGCGGGCGAGCCGCTGACGCCTGCCGAGGTGAAACTTCTGACGGAAGAGGCCAACCGGCGCGAAAGTGATTACCACAAGGGCATTGAGCAATACAAGACGCATGCTCATGAAGCGCAGGCGTACCAGCGCGTGGTCGAGCCGTACATGCAGACGATCCGTAGCCTGGGCGTGGATGCCCCTACGGCGATTGCCAAGCTGTTCCAGGCTGATCATACGTTGCGCTACTCGGACCCGGCCACGAAGGCTCGGTTCCTGGGGCAACTGGCGCAGGAATACGGGGTGGATATCGGTCAGGTCGTGAATGCGCCGCCGGTCGATCCGAACATGCAGTACCTGCAGCAACAGTTGCAGCAGCAACAGCAACAGATTCAGCAGTTCCACCAACAGCAGGAGATGCGCGAACAGGCCGGGTTTCAGTCTGAAATCCAGCGGTTCGCGGCTGATCCTGCCCACACCCATTTTGAGGCGGTCAAAGAGGAGATGGCGCTTTTGCTGCAAACCGGCAAAGCCCAAGACCTCAAGTCCGCTTACGACACGGCTGTATGGATGCGTGCCGACATCAGGCAATCCCTGGTTGAGCAGCAACGCGCCGAGGCCCAACGCGCAGCAACTGAACAAGCCCAAGCCACGCGAGCGAAATCCGCCGCAGTGAGCGTGAAGGGTAGTTCTCCCGCTGGTGCTGGGGTTCAGCCCGTTAAGGGGTCGCTCCGAGAGCAATTGGACGCGGCTTTTTCCGAAGCTACTTGATTAGGACATCATCATGCCTACTTTCGCCAACCTGAGCGATATCATCGCCACCACGATCCAGAGTCGCTCTGGCGTGCTGGCGGACAGCGTTACCAACAACAACGCCCTCCTGTACCGCCTTCGCCAGCGCGGTAACGTCAAGCCCGTCTCGGGCGGCAACGTGATCTTGCAGGAGCTGATGTACAACGACCCGAACACGATGAACGCCGGTTCGTACTCCGGCTACGACGTGATCGACATCACTCCGAACAGCCCCATTTCGGCGGCTCAGTACGACCTGAAGCAGTACGCGGCCGCTGTGACCATCTCGGGCCTGGAACAACTCCAGAACTCGGGCAAAGAGCAGATCATCGACCTGCTGGAAAGTCGTATCCAGGTCGCCGAGGCTCAGCTGATGAACCAGATCAGCGCTGGCATCTACTCGGACGGCACGGGCAACGGCGGCAAGAACATCACGGGTCTGCAGGCTGCCATCTCTACGTCCCCGGCGACGGGTACGTATGGTGGTATCAACCGGGCTACGTGGTCGTTCTGGCGCAACGTGGCCTTCTCCGCTGTGACCAACGGCGGCGCCGCTGTCACGTCGGCCAACATCCAGTCGTACATGAACCGCGTTGCGGTTCAACTGGTTCGCGGCACCGACCGTCCCGACATGATCGTGGCGGACAACAACTACTACCGCGCTTACCTGGAATCGCTCCAGGCAATCCAGCGCGTGACTTCGGAAGACAGCGCGGCTGCTGGTTTCACGTCCCTGAAGTACCTGGGCGCGGGCTTGAACTGCGATGTGTTCCTGGACGGCGGCATTGGCGGGGCGATCCCGACCAACACGATGTACTTCATCAACACGAAGTACCTGTTCTTCCGCCCGCACCGTGACCGCAACTTCGTTCCCATCGGCGGCGACCGTCAATCGGTCAACCAGGATGCTCTGGTTCGTCTGATCGGCTGGGCCGGCAATCTCACCACCTCTGGCGCCCAGTTCCAGGGCGTTCTGACCGCCTAAGGAGAAAGAAATGGCTGCTCCGTTTACTACTACCCCCAAGGTTGGGGTGGATCTCAACACGATCTACCTCGCCGCCGACATCGCGAACGGCATTTCTCGTCCGAAGTTGGGCGACCAGGTCTGGACGACTGACGGCAAGCGCTCAGTGTTTGCCCAGGCTAACGCCAGCATCCCGGCCAGCACGGCCGTGTGCACAGTCAACGCGACGACGTTCCTGGCTACGGCTTCGGGCGGCGCTTACCTGTCGCCTGCATTCGCCATGAACACGGGCGACCAGGCCTGGTTTGACGCCGCTTCGGTCTAAGGGGAAGCATATGCCCGCTATCCCTACCCGACTGATGGGAACGGGCAGTTCCTGGCCTTCTGCGTTGGCGATCTGCGGCGGTGTGGCTAATACCCTCACCGCTGCCGGTACGACCAACGCGAATGCCTTGGGGCTGTCCGCCGAAATCAACGTTGTCACCACCACCGCAGCCAGCACGGGCGTTCGCCTGATGCCGGTAGAGGTCGGCGCGTCCGTCCTCGTTGCTAACCAGGGCGCGAATGCCCTACTGGTCTATCCCGGTACGGGCGTGCAGATCGACGCCTTGACCGCGACGACTGGCGGGTTTTCTGTCCCTGCTGGCAAGAGCGCCACGTTCTATGGCGTTTCCAGTACCCAGTGGATTTCCCAACTGGGCGCGTAACCAGGGAGGGGCTACGGCCCCTTTCTCTTTTCTCCATCTGAGGCAAACCCTCAAGGAAAACACATGAACCCCATCCAAGAAGACCAAATGTTTGTCGAGTTCTATTCGGACGCCGTGGAATTGACCCACGAAACCGAGAAGGCAGGCCACCCGATTTACGCAGAAATGGCACACGTGAAGATCATGATTCCTGGTGATCCGCACAACATCATTGAGCGTAGGGCCACGGACGCCGACAAGCAGAAGTATCCGAAGGCATGGGCGCGCTTTGAGCGTATGGAAGCGGCGGGCCAGGAAGGCATGCCGTTGGAACAGTGGCCGCAGATCAATCGTGCCCAAGTCAAGGAAGCGAAGTACTTCGAGGTTCACACCGTGGAAGCGATGTCGGGCCTTTCGGACTCGCATTGCGCCAAGATGGGTATGGGTTTCACCGAACTGCGCACGAAGGCTAAGGCCTATCTGACGGCGGCCAAGGACACAGCTGCGGCGACGGCTCAAGCGGTCGAGAACGAGCAACTGAAATCCATGATTGCCGATCTGCAGGCCCAGATCAAAGAAATCGGCAAGCGCGGCCCTGGTCGTCCGCCGAAGGAAACCGCTGAGGCATGAATATGACCCTCCTTCAACTGATCCGGCAGGCGTGCCAGGAAATGGCTTTAGGCGTCCCGACTGCTGTAGTGTCGTCGCAAGACCCTCAGGTCATCCAGATGTACGCGCTGCTGAATCGGTTTGGGGGGGATCTTTGCCGCCAGGATGATTGGAGACGCCTAGATCGGGAGCACATCCTGATTACCGTGGCGCAGACGATCAGCACCACGATGACGCTGGATAGCGCTGTGCTGACGGTTCCGTCGACCGCAGGGCTTTCGGTCAACTGGGGCATCGACGGGACCGGCATCCAGCCTTTCGCGCAAATCGTATCCATTGACTCACCTACCCAAGTGACGATGAACATGCCTGCGCTTGAAACAGGCACGTTTGACCTGAATTTTGCTCAGGTGCAGTACCCGTTACCGTCCGACTGGAAGAAGCAGATCCCGCAGACCGAGTGGGACCGTACCAACCGATGGCCGTTGCTAGGTCCGCAATCCGCGCAGGGCTGGCAATCGTTCAAGTCCGGTATTGTCTACGCTGGCCCGCGTGAGCGATTCCGCCTTCTGGGAAACACCATTGCGCTTAATCCGCCGCCTCCTAATGGCCTGGTGCTGGCATTCGAATACATCAGCAACGCCTTCGTGGTGGCTGCGGATGGTACGACTCATAAGTCATCGTTCACCGCAGACGACGATACGTGCCTCTTTGACGATTCGCTGATGGTGGAGGGCCTTAAGGTCGCGTTCAAGCAGGCCAAGGGGCTGGATGTCTCGTTTGAGCTTTCGCGCTTCAACATTCTGCTTGAACAGTGCAAAGCGCAGGATCGATCCGCGCCGAAGCTCAATCTTTCGCCAGCGGATATTTCGATTCTCCTGACGACGCAAAATATCCCGGACGGGAATTGGCCGGGCAACTGACATGTTGAATCGTCGGATTGGATACCAGACGGCCGGTTCGGTGCCCCTGCCGGCCCCGGTTGGGGGCTTGAACGACCGAGACCCGTTAGCGGCGATGCCGGTAACCGATGCGGTCATCCTCGAAAACTGGTGGCCGCTGCCATCCCGCCTTCGCGTTCGGAATGGTTATTCGCCTTGGGCAACGGGGTTCTCTACTGCCGTAGAGACTATTGTCGAGTATTCACCTCCTAACGGCCTGAATCGCCTGTTCGCAGCTTCAGGAGGTTCGATCTTCGATATCACAACGGCGGGGCCTATTGGTACGCCTGTCGTTACGGGGAAAACCAACAATCGCTGGCAAGAAGTGTCTGCTTCAACGCCCGGCGGAAATTTCTTGTACCTCTTTAACGGTCAAGACGAACCGCAGCTCTACAACGGCACGACATGGCAGGCAGTGAATGCCGGCTCTAGCCCGATTGCCATCACTGGTATTGCGACAACGTCGCTTGTACAAGGATGCGTATTCAAGAACCGCCTGTTCATGACTGAGCGCGATTCGATGCGGGTATGGTATCTGCCGGTAGCGAGCGTGGGAGGCGCAGCGCAAAGCATCGATTTTGGTGCGATTTTCCAGCGCGGCGGCTGGGTTGTCGGTATGTACACCTGGACAATCGACGCAGGCAGTGGTGCAGATGACCACGCCGTATTTCTTTCAAGTAACGGTGAAGTCGCCGTGTATTCGGGCACGGACCCGTCCAGCGCCTCGGCGTGGTCGCTGATAGGCTTGTTCTATCTTGGGGTTCCTATTGGCCGCCGATGCGCAGTCAAATACGGCGGCGATCTTTTGATCATGTGTGAGCGTGGGGTGATGCCTCTGGGGAAGTCTCTTCTCTCCAGTTCGGTTGACCGGCGCGCGGCTATCTCTGACAAGATCCAGAACAGTGTCAATGATGCGGTGGCGGCTTACCGCAACAACTTTGGATGGGAGCTGTGCGTCTTCCCAGAGCAAAACGCGCTGCTGCTGAACGTGCCGCAGGGGATGGGTTCGAACTTTCAGTTCGCCATGAACAGTCTCACGGGCGCATGGGCGAAATTTACTGGATGGTCGGCAAACACTATCAAGAATACGTCACTCGGGTTGTATTTCGGGGATGCGACCACGGTAAAGCGTGCCTGGGTTGGAAACGTTGATGGCACGGCGATGATCGTTGCGGATGGCCTTCAGTCGTTCCAGGACTTCGGCACGCAGGCGAAGAACAAATATTTCACGATGGTGCGGCCTTATATCCAATCAAACGGGCGCCCATCTATTCTCTATGGCATCAACGGAGACTACCTGCCGTCCGCCCCGGTTGGTGTCCTGACCTACTCGCCGCCTGGTGGAATGGTCTGGGGTTCGATGGTCTGGGGTTCGATGGTCTGGGGGGGGGCGTTCCAACAATTGTCGAATTGGAACACTGTCGGAGGTATTTACCAGTCGGCAGCTCTTCGGTTGATCGTACAGAGCAACTCGTCCGATGTTGAATGGGCCTCCACCAGCTTTGTATTCCAGCCAGGGGGGCTGCTTTGAAGATTTACACCCTGGACAACTACACCTGGGTGACGTTTGACGAAGACGTGGTGGGGCCGTGGGTCTGCGAAAGAGCGGGTGGCCAGTATCAGCCGGGCCGGTTCAAGGCCATCGGCCGTGTCAAGGACGGAAATCTGATCGCCGGGGTGCTGTACGAGGATACGAACGGGGTGAATGTGTTCTGTCATATCGCTGGTGAAGGACGTTGGGCAAATAGGCACTTCCTATGGTTGATCTTTCACTACCCCTTCATCCAACTCGGGCTGAACAGAATTACGACGGTGATTGAACCTCAAAACACGATTAGCCAGGAGTTCACGCAGCGCCTTGGCTTTGAAGTCGAAGCGAAGTTGAAGGACTCACACCCTGCGGGGGACTTGTGGGTACTGCGTATGTTCAAACGTGATTGCCGCTGGCTGGAAAAGAAATCATGAGATATTCGTCGCACGACATCCCTGACCTGCCAATGCAGGCATTCCAACGTGGCGCTGGGCGCGCAATCAAGCCGCAAGGTGGTGGTAAGGGGGGAAGTGCGCCCAAGACGCCTGATTACATGGCTCTTGCAGACAAAGACGCAGCATCAAACATGGCGATGGCCAAGTATGCCACGCAAGCGAACCGCGTGAATCAGGTTACACCGTATGGAAGCCTGACATGGAATAACAATCGCTCGTTCGATCAGGCTGGCTATGACGCAGCGATGGCGGCATATAACCAAAGCCTGGCGAACCAAGGTTCAAGTGGCGGTCGATGGGTTGAAAATCCGGGGAGCTATGGCTACGCCGGGAATGATGGGCCGGCATCTAATCGCCAGTGGGTTCCTGATAGCTCGTCATCGGGTCGTAGCGGTTCACTTACTGCTCCGGATATCAATAATTTCTATTCTGGCGGCGACGACTGGACGCAAACCATATCGCTATCGCCTGAGATGCAGGCGATCTATGACCAGCAGATGAAGCTGTCGCAGGGCCTTTTTGGCTCTCAAGACGCGGCCCTGGGCCGCGTCCAGCAAACGATGGCAAATGGGTTTGATACCTCTAAATTGCCCGCCTGGGGAACAGCGCTAGACGCTAATTCGTTGCCTGGGATGGGTTCGGTATATGACCCTACGCAAGCGACCAATACGGCGACCGAAGCACTTTTGTCTCGGATCAACCCGGAGCTTGACCGTCAGTCCGAGTCGTTGCGCACGCAGTTGGCAAACCAAGGCATTGCGCAAGGTTCGGCGGCATGGAACAACGCTATGGGGTCGTTTGGGCAGCAGCGCAATGATGCTGTGACGCAAGCGGGCCTGCAAGGCATCACGTTGGGCATGCAGCAACAAGGCCAGACTTACGGGCAGCAGACTCAGAATCGGCAATTGGCGGCGGCGCTCCAGGCTCAGCAATTTGGGCAGCAAAACGCACTACGCGGTGGTTCCATGCAGGAGCAGGCCTATTTGCGCAGCCTTCCGCTCAATGAGCTTAACGCGCTGCGGTCTGGCTCTCAGCTTGAAATGCCGCAATTTCCTGGTTATGCACAACAAGCTACCACTGGCGGGACGGACTATACCGGTGCGGCTCAGAATACTTACCAATCGCAGATGGCAGCTAACAATGCCAGCGCAGCGGGCCAATCCAACATGATGAGCGGACTATTCGGCCTCGGCCAGATGGGTCTATCGGCCTACGGAATGGGCATGTTCTCTGATCGGCGCTTGAAAAAGAACATTCAGCATGTCGGCAAAGCGAATAACGGCCTTAACGTCTATGCCTATCAGTACATTTGGGGCGGACCGTCGATGCTTGGTTACATGGCCGATGAGGTTGAGAAGGTGGCCCCGGATGCCGTCGTCACAGTTGGCGGATTGAAGATGGTCAATTACGAGGCGGTGTGACATGGGCCTAGGCGGAATGTTCGGAAGCGGCGACCACTCGTCAGTACTGGGGAAGCTTGGCGGAAAGATTCAGAAATTCACGGATCCTATCGCCATGATTCCAGGTGTCGGCGATAAGTGGGTGGATCTGACCAGCAACAAGATCCCCACGGCTACTAATCGTGTCCTGTCCAAGGTAATGACGCCTTTTGACCGGATCGACGAGACGATTAACCCGGTTCGAAAGATTCCGATTGTTGACCAGATCGGGGATGCGGTACGGGATAAGCCGGGCGATGCAATCGGGCTGGCCATTGGTAGCTACTTTGCTGCTCCGGCGATTGCCGGTGCTATGGGTGGGGCTGGAGGCGGTGCTGCTGGGGGAGCGGGAAGCATTGGTGGTGGCGCTGGTGGCGGGTTGAGTGGATTGAGTGTTTCTCCGAGCTTCGTGTCTGGTGGCACGGCAATGGGAAACCTGGGTGGTGCTGGGGGTAGCTTGGGGTCTTTTATGGGCGGGGGTTCAGGCGCTGCGGCTGGTGGCGGGTTAAACGCGCTATCAGTATCTCCTTACTACCAATCTGGGGGAAGCTACACGGGCAATTTGTCCGGGATGAGTCCACAAGGTAGCAACTGGTTGGATATGGCGCAGCAGTTTATGGGCCGGCAAAGCAACCAGCAACAGCAACAGTCACAGCAGTCCAGGAAGAGTACCGGGATTGAAGAAGTGGTTGCGCGAAATCAGGCTAAACGTCAGGCCCAAGCAATGTCACTCTTGCAGTTCAATAATGCTGAGGCCCAGGCTGCGCAACAGAGAGACGGTTATAACCAGCGCCTAGCGGCACAGCTACGGGGTTATTAAATGGTACAGCGGAATACCGGTATGGGGCAGAACATGGGCTTCGGCTCGCCCATGATGGCGCCTGACATTGCGCAGAAGCAATACCAGCTTGCTCAGCGCCAGGCCTATGCTCAGGCGCTCATGCAGCAATCGCAAGAGCCGTTGCAGGGTCAGATGGTGGGCGGTCAATATATCGCACCGTCCTGGACTCAAGGGCTAGCCAAGGCGCTGGGAGCGTACCTAGGCGCTAAGTCGATGGCCGATATGCCGCAGCAGCAGATGGAATTGCAGCAACTCCAAAACCAGCGTTTGGCGGGTCAGTTCGGGCTGGGGCAGCCTTCTGCACCTCAGGATGTTCAGAGCATGCCTGTGGGGCAAGCGTCTAATCAGCCTACGATGCCGCTACTTCCTGGGCGTTCTGCGCAAGAATCGTTCACTATCGCCCAAGGGATGGGCCTTCCTGCTTATCTCAAGATGGTGGGCGAACAGGGCAACCAGCGACCGGTGGCGGTTGCGCCTGGCGGAACCCTTGTGGATCCGCGCACGAACCAGCCGGTATTCACGGCGGCGCAAAATGGCATTCAGACCACGTATGGTCCCGGAGGCGCTCAATCTCAAGCTGTGCCAGGCTATGGCGATGCCAATGCTGCCATCCAAGGCGCCGAAGCGGGGGCTATCGCAGCTGCCCGACATCCGTATGAGATCGCGCAGAATCGTGATTCCCAGACTACTGGTGCCATGTTGGATCTAGTGGATGTTCCTGATGGCCGAGGGGGCATGATCAGGATGCCGCGTGCGCAGGCGGCGCAGATGCTTGGTGGGCAGCCCCAGGCAGCCGCCCAAGGCACCGCTCAGGCTGCGCTCGGGACGACTGTCAGCCCTCGCGTACAGGAAGCGCGGCAAATGCTACCCAAGGTCGATAACCAAGTCTCTACGATGGTCAATACCATTGATCAGATCCTGAACCACAAAGGCCTTGATTACTCGGTTGGAGTGTGGGGTAAAGCCCCGACGGTGCCTGGCACTCCTCAGGCGGATGTACGAGCACTGCAAGACCAGATTCAGGGGCAGGCATTCTTGCAAGCGTT
>PJTO01000410.1_pt1 | contig 19933 bp, 13 predicted proteins | sample 1512101 | NCBI WGS metagenome assembly PJTO01 (sample SAMN08177690, study PRJNA422409) | Soil metagenome, whole genome shotgun sequencing project.
AGTACAGTGCTGTAGCGTCTATGAAGGACATTGCTGACCAGTACAGGGCAGTTACCTCTATTGGTGACATCGCCAAGCAGTACAGTGCTGTAGCGTCTATGAAGGACATTGCTGACCAGTACAAGGCGGCGGCTTTGGCAAGCGATGCGTTAAAAAACTTAGGCGTGAGAGATTCGTTTAGCAGCGAATCAAGTATCGGGTCAATTGCTGAGCAATTGAAAGATTTGATTTCGATTGGTGGTGTTGAAGATCGATTCAAAGTCACGACGTCTCTCGGCGCTATTATCGAGCAGTTCAGGGTACTAAATGCAGCTTCAGTTGAGCTTAGTAACAACACCGCATTAGCCGGCGTCGTGAGCCGTAACTGGTTAAGTGCTGTTCAGGTAGTCAGTGATCTCGCAGTTACGTCAACGCACTTTAGGGAGCGTGTCGACTTTCCTCCACGTGCCATCGATGATCACGTAGTAGAAAATCGGCTCCCTCAGCACAGAGGCACGGCAGAGCGAACGGAATCAACAGGTCGGGAAGGGCAGCGCAACGCCGAAATAGATATTAATGCTGTAATTCGGCTTGTAGAAAATTTGGTTGGTAGTGTTCTCGTAGCAAATGATCCACAGGTAAAAAACGTTTTTTGGGAGCGCGTGTATCCTCTCATTCTCTTGCTAGTTAGTTTGGCGTTGGCTCCAGTGGCTGATCATTACATAAAGTTGGGTCTTGCGACGCTTGCAAACCAACCTCGAAAAACTGATATCAAGCAGGTCAAAAACGCAGTTCTCAACAGTGGTCTTCCCCGCGAGATGCTTCGTGAGCATCGCTACGTCGACTGTAAAACCAAAATCGTGGTGCGCTTAACCCCACGCAAAAACGCGCAGCGGATTGGCGAGATACCAAAGGCGGCAGTCGTTCAAATCATCCAAGCTAATGAGAATTGGTCACTCGTCCGGTGGGCGAGTGAGGAAGAAAGTTCACTTGTTCAGGGATGGGTGTTTTCCCGATACCTAAAGAAATTCAAATAAATTCATCGTGAACTGAAGTACGCCTCGACTCTTAGTAACTTGGATTTTTTTGCGAGATGGCAAATTTGCACCCCGCGTGCGCGCGTAAGGACATATCTAGAGGATGCAGGACTTTTATTGCACTGTTTGTTAGTGAATACTAACTTGAGTTGAGCATTGTCTAGCTCAGCATTCTTACTGCATTCTCTTAAATTAGGAGAAGGCCAAGACCCGCATGCGTACTAGGTTCTAGAAGATTCATATATCTATCTTCTCTCTTTCTCTACCCCCCCCTTTTTTTCTGTACGTACAGTATTTGCCTGCGTCCTGAATGCTGGTTTTTGATTGATGTGGATATTTGTGTTTGCAACTCGGAAAACCCGCTGCTCATGCGGGTTTCAAGCGTTTTCATAGTGTGGATGTTGTGTGGAAGTTTGTGGAACTCGTCGTCTCCTGGATAAGCCAGCTGGAACACCCTAAGGCTTCTTGTTTGCGTTGACTAGCTGACACCTTGTATCCAACCGCCCCACGTAAAGGGCTTGTGACGCAATTACCAGAGGAACATTGTCATTTGTGAATAATGAACACCCGCACCTGGATGCTGCGGTTGTTCTTTGTGTGATGCCCCTCTAAATCCTTAAGACTTTCAGGATTCGTGAGAAGGTGTTCCGGGTCGTAGACTATACACCACAGCTTTTCACAGGTGGGGTGTGCCGAATAGTGCCCAATGTCGAGTATAAGCTCATCGCTAACACCTTTTGCATGCTGCCTGTCCTAAATGTATTTTGTCTCAATCACTAGCTCGTGGGTAGGCAAGAGAAAATCCATGCGAGTGCCCTTGCCTGCATAGCTTGGCGTGTACTCCTCAGGTCTAACGTCTTGAACCCATGGGCGCAGCAAGGCATGCAGCAAATCCTGCACGTCGTACTCATTTGCGAAGCGGAGTTGCTCTGCTCCTTTACGCCGGTAGGTGAGCGGATGCATTGCTCGACGTAGCCCTTGGATACTCACCAGGATGACTTCATCGACGCTGTGAGGTTTTGCAGGTACGAGGCGCACAGCGATCTGGCCATTATCTTGAACGTCCGCGGACTGGCCTACCGGCAACACCCTGCCGAGCCGAAAGTAGCGCAGCCCATCGTCCGCTAACGCGGCCTCTATACGTGCCCGGTTTTCGTTCCACTGCGCCTGATCGGCAGCATTGGCTGGGCAGGTGTCCATATACTCTTCAAGCACATTGCCAAGGACTTGGAGGCTATCGACTGTGGGGGGCTGGCCGGTCCTAAAGAGCCATTCCTTCCATTTCGAGTGATGGGCCAGCGCAGGTGGCTCGCCAGGCGCACCTGAAGAGGCGAAGAGAGCATCCAATGTTTGATGCCCCCAGTGGTCTGAATCACATCACCAATGACCTTGCAGAGCGAGCGAGAAAGTCTCATGTTTTTCATATCGCGAATACTATGCATGAGTGTTGGCGCATGACCAGCAGACGATGGGTGGTTAAATTTCTTATTTGCCGCCGAAAAAAAATTTGAGGAATTGACCTATGCAAGAGTAGAAGGGAGGGGGGCACCTTTGGCTCCCCCCACTACGGCAGTCGACCAAAAGCAACGAAAATAAACGAAGTCGAATTATTTTTAGTAGACAAATAATGGGTTTCCCTTAACGAGACCCGGACTATAAAGACCATGTCTGCATCTACCCAAGTGACCGCGCACTACCCCGCGCTGGTCAAAGAAACCCGTACCCACGTCCCAACCGCGTGCGCAGCCCATTGGCTGAACCGCGCCCCGCAAACGCTCCGCTCTTGGGCGTGCTTCGAGAACGGGCCGATTCGCCCCATCCGCGTGCAGGGCCGCCTGGCCTGGCCGGTTGACGGCATCCTGCGCCTGCTGAAAATGGAGTGCGCCTAATGAGCCTCCTGATCGCCCACAGCCCGCTAGCTAAACCGCAAGGTAGCGAGGTGGCAGAAGACGGCGTGATGATTGATCACGGCAGGATGACCGACACGTCGGAAGGTGACCCCGCAGCCTCGACCGTCAGCAACCTGGCACGCACTGCGGCGGAGGCGACGGCCCGGATCAACCGCACTCGCCAATTCGCAAAGCAGTATATGGAGGAGTGCGGTTTCAGTCTGTGCGCTATTGCCAAGGGGACCAAAGGCCCGAAGTCGAAAGGGTGGCAGAACAAGCCCCTGGCACAGAACATGATCGGTGACCACGGACTCGGGCTGATCCACGCCCTCTCGGGTACCTGTGCAATCGACCTTGACGACCTCTATGCGGCAGAGGCTTACCTCGGTGCACGCGGTATCGAGTTGCGCGAGTTGCTCGCCGATGATGAGGCAGTACAGATCATTTCGGGGCGCCCGAACCGTTCTAAGTTGCTGTACCGCCTGCCGGAAGGGGTGGAGCCGCCCGTCACCAAGCAAATCAAAAGCAATGGTGCCATGATCATCGAGTTCCGTTGCGCCGCCAGCGACAGCGACGGATGCCAGGATGTGCTGCCGCCCACGATCCACCCGAAGACGGGGAGCGAATATAAGTGGGGCGGCGCAGGCGACTTCACCAAATTGCCGGTCTTGCCGGATGCGCTGCTCAACGCCTGGATGAACGATGCCGCGCCGGTTGCCATCTTGAATTCCTCGACTAGCGAATCCCCCCTCGTAATCGTAGAAGGCGGGCGCAACCTGACCTTGTTCAAGCTCGCTGGCGATCTGGTCGCTGCCGGGATGGCAGAAGAGAGCATCCGTGCGGCTCTGATCAAGGAAAACGAAATCAAATGCGTTGACCCGTTGCCGCCGAGCGAAGTGGAGACGATCGTACGTAGCGCGCTGAAGTCCAGCCAAGGTGCCCTGCAACTGGGACAACAGGAGGCTCTCGAAAAAGCGCGGCTTGCGGCAGTCGACGCCCGGCTCAAGGTCCAGTCCAAACAGAACCGGGTGACTGACTTCCTCGCGAGGCTCCCGTCCGTCATGCAGCAGATCGCAGCTTGGTATCAGAATCGTGCCTTCTACTATCAGGAGACGTTCGTGCTGCCGATCGCCCTGGCGTCGTGCGGCGCGGTCCTGGCCCGCGATTTCACGAGCGAGGGCCAGGCTTCCACGAATATGTACTGGGTGCTGATTGCGCCGACCGCCACTGGTAAGGAAGCTGCGCTGCGCTGCATTAATGACATTGTCACTGCCTATGGCGATCAGCGACGTGCTGGTGCCCCGACTAGCCAAGGGGGCGTGTTGGCTGCGTTGGAACGTAATCCGGCAAGCTGCCTCGTCATCGATGAACTCGGCGAGTACCTCAAGGGTGTGTTCGACCCCAAGGCTGCGGGCTTCAAAGCGGCGATCGGACCCATCCTCATGGATCTGTACACCAAAGGCGGAACTGAATTCTTGGGACAGGAATACGCCAAGCAGACAGGCCCCGACGCCCGCAAACGAGCCGACATCAAAAGCCCCTGCCCATCGATCTTCGGCGCGACGACTCCGTCGACCTTCTATGCCGCATTGAGTGCTGCCACGGTCGACAACGGCTTCTTGCCGCGTCTGTTGCCATTCCGTGCGCCCGACAGGGTGCCGACTCCGAACTTCGTGCAGAAAGAGGAGCCGGTGCCGGCTGTAGTCATTGAATGGCTGGAGACCGTCAAATCGCGCGCGGCACTGCGCCAGAAGGAGTTGGGTGTCGGCGGGGATCTGCGCGTTGTCCAGTCATGGTGCCCGGTGCACGTACCGTTCTCGGCTGAGGCACTGGAGCTGCGCAATGCGCACATGCTAGCGATCTGCGAACGGAGGAATTCTGGCGTTGATGGCCTGGCAAGCAACATGATGTCGCGCACCGTCGAGAATGCGGGGCGCGTTGCGTTGACCTTGGCCTTGGCAGACAATCCGCATGCAACCGAAGTCGGCGTTGGGCACTTGCAGCTCGCCCTGGACATCGTCAGCTACGCTGCCGACGTGTTCTTGAATGATATGCGCAAGAATGTCTTCGACAGCAAATTCGCGGAGCTGGAGACGAAGGTGCTGGAGTACATCAAGAAATACTACATCGACGAGAAATGCGGTGTGGCGGAGGGGACCTTGAGTGATCGCTGCCGTTCGTACAAGAATGCGACGCAGAGCCAGCGCAAAGCCGTCATCGAGGCGTTGGAGGGGCAGGGCAGGATCACGCGAGACAAAACACAAAAAGATTCTTGGCGCTTCACCCCCACCCTCGAAGCCCTGCAATAAGACGAGAAAGTACCGCCGGGGCCGGCGGGAATCTCTTCCAATCACGCACTCAGCCGAGCATCAATCTCCGGCACTTCAACTCCCGCCTGAGCAAGCATCCACACTTCAATCTTCGTGTGCCACATCCGCAGCAGATCGATCGGGCGGCGGATGTAATGCTTCTCCGCGATGGCGCTAGGCCTGTGGCCCATGATCTGCGCCACGACGCCGGCTGGGCACTCCACCCACTCGCTCAGCGTGCCAAACGAGCGGCGCAGGCCGTGGATCGACACATGCGGCAGCTCGGCCGCTTCCAGCGCGTTGTTATGGGCCTTACGCGGCTCCTGTATGCGTCCGCTGGCAGACGTGCGGCTGCTGAATACCCACTCATTGGTGCGTGGGAGGGCATCCAGCAGCGCGGACACGTAGGGGGTCAATGGAATCGTCCGGTTGGCCTCCACCTTGTCCTGCAAGACCATCGTGCCCCACTTGAAGTCCACGTCTGTCCAGCGCAGGCCAGCCATTTCCTCACGTCGCGCGCCCGTCAGCAGGAGGGCTTGCAGGTAGGCGCTGGCGACAGGGTTTTGGATTTCCCGGACTTGTTTGAACCAAGGGGCCAATTGCTCGCGCTGGAGACAATCCGACTTCGCCGCAGGCTTGGGGAGTTCGTCCTTGGCCACGCATGAAGCGCATGCGTTGGGGCTGACTTCGGTCTTGTACTCGGCCCGCATGGCGCACCAGTTCAGGAAGCCGCGCAAGCGCACGAAAGCGTTCATCGCGACGGTGGACCTGTGCGTCTCACCATTCAGCCATTTCCGCACATATTCGGCGTCGATGTCACGGAGAGGGCGGGCGAGCACGGAGACCAGCACGCCGGGCAGCGTGGTTTCTCCTTCACCCTTTTTGCGCCCACGGGTCTTTTGACGGCCACCCGGATCGACCAGCCTCTGGTGGTCCAGCAGGGTACGGGCGCTCCACCGGGTCTTCCGGGCCGTCATGTAGGCGTCCCACGCTTCGCGCGCGGGCGTTTCGGCGCGACGGCTGGCGTCGCGCTTCGCTGCCTGCTCAGCGACAAGCTCGGCTTTCTGCACCCTCGGATCGTGCCCGCTGTCGACCAGCACCTTGAGACGACGCGCCTCCGCTTGGGCACTGGCGATATCCCATGTTGACGGTGAGCCGATCGTCATGCGGATGGTTTGATTGTTGAGCTTGGCCTAGAAGACGTAAGCCTTGGTCCCGCTGGAGACCACGCGCAGGCCGAGGCATGGCGCGGTGGCGTCCCACATGAACGCTTGTTTGCTGTTGGGCGGGCAAGTGAACCCGTCAACGCGCGTGGCAGTGAATTTGATTTTTGCCATATAGCTGAGTGTTGTGTAACCGCTGTGTAACCCAGCTATAAGTATATTTGCCAATCGCCATCAACACAAGGTTGGACGAAAAATACTGTAAGCTACTGAAAAATATAGATTTTTATTTCGATGATAGACACTGTTGAATACATCGATATACATGGAACTTCTCATTCGTAATGCGAAGGTCACCAGTTCGATTCCGGTCAGCGGCACCAAGAAGTGAGAAGGGCCACCCGTCAGGGTGGCCCTTTTTGCGTTTTCATCTGGCACACCTTATCTGGGTGGCCGCCTGACTCAAAAAGTGCGGCCTGGATGTATTGAACTGACTGGAGAAAGAAAAATGTAATGGTTCAGATTAGGATGCTACGCGTGCAGGCATGCCTGCACGGGGCGCTTTGCCGCGCGCGGTATCCGGATCGGCCCCAATGATCGGCGCAAACAGGCGCGGACAAAAGCGCATGAAAACGTGATAGAGCAGGCTCAGGATGGCAATAATGATGAGCGGCACCGCAACCCAATAAAGTGGATAGGGAATGCCGTTACCGAGCCGCTGATACACGACTGACAGCACAATCAGGAGAGGTGCATGGGCCAGGAAAATGAAGAAACTGATTTTGCTCTGAGACTTCAGCCAGTCACCCACTCGCGTACTGTGCAACAACGATGCTGCAGGCCAGATCAGGAAGGGTGCAATGTAGCGGAAATAGGTTGTGTTACCGATCCGGTAGTAAACCAGGCATACGCATAGGACCAGAAGAGCTGCAAGGCAGGAAGTAGCGTAGCGATCCAGGGCGAGCATATCCCATTTGCGTATTGCCGCCATGCCTCCGAAATAAAACATGATCGGCATGACATCTCGCAGGACTAAGATGCCGTCAAGATTATTGAAGAAAATGAGAATCACTCCGATGAATCCTACCCACGGCATCCTGCGCAACACGATCCCGAGAAGAGGAGAAAGTGCCATTAGGACGATCAGATCCCGCAGGAAGTTGAGCGGGTAGTTGATTGGCGAGTTCTTGAACCCGAAGGCGGCATCGATCCACGTGTGGAGGTCGAAAGGCAGAAGCTGATAACTCATGCGCAGGCCGAACATGGATTGCGCACCAAAAGCGCCGGCCAATACAATGAGATTGAATACGAGGAAAGGGACGATGATCGTGCGCGTCTTCTTTTTGGCCAGTCGCATCCAATGCTGATCCAATCCGGATTGGAACAACAGATACCCGGAGATCACTGTCAGCACCGGCACCGTGGCACGAAACATCGCGCTTTGAAAGAAGGCTTTGATGAAATCGAACAAACCGGGACCCATTTCGGCTACCGGCACATACGGCGGCGTATGCAAAACAACGATACCCACGATCATGAGGTACCTGAGCATGGCAATACGGTCAAATACTATTTTTTGCGATGTCATCAAAATCCCGAACTAAGTCAAACTCTGCAGGAGTTGATATTAATTCAATTTCTGTGCGCGCCCAAGTCCAAACTGAAGAGTATGTAGATTAATGGCGACAAGGGTAGGGATCATGTTTTTCCTGCAGTGGCTTCCTGCAGCCCGCGCACCAGGCTCGACACGCTCGGGTTGTCGACAAAAATGCAGCGCTTGCCGGTGCGCTTGCAATGGTCCTTCACCCGCCAGTAGGCATGGTGGCTGATGCAACCGGTCTGGCAGATCACCAGGTCAGCCGCCGCCAGGCTGGCATCGAGCTGGCCGGCGCTGTCTTCCAGGCCGCCGTCATGGTGCGCAAACTGCGCGCCGACGCGCTCGATCACGTTGCGGTAGACCGGCACGCTGCCGCTGCGCCCGCCCACGCACAGCACGCTGCGGTTCACCAGCCGCACCGGGACTTCGGTCGGCACGGGCGGCATGTCCGCCGGCGCGTCGCCCGCCGGCGCCGGTGCATCCGGGGGCGCATGGCGTGCCGCTTTCAATGCGGCCACCTGGGCGCGCAGCGCCGCTTCCCGTTCCTCCATCTGCGCCACGCGATTCGCGAGCCGCTGGCGCGTCTCGAGTTCCGGCACTTCCGCCTGCAGCCGGGCCAGTTCGGAGCGCAACTGGTGGATGTCGGTGTCCTTCGCGATCAGCGCGGCGCGCCCGGCCATCAGCTGCTGCTCGTAGCGTTCGGCCTGCGCGCTCTTTTCCTGCAACAGCGCCTGGCAGCGGCCCTGCGTCCGGGCCAGCTCGCGCACCAGGCGGGCATGCTCGGCCGCCAGGGCCTTGACCTTGTCAATGTCGGCACGGGCGCAGGCGCCGGCCTGGTGCTGCACCATGTGGATGTCGCGGCACATCTGCTTTTCCAGTGCGGGCGTGCAGCGCGCATGGCTCAGGGCGGCCCAGAACGCGCCCGGCACCTTGCCGGCGTCGACCGCCTGCGCCCACAGTGCGCCCACTTCCTCCGTGCTCCTGGCCGAGCGGAAGCGGGCGACATCGGCGGCGTAGCGCCGCTCCAGCTCCTTCTGCAGCGCTTCCGACAGCGGATTGCGCAGGGCGCACTCGCTGACGGCGCCGACGTGGATGTCGTAATCGTCGTGCAGCAGCCGGCCGCCGGTCACCCGTTCCACCAGCTTGCGCAGGGCAGGCAGCGGCAGGGCGACGCCGACCAGCGGGCAATGGCTGGCCTGGCTGAGTTCCCAGACGCGCCGGCGGCGCGATCCGCCTTGCGATGAATCGACGGCCTGCGGAGCGTGTTTGTCGCACATGCTTTCTCCTGTAAATGAGAATGATTATCATTCATATGATAACGCAGATGAGGCCGAAGGCAAGCGGATTCGCCGGGGCGGGGCAGTGGCAGGGGCATCGTTTCCGTGGATGGCACGGCTCTGTTAGGCAGCGCACGGTCCCGGGAGCGCGGCTGTTGTATTTTTTGTATCGCGACGCAGTGTCCGATACTGCGCGCGTTTTCGGACCGCCACAGGCGACCGCTCACGCAGCGACGAGGACGTCTGCGCTAATAGCGGAACTTTTGCGCTGGCTTCGGGTCTCCATTCATGAGAATGGGCCTGGAGCAAGAAACAAAGTTCTGTCTTGAGATAGCGCAGTCAATCGTCGTCCCTCGCGCCGTTTGAGGCGGAATCGAGGAAGAATGTGGTGATAGTCGGGTATCGGTCTAATCGCGTTGGTCTACATTTTTACGAGGGATACATCATGGATAATCAGAAATCTACCGAGGGAAAAGGCAGCGACGCAAGCCGCGAGGGTGCAGGTTCGAGCATTGGTAAAAGCCAGACTTCCGGCCTGAACCAGGGTAGCAACGCTTCGGGCAGCAGCCAGAGCGGTTCGTCGGGCAGCCTCGGCAGCGCCAACGCCTCGCCAAGCAGCGCCAAGCCGGCTACCGGCAGCAGCAGCGGCGCCGTCGGCGGCACCAGCAACGCGGGCAGCATGCAGAGCGGCTCGCAGAGCTCGGGCAACCTGGGCAGCTCCAGCTCCAGCTCCAGCAGCCTGCAGAGCGGCTCGTCGGGTTCCAGCGCAGCCGGCAGCAGCGGCAGCCTGGGCAGCTCGACCGGCGGCAACAGCGCCCTGGGCTCGAGCGGCAGCACCTCGGGCAGCACCACCGGCAGCAGCACCGGCACCACCGCCAGCAGCAGCGGCAGCATGGGCGGCGCCAGTGCGCAATCGTCGGGTTCGACCTCGGGCGGCGACCAGTCGCAGGGCGGCATCAAGGCTGCCATGTCGAACATCACCCCGGACAAGGCGCACGAGAAAATCGACCAGCTCGCACAAGGCGCGCAGCCGCTGGTCGACCGCCTGGTCAGCACCGCACACGCCGGCGTCGATCGCCTGAGCGGCATGCTGAGCGGCGCCTCGGAAAGCCTGGGCCAGCGCAAGGGCCAGCTGGGCGAGACCTACCAGAACTACTCGACCAAGAGCACCGAGTACGTGAAGACCAACCCGGGCACCGCCCTGCTGGTCGCGGCTGGCGTCGGCTTCCTGCTGGCCAAGCTGCTGGGCGGCAGCAACACCACCGAGCGCAAAGAGTACCGCTACTACCGCGACTGATCGGCGCAAGCCATCAAATAAAAACCCCGGCGGGCTTCGGCCCTGCCGGGGTTTTTTCATTCAAACTGAGCTTGCTCCGTTCGACCGAATTTTTATTCAGGCGCTAGCTGGACGCGCGGTCGGCAGAGCCGACCACCCTACGGCATGGCCTCACTTCACTGGATCCGAGGCCGGCTCCTTCACCGGCGCCGCCACCTGCTTGCGGCGCATCCGTCCCATCTGGCGCTTCATGAAGTGCTCGAAGTCGTCCACATAGGTGAACACCGCCGGCACCACCAGCAGGCTCAGCAGGGTCGAGGTGATCAGGCCGCCGATCACGGCGACCGCCATCGGCGAGCGGAAGCTGGGGTCGCCCGACAGGCCCAGCGCCAGCGGCATCATGCCGGCGCCCATGGCGATGGTGGTCATCACGATCGGGCGCGAACGCTTGTGGCAGGCGTCGACCAGGGCGTCGAAGCGGTTCATGCCCGCTTCGCGCGCCAGGATCGCATAGTCCACCAGCAGGATCGAGTTCTTGGTCACGATCCCCATCAGCATGATCAGGCCGATCATGGTCGGCATCGACAGTGCGTTCTGCGTGAGCAGCAGGGCCACGAAGGCGCCGCCGATCGACAGCGGCAGTGCGGCCAGGATGGTCACGGGCTGCATGAAGTCGTTAAACAGCAGCACCAGCACGCCGTAGATGCACAGCACGCCGATCAGCATCGCCACGCCGAAGCTGGCGAACAGCGCCTGCATTTCCTGGGCGTCGCCCAGTTCCGCGATCTGCACGCCCGGCGGCAGCTTCTGGAACACGGGCAGGGCGCGCGCCTCGGCATTGACCTCGCCCAGCGAGCGGCCCTGCAGCTCGACGTCGAGCGTGACGTTGCGGGTGCGGTTCAGGCGGTTGATCTCGGCCGGGCCGCTTTCCACCGTGATGGTGGCGACGTTGGCCAGCAGCACCGGTCCGCGCGAGCCGGGCACGGTCAGGCGGCCCAGCGCGTCGAGGTCGGCGCGCACCGCGTCCGGCAGCTTGACGCGGATCGGCACTTGGCGCTCGTCCAGGTTCATCTTGGACAGCGAAATGTCGTAGTCGCCGGCGGTGGCCACGCGCACCGTCTCGCCGATGGCGGCGGCCGTCACGCCGAGGTCGGCGGCGCGCGCGAAGTCCGGGCGCACGATGATCTCGGGCCGCACCAGCGAAGCGCTGGAACTGACGTTGCCGATGCCTTGCAGGGTGCGCAGTTCACGCTCGGCCTGGCGCGCTGTCGTGGTCAGGAGTTCCGGGTTTTCGCTGCGCAGCACCAGCTGCAGCTTGGTGCCGGTGTCGGGGGCGCCGACGTTGAAACGCGCGCCCGGGATCTGCGACATCTTGACCCGCAGTGCGCGTTCGATCTCGGACAGTCCTACGTCGCGGTCGTGGCGGTCGACGGTGGTCACGGTCAGCACGGCGCGGCGCGCTTCCGCCGCCGCTCCCGGGGCGAAAGCGTCGCCGCTGGAGCCGCCGCCGATCGAGCTGAAAATGCCCTTGACGCCATCGACCTGCATGGCCGCCAGGCGCGCCTGCTCGGCAACGGCATGGGTCTCGGCCAGGGTCGAACCCGGCGGCAGTTCGACCGTCACCATGGTCTGCGAGCGGTCGGCCGGCGGCACGAAGCCGGTCGGCAGCAGCGGCACCAGCGCGATCGAGCCGAAGAAGAATACGGCGGCGCCGATCGCGGTCGCCATGCGGTGGCGCAGGCACCACTGCATGGCCGTCATGTAACGCCGCATCAGGGGGCCGTCCTTCTCTTCGCCGTGCTGCTTGGACGGCTTGAGGATGTAGGCCGCCATCATCGGCGTGAGCAGGCGCGCCACGACCAGCGAGGCCAGGATCGCGATCACCGCGGTCCAGCCGAACTGCTTGAAGAATTTACCGGGAATGCCGCCCATGAAGGCGGTCGGCAGGAACACCGCGACCAGGGCGAAGGTGGTGGCGATCACCGCCATGCCGATCTCGTCGGCCGCTTCCAGCGCCGCCTGCATCGGGGTTTTCCCCATGCGCAGGTGGCGCGAGATGTTCTCGATCTCGACGATCGCATCGTCCACCAGCACGCCGATGACAAGCGCCAGCGACAGCAGGGTCACCATGTTGAGCGTGTAGCCGAACAGGTACTGGCCGAGGAAGGCAGGGATGACCGACAGCGGCAGCGCGGCCGCGGCCACCAGGGTGGCGCGCCAGTCGCGCAGGAACCACCACACCACCAGCACCGCCAGCACCGCGCCTTCGTACAGCATCTCCATCGAGGCGTCGAAGTTTTCCTGCACCGGTCCCGAGTTGTCGATCACCTCGCGCAGCACCACGCTCGGGTGCTCCTTCTGCAGCTGGGCCACCGCGGCGCGCGCGCCTTCGGCCACGTCCACCTCGCCTGCGCCGCGGGTGCGGAACACCTCGAAGCCGACCACCTTGCGGCCGTCCTGCTCGGCGATCGAGCGCGGCTCGGCCACGGTATCAAGGACCGTAGCGACCTGCCCGAGCTTCACGTGGCGGCCGTCCGGCAGTGGAATATCCATCTGCGCCAGTTCCTGCGCCGACTGCACGGTGGCGATGGTGCGCACCGACTGTTCGGCGCCGCTGACGTCGCCGCGTCCGCCCGGCGCTTCACGCTGCACGTTGCGCAGCTGGCGCGAGATGTCCAGCGCCGACACCCGCAGCGCCGCCATGCGCTGGTCGTCGAGCTCGACCCGCACTTCGCGGGTCACGCCGCCCACCCGCTTGACCGCGCCCAGCCCAGGCACGCTCAGCAGGCGCTTGGCCACGTCGTTGTCGACGAACCAGCTCAGTTCCTGGTCGTCCATCGCGCTGCCGGCCGTCTTGCTGCGCTCGACGGTGAAGGTGGCGACCACGCGGCCGGCGGTGGCCGCCTTGGTCACGCTCGGCTCGCGCATCTCGGCCGGCAGGTCGGCACGCACCCGCGCCACCGCGTCGCGCACGTCGTTGACCGCGTCGGACAGGTCCTTCTCCAGGATGAATTCGATGGTGATGGTGGCCACGCCGTCCAGCACCTTGGTATAGATGTTCTTGACGCCCTGCAGGGTGGCGACCGAATCTTCGATCTTGCGCGCCACCTCGGTCTCGAGCTGGGCCGGCGCCGCGCCTTCCAGCGTGGCGGCGACGGTCACGATCGGCAGTTCGATGTCCGGAAAGTCCTGGATCTTGCTGGCCTTGAAGGCCAGCAGCCCCGCCACCGTGAGCAGGACGAACAGCATGATCGCCGGGATCGGGTTGCGGATCGATAGAGCGGAAAAATTCATGAGAATGCTCCGCTCAGCGTGCCGCGGTCTGGCGCGGAGCCGACGCTGGCGCTGCCTTGGCCGGCGCGGCCGGCGGCTGCACATTGCGCACCAGATCCCCGTCATTCAGGAAGCCGGCGCCGCTGATGACGATCGGGGTGCCGGCGGCCAGCCCGCCCACGATCTCGACGCGGTCGCCCAGGCGACGGCCGGTGCTGACCTTCAACTGGCTCACGCGATTGTCCCCGTTCAGGCGGAACACGTAGCTGAAACCGTCGCGCACCGCCAGCGCCTGCTGCGGCACGGTGAGGGCGCTGGTGGCGCCCAGTTCGAAGCGGCCGCTGGCGAACATACCGGCCTTGAGCGGCGCGTTGGCCGAGAGCGAAGGCGGCAGGTCGACGTAGACCAGCGCCAGGCGCGTCTGCGGGTCGACGGTCGGGGCCACGGTGCGCACCTTGCCGACGATCTCGCTGCCGCTGGCGGCGCGCACCGCGGCGCGCATGCCCGGCTTGATGCGGCCCAGGTCATTCGAGGTGACTTCGGCGCGCCATTCGAGGCGGCCCTGGCGGATCATGCGGAACAGCTCGGTGCCCGGGCCGGTGACGGCGCCGACGGTGGCGCTGCGGCTCGAGATGATGCCGCTGTCCGGCGCGACCACGGTGGCCTGGCGCAGGCGCAGTTCCTGCTGGGCCAGCGTCGCACGGCTGGCGCTCACGCGCGCTGCCGCAGTCCGGTCGGCGGTCAGGAGCTGGGTGACCTGCTGCTCGCTCAGCGCGCCGGAGCTGCGCAGGGCACGCGCCCGGTCGGCATCGAGCTTGGCGGCGCTGGCGTTGGCCTGGGCTTCCTGCAGCGCGGCGCGCGCCTGCTCGACGTCGGCGCGCACGGTCTCGCTGGCGAACACAGCCAGGGTCTCGCCCTTCTTGACCACGTCCCCGACGTTCACCCGCACTTCGCTCAGGCGCAGACCGTTCGATTCGCTGCCGATGACGGCTTCCTGCCAGGCGGCGACGCTGCCGTTGGCGGTGAAGCCCACCGGCAGGGTGGTGGTGGACGGCTGGCCGGTGGTCACGGTGAGCGCGGGCGTCGGTGTGGCCGGCTTCTCGTCCTTCGCGGTGGCGCGCTTCGGCACGGCCAGCGCGAGGGCAAAACAGAGCGTTGCGCCGGCGATGGCCAGCAGCGGAACGGGGATATTCTGGGGCAGACGGCGGAGGGTTGGCATCTTCTTCAATCGGCTTTGGTTCAAGCTGTTAAGTGTAGCAAAAGTGCAATGCAGTGCGGGCCGATTCGTATGTTTACGTTCTTACAAAGACTTACCAAACGGCGCAGCAACGGCGCCTGTGTAGGTATATAAAGTCAGAATGCAAGTCCTAACCGTATTGTTTTGCCTGCTCCTGTCCCTGGGTGGCGTGGCCCATGCGCAGCCTGCCGCCCCGCTCGAAGACGGGCTGGCGCAGCACCTGCTGAACCGCCTCGGCTACGGCCCGGCGCCGGGCGAGCTGGCGCGGGTGCGTGCACTCGGTGTGCAGGCCTGGGTGGACGGCCAGCTGGCGCCGCCGCCGATGCCGCCGCGCCTGGAGGCGCGCCTGGGCACGCTGCCGGGGCCCGAAGCGGCGCTGCTGCGCGCCATCGCCAGCCCGCGCCAGCTGGAGGCAGTGCTGGTGCGCTTCTGGCTCGACTACTTCAAGAAAGAAGAGGCCGCAGACGCGGCACTGCGTCCGCAGGTGCTGGGCCGCTATGCCGACCTGCGCACGGCGCTCGGAGCGCCTGCGCGCGGGAAACGCAGCAAACGGGCTGCGATGGAAGCGCTGCTGCGGCATTTCGTCTCCGCGCCCTCCGCCAGCCTGCAAGAGTCGGTATGGCGAGTGTGGGAGGCGACGGGCGGAGACCAGCGCGCCGTGCTGCGCCAGCTCTTGACCAGTCCGGAATTCCTGGCGCCGTCGCAGTGGAACAGCAAGGAGAAGGATGGGTTCCGCTTCGTAGCCTCGGCAGTCCGGGTATCCGGCCTGGCGGTGGACACGCTTGCGCCCCTGATGGCCTTCGTGCGCGCGCCGCTGTCGGATGCAGACCGCGCCGAATTCGTGGAGCGCCTGGCGGCTGGAAAGCTGGCGCTGGCGCCGGTGCAGCCGCACGAGCACGCGTCGTCGGCGCCGCCGCTGCGTGCCGGCGTCGCCGGTGAGGTGTCGCAGGGGACGGTAGCCCAGCCGGGGCCGGTGCTGATGGCGGCGCCGACGCCCTCCGCCGCTGCGATGGCGGCGGCTCGCAGCCAGCCGGCGCAGCCCGAGCGCTTGCGAGCGCTCCTGCTCGACCAGAAATTTCTACGTTATTGATACCAGGAAGCGAATATTGCGCAGTGCAACAAAATAGAGGAATCCATCTAATTTTGGAAACGCTTCCCGTCGAATTTTGATTACGTAATTCTACGGTATTGCACTGCACAATAAATCACGTTATATTGGAACCGTCTCCTCCAGTTTTCTCCGAAAATTGGATTATCGCCCGCCAGCCGCAAGGTTCGCGGGCGCTTTTTTTTGCGCGTTCAGTCGGTCTGGGCGACGTCGGCGCCCTGGAAGCACCCGGCGCGCCAGGTCAGCACCAGCGTATCGCGGTGCCCATGCTCGTCCAGCGGCTGGATCGGCGTCGACTCATGGATGACGGCGGCATCGTCGAGCAGCAGCAGGGTCCACGGCTCCAGCATCGTGAAGCGCTTGCCTGCCGGTCCATCAGCCTCGAAGACCCGGGTTTCCCCGCCCTTGATGCCGGTGCGATTAATCAGGATGACGGCGACGAAATCGACGCCGTCCCGGTGCGCGCCTTCCGGCGTCGGGCGGCCGATGCCGTCGGCGGTATCGATGCGGAACTGGTGCGCTTCCACGTACCAGGTCTGGCGCCCGCGCACGCTGGAGCAGACGTCGCCCAATGCACGCAGCAGGCGGCCCCAGGCCGGGTTCGCGATGGTCGCCGTCTCGACCGGTTCGAACAGGCGGTGCATGCCGCCGTGCAGGGCGTTGTACTCGACCGGCTGCCAGTGCGGCCGGTGCGGCACCTGCACCAGTGCGTGGCCGCTGTCGTCGCTGTCGTCGATGAAGCAGGAATGGCGGCGGCGCCGGTAGCGGCCGCCGTCCTTGAGGTAGTTGTCGAGTTCGAGCCGGTCCCAGCTCGGCACCAGCGACTGCAGCTCGTCGAGCGAGCAGCCGGCCAGGCGCGCGACATCTTGAGGACGCAGGAGGGCATAGCCCTCGCTGCGGATGGCTTCCGTCAGCTGCGGCGGAGCGGTGTAGGGTAGTTCACGTGTAGTCATCCAGTTAGCGTAGCAGGTTTCAATGCGACTAGCATGACCACGAGCAATTACCAGTTCTTCGTGAAGCTGAGTCGGAAGGAGCGCGGCTCGATCGGATGGAAGTGGATGTCGTCGACTGCTTCCGCCTCGTTCGACAGGCGCGAAGCGTAGTAGTAGTCGATCGCCGAGTCGCGCCGGTTGGTCAGGTTGAAGCCTTCCAGCTCGATGCGCATGTCCTTGCCGAGACGGTAGCCCACGCGGCCATTGAGCGTCAGGCTGGGGCGCGAGCGCACGCTGTCGTCCTCGATCAGCGGACGCGGGCCGAAGTAGCGCAGGCGCAGCGCGCCCGACCACGCACCTAGACGGTCGACGGTCAGGCCGGCCTGGGCCACGCCTTCCACCGCGCCGGGAATCCGGTCGCCGTCCGGATTGCCGCCGCGCGAGCGCGCCCGCGCATAGGCCGCGTCGAAGTTCAGCGTCAGCCACTTGTTGGCGCGCATGCTGTTCGACAGCTCGACGCCGTAGCGGCGGCTCGGATCGCCCGCCTCGGTATTGCCGGCATCGCCAATGTAGGTCAGCTCGGAATCGAAGTCCAGGCGGTACACCGACACCGTGGTCTCCGTCTTCGGAATCGCCACCGTGCGCAGGCCCAGCTCCACCCCGCGCGAGCGCACCAGGCCCGGAGTACGGTCGACCGGATCCAGGGTCTTCGGATCGACGCTCGCCACGGTGCCGCGCGCGTCGTTGCTGTGGAAGCCGTGGCCATAGTTGAAATACAGCTCGGTGTGCGACCACGGCCCGTAGGCCACGCTCAGCGTGGGCGTGACGAGCTTGTCGCGGGCGCGGCCGGCATTTTCAGGGCGATCGCCGTCGACGTTGAAGCGGTAGGCATTGGCACGCACGCCGACCACGGTGCGCAGCGCCTTGCTCCACATCGTGGCGTTTTCCAGGTAGACGGCGGCGCTGCCCTCGACGATGTGGTCTTCGCGCGTGGTCGCGATGCGCCGGCGCGCGCGGGTGTCGTACAAGCCGTTGAAGATGTTGTCGTTCTGGAGCTGGAAGCCGGCGGTCATGTCCGAGGCGATGTCCCCCTGCTTGTAGGCGTGCCAGGTGTGGCTGCCGTCCAGGCCCGTGGTCACGCGGCGGTCCGGCTGGGCGAACTGGTCGCCATTCACCGGATCGTTCAGGAAATAGGTGAAGTTCGAATACAGCTCGCCCTTGTTGCGGATCGCGTAGGCGCTCAGGCTGCTGGCCGTGTCCTGGGTGGTGCGGCGCCAGCTGCCCGACAGGCTGCTGCGCTCGGCCTCGCCGCCGTCGCTCAGGTCGATCGTGTCGAAACGTCCCAGCTGGCCCTTGGTGACGGCGCGCAGCGGGATCTGGTCGGTGGCGTTCCAGTGGCCGCGATAGTGCATGGCGGTGACGGTCCAGCCGTTGTTGGCATAGCCGCGGCTGTAGCGCAGCACCGCATTGATCTTGCGGTAGCCGTCCGGCCGCGTCCATGGGCCGTCGTTCTTCATCAGTTCCAGCGCGTACAGCAGGTTGCCGCCCGCCAGCTCGGGCGAGGCGGCCAGCACCGTGCGTGCGTACGCGTCCTGGCCGACGGTCACGGCGGCCAGCGGAGACACCAGCCGGTTGGCGTAGGCGATCGAGGCCTTGCCGGCCGAGGCGAAGTCGCCATCCGTGGCCGAGTAGGGACCCTTGCGGTAGTCGAGGCGGGTGACGATTTCCGGGATCAGGAAATTCAGGTCGGTCCAGCCCTGGCCGTGCGCGTGGCTGCGCTGGTTGACCGGCATGCCGTCCACCCAGGTGGCGAGGTCGGTGCCATGGTCCAGGTTGAAGCCGCGCAGGTAGAACTGGTTGGCCTTGCCCTCGCCGCTGTGCTGGCTGGCGATCAGGCCGGGCGTCGCTTCCAGCAGCTCGCCGGGGCGGTACACGGTGCGGTTGGCCAGGTCCTTGGCGCCGACGGTGCCGGAGCTGGCCGAATCGGTCATGCCGATCTGGCTGGTGCGCGAGCCTTCGACGAGGACGCGCTGCAGGACGAAGTCGTCGGCCAGTGCCGGGACATGGAGGAACAGTGCGGCGATGGCGCCGGCAAGTGCAGTACGGTGGGAACGAAGCATCAGGGTTGTTTCTCTTGCGTTGGCTGCTCGACGGCGGCCTGGGTGAAAGTCAGCGAGCGGATCGCGCCGGCGTTATTGAGGTTGACGGTATTGACCTGGTCGGGCAGGAAGTCCATCAGCACGCCCTGGTGGATCGCGGCGGTCTTCGACAGCGGCGCGTTCTCCAGTTCCTGGTAGATGACCACGCTCTGCGAATCGGCGGTCATGCCGATCCAGCGCACCGGCAGGCGCGCCTTGTCCTCGCCTTTGAGGAAGAAGCGCTCCTCGACATACTTGCGCAGCACCACCTGGTCTTCCGGATCGCCCAGGTCGAACTGGCGTCCGTACAGGTTCATCAGGAGCGCCTCGACGTCGTGCGCCATGTAGGTATGGACGATCTCCGTGCTGCCGGTGCGCGGATTGAACGCGACCTCGGTGATCCCCATGTGGAAGCGGTGCGCGCCCGCCGCCGTGCTGAGAAACAGCAGGGCGGCGGCGAACAGCGCCATGAAGGCGGGCTTCAGGCGGAACATCATCATTACTCGGCTTTCTTTGCGGCGTTAGGCGTTTTGACGGGCGCCAGCTTGGTTTTCGCATCGCGCATCAGGTTGCCCGTTGCCGGATCGCGCTCGGTCTTGAACAGCTCCAGGCGCGACGGCACTGCCTTGGCCGGCCACGCGTTGTTGCTCACGTCGATGTCGGCGGTCTCCCAGTACGGGTCCTGCACCAGGCTCACGATCGGCTCGTCGGTGACGAA
>PJTO01000412.1_pt1 | contig 19660 bp, 17 predicted proteins | sample 1512101 | NCBI WGS metagenome assembly PJTO01 (sample SAMN08177690, study PRJNA422409) | Soil metagenome, whole genome shotgun sequencing project.
CGCCAGTCACAGGCGAAATGTTGTTAGCACACCCCATTTTGCCGCCAAATCCACTACCAGCAAAATCAGCTACTTAACGCCTGACGTTCCCCACATGTTCTGCCAGCACTGTTCAACTTGGGCGAGGAACTTCGTCGTCGCCGCCTGGGCCTCGGCCGCTTCCTGCGCCCGGTTGCTCTCGCGCACCGCGTCAGCGCGGTACTGCACGGCCATCATCTGCTGGATCTGGAACTGCTGCTTGGCCGTAAGGGCGAGCAGCTGGTTGGCCGCCTGCTGGACCTGCAGGGCGCCTTCCGCCCCCTGGCTGCGCTCGACCAGCGAATTGAGCGTCGCGGCATCGGCGGCAACGTTTTCGGCGATCTGCGCCTGGAGCGTGACGGTCTTGCGGTAGGCCGCGACCTGCGCATCCATCCGTGCGCGTGACGCGGCGAGCCTGTCGTCGAGCCTCAGCGATTGGCGATAGGCATCGGGATAGAGCTGCGCGAACTGCTGGTCCGCGGATGCCACCTTGAACTCGATCCCCTGCGCCTGCCCCATCAGCGCATCGATCTTGCGCAGCGTATCGGTGAGCGCCTGGAGCTCCGGAAAGCGTACGCTCGAGAGGTTCCGCGCCTGGTTGACGAGACTCTGGGCCTGATTCTGGAGTGACTGGATCTGATTGTTGACCTGCTGCAGCGCGCGGGCTGCCGTCAGCACGTTCTGCGCATGGTTGGTGGGATCGTAGACGACCAGTGCATGGGCGGGTGCCGGATGCACTCCGATACCCGCGCCGACCGCCAAGACCGCGAGGAGAGCCTGTGCAATTGCGCAGCGGTGGCGGCGGCGGAAAATGGACACCTTCAACATAGCGGTTCTCCTGGATCTGGAACTTCGTCGTCAAATGAGAAGGGAATCTGTCCTTCCCGTCCTAATCCTGCAGCCCGGGAAACAGGCCGATCAGGTCGGCCGCCCACGCCGCTCCGGTCCCGGCAAGAAAACGGGAGAGAAAAGCGCTGGAACCGCTCTCGGCCAGCAGCGCATCGATCCGGGCCTGGACGGCAGGATCGGACGCGCCGCACAAGGTGAGCGCCAGCGGGCCGAGGCCAAGCTCGAAGAGCCGGTTTCCCCGAGCCGATTGCAGGTAATAGTCCCGCTTCGGCGCGGCGCGGCTGATAAGCTCGATCTGCCGCGCATTGAGACCGAAGCGCTCATAGATCTCGCGGGTCTGCGGTTCTTCCGCGCGGTCGTTGGGAAGAAGTATGCGCTGCGGGCAGCTCTCGAGAATTGCGGGCGCGATCGGCGAGCCCGCGATGTCAGCCAGGCTCTGTGTCGCGAACAGGACCGAGACATTGCGCTTGCGCAGAACCTTGAGCCACTCACGGATGCGGGCGGCGAACAGCGGATGGTCGAGGAAGATCCAGGCCTCATCGAGCACCAACAGCGTCGGCCTGCCGTCAAAGCGCCTTTCGAGGCGGTGGAAAAGATAGGTGAGGACCGGCGCGACAACGCCAGTGTGCCCCATCAGCGCCTCGGTTTCAAAGCACTGCACATCCGCAAAGCGCAGCGTGTCCTCGGCCGCGTCTAGCAACCGCCCATAAGGCCCTTCCACCGTGTAAGGCGACAGCGCGGTACGCAGGGCATTGGATTGCAGCAGCAACGTGAGCCCGGTGATGGTCCGCTCGGCGGCGGGCGCCGTCGAAAGGCTCGTCAGCGCCGACCAGACCTGGTCCTTCACCTCCGGAGTGACGGTCATGTTTTCCTGCGCCAGCAGCGCAGCGATCCACTCTGCGGCCCAGGCGCGCTCCGCCGGATCGTCGATTTCGCTGAGCGGCTGAAACGCAAGTGCGGATGCGGCGTCCGTGCCGAGGCCGAGCGCATGATGGACGCCGCCGCAGCCGAGCACCGCCGCCCGCGCAGAGAGGCCTTTGTCGAAAACGAAAATCTGCGCGTTCGCATAGCGCCGGAACTGCAGGATCATCAAACCCAGGAGCACGGATTTGCCCGCGCCGGTCGGACCGGCCACAAACATATGACCGACATCACCGACATGGGTCGAAAGGCGGAACGGCGTCGATCCGGATGTTCTGGCATGCAGCAGCGGCGCACCGCCAAGGTGATCGTTGGACGCAGGGCCTGCCCATATCGCGGAAAGCGGCATGAGGTGGGCCAGATTGAGCGTATGTACCAGCGGCTGGCGCACATTCGCATAGACATGTCCGGGCAGCGAGGAGAGCCAGGCCTCGACGGCGTTCACCCGTTCGCGGATCGTCGTGAAGCCGAGGCCGCCGAGAATGCGCTCCACCTGTCGCATGCGGCCTTCGACCACGTCCCGGCTTGGGTCGCTGACCGTGATTGTCGTGGTGAGGTAGCCGAACGATACATGATCGCCCCCCAGGGCCTGAAGCGCGAGGTCGGCATCGGCGACCTTGTTGTCGGCATCGCTGTCGAGAAGCTGGGAAGGGCTGTTGTAGAGCACTTCGCGCAGCATGGCCGTCAGGGACTTGCGCTTGTTGAACCACTGCCGCCGCAGCGAGGTAAGCTCCTTCACCGCTTCGGCCTTGTCCATGGCAATGAACCGGGTGACCCAGCGATAAGGAAAATCCTGGCTGTTGAGCGCATCGAGCATTCCGGGATGGCTCATGTTCGGGAAACCCAGAACCGAGATCGTGCGCAGGTGCCGGTCCCCGAGTTGCGGCTCGAGTCCCCCGATCAGCGGCGTGTCGACGATGAGACCGTCGAGGTACATCGGCGTGTCGGGCACCCGGACCGGATGGCGGGAATCGGAGATGGTCGCATGCAGATAAGTCAGTAGCTCGCCGCTGGTGAGGCCGCAGACTTCAGGCATGAAACCGCTCATGAGATCGAGCGCGCGGTCGGTCTCGGTCACAAAGCCGTCCAGCGCTTCCCGCCAGTCGCGCCCTTTCGCATCGTGCGCGCGCTCGACGAGACGGCGTCCTGCAGCGTCCTGGCTGTCGGCGGGCGGCAACCAGGTGAGGGTCAGGTAGAAGGCACTTTCGAAATGTATTCCTTCGGCCAGGAAAGCTTCGCGCCGCTCGCGCTCGACGAGCCAGCTGGCGGGATCGGGAAAGGCATCGTCCGGATAGGCCGTCGCCTCGCGGCGCTCCGCTTCGAAGAACAGCGCCCAGCCCGAGCCGAACCGCCGCAGTACATTATTGGCCCGCGCTGCGATGGAGATCAGGCCGCCGGACGTCGAGGATTCGAGGTCCGGCCCCCGGAAGGAAAGCACCCGGAGGAAAGAGCCGTCCTTGTTCAACATCACGCCGGGGGCGACGAGCGCCGCCCAGGGAAGGTGATCGGCAAGGCATGCGGGCTTCCTGCGATACTCGGCAAGATTCAGCATCCGTAGTATCCCTTCTGGCGGAGGTGGCGGAGAAGGACCGGCGCGAAATCGGGATCGCGCCGCGCGGCGAGCACGGCGAGGCTGTGCCCCGCCGCCCAGATGACGAGACCGGCCAGCCACTGCTGGAGTCCGAGACCCACCGCCACCGCAAGCGTACCATTGACGATGGCAATGCCGCGCGGCGCGCCGCCGAGCAGGATCGGGGCGCTGAGGCTTGCGTGGATCGGGACCTCGAATCCGTCGATGTGCTGGCCGGCCCCGCTCATGCGACCAGTGCTCCGCCGCCGAAGCTGAAGAAGGAGAGGAAGAAGCTCGACGCGGCAAACGCGATCGAGAGACCGAACACGATCTGGATGAGCCGCCGGAATCCGCCGGCCGTTTCGCCGAACGCCAGGGTAAGACCGGTTGCAATGATGATGATGACGGCGACGATCTTGGCGACCGGTCCCTGCACCGATTCAAGCACCTGTTCGAGCGGTTGCTCCCACGGCATGCCTGAACCGGACGCCGAAGCACGCGATGCAAGGAATAGAGCTGCGGTAGCTCCCAGCAGCGAAATCGATGTCGCAGGCGGGCGGACCAGGCGGAAAGGCAGTGACTTCATGGCATCATTCTCCTTCTGGGGTGGAGGGGGACAGCAGATCCGTGAGCCGGTATTCGCCGCTTGCGCCGTCCAGCCCGTCAAGCTGCACAACCGCCGCCACTCGGCGCGCGAGACCGCGGCCGGAGATGAACACGACGAGATCGATGGCCTCGGCGATGAGCCGGCGAGGCACGGTGACCACCGCTTCCTGCACCAGACTTTCGAGGCGATGGAGCGCCGCTGCCGCACCGTTTGCATGGACCGTTGCGATCCCGCCCGGATGCCCGGTGTTCCAGGCCTTCAGCATGTCGAGCGCCTCGGGTCCGCGCACTTCGCCGACGATGATGCGGTCAGGCCGCAGCCGCAGCGTCGATCGGACAAGGTCGCCTATCGTAACGTGCCCCGCCCTGGTGCGCAGGGCGACCGTATCGGCTGCCGGGCACTGGAGTTCCCGGGTATCCTCGATGACGACAACACGCTCATCTATCTCGGCCATTTCATTGAGCAGGGCATTGGCCAAGGTGGTCTTGCCCGACGATGTGCCCCCGGCGACCAGGATATTGGCGCGGTGAAGCACGGCCTGCCGGAGGAGTTCCGCGACATCCCGGCTCATGATGCCGTCAGCCACGTAGTCGCCGAGCGAATGAATCCGGGCCGCCGGTTTTCGGATTGCGAAGCAGGGGGCGGTTGCCACGGGAGGCAGGATGCCCTCGAACCGCTCGCCGGCCCCTTCACCATGCGCGGGAAGCTCCGCTGAAACGATCGGCCGGTCGCCATGCACTTCGCTGCGGACATGGCTGGCGACAAGGCGGATGATTCGCTCGACCTGGTCCGGCGCGATGCGCACCTGCGTGTCCACCCTGCCTTCGCCCAGCAGATCGATGCGCAGCACGCCGTTCGGATTGACCATGATCTCGATGACGCGGGAGTCGCCCAGCGCCGCTTCGATCGCGGGTCCCATGGCGGTGCGCAGCATGGCGCGCTTGCGCAGGTTGATTTCCGCGCCGGTCAATGTCCCTCTCCGCCTTCGAGCGAGCGCTTGCCCTTGGCGACCTGCCGCGCAACCTGATTGAGAAACGCGTCAAACCGCAGCGCTCCCGCCGCCCGGCCTGCCTGATCGCCTTCCGCAAGCGGGGGATGGATCGCAAGCTCGTAGCGGATGAACAGGGCTAGCGTTTCCAGTTCGATGTGGCTGTCGCGAACCAGCCGGTCGAGGCTGTTTGCGAGACGGTCGAGCCGGCGCCCGAAACGTTCGTCGAGTTCGGACACCCCTTTGCGGTCCAGCCAATAGACAAGGGCCTGCGCCAGGATATCGGACTTGGTCACGCCGCCCTTGCGCGCAAGCTCGGCCAGCCGGTCGCTCGTGGCCTTCGGCAGAAGGAACTGGTGACGGATCTTCGGCGCCATGGTCAAACCTCCAACTGGATCTGGTCGGGATGCTCGGGCGAACCCATCGCGTAGGCCACGCGCGCGAGCCTTTGCTGCGAGAGTTCCATGGCGCGCCTGTCCACAGCCGGATCTTCGGATTCCGCTTCGAACCCGAGCTCATCGATACGGACCTGCGCCGCCGGCCCGGTGAGGGGAATGTCCAGTTCGAGTTGCTGGGTGTGCGCTCGGGCATCGCCGGTGTCGTCGGGCTGCTGCTTCTCTCCCTTGCAGGGCGTGCGCGGCCGCTCCGGTGCCGGTCCGACGATCATCGATGCCAGGCGCAAGTCGCTGTCCCTGACCCGGTCCTGCCAGTCATCGGGCCGCGGGGGAGGCGCGTCGTGATAGGCGCCCTTCGAAAGCTGCGGCGCCGGCAGCATGCGCTCGGCGAACACCGCCTCCTCGAAATAGCGAAGCTTGGCCGCGCGAACCGGGGGCATGCCTGAGGCAAGCACCAGTTCGTCACTCGCAGGCAGCTGCATGACTTCACCGGGTGTGAGCAGCGGCCGGGCCGTCTCCTGGCGGCTGACCATCACGTGAGAAAGCCAGGGCGCCAGTCGGTGGCCTGCGTAATTGCGCATCGAGCGCTGTTCGGTCGCAGTGCCCAGAGCATCGGACAGCCGCTTGGCGGTACGCTCATCATTGGTCGCGAAGGCCACCCGGATATGGCAGTTATCCAGGATTGAATTGTGCTCGCCGTAGGCCTTCTCGATCTGGTTCAGACTCTGGGCGATGAGAAAGGCGCGCACCCCGTAGCCTGCGAGAAAGGCAAGGCTGGTCTCGAAGAAGTCGAGCCGCCCGAGCGCCGGAAACTCGTCGAGCATCATGAGCAGCTTGTGCCGCCCCGGACCGCTGTTTCCGCCTGCGCCGAGGTCGTGCAACTCCTCGGTCAACCGCCGGCCGATCTGGTTGAGAATGAGGCGGATCAGCGGCTTGGTCCGGCTGATGTCCGAAGGCGGCACGACGAGGTAAAGCGAGGCGGGATGCTTGCCCTCGACCAGATCGGCAATGCGCCAGTCCGAAACTGCCGTAACGGCAGAGACGGTGGGGTCACGGTAGAGGCCGAGAAAGGACATGGCAGTCGACAGCACGCCTGAGCGCTCGTTGATCGACTTGTTCAGGACCTCCCGCGCGGCCGAGGCGACCACGGGGTGGACCATGGGCCGCTCAGGCGTGCCGATGTGGTTGACCGACATCATCGCATTCAGGGTCTTCTCGAAGTCGCGCCCCGGATCCGACAGGAACTTCGCGACACCGGACAGGGTTTTGTCCTCTTCGGCGTAGAGCACGTGAAGGATCGCGCCCACGAGCAGCGCATGACTGGTCTTTTCCCAGTGATTGCGGCGCTCCAGCGCCCCTTCGGGATCGACCAGGATGTCGGCGATGTTCTGGACATCGCGCACCTCGTGCTCACCGCGGCGCACTTCAAGCAGCGGATTGTAGCGGGCGGAAAGCGGGTCCGTCGGATTGAACAGCAGGCAGTGCGAAAAGAGCGAGCGCCAGCCGGCGGTCAAATGCCAGTTCTCTCCCTTGATGTCATGGATGACTGCCGAACCTTGCCAACCCAGCAGCGTTGGCACCACGAGGCCGACACCCTTGCCGGAGCGCGTCGGCGCAAAAGCCATGACGTGCTCCGGGCCGTCATGCCGCAGATAATCTCCGCCGACCCGGCCAAGGAACACACCCTGTCCGGCAAGGAGACCGCCTTTACGAAGATCCATCCGGTCAGCCCAGCGGGCTGAGCCATAGGTGGTGACATTGCGTTGCTGCCGTGCGCGCCAGACCGAACCGAAGATCGCGGCACCGCAACCCATCAGCCCGCTCGCGGCGGCCAGCTCCCCGGCTTCATCGAAGACGACAGGAGCATAGGCATCGAACTCGAACCACCAGATGAACAGCGCCCAGGGTTCGTAGACCCGCCAGCTTCCAAGGTAGAACCATGGCTGGCCGAGTTCAGGCTGATAGGCGAGCTCAGCCGCGGCCCACTGGGTCGCGAACCACACGCCGGCCAGGACAATGGCGAACACCACCAGCATCTGGCCGATCAGGAGTTTGGTTGGGGTCATGAAAGCCTCCGCCCGTCGCAGCGATGGCCGCAGGAGCAGTGCTTACAATCCCGGAATTCCAAATCTGCCGACAGACCCTGTCTGAGGCACCCAGGTACGTTTTTGCGGCAACTCAGCCTCGGTTTGCAGTTTCAACGCGAAGAGTGGTGCGAATCAGTACGCGCGCCGCTCGCGGCATCCATCAGCTGGAATTGGGCGGTGATCGGTGCCGAGGATGCGAACGACAGGCTGACAGAGATCGTCAAAAAGCCCGATCATCACGTCAAGCATTCGGGCCATTGCCGGACCGAGGTGCATCGCCGCGTATCGTTCAGAAGTAGATATCAACGTAATCCGTCAAGCTGTCGCACCACTCGAACTCCCGCAGCCGATAGTAACGCCGGTTCTGTGTGACGGCGAAATGCCAGGTCTTGTCCGCCGAGCAGGTACGGCCCGGATCCGGCGTGTTACTGATCGTGATCTTGCCCTGAAACGTGAAATAGTCCGGGCCGATTTCGGTGATGGTGCCGTCGAGCGCGAGCAGTCCGGGACCGTTGACGTCCGCCTGACGGCCATGCAGACTCCATACGCCGGCCCGCCGCGTGACGGTCGCTGTGCCGCGGTGATCCCAGTCTATCCACTGGAGCGTCAGGCCCTTGTTGGCGAGCAGCCGCTCCGCGTTTCTCTTGTCGAGAATGCGGGTCTGATCGGCTGTGGTCGGACTTTCGCCTCCCCCGGTCGCGTGCGACACCGAAGGCGAAACGCCAAACGCCAGAATTGGCGCCACGAGCATGCAGAGGGCAATGCCGGCTCTGGTTGGGACCATTTTTCCGTCTCCCAGGTGATGAACGCATAGACATGGCAGGCACCTTCCAGGGATGCCAAGCGTTGCCCATTGCGTGACATATCAATCATCAAGACAGGGATATGCAACCCAGCAATGCCGAAGGGAGCAGTCATGATACCCTCGCCCGTTCGCCGTCTCTGCGCTGCGGCCCTGGTCCTTTCCTTGTGTGCGAACGGCGGCCCGCCCACTCCCGCCGATCAATATGGCGACCTGTTCACCGCGGTCCAGGAGCAGCGGATCTTCGGCGACGGCAAGACCTTCGTCGACGCGTCGCCCAGGACGGCGCCGGCGGAGATCATGCGACTGTTCGCTACCCACGCGCCGAAGTCCAAATCCGAGTTGCGACGTTTCGTGCTGGAGCATTTCACCGTTCCCGGCGTGAACGACAACGCGAAGGTTGCGCTGCGTGACCATGTCAGGGGGCTATGGCCGCAATTGACGCGCGACGATGCCAAGTCCCCTGAGGTGGGGAATCCCTCGCTGATCCGCGCCGCGCACCCTTATGTGGTACCCGGCGGACGCTTTCGGGAATCCTATTACTGGGATTCCTATTTCACCATGCTCGGCCTGAAGGCGGACGGGCGCGCCGATCTGGTCGAGAGCATGCTCGGCAATTTCACAGACCTCGTCGAGCGCTTCGGCCACATTCCGAATGGCACGCGAACCTATTACGTCAGCCGCTCGCAACCACCCTTTTTCGCCCTCATGGTCGACCTGTCCGAACAAAAGGATCCAGCGGTCCACGCCCGCCGTCTTGCCGCGCTGCGCCGGGAACATGCGTACTGGATGGCCGGCGAGACCTGCGCACGCAAGACGAGACAGCCTTGCGAACGCGTCGTGCCGATGCCCGACGGCAGCCTGCTGAACCGCTACTGGGACGATCGCGATACGCCGAGGGACGAGTCCTTCGCGGAAGACCGCGACACAGCCGCGCAGGCTCCCGCGCGAGCCCCCGAGGCGGTCTATCGCGACTTGCGTGCCGGTGCGGAAAGCGGGTGGGATTTCAGTTCGCGCTGGTTGGCCGATTCGCAGGACCTATCGACGATACGGACGACCGCGATAGTACCGGTCGACCTCAATGCGCTGCTCTGGGGCCTGGAAACCCGTATCGCCGATGGCTGCCGTCAAGCTGCCGACACACCCTGCCGGATCGAATTCACCCGGCGAGCAGACGAGCGAAAGGCGTCCGTTGACCGCCACCTCTGGGTCAGCAGAGAGAGCCGCTATGCCGATTGGTCCCTGTCCGACCGCAAGCCCACCTCGGTGGTCTCGAGCGCAACTCTCTTTCCGCTGTTCGTCGGCATGGCGTCTTCCGCTCAAGGCAAAGCGGTTGCCCGCACGACGCGCGGCCAGCTGGTTGCACCGGGCGGCCTGCGCACGACGGGGCTGCGGACCGGTCAGCAATGGGATGCGCCGAACGGCTGGGCGCCTCTCCAGTGGGTCGCGATCGACGGCCTCGAACGATACGGCCAAAAGGAACTGGCGCAAGATATCGCGAAGCGCTGGATACGGACGGTGGACGTGACATACCTCGAGAACGGCAAGATGCTGGAAAAGTACGATGTCGAGGAACGACTTCCCGGGGGTGGCGGCGAATATCCCCTGCAAGACGGCTTCGGATGGACCAACGGAGTGACCAGCGCCATCCTGGAACGAATGCCGGAACTGGACCCACACTGAGGCAGCTGAGCGCTGCTGCCGCGTTCGCCGATCTTCCTTTTTCCGTCCTACCTGCCCGAACAGGCGCTAGGAGATTTCCGGCCCTGTCCGTCCCCTCCCGAATTGCCAGCTTATGCCGTTCTCGCGCATGATGCCGCCGGCTTCCTGACCGATCTGTTTCTCCAGCACCGGCCTCCAGGGAACGAGCGTAAATTCACGGCTTTTTTCGATGAGGGCATAGGAGCCGGATATGCCCTCGACCCGCCGCGCCACGCTGCCCTCGATCCAATCTCCATGGCGCGCCTCTGCAAATTCCTTGCCCAGTTCATCCGAAAGTCCCGCCGCGATGTGCAACAGCTCCCGCTTTTGAAGTGACGCCAAAGCGTTCTGTTTCAACGCGAAGCCCTTTCCTTCCCCTTCGGCCAATCCCTGCTCGACCAGCCATTGCCGACGCGCGGTTACGGCGGCACGCACCTCGCCGCCAAATCCGCCGTCCCGGAAGTTGAGGCCGGACGGCGATGCCAATTCACGATCGAGCCAGCTGGCACCTTCGACGCCGATAAGCTTGTCGACGGGTAGAGCCGAGAGGACCTCGACGTCGACGGGACGATCGGCAACGAGTCCGTGCTCGAAACGCATCACCTGCTGCAAATGGTCCGGTGAAATGCGCCAGGTGCCGTCAGCCTCGCGCTCGATATCAACGCGTGCCCGCCGCATGGCCTCGAGACGCCTGACATGTGTCTCGGCGAACGCCTCGCTGATACGGGGATCATGCCGCCGGTGCAGAGCTGCGGAATAGCGCCCGTCATTCGCTTGCGCCACTTCCAGCACCGTCCGGTCCATCACCCGTACTGCAGGCACACGAGGAGTGATGCGGACCGTCGCGCTCCCGGGCACCGGATCGACAGCGGATGCAGCGCCGATAACCACATAATGTGCTCGACTGTCGACGCCGTCGATCACCAGAAAATGACGGTCGCGGTGTTCGTCGGCAAGGCCTCGGGTCACGACCCGTCCCACGAGCGGTCCGTTCTCCGGCACGAAAATGTTCTGCTCGGGTCGATCGAGCCGGGCGCGGGATATCTCCCGCTGCATCTGGCGAATGATGTCGCCGCGCTCGGCCATGGTCCGGAGCGTCACCTCCATGTCCTCGCCAAGCTGCCAGCCGCCGCTGCCCAGATCGTCCGCCAACCCCATGCGCCGCAATGCCTGAAGACGCCCGGTCTCCAGAGCATGGAACATCGGGTCCGCGGCACTCGGCGCGACAATATATTCCTCGTTCATCCGTCCGATCAGACGGCGATCGAGACTGGTGAGCCGCTCCTGCTCGATTTCCATACGGAGCCGAGTCTCGTTTTCGTGTTCGCTCCGGGGGCCGAGTTCAAGCGAAACGATCTCGGCAGCTCGCTCCCGAAATCCGTGGGAGATATACTCCCGGGCAATCACGAGATCACGGGCCCGGTCGTCTACGCCGCGCAGGATAACGTGGGTGTGGGGATGGCCGGTATTGAAATGATCGACAGCAACCCAGTCCAGCTTCGTACCGAGGTCATCGCCGACCTGCTCCATCAGCCGCCGAATGACCGGCTTGAGGTCCTCAAACCGGTCGCCGTCTTCTGCCGAGACGATGAAGCGGAACTGATGCCGATCTCCATTGCTGCGCTCGAGAAAATCCTTCCCGTCAACGCGGTCATTCGCGGGACCGTAAAGCTCTCCGGGCTTGCCTTCCCGGGTAACTCCATCTCGCTGTATGTAATGGAGGTGAGCCCGGGCTGCTCCTAGCCCCTTGCCGCGCAGCGCCGCGAGCCGGGTCTTCACCACGACGCGCCGCGAGCGAAGGCCGGCCAGCCTGTCGCGTGTCGACAACAGACGCCCGGTTGCCGCACCCCGACCGATCCTGCTGCCGTCGTAGCCCCGGTTCCCCGATCTCCGCGCCTTCCCGAGCAAACCGGCAGCATGGGCGACACGGGCGGCATAGCGATCAGGCGTCTTCCCACCCGTACCGCGCTGCCGCCCCAGCCTGGGCTCGAAATCGTCGTCCTTTGCCATTTCAACGCCTCCGAACCGCAATGCTCCGATCACGCTATCCGGGAAAGCACATGCCTCCCGCTAAGTTGATGTGCAGACACGACAAAAGCAGTGGCGAGAGGCACTGCTTCTATCTTGCACTCCGCCCCCAAGCTGCCCGAATTCTCCGGCAGCCTTAAAAACCGGGGCTGTACACACGGCACAGCCCCTTTGGCTTTCCGCTTCCGCGCTTCACCAGCGCCCCAGTCTACATGCGATCACGGAACATCACGCCGGATGGCAAAGAGAGAACCGGTCCGGGGTTCCTGCACTGCCGCCTCTCCCGTTTCCCGCAGCTGCTCAGACGCCGCCCCATCTGCAAAAAGCGGATTAGGTTTCCTCGACACCTTAGTCGTCCCGGCCCCGGTTATTTCCGCAAGATATGCCACCGTTTCGGAGGGCAGCGGTCGCCCGGCAAGGTACTTTTCATAGCGCCCCGGCCCGGCGTTGTAGGCCGCGAAAAGTCCCGGATAACCGAAGCGATCATAGAGCTGGCGTAAGTAGAATGTCCCCGCCAGGATATTGTCGCGCGGATCGTCCGGATCGCTGCCGAGCGCCAGCCGCTCGCGTATTTCCGCCCATGTGCCCGGCATAAGCTGCATGAGGCCGATCGCGCCTTTCGGACTCCGAATCGGGCGGCCGGAAAGCCGGGTTCTACCCCGGCTTTCCGAGCGCATCACCCGCTCGATCCAGTCGGCGGGTACGCCGAAGCGAACTGAAGCCTCGGATATCTGCGGCCGCCAACGGTCCACTTCGTCCGCCTGGAGCGGAGCGGCGGCCAGCAGCGCGAAAACGACCGGCGCCGCGCCGATGATGGGCTTCAATGTGCCCATATCAGTCTCGCGGGACCGATGATATCCGACGCCCTGGTCACCCCGAAATAGCGGCCATCGAACGATTTGGGGTGTCCGGCCATGAGCAGGAAATACTCGCCGCCACGAAGCCCACGGCATCCTTCCCACCACGGGAGCAGGCGCCCCTTGCCATCACGCCTGAGGCGATGGACGACCGGTTTCCCGTTTACGAAGAGACGGGGACCAAGTGCGCAGATTTCATCGCCCGGACCGGCGGCAATGCGCTTCACGAGCGGAACCCGTTCGGGCAGATAGCGCCGGCCAGCGGCAAAGCCGCGCCAAGGGGCGGGAAGTCTCGCAATCACCGTTTCGCCAGCGCTGACCCGTCTACCGGGTTCCACAAAATACAGGCCTAACGGAGCGCTGGGACTTGCATTCCATACCAGGCGAGGCGCCGGTGGAAAGACCAGCGTGAGGCCGACCGCGCATAGGGCTGCGCCTGCTGCCGGTAAAACGAGCCGGTCCCGATTGCGGCGCCGCCCTGCCTGACGAGGCGCCTCGCCGAGGGCTCGCGAGGGCGCCTCGGTTGCGGATGTCCGGTGCAAACTCACCGCCGAAACGCCCGGCCAGAATTGGCCTCGCTCCAGGCATCGAGATCGTCGATGTGGTACTGGATGAAGCGGCAGTGATACCGAAAGATCGGACCGCCTCCGTTGCGGCGAAGCTGCCTGAGAAGGCGACTCGATATCTTGAGATAAGCGGCCGCCTGATCGGTATTGAGGAAGGGCGAACCGCTCTTCGCGCGCTGCGCCCTGTCGATCTCGTTCGATCTTTTCATGATGTCCCTGCCTCGTTGCGCGCGGCGGCACCGTGCCGTCCGCGAGGGACAATCGATCTGAGGCAGAATGTGGCGGTCAGGCAGGGTCGGAAACGGCTATAGCCGATTCCGACCCCCCTTGAGGTTCGATGCCTGAACGGCTGACTGGAGTTCGCAAACTACGGGCTGACCAAGTTCAATCGCCCGGAAAATAAGGGTTGACGCGGCCTGCATCCTGCTTGTGGACTCTGCGCTTTACGTGCGGCTCAAGCGGCGCTCGGCAACGGCTTTGACCTCTGCCTGAAGCAACTCAACGCGTTCAAGCAACCACTCCAGTTCGACGTCGCGAATAACATAATGCTCCGAGTATCTTCCCTTCACATAGGCTTGATAAAGAAGCTCAAAACATCGCTGTCCAAACTTGGTGTTTCGCGGCCAAACTGAGATGAGATCGCGAGCAACGTCCTCAGCGCGTCCCCGCAAAAATTTTATGTTATGCGATTTGGGCGAGTACAACTTCATCACGAGTAAAATCGTGTGATAGAAATGCTCCGTCGATTGATGAAGAAGGAATGCAGCTTCGTTGCTCGAACCCTCCGAGATAAAAAACTTTGCGCCTCGCAAATATGCTGCAGAACTATTGAACCACTTATTGAAATATTTCTCCGCCTCGACATGTGCGAGGCCGGTATCGAGCGGCTTGGGCGCTTCGAACTGTTCCGCGGCAAGTTCGTAGAGCACGATGCCCTCGCGCACCACGTCGACAAAGAAGGGCCGTCCGCGCGACAGCTGGAAGTTCACGTCCTTCATCGAATGGACGACCAGGCCGACCGGCGCGGATAGCTTTTTCGCGATATCGTATTCGCGATTGAGGTGGTCCTTGGCCCTGCCCCAATATTCTGCCTCGTCGGCAAGACGTTCGTCGTTGACCACCACGAGAATGTCGTAGTCGGAGAAGTAGCCGCCGACCGGATCGGACACCCAGTCGCCGCGCGCATAGGAGCCGTAGAGGATCACTTTCATGATCCGGCCCTGGCGCTTCCACCCCTGGGTGGCGAGCGCCAGCACGTCCTCGAATTCGGCAAAGATGATCTCGACCGCGCGCTTCAGATCGGCGCGTTTCTGCTCCGGTAAATGGTCGAGATCGGTCTTCATAATCGCCTGATTCTAGACGAGTTCGGGCCGAGAACAACTGTTCTCTTCAAGCGGCCCCGGCGCAAACGTGTGCAACGTTCCTCCCCGATTCAAGAGGGGGAAGAGCGCATCCAGCTTGGGATTCGATACCGCCGCCGACATTTAATCCGGGTCGGTACCGCAGGGCCGGACGGCAAAACCCCGCGCCCGAGGGCGCGGGGGGCGGCGGGTCAGTCCGCGGGATTCCAGATGATGGCAAAGCTGTCCTCATCGTCACGGCCAGCGGCGCGGCCGAGGTTGGCGTAGAGCCGCCGGGGCCCGAATTCCGGGGCGGCAAGGCTCAGCGACACGTAGTCGTTGCCGGAGGCTTCGCTGCGGCGGATCCACCCTGCCCCGACCTCGGCGCCGCCGCAGGTGACGCGGTAGTCTGGCTGGGTGTCGGCAGACTTGGCGGTGTTGGGCGTGATCTCGATCTCGGCGCGGATCGAGAGGGTGCGAAGCTGGCCCTTGAAGCTGCGGCCATCGCGGGTGACATATCCGATTGCGGGCATCTTTCGTCTCCTTGAAGCATTCGCCGCAGAGCCATTTCCGGGCGATGGGCAGACCTTCGGGAACGGTTGCAGCGGGCATCCGAACCGCCAGGCCGAAGCGTCAGCGCAGGACCGGAGACCGGACCTTATTTGCAGCGAAGCGGCCGCGAGGAGACTGCCGCCAGGCAGGCGGGGAAATAAGGGTCGGATCGATGGTTTCGGATGGCCGCGACCGTTCCAGGTCGATGCCCCTTGCAGCCGGAAATGGCTCGCTTGCGATCTGCTTTCCAACAGGAGACGGACTTGCCCGCCTGGATATGCCGGCCACGATGGCCGCGGCTTCGATGCCGGGCGAACAGCACCCGCTTGGTCCGCGCCGACCATCGAAATGCCCTTGCCCCGCCAGGTCGGGCGACACCCGGCCCGGATACGGACACCGCACTCGCCGCCGCCTGCGGCAGGCCGGATCCGCCGCAGCGAAACATTCGGCGCTGCTACCGCCGCGAGCCTTGCCGTCCCGGAATTCGGGCCCCGGTGTCTAACCACATCCTTTCCCGCGCTGCCTCCCAGGGCGATGAAGATGCGTGCCCACACTGGTCCCGGCAGACTGATACGCCGCGCCCCTGCCTTCGGGCGCGGGGATTTGCCGGGAAGGTGTAAGCCTCAGTCGATCAGGACTTCCTCTGGCGGCAGCGGGTCCGGCGCGCCGTTTGCCAGGTACCTCTGCACGATGTCCGCGACGGCGAGCGGCGTCAGCCGTTCGGCGGCGCGGGCGAGATCGGCCACTTTCCACCACTTCAATTCGGTGACAAACCGAGCTTCGCTGGCATCCAGCATGCGCGCGTCGAACCGCTGGATCGGCACGATGCGATATTCCTCGCGCTGCGAAAGACGCCTGCCATCCCAGTCGAAGGTGTGATGGCGCAGCCAGACCACCGGGCCGGGCTCGCACTTCGCAAGACCGAGTTCCTCGCACAGTTCCCGCCGCAAGGAAGCTGCCGGGTCCTCGCCCGGCTCGATGCCGCCGCCCGGCATGACCCAGAACGCCCTCCCCTCGGGCGGTTGGATACGGATAAGCAGCACTTCCCGATCCGGCGTCAGCAGGATGGCGCGCACCGCGCGGCGTTCGATCACTGCCGTGATTTCGGGGACTTCTTCCATGCCCCGGTCCGTGCCACCTGCAAGGCTGCGCTGCAATCGGCAGGAGATCCATGCGCCTCCTGGTACGCGCCCGTGCGCCGCAAGGCGCGCGGGCGCGCCAGAATTTTCCCCTGCGCAATATCCCCGAGCCCATTGCGGGTCACCCTTGCCAGCGATCCAACCCCTACCTACCCCTACCCCTACCCCTACCCCTACCCCTACCCCTACCGACCCATCACCCGACCCGATCCGGCGGGCAACGGAACGCCCGGCAGGCCTCAGAGGTCCTGCCGGGCGAACTTGGATCACGCCGCCTGCTGCGCCGTCAGCCGATCCGAAGGGGAGCCGTCAGCACCGACCAGTTCGACGGGCACTTCTGCATCCAGCGCAGCATCGGTCGGATCGGAAGCCCTCTCGCAGCCATCGCTTTCCCCGGTGTCCTTTCCCACGTCCTCCATCGCCGCCATGGCCCGCGCATGCGCCGCGACCGTGCCGACACCGCCGCGCGGCGTGTAGGCAGACGGCGGGAAAGTCATCCAGCGGGGCACCCAGCCTTCGTTCTTCGTCCGCCCGCCCTCGCCTGCAAGATGCGCGCGGATGATCGCTTTCAGGGTCTTGCCCTTTTCCTTGGCATTGGCGGCGGCGATTTGCTCGCCCGCCACTTCCGCGACCATCGCGAGCAGCACTTCGCGGTCGCGCAGGCCGTCAAGGAAAGCATCGTCCGCCTGCCACCAGTCGGCCATCGAGAGACCGAGCATGGGGCCGAGCACTTCGATTTCCGGGGTTCCGGCGGCAAGCGTCTCGCCCATGACGAGGGCGAGAATAGCGAGGACCTCGGCATCGGGCAGCGGCACGAGGCGGGCGAGCAGGCTGCGGATATTCCGGCCCAGTACGTTGTAGCCATAGCTACAGCCGCTCCCCGTCACTGTGGCATCGTCACCGTCGAGGCCCAGTGCGGCGAGAACCTCGCGCCGCCGCGCGTCGAACACGCTTTCCGCGCGGCATTCGTCGAGGCTCTGCCGCACGGCATCGCTTTTCACCGCTTGCGGCTCGGGCTGGACGCGCCACAGCGCCGACCCCGCGATGACGTGCGCAACCATCAGGCGAAGGGCGAGACGCGGGCTGCCGAGCAGTTCCGTCCGCACGGCGGCATGGCGGTGGAGGTCCACGTAAGTCTGGGTCAGCGAGGTGAGTTCGGCGCGCACCGGCTTGTCGCCTTCGCCCTCCGGCCCCGTGTTCCCGCTCTTGGCGAGACGGGCCGCTTCCTTGCGCGAGAGATAGCCCTCGTGGACGACGACTTCGCCGTTCCCGCGCACATCGAGATAAACCCGCCCGCCCTTGCGCTTGGCGGTCTTCTCGTATTCCCACGAGTGGAAGTGCTCGTCCGCAGGGACGATCACGGCATCGGACCAGCCTGCATCGATCAAGGCCGTCCGGCGCTCCTCGATGGCGGCATTCTGCAAGGCCCAGAAGGCTTCGCTTTCCGCAAAATAGGCATCCGCTCCGAACAGGTCGGACACGGTCGCAAGGCCGCTGGCCGCGACATCGAACAAAGCATGCCGGGTCGAGATCGAGGCACCACCCAGCAGCCAGGATTTCAGCTGATGCCCGCGCGGCGCATAGGCATCGGGATCATCGACGAGCGCGAGCCAGGCCTTCTGCCGGTTCTTCGAGGCCAGCGTCAGATGCCGGATGGTCACGGCGTCGATCTCCTCGCGCCGGTACATCTCGCGGATGCGCGGCAACAGGTTGCCGAGCGCCAGCGCGCGGCGCACCGCCAGATCGGGCAGACCGAAGGTCGAACCGATCTCGGCAATGCTGCGCCCTTCCTTCACCAGCCGGGTAAAGCAGGCCCAACGCGAGGCTTCGTCCGGATCGAGCCGGGCGATGTTCTCGATGAGCGAGGCCTCGACCGCGCTGGCATCGTCCGCCTCGTCGAGGACGGCGCAGGGCAGCATGGCGGCGCCGGAGTTCGGCCCATCCGGCCTCTCGGGCGCGTCCGGCTCGCCTGCCCCGATGCGGGCTTCCTCCCGCTCGGCGGCGACGATCAGGGCCGCGTGGAAGCGGCGGCATCCGGCGACAATTTCATAGTGCTGCCCATCTTCGCCGGGCGCGCCGCTGGGGCGCACGAGGATCGGCTGGAGGACGCCGCGCGCCCGTACGGTCGGCAGGATGTCGGAAACGTCCGGAGCTTTGCGGGCGTAACGCATATTGGACTTGCTGACGGCAAGGTTGCCAAGGGCGATGAATTCGAGTTTCATGGATAGCACTCCTCAAGAGAGTGCCGGTCCACCCGTTCGTGATGGGATATGGTGGACCGGCTTTCAGATGGGCAGGAAAGCGCCTGCCCGCGTCATCGGCCCCTCAGCGGGGCAGAAGCCTGATGGCGCCCGGGTCCTCGCGGGTCAGGCGGTTCAAGAGATCGGCGGCACCGGGGATCGACCCGGAAAGCCTCGCGGCCTCGGCCCAGACCAACAGGCGGTGCCGGGTCGCGAAGGCGAGATCGCGCGCGATCTTCATACCGAGCGGCAGGTCGATGGCTTCGATCTCGCGCAGCGAGAAGATGCCGAGTTCCGGACAGCCGAAACCGAGGTCCGCCAGCCCGTAGAGAGTGTCGTCATCGGCATAGAGTTCGCTGACCAGCCAAACCGCACGGCCCGTGGGATTGAACAGGCGGACCAGCGGAAATGGATCGAAGCGCGGGTTGCGGACGCAGTGCTCGAAGTTGGCCGCGAGCAGCGAGCGAATACCGGGGGACAGCAGCTTCATGACACCGCCCTCCCCTCGTCCGTTCGCGGATCCCCGAGACCTGCCGCGATATCCTCCGCCACTTCGGCATCGGCTGCGGCATGGCGCGCCAACAGCCAGTCGGCCGCCTTGCTTGCCATCGAGGCGGCACGAAAGATCGCGCGGGCATCCTCGCGCAGGACTTCCAGCCATGCGCCGATGTAATCGGCATGGCGCACGGTCGGCACGATACCGAGCGAGGCGCAAAGGAAGGCCGAACCCATTTCCGCCACCAATTCCTCGCGGGCGTAGTCCTTCGACCCGAACCCATTCGCGAGGTCGCGGCCCAGCCGGGACTTGTGGCCGGTTGAATGACAAAGCTCGTGAAAAACCGTTCGAAACCAATTCACCGGCTCATAGAATGCCTGCTGCGGCGGCACCTGCACGAAGTCCGCGCCGGGGGCATAGAAGGCCTTGTCGCCCCCGATCCGGAAATCGACCCCGCTTGCGGCAATGAGCGCCTCGGCCACCGGCACGATCTCGCGCTCGGGC
>PJTO01000415.1_pt1 | contig 19297 bp, 16 predicted proteins | sample 1512101 | NCBI WGS metagenome assembly PJTO01 (sample SAMN08177690, study PRJNA422409) | Soil metagenome, whole genome shotgun sequencing project.
CCCTGATAAACCGCCGGCGGTGCCGAGGCGATCTCACTTTTGCTGTTCGAGCACGCGGCGCAGGTCATCAGGCAGGCGACGAGCCATGAGTTCGCGAACTTCCGCATTGCTTTTCTCCAGTTCGTGATCCTCGCGAGCGCCGCCTTCTTCTGGGCTGCCGAGACGTCTTCGTCCTGGTTGATCTCGGCAAGGCGCGCGGCGCGTCGGACCAGATCGTCGGGGAATCGCTGGACCAGGGTTTCAAGCACGAGATTATCAATCCGCTGCTGACCGGCGCGGTTGTGGTGTTCTGCCATAACGACCAGCTGGCCGAACTGCTGCGCTACCTGAACGGCTCGTTCCACGGGGTGGCGGTGCAGACCTGGATCAAGCCGAGCCCGTCACCGATGGCGAACAAGCTTTATCTCCCGGACACCGAGTTCTTTGTGCATGCGTGGCTCCGTGGCTTCCACCCCCAGGGCGATCACCACGACAAGCACCGGCACATCATCGCGCGGCCGCTGCCAAGCAAGACCTTTGCTCACCCCACGGTCAAGCCAGACGCCGTCATGGACAAGATCATCCGCAACGTCGCCGGGGAATCGGTCTGTGCCCCCTTCATGGGCACCGGTTCGACTGGAGTAGCGGCGATCCGGGCGGGCAAGCGCTTCGTCGGGATCGAGAAGAACCCGGCGCACTTCGACACCGCCTGCGCGCGGATCGAGGCAGCCTTCGTCGCCAGCACACCGAAAGGACAGGCAGCATGACCCCCCATAGCATCGCCCGCTGGCCTGCAATGATGAAGCGCAAGCCGGCGGCTGAGTATTGCGACATGAGCGAGGCCGCCTTCGAGCGCGAGATCATAGCTGGCCGCCTGCCTGCCGGGATCATGTTCGGCGGCCGGGAGCACAGGCGCAAGGACGCGCTTGATGCCGCATTCGCTCGGCTCTCGGGAGACACTGTTCCTGATTGCCGCCGCAGGCTGAGGGGAGACTATGGCCAAGCTGCCTAAGCTCCAGCACGTCAAATATGTGCGTTCAAAGGGGAAGCTCTATGCCTATTTCAACACTGGCAAGAGGGACAATCTGGCTCCCCCGTCTACTCGCGTCTCCCGGATCCATCCGACCCCAAGTTCTTCGATAGCTATGCGTCGCTGATCGGTGGAAAGGAATAAGCGCGCTGCCCAAGGCTGTACGATAGCGCAATTGGTCAGAGATTTCGAAGCATCGATGGAAAAGGTCAACGATCTCGCTGCGAGCACGCAGAACCTTTACCGCATAACGAACAAGAAAGTGGTCCAGCGCTTTGGCGACTTCCCGGTGAACGACCTTCAGCCGAGGATGTGCAATTCGTCCTCGATCACAAAATCCCAACGCAGGATCTCACAACATCTTCATATCCACCATGAACGCTCTTTATCGCTGGGCGCGAAAGCGCGGGAAGACCAAAGTTGAGCCGACCAAAGATATCGAGCGCGTTAAAGGCGGGACCTACGACCCATGGCCGGACCACATTCTGGAATCGGGTTTGGTGTGCGAGGACGATCTGACCAGGCTGTCCATCGACCTTCCTTTCTACACCGGGCAGCGCATTGGCGACGTTCTCGCGCTTCGCTGGTCTAATATCAAGGATGGAAGGGTTACTCTCACTCAAGAGAAGACTGGCAAGGCACTCGACTCCCGATGCACTCGGCCCTTCGAGCAGAACTTGATCTCACCCCCAAGCGCGGGGTTACGATAGTGGCCGACGAGCTTGGGAAGGCAGCGCCGGCAGCGTTGGTGCGCAAGTGGCTGAAAAATTTCACCCGGGGGCAGGGGAAGGAATGCCTTCCGCACGGCCTCAGAAAGAATGCAGTAAACGCGCTTCTCGAGGAAGGCTCCACAGTCGCTAAGGTTTCTTCAATAACCGGCCAGAGCTATAAGATTGTGGAACTCTACGCCCGCAAGTTCAATAACAAGAAGCTGAGCAATTCGGTAATTCTGAAGTTCGAGAACAAAGGGGGGCGAGAAAACTATTTGGAAAACCAAATGTGGACACGGCTTAAACTGAGGCACGCGACCTATTGTACGTTTACAGTCCGTAAACCACGGCATTGGATATGGATGTGGCGGCGGATGATCGGCAAAGAGCGCCGCTGCCATAACAATAGGGCATGGGAGACTGCATCGATGTCGGTTCAATCGCCCCTCTCCCGGAGCGATATTGCAACGATCACAAATCCGGGAAGATCGCCATGTCCAGGGCCGACACCAACGCCATCGCCACCGTCTCGCTGCGCGGCACGCTCGAAGAAAAGCTCAAGGCCGCGGCCGACGTGGGCTTCGATAGTGTCGAGATTTTCGAGAATGACCTGATCGGCTCGGCCCTGCGCCCGCGCGACGTGCGCGCGATGATGGACGACCTTGGCATCCATTGCTCGCTCTACCAGCCGTTTCGCGATTTCGAAGGCATGCCAGGCGAGATGCGCGCCCGCGCCATGGACCGCGCCGAGCGCAAGTTCGACCTCATGGGCGAACTCGGCACCGACCGTATTCTGGTCTGCTCCAACTGCTCGCCCCATTCGCTCGGCGAGCGCCAGCGCATCGTCGACGATTTCCGCGAACTGGGTGAGCGCGCCGCGCCGCGCGGTATCCTAGTCGGCTACGAGGCGCTGGCCTGGGGCCGTCACGTCAATGACCACCGCGATGTCTGGTCGATCGTCAAGCAGGTCGGTCATCCCGCCATCGGCATTATCCTCGACAGCTTCCACTCGCTTTCGCGCCGCATCCCCAGCGAGAGCATCCGCGATATTCCCGGCGACAAGATCGTCTACGTCCAGCTTGCCGACGCGCCGCTGCTCGACATGGACCTGCTCTACTGGAGTCGCCACTTCCGCAACCTGCCGGGACAGGGCGGGCTGGACCTGCCGGGCTATGTCGCCGAGATCCTGCGTACCGGTTATGATGGCCCGCTTTCGCTGGAGATCTTCAACGACCGCTTCCGCTCGATCTCCTCGCGCCTTGTCGCGCAGGATGGGCACCGCTCGCTCGAATATGTCCGCGATGCCGCCCGGCGCCTGCTGGACCAGCCGACCACGATGCCCGCGCCGCAGCCGCCGCTCGGGGCCGAATTCGTCGAGTTCACCGCCACCGGCGAGGACGTGGCGCGGCTCGGCCAGACATTCCGCACCCTTGGTTTCGCACATGGCGGTACCCATCGGACCAAGAAGGTGACGCGCTGGCGGCAGGGCAACGTCAACCTTGTAATCAATGCCGAGCCCAAGGGCTTCGCAAAGTCCTACCGCATCGTCCACGGCACCTCGATCTGCGCGATCGGCGTGCGGGTTAAAGACGCTACCGCCGTCATGGAGCGCGCCGCTGCGCTCGGCATCCGCGCCTATAGCCCCGAAGGCCGCCCCGGACGCATGGCCATGCCCGCGCTGCGCGGCGTCGGCGGCAGCCTCGTCTATCTCGTCGAGGACGACGGCGCCGAAGCGCTCTGGGCGCGGGAGTTCGAGGCGGTGGCGGTCGAGGATCTCACCGACGATGCCGGCGCGCGCGCGATCGACCATCTCGCTGCCGTGGTTCACAACGACGAGTTCCTGTCCTGGCAGCTCTACTGGCGTGCGCTTTTCGGCCTCGAAGGGCGCGACGCCAACGACGTGATCGACCCCTCGGGTCTCGTCCATAGCCAGGCGCTGCAATCGCCGGATGGCAAGTTCCGCCTTACCCTCAATGCCTCGGACGCGCGCGAGACGCTCTCCTCGCGCTTCCTGGCGCAGGGTATGGGAGGCGGTTTCCAGCACGTTGCGCTGGCCAGTGACCACCTTCTCGCCACGGCCTCGGTCCTCCGCGCGCGCGGCGCGGCGATGCTAGACATCCCGGCGAACTACTACGACGATCTCGTCGCGCGTTTCGGCTTCGACGGCAAGATTGCCGCGCGGCTGGAAGAAGCCGGAGCGCTCTACGACGAGGATGGCGCGGGCAACGCCTACCGCCAGCTTTACAGCCGGGCGTTCGACAAGCTGTTCTTCTTCGAATTCGTCGAGCGGGGCGGGACATATGCGGGTTACGGCGCGCCGAACGCCGGGATCAGGCTGGCGGCGCAGAACCGGTTTCGGGACGTGGAAGACGTGGTCGAGTAAGGAAACGGGAAAATCCGGGGGATGATCCCCCGGAGCCTTGGAATGTCGACCTTGCCCGCGGCCTATCTGTTGCGCGTTCCTTGTGCGGCAGCCAATGGACATCCCGACGCTGTCATGGGGGCACCACGCGGTTCGCTCGCGTGACCTTGGTCAGTGATCGCCAGAGCTTGACGATGCCTTTGTGGGGCGTCGCCGGGGTATCGTAGTCATCATCGCTATCCTGCGGTAGAGAAGATTCTGGCCCGTTTTGCGGCAATGGCGACGGTTTCGCCAACGACCGGCGGGGTATCGTGGGAGTCGACGTCGATCTCGACAATCGTTCCCGCTTCGTGGAGGCGGCCTTCCACGCGCCAAGAGCCACCCTTGCGGAACACGTTGTCGACGACGATCCGGTCGCTGCCTTCTGCAACGATCTCGATGTCGTGCGGGCGGATGTGGCGGCCGTCGGGCAGGCGGTTGGTCTCGCCCACGAAGTGCGAGACGAAGGGCGTGGCAGGCTCCATGTAGACCTGCTCGGGGGTGCCGATCTGGTCGATGCGGCCGTGGTCCATCACCACCACGCGGTCGGCGAGTTCGAGCGCCTCCTCCTGGTCATGGGTGACGAAGATAGAGGTGAGGCCCATCTGCTTGTGCAGGTCGCGCAGCCAGCGGCGCAGGTCCTTGCGGACTTTGGCGTCGAGCGCGCCGAAGGGTTCGTCGAGCAGGAGCAGGCTGGGTTCGATGGCCAGCGCGCGGGCGAGCGCGACGCGCTGGCGCTGGCCGCCCGAGAGCTGGCCGGGGTACCGATCTCCGAGGCCTTCGAGCTGGACCACCCGCAGGAGTTCCTGCGCGCGTGCCTTGATCTCGGCCTTGGGCGGGCGGTTGCGGGCCTTGCGCACGGTGAGGCCGAAGGCGATGTTGTCGGCCACGGTCATGTGGCGGAACAGCGCATATTGCTGGAACACGAAGCCGACGTTGCGCTTGCCGACCGGGATGTCCGACACGTCGTCGCCGTTAAAGTAGACATGGCCCTCGTCCTGGAATTCGAGGCCGGCGATGATGCGCAGCAGCGTCGTCTTGCCCGAGCCGGACGGGCCGAGCAGGGCGATGAACTCGCCGGGCTGTATTTCCAGGTCGATGCCGTGGAGCGCCGGGTAGTTGCCGAAGCGTTTTGCGATGTTTTCTACGCGGATCAATGTCTTGCTCCCGAGTGAAGGTCGAAGCGCCATTCGAGCACGGTCTTGAGGACGAGCGTGACGAGGGCGAGGGCGGCCAGCAGCGAGGCCACCGCGAAAGCGCCGACGAAGTCGTATTCGTTGTAGAGGATCTCGACGTGCAGCGGCATCGTGTTGGTCTCACCGCGAATGTGGCCGGAGACGACCGAGACCGCGCCGAACTCGCCCATGGCGCGGGCATTGCAGAGCAGTACTCCGTAGAGCAGCCCCCAGCGGATGTTCGGCAGGGTGACGTGCCAGAAGGTCTGCCAGCCGCTGGCGCCCAGCGATACCGCGGCTTCCTCGTCGTCCTTGCCCTGCTCCATCATCAGCGGAATCAGCTCGCGCGCGACGAAGGGGAAAGTGATGAAGACGGTGGCGAGGATGATGCCCGGCACCGCGAAGATGATCTTGACGCCATGCGCGGAAAGCCACGGTCCCAGCAGGCCCTGGGCGCCGAACAACAGCACGAAGATCAGGCCGGAGACCACGGGCGAGACCGAGAACGGCAGGTCGATCAGCGTCAGCAGCAGGTTCTTGCCGGGGAAGCTGAACTTGGTGATCGCCCAACTCGCGGCGAGGCCGAAGACCATGTTGAGCGGCACGCTGATCGCGGCGATGATGAGCGTCAGGCGGATCGCCGAGAAGGCATCCGGATTGGCAACGGCGTCGAGGAAGGGGCCGATGCCCTGCTTCAGGGCCTCGCTGAACACCGCGATCAGCGGCAGCATCAAGAAGAACGCCAGAAAGGCGAGCGCGAGGGTGATGAGCAGGACCTGCGCGGTCCGGCTTTCCGTACCCGGTGTGACTTTGCGGGTTTTCCGGGTCATGCGCCGAGCCTCCTGCGACGGATGGACTGGACAGCGTTGAGCGTGAACAGCACCGCGAAGGACACCAGCATCATGACCATCGCGATCGCGGTGGCGCCGTCGTAGTTATATTGTTCGAGCTGGGTGACGATCAGCAGCGGTGCGATTTCGGTGCGGCCGGGCATGTTGCCGGAGATGAAGATCACCGAACCGTATTCTCCCACGCCGCGTGCGAAGGCCAGCGCGAAGCCGGTGAACAACGCGGGCAGGATCGCCGGGAAGATCACCCGCGCGAACGTCTGCGCGCGGCCCGCGCCGAGTGTCGCGGCGGCTTCCTCCACGTCCTTGCCGAGATCGGCAAGGACCGGCTCCACCGAGCGCACCACGAAAGGCAGGCCGATAAAGACGAGCGCCACGGTGATGCCGATCGGGGTGAAGGCCACCTTGATGCCCAGCGGGTCGAGATATTGCCCCACCCAGCCGCTGGGCGCATAAAGCGCGGTCAGCGCGATGCCGGCAACGGCGGTGGGCAGCGCGAAGGGCAGGTCCACCAGCGCCGAGATCACCCGCTTGCCGGGAAAGGCATAGCGCACCAGAACCCAGGCGACGAGCAGGCCGAACACCGCATTCACGAAAGCGGCGGCCAGCGCCGTGCCGAAGCTAAGGCGATAGGCAGTGAGGGCGCGCTCCGATAAGCCGACCTCTACGAAAGCCTGCCAGCCCATTCCCGCCGACTTGATGAACAGCATGGAGAGCGGGATCAGCACGATCAGGGAAAGCCAGGCCAGGCTGAACCCGAAGGTCAGCCCGAAGCCCGGCAGCACGGAGGGCGCACGCCATGTGGTCTTGCGCGTCGTCATGGATGGCATCTGCAGTGGCCTGCTCGATCTTGGCGCGAAGCGCGGTTTACTTCTTGGTGTAGATGCGGTCGAACACGCCGCCGTCGTCGAAGTAGGTCTTCTGCGCCTTTGTCCAGCCGCCGAAATCCTTGTCGATGGTGGTGAGGTTCAGCTTGGGGAACTGATTGGCGAACTGCTCGGCGATCTTGGGATCGCTCGGGCGGTAGAAGTTGCGGGCGATCGCGACCTGGGCCTCGGGGGTGTAAAGATATTCGAGGTAGGCCTTGGAGACTTCCTCGGTGCCGTGCTTCTTCGCATTGGCGGCGACCACGGCCACCGGCGGTTCGGCGAGGATCGAGATCGAGGGCACAACGATCTCGAACTTGCCTGCCCCCAGCTTCTTCTCGGCCAGCAGTGCCTCGTTTTCCCAGGCGAGCAGGACGTCGCCGATGCCGCGTTCCACGAAAGTCGTGGTCGCGCCGCGCGCGCCGCTGTCGAGCACGGGAACCTGGCCGAAGAGGCGCTTCACGTAAGCCTCGGCGGCCGCGTCCGATCCGCCCGCCTTGCGGCCATAGGCCCAGGCGGCGAGGAAGTTCCAGCGCGCGCCGCCGCTGGTCTTGGGGTTCGGGGTGATGACCTGTACGCCCGGCTTCACAAGGTCGTTCCAGTCATGGATGCCCTTGGGATTGCCCTTGCGAACGAGGAACACGATCGTCGAGGTATAGGGCGAGCTGTTGTCGGGCAGGGCCTTCTGCCAGTCGGCGCGGAGCAGCTTCGCCTTGCTGGCGATCACGTCGATATCGTAGGCCAGCGCCAGCGTGGCGACATCGGCTTCGAGACCGTCGATGATCGCGCGGCTCTGCTTGCCCGAGCCGCCGTGGCTCATGCGGAAAGTCACGTCCTGCCCGGTCTTCTTCTTCCAATAGGCGGCGAAGGCCGGGTTCACGGCCTGATAGAGCTCGCGCGTGGGATCGTAGGAGACATTGGTGATCTCGACCGAATTGCCCGACTTCCCGCCCGAGCATCCCGCAAGCGAGACCGCCAGCGCGCTTGCGGCGGCCATCGATAGGAACAGGCGGCGATTGAGGATTCCGGCATTCATCGTGTCATGTCTCCCGTGGATGGCTAGTGCCTAAACTCAATCGATTTTGTTGACATTAAATATGTAATTGCAAGGCGGCAAGCATACCTTTTGGCGAAAGGCCGATACCCCGGTTCGTCTTACCTTTGGCGCGCGTTGCAGGCGGTGATCCGGGGTGATTCCAATATTCGCGGCTGCATTTTCAAAAGGATAATGGTCCATCCGCCGAGGCAGTTCCATCCTCCAAAGGGGGCAGCAATCTATTGTCACGCAATGAATCGTCGTGTTCAAGCGTGATGCGATCCGGTGGAATCAGGTTTGCAGCGTATGGTGATCGGCGGTTCACTTTAAACTCTGGGTTGAAAGATATTCGCCTCGATGACGGATTATCGAACGATGGAGAGGGCTGCATAGAACCGCCTGATTTTCAGTCTATTTTGCTCCGGAGCTCTCCATGAAGAAGACCGTCTCGATCGCTGCCATTGCCCTTGCCGCCGCCACGCTGGTCGGCGCTCCCTCGCTTCTTGTTGCGCAGGCTTCGGTCGCGCCCGAAGCTGTCCAGGCCGGGACATACAAGGTCGAAAGCAACCACACGCTTGCGCAGTTCGGCGTCAACCATTTCGGTTTCAACGATTTCTTCGGCACGATCCCCGGCGCAAATGGCTCGCTGGTGCTGAACCCGAAGGCCCTGGACAAGTCCAGCCTCGACGTTTCGCTGCCCGTTTCGCGCATTTCCACCACTAATGCGACGCTCGACAGCGAACTGGTCAGCGCCGACTGGTTCGACGCCGCGACCTATCCGACGATCCGTTTCGTCTCGCAGAAGGTCGAGCCGACCGGCCCGCGCACCGCGCGCATTTCCGGCACGGTGACGATGCACGGCGTCAGCAAGCCGATGGTGCTGGACGCGACCTTCGGCGGCGCGGGCGTAAACCCGATGGACAAGGCCTATACGGTGGGCTTCAGCGCCACCGGTTCGCTCAAGCGCTCGGAATTCGGCGTTTCCAAGTACGTCCCGGCAGTCAGCGATGAAGTGCAGATTCGCATCACCGCCGCGTTCGAAAAGGTGAACTGAGCGTTGTAAATCCTGCCAAGGGAGACCTTTTGACGGTCTCCCTTGGCAGGTTGGTCCAATGCCGTCACATGCGGCCGGTGCGGCAGCTTTCATAGAGGAACCAGGCGCGGCGTTCGCTCTCGTCGATCCATACCTCGATGAGGCTGGCCGTGGCGATATCGCCGTACTCGTCGCAAAGCGCATGGACGGCGCGCATTTCCGCCACGAGTTGCTTGTTGTCACCATGCAGTTCCGCAAGCATGCCCTGCGGATCCACATAGTCGGCATTATTGTCGAGCAGGCGCTGATGGCTGGAAATGTCCGAGATCGAGCGGATCGTGGTGCCGCCCAGCTTGCGGGCGCGCTCGGCGATGGGATCGGTCATCGCGAAAATCTGGTCGCCCTGCTCGTCGAGCAGCAAGTGATAATCGCGGAAATTCGGCCCGCTCATGTGCCAGTGGAAGTTCTTGGTCTTGAGATAGAGCGCGAAGACGTCGGCGAGCAGGGCCTTGAGGCCGCCGGAAATGTCGCGGGTGGCGTCGGCGCCGAGGTCGGTGGGCGTGCCGAGCTGGCGTTGCGCGGGCGAGATGATGGATTGGTCGGACATCGATTGCTCCGGAAGGATAGCGGCGACCCGATGCCGCCACGCTTCATCAGGTAGTCACGGCGCGGCGTTCGACCCAGCTAAACAAAGGTATGGCGTCCACTATCCCCTGCTATGATACGATCGTGAAACGCGACGGGCCTTGGCCGCTGGTGCAGCATGGGCTAGGCGCTCCTCAGGAGAACAGGAATGGCGCTATCCACCCGCGCAACGAAGATGCTCGAAAAAGTCGGTGTGGCTTTCGACCTTCAGACTTATGACTACGACCCTTCAGCCGAGAGCATCGGCCTCGCCGCAGCAGCAGCGATCGGAGCGGATCCGGGGCAGGTGTTCAAGACGCTGATGGTCCTCGCCGACGGCAAGTCCGCCTGCGTCATAGCCCCCAGCAGCGGCGAAGTCTCGATGAAGAAAGCCGCTGCCGCGCTTGGCGCCAAGAGCGCGGCGATGATGAAGCCCGCCGATGCCGAGCGGCTGACCGGCTACAAGATCGGCGGCATCAGTCCCTTCGGGCAGATGCGCCAGGTCCCGGTCGTGATCGACCAGACGGCAATCCTCTGGAATGCGATCTACATCAACGGGGGGCAGCGCGGCTTGCAGGTCAGGTTGACCGGAGAGGATGCCCGGCAGGCCCTGGACGCGAAATTCGCCGATATCTCAAGCTAGCTGCTCGATTACGAGCTACGGCACGACTGCCCGCACTCAGGCTTCGGCGTTGTCGAAGACGTAACCGAAGGAACGCACCGTGCGGGGCAGGTGGGGAACCTGCATCGAGCGCAGCTTGCGGCGCAGGCGGCTGACCCAGGAATCCACGGTCCGCTCGTCGCAGACGTCCACGCTCTTGCCGAGCACCCCGATCAGTTCCCCGCGCGTGAATACGCGGTTGGGGTTGCGGGCGAAATGATTGAGCAGCCGCTGCTCGTTCGATTGCAGCGGCACGACCAGCCCCTTGTAGCGCGTCAGGTGCGAGTCTGGCTGGATCGTGAGTTCGCCGATCTGGATTGCCGGAGCTTCCTTTCGTGCGGCGGCGGTCGGCTGGTAGATTCGCAGTCGCTGGACCAGTGCGGTTGGGGTGAGGGGGCCTACGAGATAGTCGTCAGCCCCGGCGTCGAGGGCGCGGGCCTGCGATCTCGGCTCGGCTTCGGGCAGAACCATCGTCACGTGCAGGGGGTGGTCGTTGATGCGATCCTGCAACAGGCCGCAGAGCTGAAGTCCCGACATTTCGGGCAGAATCCAGTCCACGAAGACCCAAGTTGGCGCCTTGGCGGCGCGCATGCACAGATCGGTCGCATTAACCACTTCCACCTCGAAGGAGAGAAAGGAGTCGCGAACGGCGCTGATATGGGCAAGCTCGCCCGACGTCAGCAGGATGTCTCCGGATTTGATCATAGTATCCATAAATTCGGCACGAATGATCAGGTCACATAGTACCGCATTCGCTGCCATGCACATGTCAAATTTGTCATGTTTGCCGTGCCACAATTGCGTCAAGAAAATTACAAGAAAGCAACACGGATGTGACGCGGGCCACGCCTAGTGAGCCTCCCTGTCGCCCCGCCGGGCGATCCCCTTGCTGCGACTGCAAGGAGGAAAATGCAGCTTTCCAGGGAGTTTTCGCATGATTCGCCACGCCATCCGTCTGGCGGCCACTTGCAGCATAGTTGCGTTGAGCCAGGCCCCCGTCGCCGCCTTCGCTGACGAAGCAGCAACAAATGCAGCAGCTACCGACAGCGGAGAATCCGCGCCGATCATCGTCACCGCCACCAAGCGCGAAACCGATCTCCAGAAGACCCCGATCGCCATCGCCGTCATCGGCAGCGCCGATATCGAGAAGCAGCACGTCCAGAGCCTGATCGATCTTGCCAGCGGCAGCGTCCCCTCGCTGCGCGTCGCGACCTTCGAGGCGCGCCAGTCAGCCCTCACGGTCGGCATTCGCGGCATCGTGCCGTTCGACGCCAACCAGACCGCACGCGACCAGGGCGTCGGCGTCTATCTCGACGGCGTCTACCTCGGCCGCCAGCAGGGCCTGAACGCCGCGCTGTTCGACGTGCAGCGCATCGAAGTCCTGCGCGGACCGCAGGGCACGCTGTTCGGCCGCAACACCGAAGGCGGCGCGCTCTCGATCGTCACCAAGGCTCCGACCGGCCAGTTTGGCGGTCGCGTGGAAGCGGGCATCGGCAACTACGGCCAGCGCACTGGCGAAGCTCATATCGACCTGCCCGAGTTCCACAACATTTCGATCAAGGTCGACGGCGTCTACCAGCACCAGGACGCAACCACCAAGAACCCGCTCGCGGGCCAGGCCGGCTTCAATTACTACGACCGCGTCGGCGGCCGCATCCAGGCCCAGTGGAAGCCGGTCGAAGGCTTCACGGCGAACATCTCGTTCGACAAGTCGCGCGACGATAATACGCCGATGTACAGCCAGCTCATTAACTACAACCCCAAGGGTCTGCCGGTCGCGACCCTGGCGCAGATCGCCGCGAACGGCGGCAAGCTACCGAGCGGCACGATCGCGCCGCTTTCCCCGCTGGTACATGTCAGCGGCGACAAGCGCATGAAGACCGCCGACATCGGCGTGCCGCAGCAGCCGAGCGTGGACCGCACGCAGGGTGTGATGGGCAACCTGAGCTATGATCTCAGCCCCGATCTGACGATCCGCTCGATCACCGCATGGCGTCAGGTCGATACCGACCAGTATGACAACTCGGGCGGCGCCCACCGCACTGTGTTCCTGCCGAACACCAAGTTCAGCCGTTACTCACTGTCGTTCCTCGACCAGCACCAGTTCAGCCAGGAACTCCAGCTTGTCGGCAGTCTGCCGCAGGTCGATTTCGTGGCCGGAGGCTACTACTTCAACGAGAATGCCAGCGAATATGCGGCCACGCCCAGCTCCAACCTCTGGAACGCGGACGGCACCGGCTACACCACGCTCAGCCCCAACGTGACCGGCAAGGTGACGTCGGGCAATCAGGGCTGGGCCGACGACTCGCTGTTCCTCCAGCGCAACAGCCGCGCCAAGGCGCAGAGCGTCGCCGCCTTCGCCCAGGCGACGTATACCCCGGCCGGTCTCGACCACGTCCACCTGACGGCTGGCGGTCGCTATACCCACGACAAGCGCGACGGCGTGCTGGACATCGTCAACGGCTCTGCGGTGAATTACGGTTTCCGTTATCGCAAGGACCGCTTCGACCCGATGGTCACTCTGGCCTGGGACGCCACGGATGACGTGAACCTCTACGCCAAATATGCGACCGGCTACCGCGCCGGCGGCGCCAACGACCGTTCGCAGACTTTCGACGCCTTCGGCCCGGAAACGGTCAAGTCCTATGAAGTCGGCGCGAAGATGATGTTCCTTGACCGCAAGGTTCGCCTGAACCTGGCGGGCTACATCATGGATCGTGATGGCACCCAGGTCGATTTCGACAACGTCAACACCGATCCGAGCAGCCCCTACTTCAACCTGCACACGCAGGAGACGCTGAATGCGCCGGGAACCACCAAGATCCGCGGCATCGAGGCGGAACTGAACGTCCACCCGACGAACAACCTGACCTTCGGCGCCTCTTACGCCTATACTTATACCCGCGTTCCCAAGACGCTGAACCCGTTCCTCAGCACGGCGGCCAATCCGGTCTACCAGACCGTTTTCATCGTCTACACGCCGCCCCATGCGGCCTCGGGCTTCATCGATTACTCGGTGCCGGTGGGCAGCGGCGACGAGAGCGTGCAGTTCCACCTCGACGCGGCCTATTCCGACCGCCAGTACAGCTTCGAGGATGAGAACGTGAAGGCGCAGAGCAGCTTCATCGTCAACGGCCGTATCGCCCTGGCCGATATCCCGATGAGCGATGCCGGAACGTCCCTGACCGTCTCGGTCTGGAGCCGCAACCTGCTCAACGAGACGCATATCTATCGCCTCTCGAATGCCAATGCGAGCACGCTGGGTGCCTATGGCAACTTCAACCCGCCGCGCACTTTCGGCGTGGAGGGTGTGGTCCACTTCTGACTTTGATTTCCGGCGGTGTCTTTCCTGCAAGGCCCGCCGGCAGGCTCCTGCCTGAATACTGTACGCGGCGAGACTCCAGTCCCGCCGCGTGCTTTTTTATCAGGCCGGGATCAGCGGCATTTCACGTCGCCGCGATCGATCTGGCGGCCCAGCAGGGCGCCGCCCGCGCCGCCAGCCAGGGTGCCGAGGGTGTTGCCGCCGACCAGCTTGGCGAGCAGCGCACCGCCCACCGCGCCGACAACGAGGCCGGTGGTTCCGTCCGAGCGGCGGCAATAGGCGCGCCCGTCCTTGCCGCGATAGATGCGGTCGTTGCGGCTCAGACGGCGATCCTTGTAGTTGCCCTTGTGATAGCTGCGCGAGGGTTCCCAGTTGCGGTCGTTGTCGCGCCAGGCATGGGCCGAGCGGTCGTTGCGGTCGCCCGGACGCGCCTCAGCGGGCAGAGTGATGGTGGCCGAAGCGACGGCGATGAGGGCGCCGAGGCCGATTGCACGTTTGAACATCTTGATGGACCTTCCAGTGAGGTTGAGAAAAGGATAAGCGAGCGGGTTTCCGCTGCGAGCAAGCCTTCTCAACGAGTTGCAGACTTAACGGTTCCTGAAAATGTATCGGGCGGTGGACGGCGGACCGACGATATGGCAGCGAGCCGGGATCATCGATGCGTTTTTTCCGCTGCCGTCTTCGGAGCGGCTCAAGAGACTGCATCCGCAAATTTCTGAACGGGGTTTCATGGCGAAGGAAAATGGCAGTGCGCGTGCGGGATCGCCGCTCGAACTGACCTTGCGCGGGGTGCTGCTGGGCGGCGTGATCACGTTGCTGTTCACGGCGGCCAACGTCTATCTCGGTCTCAAGGTCGGCCTGACATTCGCGACCTCGATCCCGGCGGCGGTGATCTCGATGGCGATCCTGCGCGGGTTCAAGGACTCGACGATCTTCGAGAACAATATCGTCCAGACCGTCGCCAGCGCTGCCGGGACCCTGGCCGCGATCATCTTCGTGTTGCCGGGTCTCGTCATGATCGGCTGGTGGCAGGGCTTCCCCTACTGGACAACGGCGGCGATCACAGGCACCGGCGGCATCCTCGGCGTATTGTTCTCAGTGCCGCTGCGCCGCGCACTGGTGATCGACACTCCGCTGCCCTATCCTGAGGGCCATGCCGCCGCCGAAGTGCTGCGCATCGGTTCGGAATCGCGCGAAGGCGCGGCGGAGAGTTCCAAGGGCCTGTCGGTGCTCTTGTGGAACGCGCTGGCATCGGCCGGGTTCGCCATCCTTACGCAGACGCGCCTGGCCGTGGCGGAAGCCTCGGTCTGGTTCCGAGCGGGGCCGGGCGCAACCGGGATTTCCGGGGGACTGTCCTTCGCGCTGATGGGCGTTGGCCACCTCGTCGGCATCTCCGTGGGCATGGCGATGTTCCTCGGTCTTGTCGTCGGCTGGTGGGTGCTCCTGCCGATCCTGACCGCGCAGACCCCGCTGCCGGGCGGCGTTGAAGTCTGGGCGACGAGCGTGTTTGCCGACAATGTCCGCTTCTTCGGTGCAGGCGTGATCGGCGTGGCGGCGGTCTGGACCCTGCTGCGCATCGCCGGGCCGGTTATCGGCGGGGTACGCTCCGCCATGGCCGCCAGCCGGGCGCGCCAGTCCGGCGCGACCCTGGCGGTCGAGGAGCAGGACCTGCCGATCTTGATCGTCTTCATCGGCACTCTGGCCATGCTGGTCCCGATCGCTATCCTGCTCTGGAGTGTCGTCGGCAGCGGTCCGCTCGCCGGATCGGAAATGCTGCTGATTTCCGGCGCGTTGCTGTTCATTCTCGTGATCGGCCTGCTGATCGCCGCTGTCTGCGGCTACATGGCGGGCCTGATCGGGGCCTCCAATTCCCCGGTCTCGGGCATCGGCATCCTTTCCGTGGTCGCCGCCTCGCTCATGCTGGTCGGCCTGTTTGGCCGCGACCAGCCACCGGGAACGACCGATGCCCTGGTCGCCTATGCCCTGATCGTCACCGGTATCGTCTTCGGCGTGGCGACGATCTCCAACGACAACCTTCAAGACCTCAAGACCGGCCAGCTCATTGGCGCGACGCCGTGGAAGCAGCAGGTGGCGCTGGTGATTGGCGTGGTTTTCGGTTCGCTGGTGATCCCGCCGGTGCTCGACCTGCTGAACACCGCCTTCGGCTTTGCCGGAGCGGCCAATGCCGGGCCCAATGCGCTTCCCGCACCGCAGGCCGCGCTGATCTCGACGCTGGCCAAGGGCGTGCTGGGCGGCAATCTTAACTGGGCCATGATCGGCTGGGGCGCCGCTGCCGGCGTCGCCTTCATTGTGATCGATGAAGTGCTGGGGCTGATGGGCCGCCTGCGCCTGCCGCCGCTCGGCATCGGCATCGGCATCTACCTGCCGATGAGCGTGATCCTGCCGACGGTGATCGGCGCGGTGCTCGGGTTCTTTTACGACCGCTGGGCCTCGAAGCAGCGCGATCCCGAGTTCGCCGAGCGGATGGGCGTGCTGACCGCCACCGGCCTGATCGTGGGCGAGAGCCTCTGGGGCGTGACGTTTGCAGGTATCGTGGCGGCATCGGGTAGCGATGCGCCGCTGGCCTTGGCCGGCGACGGTTTTGCCGGTCCCGCGCTCGTGGGCGGCACGGTGCTGTTCTTCGTGCTCGTCCACATCCTCTACCGGCGCACGCGTCAGTTGGTAGTCGCTGACTAACCGCCTGCACCCCGGCATTCTGCAGAATGCCGGGGCCGTCCTCGACGATACCCAATAAAAGCATCTTTCTGTAATCAAATGATATCGCGAATCCTTTCGGAAAGCGCACAGATCACTTGTGGACGGATCGTTTCCCGATGTGGTCTCGCATTCGATTGCATCAAGTAAAGGCGTTTCGTAAATCTCTAAATTGCATGCGGAAGTCGTAAGAACTGCATCCATTCTGGAGGTTTATTTTGGGGCCAGAATGAACCTATGACAAGCACCGTCAGGTTCATGGCAGGTCTGTTATTGCACGATCCCTTGCTTTGAAAAAAAACGATAAATAGCGATTTTTTGGCAAGCCGATTGCCCTCTTGCTGTGCTCTTCGAAGCGGTGGCAGACCCTTCAGGCGTAGCGGCACGCTGACCAAGCGAGCGATATCCGTGACCAACCGGTTCAATTGCGCGGGATACATCGGTCTTGGAGTATCGTTGCAACCCGTAACTGGGTGGAAACGCAAAAGTTATTCGCCTTATATGATGAGTGTGTAGCCGTATCGATGAAACTGCCGGGGCTCGCATGTTCGGTGGAGAATTCTCCTGTCTCCTGCTGGCATGACGTTTGTTTGTTAGGTTAGTAAAATAACAGCGTTGTTATAGTTCCCCCAATCGCAGTCGATTCGATACGCCCACAACCGGATGCGTCGCCTCATGGCGAGGCTCATGTTGGGAGGTACGAGATGGACAAGCGGGTCGAGATCGTGGATCGCGGAAGCAAGACTGCCAAGGCTTCGGTGGCAGGCAGCGGGGAAACCCGGATACCGGTTCCGATTGACTCGAATATCCGGATCGACGCGCCGCCGAACTCAGTCGCCTCGATGGTTCGCGAAGGCGACGACCTGATCCTGAAGTTCGCGGACGGATCGAGCATCCGTCTGGAAGGCTACTTCGCCTGCCAGCCCGAGGATCTTGGCCAGTTGAGCCTGAATGATCCGTCGAGCGGCGCGCAATGGCTCGTCAACCTGAGCGATACGGCATGCGTCGCGCCCGGCGATGTATCGAGCGAGGCACTAAGTTACGATTTTGCGCCGCTCGATGGCGCCTCGGCCACAGCCGGAACCGCAGCGACAGGTGCGGCCGGTGGCGGTTTCAGCAACGGGTTGCTGATCGGCCTTGGCGCACTGGGCCTGGCAGGCGGCATTGCCGCAGCTGGGAGCGGCGGCGGCGGCAGACGCGGAGGTTCCGGAACCCCTCCGGACACGAGTCCTCCTGCCGCTCCGGTCGTAACGGGCGCGACCGACGACGTGGCGCCGGTAACGGGTGCGATTGCGGCAGGGGGCTCGACCAACGATTCCACGCCGACCTTCAGCGGGACAGCCGAGGCAGGCTCGGTCGTGGCCGTGTTCGACAACGGAACGCAGATCGGTACTGTGACGGTGGGGGCCAGCGGTAGCTGGACTTTCACGCCGACAACGCCGCTGGGAGACGGTCCGCATGGCCTGACGTTCCAGGCGACCGATGCTGCCGGAAACAAGGGCGCGGCATCGGCCCCCTTCACGTTCACGGTCGATACGGCCCCGCCGGAAGCTCCCCTCGTGACGGGCGCGACCGACGATGCGGCACCGGTAACGGGGACGATCCCGGCGGGCGGCTCGACCAACGATCCGACGCCGACATTCGGCGGAACGGCGGAACCCGGCTCGGTGGTGACGGTGTTCGACAACGGCACCCAGATCGGCACTGTGACGGTGGCCGCCAACGGCAGTTGGACGTTCACGCCGACGACACCGCTGGGGGAGGGTCCACATAGCGTCTCATTCCAGGCGACCGACGCTGCCGGAAATGAGAGCGCGGCGACACCGCCGCTAACCTTTACGATCGACACTGCCGCGCCTGCGGCGCCGGTACTGAACCTCACCGACGGAACGACAATCTCCGGTACGGCAGAAGCGGGCGCCACGATCGGGATCGATACCGATGGCGACGGCGTCTCGGATTTTACGGCGATTGCGGGCAGTAACGGCTTATGGAGCGTGACGCTTCCCGAGCCTCTGCCCAACGGCACGGTGATCGCAGCCACAGCAACGGATGCGGCGGGGAATACGTCCTCTGCGGGCAGCACCATCGTGGACGGCAGCATCGACGTTACGCCTCCCACCGCTCCGGTGGTGACGAACGCGACCGACGATGCCGAGCCAGGTATTGGCGTGATCACGGCAGGTGGCTCGACCAACGATACCACGCCGACCTTCAGCGGGACGACCGAACCGGGATCGATAGTAGCCGTATTCGATAATGGCATCCAGATCGGCACGGCGAACGTGGCTGCCAACGGCAGTTGGACGTTCACGCCGTCTAATCCCTTGGTCGAGGGGGCGCACAGCTTTACATTCCAGGCGACGGATGCGGCAGGCAATCAAGGGACGGCTTCGGCGCCCTTTGCCTTTACCGTTGATACGACCTTGCCGGCGATTCCGTCTGTGGCCGGTGCTCAGGACGATACAGGTTCTGTCGTCGGCGCGATCATGGCGGGCGGTTCGACGGACGATCCGACGCCGACTTTCAGCGGGACGACCGAGCCGGGCTCGGTGGTGACTGTATTCGACAATGGAATCCAAATCGGCACCGCGACAGTGGAGCCTAACGGCAACTGGACATTCACGCCGACGCCCCCCCTGGGAGATGGTCCACACAGTCTGACATTCCAGGCAACAGATGCCGCCGGAAACCAGAGCGGGGCTTCCGAGCCTTTCTCGTTCACGGTCGAGACTACATCTCCAGCAGCTCCGATTGTGACCGGTGCAATCGATGATGCCGAGCCGGGTGTCGGGGCGATCACGGCAGGCGGCTCGACCAACGACACCACGCCCACTTTCAGCGGAACGACCGAGCCGGGGTCGGTTGTGACTGTGTTCGACAACGGCACCCAGATC
>PJTO01000418.1_pt1 | contig 18953 bp, 17 predicted proteins | sample 1512101 | NCBI WGS metagenome assembly PJTO01 (sample SAMN08177690, study PRJNA422409) | Soil metagenome, whole genome shotgun sequencing project.
ATCTTGGTTCCAGTCAATGTAAACTGTAAAATAATCGGTGTATGCTCCTCCCGTATTTCCTTCTAAGGTTATCGGATAACTTACTCCCTGCTCAACAGTTCCGGTCATATCTAAGAAATACTCGTTTTTAGGAGAGCCGTCCAGCACCGCAGAGGTGGTGTTGTCTATTCCGGCAAAGCCTACATAAGTAATCGGCTCGGTATAACCGTTAAATGTTGAGTTACAATAAGCATCATTTACCGTAACCGTAAAGCTGCAAGAGTCCAATATGTTTCCGTCTCCATCTCTCAATTCATGATAAACCGTTGTGGTTCCAATCGGAAATTCCGAGCCGGAAGGCAATCCGTTTACCAAAACAACTTCAGTTCCGTCCGGGTCATCTCCCTGACAAGAATAGGAGATTCCATATCCTACTACTACGCCTGTATCTCCAAGAGGAGCATCCACAACGATATTGCCCGGGCAATTAAGTGTACATTCGGATTCTGCCAATAACAAGTCATCAAAGAAAACCGCCCAACCCGGTGCTAAAAACGCGGGGCCGTCTCCCCAACCACAAACATAATTTCCGTCAGAAGAAATACGGTAACCCGTTCCTATCAGTCCGCTTGCATCTATTCCGTATTGCGCCAAAATATCGGCCAATAAAAGAGGGTTGCTTCCTAAATCCGGATGGTAAATAATAGGTCTTCTTGAAAATCCTGCCATTTCTCCATAACCGATTGCAACTCCATTGTCAGAAATGTCTGCCAATGTTCCGGACATAAAATCAGCCGGAAGTGAAAGCGAAGTAAGCACTTCTGTGCTTATGTCATAAATAAAAGGAGTGCCGTCCAGGTTTCCCACGATTTGTCCGGCTGCATTTATTCCACTTGCTTCTCCATATGTCTCTTGTATAAGCGTAATTGATCCGTCTGCGGTAAAGTAGGCGGGCATCCTCACGGTGCCAACCGGAAGGTCGTCAACCCAGCCAACTGCAATACCGTCATTATTTACCCCGTAAGCAGCACCATACTCATACAAATCGCTCGAAAGCATGGTAAATTCTTCTGTCTGTGTGTTGTAAATAAACCCCCATGCTCCGTTTTCGGGAGTCCATCCTGTCTGACCGACAACCCAAATGCCATTTTCTGAAATATCGTACAATGTATAATCTACTGCAGGATCAAAAGCGCTCGTCGGAAAGCTGCTCCATACGCCTTCATTACGATAGGCCGGCGCATAGCCCCCCGCTCCATCGTCAACCAACCCAAGTACTTGGTTCGCATCATTGAGTGCCACCGTCTGCATAACACCCGTCTCAACCGCCGAAGATGTGTTGGTTGCAAAATCGTAATATCCATTTCCATGAACTCCTTTCCCCTCATTGTTAATGTCATAGATGGCTACGCCAAACCCGTCAAGCTGGTTTAGCTGTACTTGTGCGAAAGCTAACCCTCCCGCCAATGCCAGAACACCTGACAGCGTTTTTTTAAGTTGTAATTTTTTTATCATCGTTTTTTAAATTTTATATGGTTAAAATTAATGACAAGTATCCTTATATAAAAACTTTTATCTTTTGATTTTCGGGAAATTAAAAAGATAAAAAACGATATAAATAATTAATAATGTGGTATTTATATTTTTTTAAATACTCTTTGTAGATGTTTGAGCGAGTTTTTGTTTTTACCCGTTGATTTTCTTCTTAAATTGTTCTAAAGGCCATTATTTTTTACCAGCTTGCGGATAAAGTTTTGATTTCAACAAATTAAACTCTCTATGGAATTTTTTCTGTTTGTAAATAATTACGGCTGCCAGAATTAAAATACCCAGTACACATAATACGATTGCAATGATATAATGGGTACGAGTAGTTTTCATTTGCAATTGCGTTTCTTCAAGGTGCTTTTTTAATGAAATCCCTATTGAATTCCGTTCCGCTTTTCTAATCTGCGCCTGGGTAAGGGTGTATTTTTTGTAATACGCTTGATAGCTTCCCCAGTCATTCAATGCTAAAAAATTATCAGACAGTCCTTTATAAATTCCTTGGTTAAGCACCAAATCACCAACTTCTTTCGCATTTTCATTGGCACTTCTCAACTCAGAAATCGCTTCATCATATTTTCCCTCTAATGTGAGGGTTTCTGCCAATCCTTTTTGGGAGAACGCTTGTAGGCTTTTTGCGTTGATGTTTTTGGACAATGTAATGGATTGTTTAAAAGAAGATTTAGCTGAATCATTTTTGTTCAATGAAATAAAGCAATTTCCTTTGTTATAAAGAATTACGCTAATGTTGGCCACCATCATAGGATTGTCTTTGTCAAGTTGAAACTGTTTGATAGCGCTGTTAAAATAATCAATTGCAATGTCACAATTCAGTTTGTCCCGATAAATAAATCCGCGCACGCCATAATTGTTTCCCAGAATTAATCTTGCAGAATCTTTGTGTGGATAACCTTCCAGCAGCCTGTCAAACTCATCCAGATATTGAAGCGCCTTATCATTTACTCTCATTTGGTGATATTGGGCAGCTATCTTATTAATTACTTTCAATTGAGAAAGGACATCGCGAGCCGACTCACTTAAATCTTTTGCCTTTAATGCATATTTTAACGAATTTTCATATTCTCTTTGTGATGAATATGCCGTTGAAATCAGCAAAAGCGCAGATACTTTGTCTTTCTTTTTATCTGAGGTTTTCAGCATTCTTTCGCCAATTTCAATCGAACGGTCGGGGTGTTCATATACGTCCATCGTGGCTACCCGAAACAAACTATCTGATACTTTCTGGCCATATAGGAAAAGTGGAGCGGCAGTCATCAGTATGAGCATATAGTTCCTCATCCCTCTGTAACTTTTTGGTTTTTAACGAATTCTACAAACATAATCGGTGAAACACCTACCACCGTTTTGAAAACAGTTGTGAAAGTACTATGCGACGAAAATCCAGCCTCCTCCGCAAGGTAACTTACTTTGTAATTCAAATAATTCGGCTCTGTTTTGATTTTCTCTGTTATGTAATTGATTCTTAACTCATTAATATAAGAGTTGAAGTTTTTTTGCTTATGCCTGTTGATGATTTCTGAAAGATATTTGGTGTTTGTATTTAATTGCGCAGCCAGCATTCCCAAAGACATATCTTTGCTTGTGAACTTTTTAGAGGTTTCAAACTTTTTTAAACCGGAGAGTATCTGATCTTCACTTTCTTTTAAAATAGTCGTTGGACGGTTTTCCTGTACAGGAGAAGGCGTTTCCTTTGTTTTTTTCTTTGCGTCTTCCTGTTTGTTCAGGTAATCCAGAAGTGTCTGGTAGGTTTTGATTTTGTTTCTGTTTCTGAAATATAAAAATCCTCTTATCAAAACCAAACCGGCCAGTACAACACAAACAACAATCAGCCAAAAACGCATTGTTCTTTCAAGACCCGTTACTTTCAAATCCTGTTCGCCGCTAAGCAATTGATAGGCTATGTTCGCTGCGTTGTTTTCGTTTTGGTCAGCAAGGTTTTGCTGTATATTTGCCTGCTGGTTATGATAATAGAATTTTTCTATGTTTTTTCCTGCGAGATAATTCGTCGAAAGCTTGTGGTGAATTTCCATTTCTAAAAACGGATTGTCAAGGGTTTCGGCAAAAATTAACGCCGACTCAAGCGTTTCCTCCGCCTTTTGATTTTCTTTTTTCAAAAAATACACATTTCCCAAAGACAGTAAAGATTTAGCAAGAAAATAATTCCCCAAAGAATCTTCTTTTGACTGTAAAACAGCTGTTTGTGCATAAAATTCGGCAGAGTCTATTTGAAGTTTTTCGGCATAAACCCAGCTCAGGCGATTGAGGGTAATGTTTTCGATTAACCGGGTTTCTTTTTGCGAGTCAGATTTTATCTGACTCAAAATTTTCCTGAATTCATTCGTCGAATGCTCCGGTGGCAAGGCAAGAGCATTGTAATATTGTAAAAAGATTTCTGAAAGTTTGTTTTGGGGAAATTTGTCTTTGAATTGATTCACCTCATTTTTCAATTCCATATAATCAAAAATCAGGGAAATAGAAATCAAGCTTTCTGTCAGCACATTTTTATCTTTCTGACTTTCAGCCAACTTTACTGATTCAAATGCATTTATCAACGATGATTCATAATTCCCTTTGGCGTAATTTGCCTTGGCCAAAAGAAGAAATAACTTTGCTTTATTTACACCGCTTTTCTCTGATTTTAAAAGAAAATTTACCGTTTTGATTGTTTCGTCCGGAAGCGTAAATACCCGTCTTTCAGATTGGGACAACAACTTCCTCGTCTCATTTGTTTGGCAAACAACAAATGAAAAGCAAGTAACGGCAAGGCATATCAATAAATGTCGAAATATCATTTCGATTGTTAGGATCTAACAAATATACAAGATTAATGTGTTTTTCCCTTTTCTCTTTTTAAGTCCGTTTTTATTTTTTAGATTTACCTATGGATATTTTTGACACACGACTTACCGAAGTTTCTCAATTCTACCAAAACGGAGACTCAAGCCTGGGGTTCAGAAGATTGATTGATTCGGCGCTGGATACCGGAAATACTAAGATTTTAAAAGAAATTATCCGGTTTACAGAATGGAAATACAGCACGGAGCACAGCGATGAGGTAGAAAATGAAAAAGCGCAGGAACTGATTGTAAAAATCAAAAATGCCGGTGCCGTAATTTCGCAAAGAAACAATCAAAATATCATCACGGCAAATGCTGTTGCCAAAACCTATAACAAGGGAAATTTCAAGCTCGGCCCGCTTGATGTTTCAGTCAATACGGGCGAAGTAGTTGGGCTTGTTGGTGAAAACGGGAACGGAAAAACGACTTTGCTGCGTTTACTTTGTGGTGAATTAAAACCTTCGTCAGGCTCAATTGATTATCATTTTGAAGATACTGTAAAAAACAATTATGAATTACGGACAAAGCTGGTTTACATACCCCAAAGAATCGAATTGCTTCGTGGCGGTTTGATGGATAATTTACAATTCACTTTGACTTCAAACGGAATCACGGGTGAGGATAATTTTTATCTGGCCCAGGCAATGCTGGCGCGAATGGGGCTTTGGCCATACAAAAATCTCAATTGGGCAAGGCTTTCTTCCGGTTATAAAATGCGTTTTGAACTTGCGCGGACTTTGCTCAGGCAGCCAAAAGTCTTATTGCTCGACGAGCCTTTGGCAAATCTGGACATCCTCGCGCAACAAATCATTTTGGAAGATTTACGCTATTTATCCGGTTCACTGTTCAGGCCGTTTGGTGTCGTTTTGAGCTCGCAGCAATTGTATGAAGTTGAAAAAGTGTCGGACAAAATTATTTTCCTTGAAAATGGAAAACTTGTTTCTGACAGTTCTGTAAGCGAGGAAGGAGCTGAGAATTATTTAATACTCGAAATAGATTCTCCGGCGGATCGAAATTTTATTTATGAAAATTTAAAGGATTCCGGACTGGAAAAAATTCACTTTAACGGTGGGAATTATATTTTGTTTTTCTCTCACAACAAAACCATGAGTGATGTGATGAGTACAATGGGAAAAGAAAAAATCCCCGTTTCTTATCTGCGTGATATTTCAAACTCAAGCCGCCGTTTCTTCATAAATTAATTCATCATGCTCAAAAAAATCAATAAATATTTACTTGAAAATCATCCTCTTGTCTGGAACACAAGGCTTGTTTGGATGCTGGTAACGCTTGTAGGGATGCATATTTTGTTTTTCATCATCGGATTTATGTCTTATCTATCCCCGGTTGATTTGCATAATACTTCCTTCTTTCAAAAATATTTTGAATCCGGATTTGTTTGGATTGGTGTTTTGCTTTCAATTTTGATTTTGATTTTATGGATGAACCAATATTTTAAACACAATGCTTTTAAAGCACATTATCCCAAATCCAATTTTTCAATCTACAAAGAATTCCTCATCATCTTTCTGATTACTTTGTTGTCGATTACACAATATTTTTCTTACACACAAGGCTTGGCTTCTCGTATTTCCTCTCTGAAAACTTCGGAAGAAGTTGAAAAAGAAATGGATTGGGTAAACCGCGCTGCGCCATTTACTTTACAGAATAATGATTACCGGTATAACTCAACCATTTACAGCCAAACCAATCGTTGTATTGATGTTCCGGTTTTTGATTCTTTGGTAAGTGAAGATGATGTTCTGAAGCTCTTTATTTCAAGTAAATTCAAAAATAATTTTTGGAATTTAACACCCGAAGACACCATTCATTATCAAAAATTCAAAGACAGCCTCCTGGTTCCGCTTTATAAAAATGATGAATTCGATGATGTTTTGATTCAGCATTTCCCCACAAGAAAAGACTGGAAGGCGCCGGAAGATTACAAAACGCAAGAGCCTTATATTTCTAAAAATAAGTATGATTATTCTTATGATGAGGTTGTCGTTGAAGCTGCCGATGTTGCTACCGAAGCCGGAAGAACCACCACATATTTATATTTCAATCTCAACAGTATTTACAATTACTGCGGCCTTCCGGTAATTGCTTCGGATTCATTGAAAAATGGGGAATATTATGCAAAAGAAACTTACGGTTTACTTCATGGGCAGAAAAAAGATTCCATCCGGATTTTGCTGGATAATTACTTAAAACTGGCAAATGAATACGAAGTCGGGCATAGGTTCAAAGACAAAGACTGGATTGACTATGTTTACAATCCGCCTTATTATTTTGTCGATTATGAACTGTCTTCACCTTCTCGTTACAGTGAAGCACATAAACAACACTTTAAGAAAGATTATATCGCTCACAGTGATATGAAAAATACGCTTGTCAATCTCCAAAAGTCAAAAAGCTGTGTTTTTAGCGCCTATGAATTTTTGATTTGTCTTTATATAGCACTGGGAATTACCATGATGGTTTTTACTTTCCGAATGACCTCTATGAGAACCTGGATAATCTCTGTAGTGGGCTCCATTGTGATTTACTTTATTTTCTTCTCGCTTTTCTTTTTTGTCGGACTCTTGATTTTCGGAATGGAAGAAAGCCTTGCGGCAATTCTTTTTCTTCTCTTTGTATTCATTTTCTGGCTTTTGGCTTACTCGGGCATTTTATCGGGAAAAAGAAAACTCGTTTCAGGCGTGAACTTCATCTGGAGCATTTGGACATTTCCGGCTGTAATTCCGGTTTTAGTGAGCCTGTATACTCTTTATTTAGACTGGAAATATCCTTATCGTTACGACCCCAACCGGGTGGAACACGGCCATCTTGTATGGATTCGGGAAAATTGGGACGTGATTTTCGCATTGAATTTGATTCTTGTTTTATTATTTGTTTTCCTAATTCTTCCCATAATCAAAAAATGGCAGGCGATGGCAGAAGAATAACGGGTAAAATTCAATTAACAAACTTTAACATATTTCTATCAATAAATTAGCTGATTAAATCTTTTAAAATACTGAATTTAGCGTGCTTAATTGAACCAATATGGAAAACGACCTGACTTCATTTGATATACAACAAATAAGTGAAGAAATAGAACAGGAAAGTCAAGCTGTTTACCGGCTTTCCAATGAAATAAACAAAAAAGTTATAGGACAGGAAAAAATGGTGGAAAGCCTTCTCATAGGATTGCTTTCCAATGGCCATGTTTTGCTCGAAGGTGTCCCCGGACTGGCCAAAACATTGGCCATCAAAACATTATCTGAGGCCGTAAACGGATCATTTTCCAGGATCCAGTTTACACCGGATTTGCTTCCGGCCGATGTGGTGGGAACCTTGATTTACAACATCAAGGAAAATGATTTCAAAATCAAAAAGGGCCCGATTTTCGCCAATTTTGTCTTGGCAGACGAAATCAACCGTTCGCCGGCAAAAGTTCAATCTGCATTATTGGAAGCCATGCAGGAACGACAAGTAACGATAGGCGATGAAACTTATCGTTTAGAAAATCCGTTTTTGGTTTTAGCTACCCAAAATCCGGTAGAACAGGAAGGAACTTATCCGCTCCCCGAAGCACAAGTTGACCGTTTCATGCTGAAAACCGTCATTACTTATCCCGACCGGGAAGCAGAAAGGCTGGTATTAAGAAACAGCATCAACGATACGTTCCCGAAAATTGAAAAAGTAATTGATTTACAAGAAATACTACGGGCAAGGGAAATAATCAGGAAAATGTATATGGATGAGAAGATTGAGCGATATATCCTGGATATTATTTCCGCTACAAGAACACCATCAGACTTTGGTTTGGCGCGCCTAACTCCGCTGATCTCATTTGGTGCTTCGCCACGGGGTTCAATCAATCTGGCATTGGCGGCACGGGTTTATGCTTTTTTGAGAAGACGGGCCTATATTATCCCGGAAGACATTCGTGCAATTAGCAAAGATGTACTTCGCCATAGAATCGGATTGAGTTATGAGGCGGAAGCAGAAAATATTCTGGCCGACCAGATTATTGATGAAATCCTGAATGCGATTCCGATTCCTTAAATAAACAATGGTTCAGCTTATAGCATTTAGCTACTTTGAACTTGAAACTTTGAACTTGAGTGGATACCAAAGAAATCATTAAAAAAGTAAAGCGGATTGAGCTAAAGAGCCGCCGCAAAGCCAGCAACCTTTTTATGGGCGAATACCAAAGCTCATTCAAAGGACGGGGAATGATTTTTTCCGAAATCCGCCCCTACCAATATGGAGACGATGTCCGAAACATCGACTGGAACAAAACCGCTCACTTCAATGAACCGTATGTCAAAGTTTTTGAAGAAGAACGTGAATTGACCATGATCCTGATGGTTGATATAAGCGCTTCAGGAGATTTTGGAACAAGAAAACAATTCAAGTCCAATACCATTGCCGAAGTTTGTGCCACGCTGGCTTTTTCTGCCATAACTTATAACGATAAAGTCGGATTAATTCTTTTTTCCGAAGAAATAGAATTGTTCATTCCTCCCAAAAAAGGAAAAAAGCACGTTTTGCGGATCATTAGAGAGTTGGTCAATTATGTTCCGAAAAATAAAAAGAACAATTTGTCACATTCTCTTAAATTTTTGATGGATACCTTTAAAAGAAAAGCCAATGTGTTCATCCTTTCTGATTTTATTGATGACAGCCATTACCTGAAAAACCTTAGAATTGCCGCAAGAAAACACGATGTAACCGGCATAAGGATTTATGATGAAAAGGAAGTTGAACTTCCCAACATTGGAATGGTGACGTTCCGTGACAATGAAACAGGTGAGCAAAAGCTAATCAATACCTCATCTATTTTGGTAAGACATCAATACGAACAATACTACAAAAAGGTCATTGAACAATACAATAAAAATTTTAATCTTGCCGGAGCAGGGAGCATAAGCATTCGAACCGATGAAGATTATGTTAAACCTTTGTTGAATTATTTTAAAAAACATTCTGTGAAATGAGGGTTGCGGGAAGGGGGGTGCGTGAGAATGGAAAATGGAAAGTGAAGACCTTTTTGTGTTCCTTATTTTATATTCTATATTCTGTTTTTTGTTTTGGTCAAATTGACACCAAAATCGACACGGCACATATCAAAATCGGAGAACCGATTCAGTATACGCTTACAGTTCCTTTTGGTGCAAAGGACAAAATCAAACTCCCCCAACTAAAAGACACTTTGACCTTTCACATTGAAATCCTCGACCAGAAGATTGATACCCTTTTAGAGGGAGAGAAGAAAAAACTGGTTCAATATCTTTCCCTCACTTCTTACGACCCCGGAGACTTTTTGATTCGTTCCCTTCCCGTTATCATAAATTCAGATACTATTCTTTCCAAATCGTTTCAAATTAAAGTTGATGAAGTTGAAATCGACTCAGCCAACCTTCAAGGCTTTCCGATAAAGCCCATTATGCAGGAAGAATATAACTGGCAAGATTACTGGAATAAATATTGGGTCTACCTGGTGGTGGGCGCGGTGGTCTTTCTTACTTTGCTGATTGTCGCTATATTGTTTTTAAGAGAAAAGAAAAACAAAAAAGGAAAAACTTATACGGTCAAAACGCCCTACGAAGAAGCCATAGATGCCCTGAAAAATATTGATAAGAAAAAATACCTTGAAAAAGGCCAGCTCTATCCATTCTACTCAGAACTTTCATATCTTTTGAGGCGTTATGTGGGGCGGGTTTTCCATTTTTCTTCACTTGAACTATTGTCGGATGATTTGGTCGATTATTTCCAAAAATCTTCTCATCTTCAAAAGGAAGACTTGGAAAAATTAAAAGAATTTTTATATGATTCCGATTTGGTCAAATTTGCCAAAACAGTTCCTGACGCACAAAAACATGAATTGTATAAAAAATGGGTGGAAGGCTTAATCGAAAGAATCAAGCCCATGGAACTGGAAGATGAAACTATTCAGGAATTAAGACCAAATGAAAAATACAGGAAAATAGAATGACGGGAAATTTCGAATTTCAAAGCCCTTGGCTGTTATTGCTGTTGCTACTTTTGCCTTTGATGATTTATCTTAGGTACAGGAAAAAGCGCGCTGAATCCACAGTAAAGATTTCGTCGTTAAAACCCTTTGAGAATTCCGGAAATTTTTTGTCGAAACTAAAGCCGCTCCTTTACTTTTTACGTCTTGCAGCCATTGGTTTTATGATTGTTGCGCTTGCACGCCCCCAAATTGTGGAAATGACCTCTACCGTAAAATCGGACAAAGGAATTGATATACTCATGGTTGTTGACACTTCGCTCAGTATGCTCGCCAAAGATTTAAAACCCGACCGTCTCGAAGCGTTGAAAAAAGTAGCCGAAAACTTTGCCTTGGGTCGCCCAACCGACAGGATCGGCCTTGTGGCTTATTCGGGAGAAGCTATTGCCAAAGTACCTTTAACAACAGACCACAGGGTTTTGGTTGATGAAATCAGGAAATTGCAAACCGGTGAGCTGGAAGACGGAACCGCCATCGGGGTAGGGCTGGCAACCGCCGTCAATCATTTAAAAGACAGCAAAGCCACGAGCAAAGTTGTCATTCTGATTACTGATGGGGTAGAGTCCATCGACTATACAAATGACCTGATGTATGTGACACCACAAGCTGCCACGCAAATCGCCGTAGACAAAGACATCAAGGTCTATACCATCGGGGTGGGAACCAATGGAATGGCTCCCTTTCCAACCGCACGAGATCCTTTTACCGGAGAACTGATTTTTTCTCTTCAACCCGTAGAAATAGACGAGGATTTACTAATTTACATTGCCGAACAAACCGGGGGAGAATATTTCCGCGCAACCAACAATGAATCGTTGGAAAATATTTATGCACAAATTGATTCAATGGAAAAGACCGAAATAAATGAAATCAAATACTATAATTATTCTGAACTTTTTGGAAAATTTCTTTTGTATGGATTAGTCCTTCTGTTCATTGAAATACTGCTTCGTCAAACTTTATTTAAAGAATTAAAATGATGGATTGGGCAAAACCGGAAAATATGATTTGGTTGCTTTTCATACCTGTTTTTATCGGGCTGGCAATCTATGTGTTTCAATGGCGGAAAAAAGCCCGAATGCTTTTTGCAGATCCTAATTTGATTCCCCATCTTTTTTCTGACAAATCAAAATATTGGACAAGTGTTATCCTGCTAAGCCTGGGAGCTATGTTTGCTGTTTTCGCATTGATGGATCCTCTTTTCGGAGAAGAACAAGTAAAGGTAAAGCGCGAAGGAATTGACATTGTGTATGCCCTTGATTTGTCTAACAGTATGAATGCTGAAGACGTGGCGCCCAGCCGCCTTGAAAAAGCAAAAAAAATCATTTCAGAGTCGGTTCAAAAATTGGGTGGAGACCGCATAGGTTTGATTGTTTTTGCCGCTGACGCTTATCCTATTTCTCCATTGACCAATGATTATAGCGCAATTCAATCTTATATCAATAGCGCAAATCCGGAATTGATTTCTCAGCAGGGAACCAGTTTTTCACACGTTCTGACAAAAGCGGCGGAAATGTTTGGGAATGCTCCTACTACGGGCAAAATGCTTGTGATTTTGTCAGATGGCGAAGACAATGAGTTTAGTGTTTCCAAAGCAGTTGATTTAGCAAAAGAAAACAATATTCATATTGTTTCAATGGGAATCGGAACAAAGGCCGGAGGACCAATTCCTACCAAGGTTGGGGATTTCGAAGAATATAAATTAGATCGATACGGAGAAACCGTTATTTCAAAATTGAACGAGTCCTCTCTGAAATCACTTGCGGAATCTTCTTCAGGCGCCTATATCCGTGTAAATCAAACAGAAAACGCATTGGAAAGCCTTCATTCTTTTTTAAATACGCTGGACAAAGATGTCCAAGACATGGCATTCAGTCGTGATAAAAAACATATCTTCCAATGGTTTCTGGCTTTGGCTCTCGTTTTTATTTTTATAGATACTTTAACAACTGAACATAAACTTTTTAACAACAAAAAATGATAGTTTTGCTTGAACTATGCCTATGGTAAAAAATATACTGTTTTTCTTCTTTTCGGCCTCCCTGACCTTTGCTGTTTCTGCACAGAAAACAAAAGTAAAAGATTATATCATTGCGGGAAACCAAAATTATACAAGTGGTAACTTTTCAAAGGCGGAAGCCCAATACAGAACCGCTTTGTCTGAAGACTTGAATTCTGTAAAGGCCAATTATAATTTGGGGAATTCGCTTTACCGGCAAAAAAAATATGATGAAGCCAGAGTACATTACGACAAAGTAATCCATCAAAAAAATTCAACCAGGGCAGAAAAACAAATGGCTTTTCATAACATCGGGAAATCATATCTTGATGAGAACAATCCTGAAAAAGCCGTAGTCAATTTTAAAGAAGCGCTGAAGCTTAATCCCTATGATGATGAAACGCGATACAATTACGCGTTGGCGAGAAAGCTGCTTGAGAAACAGCAAAATGAAGATGAGAAGAATAAAAATGACTCAGGAAAAGACGAGAAAGATAAAAAAGATAATCAGGATGATCAGCAAAATCCAGATAAAGAACAAAAAGAAGGTCAGTCGGGGCAGGAAAAAAATAACAATGGAAATAAGCCCGACCAAAACAAAGGAAGCCAGCAAGATGGCGGACAAGACGGTGATGAAGACGGTAGTGGAGACACGTCTCAGCAACAGCAAATAACCAAAGGCTCTGACGGCAAAGGGGATCAATCTCCCAATACCATGAGTGCTGAATACCAGGAAGGCGTTTTAAGAGCGCTTCAAAATCAGGAGCAGGAAACTCTTAAGAAAATAATCAGCCAAAAGGCACAAAAAATAAGAACAAATACAGAAAAAGATTGGTAATGCTTTCAAACAAAATTTATTTTGTGTTTTTATTTTTTTCCTCTGCTTTATTGTGGGGGCAGGAATTATCGTTTGAGTCAAAGGCAAGCAAAACAGAAGTCTCGGTCAATGAGCGTTTTTCTGTGCAGTTCGTGCTCACCTATGGCCAAGATAATGTCAAAATAGACAAGCCCCTCAACCTTCCGGATTTTGAGGGTTTGCATCAATTAGGAGAATCGACCCAAAGCCAAATGAAAATCGTGAATGGCGCGGTTTATAACCAATCCGGTATTGAGGTTATTTTGGTGGCTGACCGGGAAGGAGACTATACAATTGGGAGCGCTACCATTGTATTAAATGGAAAAAAATACAAAACCGACCCAATTAAAATTTCGGTTAAAAAGGGCTTGAAGCCCAAGGCCCAGCCCGGACAAAGACTAAAGGGTGCGTTTTTGTCTGCCGAAGTTTCCGATGAAAACCCCTTTATCAACCAAGAAGTAATTCTTGTCATAAAATTGTATGCCCGAGATTATTCTCTTTTGAGGCGCGCAAAAAATTATCAGGAACCGGACTTTGCCAACCTGATTGCCAAATATGTAAGTGAAAAGATACCTGATGCTATAAGGCAAGAACTTGTCAACGGACAAACTTTTGTGTCAGAAGAGCTCGCCCGTTATATCATATACCCTCAAAAATCAGGAGAAATAGAAATTGACCCTTTTGGAATTAACGTAATTATTTCAGGCTATTATGGAGCCGAGGTGGTTCCCCTGACTTCTCAGCCTATCTCATTGCGTGTTAAAAATTTACCTTCGGGAAAACCTGAAAACTTCAGCGGCGCCGTCGGAAATTATAAGCTTAATGCCTCTCTCTCCAAAAATGAAACAAAAGCCAACAAGGCGGTAAACCTGGAAGTAGAGATCATCGGTTCGGGCAATCTAAATACGCTGAAGACGCCCTCAGTTGATTTTTCAAGCAATATTGAATCCTATGCGCCAAAACGAAAAAATCTTTTTGAAACCCGACCGTCCGGAATAAAAGGAAAGGTGGTGGAAGAACATATCCTCGTGCCGCAATACGGTGGTAATTATACCATAGGACCGGTTGCTTTTAATTATTTTGATCCGTCCAAAGAAAAATACATTACGCTCCAAACCAAACCCTTTACTCTGAAGGTTGACGGGCCGGAGCCCCCGCAGCCAAAACAAGACAGTATAGCGTCAGACGCAATTACAGACCACCAGAGAAAAGATTCAAGTCATATAAGTTCAATCGTTATCCCGCAAAAAATAAATGAAGTTAAAAACAAAGTCGTTAAATCCGTTTCCACAGACAATTCATGGATTTGGGTTTTGGGGGGATTGATTCTTTTAATTGGGTTATTTATTTTGTTCAGAAGAAAATCGGGAAAATCTTCTGATAAAAAAAGTCAGAAAGTAAACATAAAAACAGAGATCAATCAGAAATTATCCAACTTAAAAACTCTGGCAGAAGAAAATAATGCAAATTCTTTTTATTCTCTACAAGAAGAAATCCTGACTGTTTTGGGGATTCATTTCGGGAAAACCAATTTGTCTGATTTTACAGAAAATTCCGTTGCCGAAAAATTGGGTAATTCTTTTTCAAAAGAATTTGCCGAAAGATGGAAATCGCTGCTTTTGGAAACCAAACAAGCCAAATATGCAAACTTTACAACCCGCAATAACCTGATGGAAAAATTCAACGAAACAAACAGTTTGGCAAAGCAATTTTTTTCTGTTAAATAGTTCGTTGTACCTTTGGCGAAAATCAAACGTCATGGCCGAATTTTTTGCCAAAATATCATTTAAAGAAATCGGGACTTGTTTTGCCGTATTGTTTGCGGTAATTGATATATTAGGCAGCATTCCGATTCTTGTAAACATAAGAAGCAGAGTGGGTTACATAGAGTCAGAAAAGGCATCTATTGTTGCTGCCGTCATTATGATTTCTTTCTTGTTTTTTGGTACAAAAATCCTTTCTTTCATCGGGATTGATGTCGAATCATTTGCGGTAGCCGGGGCATTTGTCATTTTTGTAATTGCATTGGAATTAATTTTAGGAATTCAGATTCAAAGAGATTCTACACCTGAATCGGCATCCATCGTGCCGATTGCTTTTCCCTTAATTGCCGGAGCCGGCTCTCTTACAACGGTTCTTACACTAAGAGCAGAATTTGCAGACATCAACATTATCACAGCCATTATCCTGAACATGATTCTGGTTTATCTTGTTTTGAGAAATGCGGGGCGACTGGAAAAAATGCTGGGTCCGGGGGTCATGTCGGTTTTGAAAAAAGTTTTTGGAATTATTTTATTGTCCATTGCCATCAAGTTATTTGTGTCCAACATAGGGGCGTTATTCGTTCAAAATTTTTAAAAAATGAAAACATTTGTTTATATAGCTTTCCTCATTATTTTTGGTTCTTTTGTCTTTAATCTTGTTTCCATTGATTACAAAGAACCTATTTTAGGGGAGGAAAACCTCCCTTACATCATTGGGCTTTCTGCCGGAATCTGTGGGTTGATACTTTGTTTTATTTTACTGAAATATTATCGTTTAAAAGAGAATTTAAATCAACGAGTAAAGTAATCATTGATTTTTCTATTGTCTGGTAAGTCTGAATTTCGGAAGAAGTGTAAATGAACATGATTTCTATTTGAGAATTTGACTGCAGTAAATTTTGATTTTTTCTGAACGCTTCTCTCAGCCTTCTTTTCAACAAATTTCTGTCTACTGCTTTTTTAAATAATCTTTTTGGCACACTAACCGCTATCTGAGTGCCAAACGGTTCTTTTAATTCGGAAAAATAAATTGCTCTGACCGGAAACGTTTTTAACTGCTTACCATTTGTAAAAAGCCTTTCAATGGCTTTTCTGCTTTTGAGTTTTTTGTTTTTTCCTAATGAAAGATTCATCAATTCAAACTATAGTATCATAATTAATTCAAAGGTAATTCATTCTCCCTAATCAGAAAGAATGATGTAATTTTGCATACAAACCAAAAAATTAATAAAAATGTATCCAGCAGATATAGTAATGCCCATGAAAGAACAATTGACTTTTGGTGGGTTTGAAGATTTAACAACAGTCGAAGCCGTTGATCAGGCAATGAAAAAAGAAGGAACAACCTTGGTGATGGTAAACAGTGTTTGCGGTTGTGCGGCCGGTGCGGCCAGACCGGGTGTATTGTTATCTTTGGACACCGATAAAAAACCGGACAATCTAACAACTGTTTTTGCCGGTTTTGATATTGATGCAACAAACAGGGTAAGAGAATATTTGGCACCATTTCCGCCAAGCTCTCCGGCTGTAGCTTTATTTAAAAACGGGGAACTTGTTCATATGTTAGAGCGCCATCATATTGAAGGGCATACAGCTCAGGCTATTGCAGAAAACTTGAAAGAGGCTTACGCTGAATTTGTTTAAATCCTTTTTTAAAAAAGATTTTATATACCCTTTGATTTTTAACAGTTAAAGGGTTTTTTATTTTTCTGAACAATTTTTATTTATTGTACTTTTATTTTCGAATCTTCAATTTCATGAAACTAATACATATACTCTTATTCTCGGCTTTATTTTCTCCCCAACTGAAGGCGCAGGAATTAAATCCGTTTTACCAAAGCCTGGCCTCTCAGGTAAGCTATGACAATATCGTTACCAGCCTGACAACTTTTGAGTCTTTCGGAATCAAAGAAATGGGGACAACCGCACAGCAAAACACAAAAAACTGGATTCTAGATCAATACGAGTCTTGGGGTTATACTGATATTGAACAGCAGGAAGTAAATGTTTGGGGAGAAACCGGTTTTAATATCATTGTAACAAAAACAGGCACCCTTTATCCGGACCAATTTATAATAATTGACGGGCATTATGATACCATCAATGGTCCTGGCGTAAACGACAATGGCAGCGGAACCTCCATCATACTTGAAATTGCAAGAATATTGAAAGATGTGCCTACTGAATATTCTATCAAATTCATTCATTTTACCGCAGAGGAATTGGGTTTAATCGGAAGTTATCATTATGTTCAGGAAGTGGCCGTTCCGCAAAACCTCAACATCAAACTTGTTCTCAATATTGACCAAGTGGGAGGTGTCGCCGGAGAAACCAATCACACCATTACCTGCGAACGGGACGAGGATGAGCCGAATTCAAATAACAACGCTTCCGATATTGCCACTACTCAATTGGCAAACCTGATAGGATTGTATTCTGATTTAAACACAGAATTCAGCCATGCTTACGGTTCTGACTACGTTCCTTTTCAGGAAGAGGGTTTTGTGATTACCGGTTTGTATGAAACAAACGAATCTCCATTTCCACATTCTCCGGATGACACTTTTGAAAATATGGATCCGGAATTTGTTTATCAGGTGGCCAAAGGTTCTCTTGGAGCTTTATGTTTTTTTGCAAAGGCATATAATGAACTATCTATCAATTATTTAGAAAATGAAAGGTTTCTTGTATTTCCCAATCCTGCAGATGAACAGGTTTTGATTAAAAACACAAAAGAAAATCAATATGAAGTTAAAATAACAGATTTAACCGGAAGAATCTTGTTTTCTAAAAATTCATCAGAAAAAGAATTTAAAATCAATACTTTATCCGTTCCAAACGGAGTTTACTTCTTGCAAATCAACGGAGAAAACACAAATTGGTCACAAAAATTAATCATTCAACATAAATAAAAAGTTTTGTTTACAGGAATTATTGAAAATACCGGCATTGTTACACAAATTGAAACCGAAGGAACCAATAAACATTTTTGGCTGCAATGTGATTTTACAAATGAGCTGAAAATTGATCAAAGCGTTGCACACAACGGTGTTTGTCTTACTGTAGTAGAAATCAAGGATAATCTATATAAAGTGACGGCGATTCACGAAACGTTAAAAAGATCCGGCCTCAATATGCTTGAGGTCGAAGACAGGGTCAACCTGGAGCGATGTATGCGTCTAAATGAACGTCTTGACGGACATATAGTCCAGGGTCATGTCGACCAGACAGGAAGACTGAAATCCATTGAAAACTCTCAGGGAAGTTATGTCCTGTCTATCGAATATGATGAAATGGCTTCGGGAAATGTAACGGTTGAAAAAGGTTCTATTTGTGTAAACGGAATTAGTCTCACGGTAGTACAGTCTTCTGTGGGGAATTTTTCTGTAGCCATTATTCCTTATACCTGGGAACATACGAATTTAAGCGATTTAAAAACCGGCGATATTGTCAATTTGGAATTTGATATCATTGGAAAATACATACAAAGACTGATGAATAAATAATATGTTTAAGCGTTTCAAATTATCACAACGAATCTTCGCGGCATTATTTGTCATCATTTTGTTTACTTCTATTTCTATTCTATTGATTACCATCTTCAGCTTTCGCGAGCTAAACAGTCTGTTTGCTGAAAATCTCCTGAAAGACAAAGAACGTGAGGTAATTGATGCAATTGATTATGAATTGGATCGTTACCCAAACCTTGCTACGGATCAAAATATTTATGATGTTTTGGAAAACGTAATTCTCGGAATTGCTGACATCCATAAAACCGATATCAATGTTTTTGACGTACGAGGCAACCTGATGCTTACAACCGAACCGAAAACCATTCCTACCCGAGTGCTGCCTCAACGAGTGCTGGACAGCCTGTCCCGTAACTTGGAATACCTTGAAGTCCCTGTCAACATTGGCAAAGGCAAGTCTG
>PJTO01000419.1_pt1 | contig 18947 bp, 13 predicted proteins | sample 1512101 | NCBI WGS metagenome assembly PJTO01 (sample SAMN08177690, study PRJNA422409) | Soil metagenome, whole genome shotgun sequencing project.
GTCCATAACCCACGGGTGGGATAAGTATAACGCTTTAGCCGCTTTTTTTAAACTCCCCCAATGGATGGCCTATACAAACGCTTTGAAGTTTTTGAAATTTACCGGCCTCCCCCCCCCCCCCCAACTTCTCCAAGATTAATTTTCAGTCATTAATATCCAATATAATAAATCGGAATTGTCGGATTGTAAAGCGGAATGATTTACACCCCCCAAATCGCCAAGACTCCAAATTGAAAACCCGCCCTCCCATTAAGGGAGGACGGGCTGAACCGATACTTGATTGTTTTAAAGCTACGGATCTAGCGGGGGAGGCGTGAAAGTACCCGGGCAAAAGCCGGGATTGTATTCGCTTAACTGCAGCGCGAACAGCGGATCTCTTGCCGCCAATTCCGCATAGTAGCTGCCGATGCCGTGATTGCCCGCAACCGAGCCGTTGTGGAAGCTGAGCTGTTCGGAGCGGCGAACGTGCTGGTAGTAAAACGTTCTGTCGGTCTTCGGCATCGTCAATGTCGAGGGCGGCAGATGAGTGACGACATCGAACGAGTTGCACACTCTGAAGCTGCGCGCGATTTTGCCGTCGTACGCTTTCGCGAAGTCCGGATCGCCGGCGCGCGGAGCCGCGTACGTATAGACGACCGGGTGACTAAACTTCGTTCCCGCCGCCGAATCGAGCGCGCATAGCGTCGCCAGCGCTCCTCCCAGGCTATGGCCGGTAACGTACAGCGTTTTGTCCGGGGAAATCCGTCTCAGGCAAGAGGAAATTCCCGCCCTCGCCCCGCTGTATATGTCGGTAAAACCGCGGTGAGTCATTCCGGCGTTTCTGACGAACTTAAATTTGACCTGACTGACCAGAGCATCGGACGCCCAGTCCGACGTCGAGCTTGTGCCGCGGAAGGCGATGATCGCGTGCGAGTCGGATTGCAGCACGAAGCCGAATTTCTCGAATTCGCCGAGCAGCGATTTGGAGCGAATTTCGCCGACAAACTCGAACGGCCGGGGAACGACGAACGCTCCGTCCGGGTTGTTCCACTGCGCATAGGTCTGGCTACATACCGCAGCCAGAAAAATCGCCGTACGATTGTTGAACCCTTCCATCGGCAGCGCCCCCGTAAAAGCCTTTCCAATAGCCTATTAACGGGAGCGCCCGTTGGTGCTTATCCTTAAGTTAGCCGTCGGCTTCCTCAAGCAAAATTTCCACGACGGTGTCCTGATCGTCCGGAAGCGGGTACGTAAAATGCTCGGGCTGAGCGAAGTTAAAAAATGCGTCGTCCGGGTACATGACGGCATTCCAGGGACGGGAGACGAACAACTCGGAGCCGTCGGCCAATAGCCGCGCCCGTTTGATCTTCCCGGCGAGACCGGCCAAATTAATGGGGCCGATGCTCTCCTCGAACAGATGCGCGTAGAGCTTGTTGCCTTTTTTCGTGTAACGGCCCCAGTCCGGCTTCGGAAGAGACGCCTGGCCGCATCCGTAGATACTGTCTCCGTTGCGCTCCATCCACCGGCCGATTTGATCCAAAATCCGCAGCGATTCCACCGGAATTTCTCCTCTGGCATCCGGTCCGACGTTCAGCAGCAGATTGCCGTTTTTGCTGACGCATTCGACCAGCTTGCGGATGACCGTTCTCGCCGTTTTGTAGGTTTTGTCCGCGGCCGCATAGCCCCAGTTGTTGTTCAGCGTGATGCACGCTTCCCATGGGATGGACTCGCCGTTCTCGTTCACGACGCCGCTAGGCGGAATGATCTGCTCGGGAGAAGCGAAATCCCCGGAATAGAAGCTCGGCTCGCTCGAATAAATCGAACCGCCCTCTTCGCCGCTCGCCTCCAGCCGATTATCCACGACAATGTGCGGCTGCAGCGAACGGATCATCTGCATCAGCTCGGTCGCGCGCCATTTTTCCCCCTTCATCTCGTCGTAGGAGAAATCGAACCACATAATGTCCAGCTTGCCGTAATCGGTAAGCAGCTCGCGCACCTGGCCGTGCATATATTCCAAGTACGTGCCAAACGTTGCCGGATCGCGCTTGTACGCCTCGTTGTCGCGCATCGGATGGATACGATCGCCATAGGCTGGATAATCGGGATGATACCAGTCGATCAGCGAATAGTAGAGACCGACCTTCAGCCCCTCTGCGCGGAAAGCTTCCAGAAACTCGCGTACAAGATCGCGGCCCGCTTTCGTATTGGTAGACTTGTATTCGGTCAGCTTGCTGTCGAACAGACAGAAGCCGTCGTGATGCTTGGCAGTCAGTACGGCATATTTCATGCCCGCGTCCTTGGCCGCCCTCGCCCAAGCCTTCGGATCGTACTTGTCCGGGTTAAATTCGTCAAAATAAACCTGGTAATCCTCGTTGCTGATCCGCTCCCCGTTTCTGACCCATTCTCCGCGGGCCGGAATCGCATATAAGCCCCAGTGGATAAACATGCCGAAGCGGTCTTGCAGAAACCATTGCGTTCTTTGTCTGATTTGCTCGCCGTAGGTTGACATCTCTTTGGCCTCCATCTTGATTATCGGATATCCCTAGATTAGCAACCAAATGCTATAATCAACAAGGTTGGCAATTAGCCTTTATGGGGATACGATTAACTACTTCGAGGTGACCGACAAGTGCCGCTTAACGAACGGTCCGTCTATTTGTCCGAGCTGCTTCGCAACCTGAAGGTTCAGCCGATAGACGCTTATTATACGCGCTGTACGTCCCACTGGAGGGAGCTGGACTACGTTCCCGATTACAATAAGCTGTATTATATTTGCGACGGAGAAGGCTGGGTCAAAATCGGTGATGCCGAATATTACCCCAAGCCGGGTCAGATCGTCTTTATGCCTGCGAATGTGAAGCAGTCCTATTCCGTCATAAGCGACAATACCTACGAAAAATATTGGTGTCATTTTACGGCCACGATCGGCGAGTTGGACCTGTTCCAATGGTTCGACGTTCCCCATTGCATCGACGTTCGGCAGCATGACCGGTGGCAAACGCTGCTCGAGGAGTTGGCCGCGCTGCATGCAGACGGCGCCTTCCTCTCGCGAATTCGGGAGAAAGCCGTCATGCTTGAGCTCGTCGCGCTGCTGCTGGCGGAGGCGGGAACGGAAATCCGCGTGCTTCCGGGCCGGTCGTCCGACGTTCAGCGGCTCGACCTGATCGAACGGTATATCGAGGAGCAGCTGGCGGAGCCCGTAACGCTGGAACAGCTGGCTAGACACGTCCATCTGCATCCGAACTATCTCGTGCGCTACTTCAACAAACAGTTCGGGGTATCCCCGCTAAAATACTTAAACCGCCGAAGAATGCAAAAAGCGAGGGAGCTGCTAAGCTCAACCTCGCTTTCCGTCAAAGAAGTGGCGGAGCGCGTCGGCTACGCCGATACGAACCACTTCGCCAAAGCGTTCCGCCGGGAAAACAGCTGCAGTCCGACGGAGTACCGACTAAGAAATTCCTGAGTTTGCTCGTTCGCCGAACTGCCAGTCTTGGGGATCGCCGTCTCCTCTATCCTTTTTGCAGCAATCGCACGAGCAGCGTAACGGCTTCGGCTCGACTGACGAAGTCGTTCGGACGCAGCCTGTTGCGATTGTCGCCTACGACGATCTGCGCGTTAATCATCGCTTCGTACGCTTCTACGCCCCATGGCGGAACGATATCGGCATCGTCGAAAGCTTGAAGCGAGGCGCGGCTATCCCCCTTAAACGCTGGATTCGCAAACTTCATGGCGCGGTAGAGGACAACGGTCATTTCCGCTCGGGTCATTTTACGGTTCGGATCGAAGGTGCCGTCCGGATATCCTTGCAAAACCCCGATCTCCATCAACTCTCCAATCGCATCGCGAGCCCAGGCCGGCCAATCTTCATAGGCCTGTCGGACCTGCCCCTCCTTATTTAATCCGAGTTCCCTTGCGAGCATGACTGCAAGCTCGGCTCTGGTTACAAGCGCCTGAGGACGGAAGGTTCCGTCCGGGTAGCCCGCCACAATCCCTTTCTCCACGGCTAGAGCAATGTCCGAACGCGCCCAGTGACCGGATAAGTCGGTAAAAAATACAGGCTGCTTCGTCCCTGTGTCCGGTTCTTTCGTTCCTGTATCGGGCTCTTTCGTTCCTGTACCGGATTGAGGCGGATTAGAAGCGCCCCCGCCGGAATCGTGCGGCTTCGGATCCGTTCCGGGAGTATTCCCGCCTCCATTCCCGGGGTTGGGAACGCTTCTCCGCACAACAGCTACGGGAACGGTCGTTTCCCTGCCGCCAAATTGCGCGGTTAACGTTAGATTGCCCGGACTCAAGCCCGTAACGACACCGCCGGGGCCAACGGAGGCGATGGCCGGGTTAGACACGCTATACTGGCTCTGAGCGGTCACATTCTCCGTATCCCCATTCCAGTAATAAGCGGTTATCGCAGTCTCAACGGTGTTCCCTGTCAACGTTTCGTACGCCTCCGCTCCAAACGCGATCCGCGTTACGACGGGAACAAATTCGACCTCCACCGCATTGCCCAACTGTTCCCCCTCTCTCACGGCCCGAATTGTCGCTTTACCGGCAGTATGCGACGAGATTTGCCCGGAATATCGGCCATAGGTCGCTTCGGTTACGCTGCCGATTTCCCCTAGGTCCGTTACGAATGCCACTTCGCCGCCGCTTTGCGTCAAGGCGTTGCCGAACGAATCGCGGAGCGTTAATTCGATTGTCGCCTTATCCACTCCATTGGCCGGAAGCCGTCCGGAGTCTGCCGTCAGCACGGAATTGCCCGCACTGGGGTCGCCCGACCGAAAAACCACATTCGTCGTCAATCCGAAAGAAACGCCATCGAGCTCGACGCCGACCGTGGACACTCCCGCTTCCGTCGAAGTCAATTGCGCCTCGTATTCGCCGAAGCCAAGCTCGGTCACTGCCCCGAGCGTTCCCCGGGTTGCGCTTAGCGACACATTCGGCACGCTTGAGGTCATCGCGTTGCCCCATGCATCCTTGAGCTTCAATGTCAGCTTGAAGCTGCTTGTCCCATCGGCGGTGATCTCCTGACTCGGCGTTGCCGTCAGAGTCGACTTGTCCGCGCTTGGTTCTCCGGACGTTATCTGCAAGTTAAACTTCGCAGCGAATGTTATCCCGTTAACCGTAGCTGTAATCTCACTCGTTCCTGTGGCTTCGGAGCGGAATAGCGCGGTATATTTCCCCGAGTCCGTATAGGTTGCCGGGCCAATGAAGCCCGTACTTGCTGTCATCTGCACATTGTCGGTGCCGACGGGCAGAGCGTTGCCCTCGTTGTCCAATAACTGCAGCGTAATCGGAACCGTTTCTCCCGCCCTTGCGGAAGCGGCTGAATCTGCGGACCACTTCGTTTTCGAGCCTGTGCTCAAAGTGATTTGAGCCAGTTGCTGGATATAGGTAGTCTCGGGCCGGTTGCCGCCGAGTACGCCAGCCAGATTGCCCCCTACGCTCCAGATGGAGCCGTCGGTCTTGAGAGTGCTCGTATGCGCGTTGCCGGCTACGACCGCCGCCACATCGATCACCGGAGCGCCGCTTTCGCTTGCGGTCACTTGGCCGGGCCACGGGTCTGAATTTTCGCTCCAGCTTCTTCCCAACTGATAGGTTGCCGGGTCCGAATTATTGTTGGAGCCCCACGTCCACAATGTTCCGTCATTCTTCACTGCAACGGTATGCAGAAATCCCGCAGCCATATCCTTCACATCGCCGAACGGTTGACCGTCCGGCCCGAGAACGGGAACGGCTCTCGTAGACATATTGTAATTGCCCGTTCCGAGCTGCCCGCTGTAGTTGTCTCCCCATGCCCAGAGCGTGTTGTCCGACTTGAGCGCGCGGGAGTTATACCCTTTCGCCGACAGCAGCTTCACTCCCGACAGCGGGGCGCCGGTTCCGTCAATGACCGTCACCGGATACACTCTATTCGTTTGCGTCCCGTCCCCCAATTGTCCGTTCATGTTCATTCCCCAGGCCAACACTTCGCCGGATTCGGTTAACGCCAGCGAATGAAGCTGCCCGCCCGCAACGGCTCGAATGCCGCCAAGCGCTACCGATGCGGACGACAGGACTTGAGTCGGCGTCGTCACCTTCGCCGTCTTGGTTCCAATGCCGATCTGACCGAAGCTATTGCCTCCCCATGCCCATACATAACCATCTTCGTCGAGCGCCAGGGAGTGCGACTCGCCCGCTGAGATTTGCGTTATTTTCTTGTTGTTGAAGCCGGTGATCTTCATCGCCACATTCGTCGCGCCGCTGCGTCCAAGCTGCCCCGAGGAAGTGCCGCCCCAGGAAAATACCGTCCCGTCGCTTGTCAGCGCGATACAATGGCCTGCACCTGCGGATATAGCAATAACGTCCGATAAAGGCTGACCGGTCCCGTCTTTGACTATCGAAGCGTATCCGCGATTGCCCGTCATTCCGACCCCTAACTGCCCTTCGATGTTCCTTCCCCAGGACATGACCGTTCCGTTGCTCATAAGAGCCAGCATGACATAGTTGCCCGCAGCAAGAGCGCGCACCGTAAGGGGAGGCAACGCGCTATTCGCGCTGGCGATCCGGTTATAGCCCGTGAGCTGCCCGGCAAACAGCGCGAACAGCAAAATATAGGCGAGCTTCTTCATTTCACATCCTCCAGTGATGTTAATCTTCCGTCCAGCAGAACTTATAGCCGAAGCCGCGAACCGTCTGAATATACTTGGGCTCGGAAGGGCTGCTTTCCAATTTCTTGCGCAAATAACGAATATGAACGCTCACTGTATTCTCCTCGCCCGTCCCGTCCAGTCCCCAGATGCGATCGTACAGCAAGCTTGCGCTAAATACCTGGTTGGGATGACTCGCCAGAAAAAGCAGCAGTTGACGTTCTTTGGCAGATAGGCTGATCGCCTTGCCCCTAACCGTAACGTCGCAGCCCTGCAAATCGATTGCCAGATCCCGGTTGCGCAATCCGTTCTTGTCATCCGACTGCTTCCAATACGTATAGCTGCGCAATTGCGTCCGAATGCGAGCCTTCACAACCTCGACGTCGAAGGGCTTCACGATATAATCGTTCGCTCCTCCTTCGAGTCCGGCCACGATGTCGCCGCCTTCCTTGCGGCAGGTCACCAGAATAACGGGAATATCCGAGCGGAGCCGAATATCGCCGCACAGTCCCATTCCGTCTCCGTCGGGGAGATTAATGTCCAACAAAGCCAAATTCGGTATTTCCCGATCTAACAGCTCGCGTGCTTCTCTGACGCTTCCGGCGGTCGTCACGCGATAGCCGCAGCTCTCCACGCATAGCCGGAGCAGCTCGCGAATATCGCGTTCATCTTCAACGATCATAATGTGCGTGTCCGACATGCCCAGTACCGTCCTCTCCCTATTTATTCCGCTTCCGCTCGACACAATCTCTTAAAATACGTTCGGGTTTGACACGGACGACAGGTATAGCGTAGCGTCGCCAGTTTAAGAGTAGATTAAGAGATTCGATGAATATTTTTCCGATTGTACAAAAAAGAGACTGCCGCTTACACAGCCTCCTCCTCCTGCTCTGGCCAATCCGTCAGCCGCAGCGGAAAACAAATATAAAACGTGCTCCCGCAGTCGGACGAGCTTTCCAGCCCGATCTCCCCGCGATGCGCGCTCATGATCTCCCGACAGATCGTCAGGCCAAGCCCGGTTCCTGCAGCCTCGCTTGTCTTGGCCGACTGTCCCCGATAATACCGTTCGAAAATATGCTCCTGCTCCTCCCGGCCAATCCCGCAACCGCTGTCGCTGATCCGAATGACTAATTTCTCCTGCATCGGCTTTGCATCGTCAATCGTCGCCTCCATCCGGATAACGCCGCCGGGCGGAGTAAACTTGCGGGCGTTCGACAGCACATTGATTACAACTTGCTCCACGCGCATGCGATCGGCATAGATTGCCGCAATTCGTCCCGAGCGCTCCGACTCCTCCGAAAGAGGCGTCCATTGGAAAACAAAACCCTGCTCCAGCATGTCCAGCTGCACCTTCGAGCACAGACGCGCAAAAAAGTCGGAAAAAGGAAGAAGCTCGAAGTCGAATTTAATATGCTTATTTTCCAGCCTGGCGATTTCCAGCATATCGTCGACCATCCTCTCCATCACTACCGTTTTATCGTGAATCACCTGCAGGTAACGAGGCTCTCCGGGCGGGATCGTGCCGTTAAGCATAAGCTGAACGTATCCTTTAATCGCCGTTATTGGCGTATTTAATTCATGGCTCACCTCGGAGTACATGTTGCTGCGAATATCGTCGATGCGGGCGAGCTTCTCGTTGGCATTTTGCAGCTCCCCGTTCATCTTCTGGAGCGCCGCATTCGTGGAACGGAGCCGAGTCATGTGCAGCAGGCGCATGATAATAATGGTCCCGAGACAGCACAACGCTCCGCCGAAGCCGATAAAGGTCCAGCCGATTTGGGCAAACGCTTGTTGCGAGGTCAGCAGCGTTTGCTTCGACGGGAATAGCCCGAGCTGCCCGCTCAGCGCTCGACCGAACGCAAGCCCTCCCACGAACAACACATTGCCGACCGCGAATACTTTAATCTCCGCATCCCTTCTCCGCCTAAGCGCACGGATCAGCACGACAATTAAAATCAGCAGCAGCCCCGGCGATATATAATCATAGAAAAGCTGATAGAACAGCAGCTGCGCCCGCTCCCCGAACGTCAACCAGCCCGCTATTGCCGCAATTCCGTAGAGCATGACTGCATATCCGATATTCCGTATCCACTTGCTTCCTTTGGCTGCAACTATCGAATGAGTGACCAGAATTCCGCTGGCATGGCCGATATACCAATTCAAATGGATTAAGGATCCCCAAGTCATGAGCGACGTCGGATGTAAAGCATATTGCCAGCTCCCCCACAGAACGGCCAAGTCGATCGCAATACTGGCGAAAAATACGGCAAAATAAACGAATAACGCCTGGCTGCGGTTCAATAAATAGAAAATAAACGAGATCGCGCACAACAGTGCCAGCACGATTGCCCCGGCCCACATCGGCGCCTCCGTCCGCAGCAGCTTAAGGGCCAGTTCGGACGAGCTTCCCGACCACACCTCAAAGCCTTTATCCAAATTGCGATGCGGAGAAATGCGCGCCAGCAGAATCTTATCGCTTGCCTCGGCATCGTAGGCGACTATTTTCCAGGAAATAAATCCCGGAGGCAGGGACTTCTGCGATGAGAAGAGCGGCCTGCCATCCGCAAACAGGGCGATCTGATAAGGCTTGATCACATAAGAATAGACTAGCAGTTGGTTAGCAGAGTCGCTGAGATAAGGCAATCTCGCTTTCAACCACAGCTCCTTGCCTGATTGCGCGCCCGCACGATCGGAGTCAATTGCCGCAAACGGAAGCCATTCTTCGGGGCTCTGCCCTTCCGGAATGTCTCCGTAATAATAGGAGTCCCATACGATTCTCATCGCGCCGGATCGGCTCTCGGATGCGCCCGCGTGCGCCTGAGTCGCGAACAGAACCGAGCTAACGGTTAATATTGCCACTGCAATCCACACCAGTCGTAAAGCACCGGGTCTACTCATCGCTCTTCCGCTCTCCTCCGCCGCCAACTACGCGCTTATTCCCTAAGTTTACTCTGTCCCGCTTCATTCACAATAGCATTTCGTTTTTCTGCAGGACTTCCGTTTTGGACATACAAGCAAAAACGCCTTCAGCGTCTTTAAGACGGAGAACGCGTTTTTATCGGAGACGATTCAGATCAGGTAGCGAAGCGCTTGGCAAACCATTCCCAGATCCGCGCAAACAAGGAAAGGAAACAAGCGATGCCACTCCATCTAGGCCGTTTTCGCCTCGGAGTCGGCCTCGGGCCGAAGCACTCGCACCTTTTTCCCCTTGCTCTCGAGTCTGACTACGATTTTATCTAGCGTTTTTGCCGCGGAGTGATCCCATACATGACTGTCGGTCAGGTCGAGACATACGCTCTGCGCCTCGTCGTTAAAGTCGATGCGATCCATCAGCTTATCGCTGGAGACGAAAAACAGCTGACCCCTAATGCGGTATATCCGTTCCTGTCCGTCCCATTCGTCGCGAATAACCAGCTTCGTGGCCGAACGGTAAGCATAGAGCAGTACGCTAAGCAAGACGCCGACGATAACCCCGATCGCCAGATCATGAGTGACCACGACGATCCCCACAGTGACGACCATAATAAACGTATGCGCGAACGGCTTGCGTCTAATGTCGCGCAAATATCTCCAATCGAACACTTCAATGCATACCATCAGCATAACTCCGACCAAAGCGGCGATCGGAATCGCGTTCAGCACATCCTTCAACACGAATACGAGCACGAGTAACGACAGCGCCGCGACAAGCGTGGACAGGCGGCCGCGGCCGCCGACCTTGACGTTAATCGCGGACTCCGCGACAAGCGCGCAACCGGCCATTCCTCCGAAAAAGCCCGTCACCGTATTGGCGATCCCCTGCCCTCTCATCTCTTTATCCTTGCTCGTTTTCTCCTCGGTCATCTCGTCGATAATCGTCTGGGTCAGCAGCGTCTCGGAGTAACCGACGACGGCGAGCGAAAACGCGGTAGGCAGCAATATCCACAGCGTCTCCCAGGTAAACGGAATAGAGGGAATATGCAGAAACGGGAGCATCGGCTCGATCGTCGCAATGTCCCCGACCGTGCCCAGCCCCATCTGGCCGACGAAGACGACAAGCGTCATTGCGCTTACGGCGACGAGCGGCGACGGGATGGCTTTGGTCAGCTTCGGGAACAGATAGATGATCGCCAGCGTCGCCCCGACCATCGCGTACATCGGCCAGGACTGTCCGTCAAAATAGCGTAATTGAGATATAAACAGCAAAATGGCCAGTGAATTGATGAACCCGGTTACGACGGAATGAGGAACAAAGCTCATCCATCTCCCCATCTTCAACGCGCCCATCGCGAATTGAATTATGCCTGTCAGAATCGTCGCCGCGAACAAATATTCCACGCCGTGGCGGGCCACCAGCGCCGTCATCAGCACGGACATGGAGCCTGCCGTGGACGAAACCATTCCCGGGCGGCCGCCGAAAAACGAGATCAGCACGAGAATGCAGATGGTAGAGTAGATGCTGATCATCGGGTTAACGCCGGCGATGAACGCGAACGCCAGCGAATCGGGAATCAGTGCCAGCACGGTCGTAATTCCGGCCAATACGTCCGCTCTTATGTTGGAAAACCAGGTTGTTTGTAATCGGTGTAACATGCTCGCTCTCGTTCTCCTTTTCTTGCTGCGCTACAACACACCTTGTAGATGATACACCTAAGCTCTCGATACGTCTATCGGAAACTTCCCGAAAATAGGCTTCCAGAGGCAGCCCCAAGAAAAACAAGGAACGCGGCAATGCCGGCTCCTTGTTAGAAATGCTATATTCTACAAAGTGGAACGAATGAGATACGTCCTCCCCGGCTCAATTGACCCGCGACACCGCGTCGTCCAGATCAAGGGATCGTCGATACGAGCGATGCGCGTCCCCGTGCCCGAAAGTAAGCAGCAGGTTTCCGAACGGCAAATACGATTGCGAATAATCGCCCATCATTTCCTTGCTCTTCAGATCGGCCTCCTCGTAGCGGCCTTCCCGCCACCAGCTTGCGAACTTCCGGCAGAACCTCGGCCCCATGGGCGTTGTTGCCGTCCTTAACCGGAGTGCCCGACCATAGCGTATCCTCGTTCAGTCCGATTCGATCGCGTTCGACGCCTCCGAAATGCATCGCTCCGATTCGGCCGTTGCCCAGCGGCAACGCCTCCGTCCACCTGAAAGCCGGTTTGTCGTACTGCAGCTTCACCTGCTTCTCCCCCCGCCCTCGTTTTTACGAATAGTGCCGTTCGTTACTCGTCTTCCTTAAATACCGGCTTAATTAACAGATCGAACGCAAACTCCCGTTCGTCGAAGCGGTATTGTTCCGCCAGCTGCGGACCGCACGAATTGGAACCGACGCCGCTCATCCGATAGTCGAGATGAACGATCGTCCGATCGCTTTTGCGCAGCAGATGGGCATGGGTAGCGCGGGTCAGCTCGTCTGCCGAATAGTGAGACGCTCCGAACGAGAACGGACTGCCGCTCTCGAAACGAAGCCCCATTCCCAGCTCGTTGGACACGATCGCCCATTCCGTATCGTATCTCGCCCCGTTCTCCTGCGGATAGATATACGGTTCGAACATCTCGTCCACCGTCTGCAAATACCGGCCCTTCTTCACGCTGCAGCGCTTGTCGATATAGCTTTCGTGCGGCCCGTAGCCGAAGTATTCGACTTCCTCGTTGCCTTGCGGCATCGTCAACTGCAGTCCGAAACGCGGCAAATACGGAAGCCCTTCGCGAACGCTCGCCTGCACAGCCAACGCGATATGCCCGGCGCCGTCGATCGTCCATCTCGCCTCACCGTTCAGCAGAGGACGACGAATGTAGCCGCCAAGCGAGAACCGCACCTCGATCTCGACCTTTCCTTCGTCGCGCTGCCGCCATTCGCAAGCATACACCTTCATCTCCGCGCGATCGTAGCCTTCGTCGAACCATTGCCGCTTGATGTGCATATCGTTATCGGTCGGCGCTCTCCAGATCGCGAAGCTCGTCGGAGCTGCCAGCATTTCCACTCCATGCTTCTTCAAGCTGTTGAACGCGCCTGCGGCCAGATCGAACGCATAGCGGAAATTCCTGCCCGTAAGCATAAGCTCCGAGCCGGATTCACGCGCCTGAATCGACGATGCGGCCGCATCCATGGAAGCCGCTCTTGCAGATGCGCTCCCAAGCTCGAACTGAGCGAAGGCCAACTCGTAGCCCGCTTCCGCCCACGGCGTCTCCTCCTTCGCTCGCACCGAGAACGTCAGTTGACGAGCGGACGAGGAAGCCTGGCCGAGATCCGGCTTAAGAAGCTGGGCCTGCTGCGGAGCGGCATCGAGCTGCCAGATCGTGCCTTGACGAACGATCTTCCCGTCCTCCTCCAGCTTCCACTGAACGTATGTCCGCGACAGATCGGTAAAATCGTACAAATTGCGGATTTCGTACTGCCCTTCTTCTGCATCGGACTTGGCAATCGCGACCGGGGCGATCACCTGTTTAAGCTCCAGCAAGCCGGTATGCGGTTTCCGATCCGGCGTAACGAGCCCGTCGATACAGAAGTTGCCGTCGTTCGGCATGTCGCCGAAATCGCCTCCGTAAGCGAAGTAAGCGACGCCTTCGGGCGTCTCTGTCGCAATACCGTGATCGGTCCATTCCCAGACGCAGCCGCCCATCAGCTTCGGATAGCGATAGATGATTTCCCAATAATCATGCAGATCGCCGGGGCCGTTGCCCATCGCATGGCTGTATTCGCACAGGAACAACGGCTTGCGGTTGTCCGGATTTTGCGCGTAGGCTTCGATGTCGGCCGGAGAAGCGTACATCCGGCTCTCTATGTCCAAACTTTCCGTATCCGTGCTGCCCTTGTTGATCGGAGCGCCTCCCTCGTTGTGAACGAGACGGGAATCGTCGCGGGCCTTCGTCCATTGCTGCATCGCGATATGATTGTCGCCGTAGCCCGATTCGTTGCCCATCGACCACATGATGACGGACGGATGATTTTTGTCCCGTTCGACCATCCGCACCGCGCGATCCAGGAAGGCGTCGCGCCAGTCGGGATCGTTCGTAAGCCGGTGAATTTCGCCCTCAATGGCGTTATCGGCGCTGCCGATGCCATGGCACTCCAAATCCGCCTCGTCGATGACGTAGAAACCGAATTCGTCGCACAGGTCTAGAAAACGCGGATCGTTCGGATAGTGAGACGTGCGAATCGTGTTGACGTTGTGGCGCTTCATCAGCTTCAGATCGCGGATCATATGGTTCAGCGGAATCGTCTGGCCCAGCGAAGGGTGCGAGTCGTGCCGATTGACTCCTTTCAGCTTGACCGCTTTCCCATTAATGCGGAATACCCCGCCCTCGACGTCCACCTTGCGGAACCCTACCGGAAAATAAAACGTTTCGTCGCCGGCCTGCACATACAGGCGATAAAGATATGGATTTTCTGCGTTCCACAGCTCAGGTCCGTTCACCGTCAAGCGGATCGCCGCTTCCCCCGACACATCCGCTTCTCCCGAAGCGATCTGCGTCCCTTCCGCATTCGTCAGAATGGCGGACAGTTGCACGTTTCCAACCGCCTCCACCTCAACGTTAAGCACAGCCGAACCGAAATCCTCGGACAGCTCCTGTCTCAGAAACACATCGCGCACATGCTCCTTATCCCTTGCCAACAAATAGACGTCCCGAAAAATGCCGGAGTAACGCCAGGCGTCCTGATCCTCAAGGTACGTCCCGTCGCACCATTTCAGCACCATGACCGCAATCCGGTTTGTTCCGCTTCTCAATCCCGTCAGCCGAAACTCGGCGGGAACGCGGCTGCCTTGACTGTAGCCGACGAAGCTGCCGTTGACCCACACGTAGAAGCAGGAGTTGACGCCCTCGAACACGACGTATTGTTCCTTATCCGTCCAGGCGTCCGGCAGCTCGAACTCCCTCGCGTACAGTCCGGCCGGATTGCGGTCCGGCACGTAGGGAGGATCGCACGGAATTGGGTAATTGACATTCGTATAATGAAGCTGGTCGTATCCGTTCACCTGCCAGCAGGACGGAACAAGCAGTTCGTCCCACTCGGAGCGGTCGACGTTCTCTTCATAGAAATCTTGCGGAACGTCCTGAACGCTGTCGTAATACCGGAACCTCCAGTTTCCGTTCAGCGTGCCGTAATAAGGAGAGCGGGCTCGCTTGCCCGCTGCCGCAGCGCTCCGGTCGGCGTAAGGAATGCCGTTAGCTCTGGCCGGTTCGCGGTTCACATGCAGAATGGAGAGATCCTCCCAATATTTCGCGATAGAGATCATTTGTCTAATCGTCCTCCCGATATCTTCGATAGATGCGATAGCTTGCATAGTTCCATTATAGTTTGTGCTATACTGGGTCATACAACGCTCGGAAGGGACACATTCTCGTACAAAATGGACATTTTTTAAAGGAGGAGAAGAGAATGAAGCTGGGGCTGCGCACTAACTTTTCATTGGAGGAGCACCTTGTCCCGTTTACCGTCTACACGGTCGGGATGGAGCAGCAGGGCGCGCTTAGCCGCCTTGAGGGATTTTCCGCGCACCAGCTGCTGATCACGGTGTCGGGCAGGGGTAGAGCTCATCTGCTTGGGCAGAACAAATGGGACATCCTTGAGGAAAATACGGTATTGTACATTCCGGCCGGCTTTCCGAATGAATATATGCCGGTCGCAGAGGGAGACTGGCAACTCGCCTTCGTCTCCTTCCACGGCTCGGCGGCCGCCCGCGCTTCATGGGGGCTCGGCGACTCTTCCTCCGTCATGTCCATTCGTTCCGCAACTCGCTTGCTGGAGCTGTTGCAGCGCATCTGGCTCCACTCGGGCCCGGATTACGAGGCGTGGACGGCTTCGGAGCTGCTCTTCGCGTTTCTGACGGAGCTTCGCAAGCAAACTTGCGCAGAGCAGAGCTCGACAACGCTGCTGCGGCCGGCTGCCGAAACTTCGCGTTCCTCGACCGTGCTGAAAGCCTCGAAGTTTCTGCAGGACTACATGCACCGGGAGATCAGCGTCTCTCATCTGGCGGAGCAGGTCGGATATTCGCAGAAGCAGTTGACGCGCCTGTTTCTGCAGACGTTCCAGACGACGCCGCTGCAATATTTGCGCCGTGTTCGGCTTAAGGCGGGACAACTGCTGCTGGAGGCGGGCGACGGCATGTCGATCAGCCAGATCGCCCGCAGCGTCGGCATGGAGCCGACCTATTTCACCCGCGAGTTCCGCCGTGTATACGGGGTCGTTCCAGGGGAGTACAGGCTGCTGCACGGTCGGGATACGGCAGCGCAGTCCGAAGAAGCTCGCGAGTGAATCTTGATTTGGGACCATGAGAAAACCGCCTTGGTGACAAGGCGGTTAAGGTTTTTCAGTCATTTGAATACATCTCTAACTTCAATACATACATGCTCGATTCGAGGCTATAAATGCCGAGAATATCAGGCGTAACCTCGAATGAATTCATGTCGTCCACGATCTCTTTCCGTTCACCAGACGCCAAGAGAGCGCCCCAGCTCGCATGAGGCTTTCCATCCTCTGTGAGGCTAGGATCGCTCATATCGGCAGTTAATACAGTAACCTGTGCGCCGGGATAACAGATAAAAACACTGTATTCCCATGGATTTCCACCGTCATCATTCATACTTTCGGTTCGAACTTCGTGCACATTAGTTACTTCAAGTTGGAGTCCGCCATAATTAAAAGTTTTAGTTTCTCCGTTTTGTGTCGGAGTTGGTGTTTCAGAAGGGGTTTGAGGTAACGCTGAAGACGGTGTTGAACTCGAATCGGCGCTGGAGCTCATCGTTTCAGCAGGTGCGCTAGTATTGCAGCCGGCTAGCAACATCAACATCGTGATTGCCACGAGTCTGACCATAGCGCGCAGCATATGATTGGAACTGTTCATTATAGATTTCTCCTTCCACTCGGTTAAAAATATATAGTCATTTCCTCCATGATATTTAGACGATAATATTTCGAAATTGTTACGTTTTTAGATGAAACATTTGAAAATGGTTACGTTGCCCTACTCTTAGGGTTTAACCTAGCCTATACAAATAAGACGCCTTGAGCGGTTGCTCTTGGCGTCTCTTTACGAAGGCGTATAAAATCAAGTTTTCTTCGTTCTGCGCTTCAGATGGTTCTGATAGGACGCGTCCAACAGCCGCTTGATGCCTTCCTCGAACTCGGCGTCGGAACCGGCTTTGTCGATCTTGGCGTCGGGAAAACGAATATCCTTGATCTCCCAGTTGTTCGTAGCCAGATTATGCTTGAAGCCTTGGGCGAGTAAATATTTCCGTCTGCCGTCCTTGTACTCCGGCGCAACCGGCTCGCGCTTCGTCGGCGCCGGCGCTTCCTCCGGCTCCTCCTCGATCGGCTTCGGAGCAGGCTTAATGCCGCGCGCCGCATCCGCCTTCAGCTTCTCGTGCTCGGCCAGCGACATCGGGCGCTCCTGCTTCCTTCCTTTGAGCCAATCCAGATCGTACCGCATTTTCGTATTGATGACGTAAAAGTCTTTGCCTTTGATTTTTTCCTTCGGAATCTCGTCATACAGCTCCTTGCGCTTCTTGAAGCCTTCAACGACGCTCCGAATCTGCTCCTTCTCCACGTCGATCGGAACGACCTCGTTCCCCGGCATGTAGACGTCGCACATCACCTGCTTAAATAAAAAGTCCCCCAGCTCGGTGTCGTAGTAGCTAGTGAACGTAACTGCAATTTCCTTCTTGTTGATTGTAACCTTGTGATTCAAAGATGGTCCTCCTCATAATTTCGGCTCTTTTATCTATTATAGCCAACAGAAAACGAAAGATCAGCAGCAAATTCATAGAAAACGCTTGCCAAAAGGATGGGGGACTATGTAGAATCAACAAGGAAATTCACGAATGAACAGACGACTATTGGAGGAAACACATTTATGAAACGCGAAATCGGGGTTCATGAGCGCCCCCCACTCGGGCAAAGCGTTACGCTGAGCTTGCAGCATTTGTTTGCAATGTTCGGCTCCACCGTGCTTGTCCCGAATCTCCTCGGCGTAGATCCCGCGGTCTGCCTGCTGATGAACGGTATCGGCACGCTGCTGTATCTGTGGATCTGCCAAGGCAAAATTCCCGCCTATCTCGGCTCCAGCTTCGCCTTCATCTCTCCGGCAGGCGCCGTTATCGGCATGTACGCCTCCGAGGGCGACGGCTATGCGGCTGCGCTGGGCGGCTTTATCATCGCAGGCGTGGTGTTCACCTTGGTCGCGATTTTGATTCAATACGCCGGAACCGTCTGGATCAGCTTCGTGTTCCCTCCCGCAGCCATGGGCGCAATCGTCGCCGTTATCGGTCTTGAGCTGATCCCGGTCGCCGCTCAAATGGCGGGATGGATCGCTCCTGCCGGCGACGCCGAATGGAGTATGGACGCAAACACGGTCATCATTTCAGCGGCGACTATGCTGGTCACGATTTTAGGCAACATACTGTTCCGCGGCTTCATGCGGATCATTCCGATTCTGATCGGCATCGTGTTTGGCTACGTACTTGCCTACGCGATGGGCGAGATCAAATTCGGCTTCCTGGACGAAGCGAGCTGGCTCGACTCTCCGACGTTCACGACTCCCGTGTTCCATTGGACGGCCATTCTGACTATCGTGCCTGCGGCGCTTGTCGTCGTAGTCGAGCACGTCGGACACTTGATCGTCACCAGCAACATTGTGAACAAGGACCTGTCCAAAGACCCGGGTCTGCACCGCTCGATGCTTGGCAACGGGCTCTCGACGATGCTGTCCGGATTTGTCGGAGCGACGCCGAACACCACCTACGGGGAAAACATCGGCGTGCTCGCGATGACGCGCGTATACTCCACATTCGTCATCGGAGGAGCTGCGATCATTGCCATCGTGCTCAGCTTCCTCGGCAAATTCTCGTCTCTGATCGCTCACATTCCGGTAGCGGTCATGGGCGGCATCTCGCTGCTGCTGTTCGGAATCATCGCGGCGTCCGGCTTGCGGATGCTCGTCGAATCGAAGGTCGACTACAGTAAGCCGACCAACCTGTTCCTGACCACGATCGTACTCGTCGTCGGCCTGAGCGGACTCAAGATCAAGTCCGGAGACTTCGAGCTGACCGGCATGGCGCTTGCGACGGTCGTCGCTATCGTATTCAGCCTGCTGTTCAAGCTGTTCGAGCTCTCCAAGCTGTCCAACGAAAACGAAGATGCGGTTGACACCGCGAAGCATTAAGCGAATCGGATTCTGCACGGGGCTGTCCAATAAGTCCCTAAAATAAAAAGTTGGGGTGGAAAAACGTAATGTTTTCCGTCCAACTTTTTTTGTGCGGGTGCTTGTGCAGCAAGGTAGCGAGGCGGATGCCTGCCACCTTCAGTAGATTGTGGGCCAAAGCCACAATCCCAAACTCGGTGTGAACCTTCTCCAGCCCTCGCAAGGAGA
>PJTO01000422.1_pt1 | contig 18029 bp, 18 predicted proteins | sample 1512101 | NCBI WGS metagenome assembly PJTO01 (sample SAMN08177690, study PRJNA422409) | Soil metagenome, whole genome shotgun sequencing project.
CTCGACCCAGCAGAACGCGGCGATGGTGGAGGAAACCTCCGCCGCCGCCCGCAACCTGACGACCGAGGCTGCCTCGCTCAACGACCAGGCCGCACGCTTCGATACCGGCGGGCAGAGGCAGACCTCCTTGCAAGATAAGGCTTACCTTTCGTCCATGTCCGACATAGCCGCCGGAAACTAAGGCCGCTCATGGACCGAACGAGCAACTGAATTTCATCGGGGCCGGTCGGAGTTGTTCGAGCACCAACTCCGACCGCTACGACCTGACGGCTTCCAGCAGCGACGAACAATACTCTCGGCCCTCGCTCAGTTGGCCCTCGAACGTAGAATGCCGCAGGAGAGGCCACTTACCCCGTCAACTCGGGCGAGCATGGGGCCTAAGGGTGCGGGCTTAATCTAAAGCCTGCAAAAGCGGCCGCCGATGTGCGCCCTTGTCGGTCATTCCGTGTCCGACTTCAGACGCCGCGGACCCGACCGTCTGCCTTCTTTAGCCAACCACGGTCCTAATCATCGTGGAGGGTCAGGTAGCGAAGAGCGGGTTCAGCCGCTCTGATTGCTCAGTGTTGCTATCGCGGTGATCATTTGGCCGGCGGCATAGGGCTTTTGGATGAAAACGCTCGATGGTACGCCGTGCGCTTCCCATTCGTGACCGCTGTAGCCAGACGTGTAAAGAACTGGGATATCGGTGTTGATCCCACGCGCATGAGTGGCCACCTCGCAACCAGATGAGCCTGCACCCAACCGAATATCGGTTACAAGGGCAGCAAGCTCTCCTACGTGTTCGTCAAGGCCCTTGAGCGCTTCGTTTCGTTCGAGGCCAGCATGACAGAGAAGCCAGCAGCGTCGAGAGAATCCTCGAGTGCCAAGGCTATCAGATATTCGTCCTCAACTACCAACAGTGTCACGCGCTGTGATGGGACTGCTTCAGTCATCCGTGCTCCGATTGACGGGAGCGCGATGGTCTCTCAGTCACTGAAATGCCAAATTGCTTCAGCGATTTGAAGTGGGTATGGGATCAAAAGACCGATGTAAATCGGACAATATTTTCGTTATTCGGAACAAATGCCCTGAGTGTGATGGTCGCCTCGCAAACTATGGCTGGCTGTTCAATAATGGGGCCGCTTTGGGGCGATGCGAACGGGCAGCATTGCGCCCACCCACACTGTTCGACAGCGAAATAGTACACCTTGGACCGAACATTTAGCGAGCCCGGCGCGAACAGAAGATGGTACGCGATTAAGCTATGATGGCTGTTTCACGCCATTTGAAGCTAAAGGCTTGCAAATTTTATACATGGCTATATATAGAAATAGCTAAACGTCTTTTGCGACGGAATCTGATAGCCGCTTTGTCGGCCTACCTCTTCCTTTTCAATCTTCATGGCTCCGTGCCGGGACACGCCCGTTCATGGACGACTATTTGTACGCAAGGAACTGGTTTGGCGAAAGAAGAACTCATGACAGTGGGAGGCAAGATCAACGAGATCTCGCCTGACGGACGCTTCGGCGTGACACGCGATAATGAGCATCGGATCATCGCTTACAAGACAGGGAAAGCGCGCCGTCACCGGATCCGCTCGGTCGTTGGAGACCAAATCCACTTGGAAATGATGCCTTACGATCTGATTAAAGGTCGAATCATCTGTCGCGAACGGACACCCGGGAAAGGTCCTAGCGACGTCCGGCGCCGTGTGATCAGGCGCAGACCCGATTTCAACAAAAAGGCGGCGGCAAAACCGCTGCGCGCAGGAACATAATGAATTGTATGAATGCTGGCCCTACTTGGCGCCACACCACCTCGTCGAGTAAAAACTCGGCGGGCAACGAACCCAGGGCGCGGCACCCGTCTTTCTCCGCCATGCTTTCGACCCTCGAACTGCGACGGCTCGTCGCTGCGATGGTCGACTGAACAAAAAACACCTGCGGTCGAGCCGATGCATGACCGCACCTGGCAGGAGATTGCCCTTGGATATTAACAAAGAATATGCCGCTCACCAGCATGCGCTGATGCGGGCCGATCATTCGGCGTGCAACGAGGATCGCCGGGCGCATCTCGCCCAGGCCTCGTCCATAGCTAACCGGATCAGCGCCTTTCAGCGTGAACTGGGTGCGGCAGCAGCCTGCGCATGGAGCATGACCCAGGTTGCTGGGCGTATACGCGCCTGACAGCACTTCGCCAGCCTTATGCTGGTGCCTCAATCCTGCTCTTGTTGAAGTTCGACCGGTATCGACGATTTGATTTCAGAACTGGAAAATCCGTTTCCATTCCTGCAAGACGACGACTTCCTTTCAATTAACAACTTGACGCACGACACCGTCCGCAATCGCTGACGGCCACTTCCGTTTCTTGAAAGGAAACGAACATGACTATCGGAACCGTAAAATTCTTCGACGAAGGCAAGGGCTATGGTTTCATTCAGCCTGATAACGGCGGGAAGGACAGCTTCGTTCATATCTCTGCCGTGCAGGCGGCTGGCCTGGGTACTTTGAGCAAGGACCAGCGCGTGTCCTATGACGTCGAGACTGGCCGCAACGGCAAGGAATCGGCGATTAATCTTAGCAACGCCAACTGATCAACGGGTTTTCCGGCATTCCATTTGGGGATTGCCGGAACACTTGATTCTTTGCCTCGCACCAGGAGCGAATGCTTATGGCACTTTCCTACGAATTCCTCATTGAACGCGCGGAACAGGCGGCGCAGGAAGCAGCATGCTCCGTGCTGGAAAACGTGCGGGAACGCGCCTTGCGCTCGGAAACAGCTTGGCGGACAATGGCCAAGCAGGTCCTTGACGTCGCACATAAACGCGAGCTTGCCGCGCAGAAGAGACTTGCCGCAGGCCAATGGATCGGCGTTCCACAATGACCGAAAACCCGACCCTTACTGAGAAGAACCTGATTGAAGCTCATGAGGCGTCGGACGTTTCCGCGATCAATGGGATTGTCTGCCTTGCCAACATTTTGCGGAAGCGCGGCTTCCTGACCGACAGAGAGACTTCGGCCATGTATGAGAGTATGAGCCTCCCGTTCGGTCTGCCGAAATACGCCGGAAACCCTGCTGTCCAGGAATTGCAGTTGAACCTTGATCAGTTGTTTGCTGTCGTGGTTGCGTCGAAGTAGCTTGGGCCGATACGGATCAGGCACGTGCCCATAGTTTTGCGTCCCCGGTAGATTCAGGAAGCGCCAATGGTGGGTTTCGGCAGTAGCGGCCCTTGACGCGCTAGTCTGCGAACGTCTCAAAGTAGTCGGCGGCCGAACGGAATGAGCGTCAGCTATCCCCGCTACCCGAGTCCGAACCGGACAGTCGCCTACGGGCCAGATTCGGGCGGGTAGCTGGGCTGCCGTAGGAGAGCCAGGAACGTGCGGATACAGGATATCACCTCATCGCGAAAGGTGAATAACTTAAGCAGCTCCTGCCCGGCTGCTTACGCATAGTCGCGCAAAGTCATCGACCGGCTGCAAGCAACCGGCCGTGGTGCACATAGCTAATCCGATTACCAGTTAAACCGCAAAGACCCTACGACCGTACGGGGGCCGCCGTAATAGCAGCTGTTGAGGAACGGGCAGGCACTGATGTAGGTCTTGTCGAGCAAGTTCGCCGCATTGACGGAGGCGTTCCAACCCTGAAGTCCAAGCTTGGACAAGTCATAGCCCAGCACGGCATCGACCAGTACGAAGTTCCCGGTACGGAAGCGCTGGAACGTCGTCACGCCGTTGATGACGGCGTAGTTGGTCGTACCGTCCGATCCGCTGACATAGCGCACGCCGGCACCGAAGTTCAGGCCTGAAAGCGCGCCGCCGACGTTCTGCGACTTGCCGAAATCGTAGGACAGGAAGCCCGACAGGTTCCACTTCGGCGTGCCGAGCTGGCGCGTTCCGGTCGTCGTGGGCGTTCCGCTGTTGGTCGCTGTCGCGGCGATGGCGGGCGTGCCTTCGGTGATGATGGCATCGGTATAGCTTGCCGCCGCGACCACGTCGAACCCGGGCAGAACTTCGCCGCGGCCTTCGAATTCGACGCCGCGAACACGGGTCTCGCCGATCTGGATCGTGGCGTTCGCGGGAATGCCGCCCGTTCCCGCACGGGGATCGGAGACGGGATTGCCCTGACGCTTCAGCTGATAGACCGAAACCGTGAACAGCGCATCGAGCCCATGAGGCTGGTACTTGAGGCCGCCTTCGTACTGGTGCCCCGTGATCGGCACGAAAGGCGCGGTCTCGGTCGCGGTGACGTAGCGGGTGCCGGCCTGCGGTTCGAACGATTCGGAGTAGCTGAAGTACGGTGAAAGGCCGAATTCGAATTCGTACAGCGCACCGAGCCGCATTGTGAAGGCGGTCTGCGCCAGTTTCGTCACCGGCGCCGCGATCGCCGCGGCAGTCGTCGGGTTGAGATTGATCGAGGTCTGCTCGTACCAGTCCTGGCGCCCGCTGGCGATCAGCTGCAATCGGCCGATCGACATCTGGTCCTGGAAGTAAAGCCCCACCTGATCCCGCTTGCCGTAAGTGTTCGTATAATTCGGCGACAGCACGGTGAGATCGAAGCTCGGCAGCACTCCGCCATAGACCGGCGCGAACAGCTTGAGGTTGGGAATGCTCGTCAGCGGGTTCGTCGTCTGACCGCTGTTGAACTGCTGGACGTTCTCGCCGGTGATGCGCTGATAGTCGATGCCGACGAGCAGATTGTGCCGGATGAACCCCGTCGCGAACTTCGCATTCAGGTGATTGTCCATGGTCAGCGTGTCGAAGTCCTCATCCGCGCCGCCGCCGCCGCGAACGATCGTGGAGTAGTCGCTGTTGCGGTTCGTTCCCGTCCCGGTCGTGGCGAAGCCGGACGTATAGATCTGGCGATAGGAAAGCTTGTTGTTCTGGTATCGGACGTTCGACGCGAAGCTCAGATGCTCATCGAAATCGTGGCGGAAGAAAGCCGCGATCGATTTCGCCTTGTGATCGTAGCGCTCATAGCCGGGATCGCCCGTATTCATGTTGCGCGGAATCTTGCCTGCCGGATTGGGCAGGACGGTGCCGGCGGCAGGCGTTCCGGAATAGCCGCCGCCGTGCGGGGTGTGCTGATAGGTCGCAAGCAGGGTCAGGCTGGTTGCACTGTCCGGAGAGAAGGTCAGCATCGGGCTGACATGCCAGCGTTCGCTGAACGTGCCTTTCGCGAGGTTGTCACCCTTCTGCCAGCCGCCGACGAGCCGCGCCTTGAAGCGTCCCTCGCTGTCGAGGGGCTGATTGACGTCACCGGCGATACGGAACGTATCGTAATTGCCGACCTGCCCTTCGAAGCGGCCGAAAGCCGTGGCCTCCGGCATCTTGCTGGTCAGGTTGACAAGACCGCCGGGCGTGGAATTGCCGTAGAGGACCGAGGCCGGGCCTTTCACCACGTCGATATGGTCGATGCGGTTGAAATCGATCTGCGGCGTCGAATAGGGCCCCGCGATAAGGCGCATGCCATCGAGGAAAACGCCGGGAGCAAACCCGCGCAGGACCAACTGGTCGTAGCGTGTCGCCATCGCGCCGCGCTGGTTGGTGGCGACGCCCGCGACATAGCCCAGCGCTTCGTTGATCGACAGGGCGTTGCGGCGGATCAATTCCTCCCGGTCGATAATGGTGATGCTCTGGGGGGTTGCGATCAGCGGAGTATCCGTCTTCGTGCCGGTGCTGGTCTTGTTATCGCTCAAGCCGGTGACGATGATCGTGTCGGGGGTGGTTCCTGCTTCCTCTGCCCACGCCAGGCCCGGAACAAACAGCAAGTTGGCTCCAGAGCACGCCAGTAGCGCCCGCTTCGAAAGGTGTCGCACAAATCCCCCACTTCTCAAAATGCAAATGCGAATGATTCGCACCTCCTAAGAGCCATCGGCAGGTCTTGCAATAGCCCTTCGCGCCGGTGGGGCCCAAAAAGCTTGAGAAAGCCAACCCTTCAATATAAACGGCCGACAAATCCCTATGCACAAGCTAAACGTCAGCGCTGGGCGGACGTTTGCTGCCACGCGGCCTGGGATTGAGCCTTGAATGGCGGAAGGTAGACCTTGGCAAATCGTCTGGCACTCTTCACGGGACGTTCTCCGAGCAAACTTGATAGATGGATCAGACTAGCCGACATTGAATATTCGGCGCTCACCAGTAGTTATTGTCAGTGCTATTTCCGCTGTGCGCGGCACCGGCCTGAGCCAGGTCTAGCGTTTATCCTCATTTCCGTACCGCGCATTTAGTCTCTTTGCGACGGACTGGGCATAATGGCGCGCGCGTGAAGTCGTAGGGCTGTGATATGCACCGATCGCCGACCAGTACGTGCCCGTATCCGCCAGTCCCGAAAGGAATATCCAACGCGCAACTTGCACATTGAAACAGGCGTCGTGAATTAACCAATGCCTCAATGTCGCGGAGTTCCAGCCGGTCAGAACGGTGAGCTTCGGCAACCACCAAGAATTAATCTGCATTGGTCCAAGATCGTGGGTGCCGTTGGTGTTTCTAACCTCCGCTCCGATCCAGCCCGCTTCCTGATCGCGTAGGCCCCATAGCGTCCTCTCCAACCATTGTCGGCCGGCAGCAGCTTCGTGAATGCATCGACCGATCATCGCTTCCTGCTTGAGCTTCAAAGCGAGGGGGCGGGCTTCTACAGATGACGAGATCAGTGCAGAGGCGAAAATAGCCGCACAAAGAACATGCAGCGTGCCTTTACCGATCATGAGTTGCCTCCTGATCCTGCATCCATTGCTCCGGCAGTGTGGCGGGTACTGCTTGTATTCTAGCATCGACCTCATCAGCGCGGCCCGGGGCAAAAAAGGAGTGCAGCCAGGCTTCAAGGTAAGCTGCCGCCGATCGCCCCCGCTCGGCCAGGTTTACAGCAAGACCTCCTCGATCGCCGTCGTTACGCGAGGCTCTCAGCGCAGTAATTCGCTCCTTTCGCTGCGTTCGCTCGGTCCACTGTTCCTGCCTCATACGGTCCCACTGCGCGGAGTGCTTCAGCGCCCTGCCCTTCAGACTATCTCGCTCAACACGCCCCAGTGCCTCGAGCGCGGACGTCTTTTCGCCCGTTTTGCGCTCAAGCAACTCGGCAAGCTTGTCTCTATCCTGAGTCCAGAGTTTCACCCCGAAGCGCGCCCTGGTGATGGCGGTGTAGAAGTTCTTTCCGTTCACCAGCGGCGAACCTAGCGGCGCCAGCACGTAGACCCTGTCATACGTCTTGGATTGAGCCGCATATATGGTCTCCGCATAGCCATGATCCCAGGTCTTGTGATGCGCCAGGTCGATCGACTGGCGCCTGTCATCCCGGTCCCATCGAACTGTCGCACGGCTGCCCTCAAATGCTTCAACGGTTCCCCGTTCGGCATTCTTGATGTCGAGCTCATGGCTGACCAGCCGCCACTGAATACGGTCGCCACGCGCCAGGTGCCGGTCCTCCACATTGAAGACGTTGACCCGCTGCGGCCTTCCCAGTCGCGGATTCCAGCGGATCGTCCGGCCGTGTTGGTCGGCAAGCTCCAGCACCGGCCGATCGATTTCGTCGGTGACAATGCGCACAACACGGTATTCACCATCGCGCGCGATCCCGAGCCGGCGATCTCTGCGCGAGAACGTCAGGACCTGACCGCGAGTGTAGAACCGCGCATAGCGCTTCTCGGCATCTGAAAGTCCAGCCGGCGTCAGGACCGAAAGCCTTACGTCCTCTGCTCCGATCGCGCCCTCGGCCTGCAGCGCCTCGCGCACCTTCGAATTCACGATCAGACGCGTGGCGTTATCCAGCACGAGGATGTTCGTTGTCGTACGCGTCTCCGGCTTCAGGCGGGTCCATTCGCGGACCAGACTTTCGGCGAGCACTTCCGGCCTTTCGAAGGTCAGGACCTTGTCGAGATTGGCAAGCGAGCCCGCATAGTCTCCGGCGCGAGCGAGCGTCACGGCGGCTTTCATCGCCTTGGTTTCCTGACGGACGGACACCATGAGGTCGACTCGCGACAAGCCCAGCTGCTGCATCAGCCAGAAGGGTTTTCCCTGTTCGATTGCACCCGTTTGACGGTTGTCGCCCAGCATGATGAGCCGTGTACCCGAGAGCCGGCTGAGCTCCAGCAAGCGTATGGCTTGCCGGTTGCCGAGCTGCCCAGCCTCATCGAGGATCAACACCGAGTTCTCGTCTAGCCCCCGCCCTCCTCGGGCGAGGAGACTGGCGACGGTACGGCTCTCGATCCCGGCCCTGTTTCCAAGCTCAGCGGCGGCGGACGAGGTTGGCGCCAGCGCGATCATCGTGAAGCGCTTGTCGCTGGCCTCGCGAAGTGCGCCCACAAGCGTCGATTTACCTGCACCGGCGACGCCATGGACACCGACGAGGCGATCCGCGCTTACTCCAAGATGCAGCAAGGCTACCTGCTGCGCCAGGGTAAGGCTGTGCTTTACACTCGCTTCAACAAGTCGTGCCTCTTCAGCGAGCGGGGAGGCGTCATTCAAGGCCAGCGCCAGATGATCGGACAAGGCCAGTTCAAGGCGCGCGGTCCTGCGCGTGGTGCGCCCACGGGTCAGCACCAGATCGCCAGTGGGGCGGCGGGTTTCAAGCAGCTTGCGCCGCGCTTCGTGCTCCTCGGCGAGAGGCCGGATATCGGAAAGCCGGACTTCTCCGAGGTGCGAAGCCAACCCCGCCCTCAATAGCTGCCCGAGATTGTTGACAGCCTCTTTGTCTTCGGAATGACGCAGGCCGAACAGCATAGCCCGCGCCGAGACAGCAAGGGTAGGTTTGAGCATACGGGTGCCACGTTCTGCAGCCGCTTGTTGCGCCCCTTCGAGCGCGTCCCGATGTTGTCCCAGCCGCACACTCCATTGGCCTCGAAGATTCTCGAGCGTTGCGCGCGCCTTTGGCCCGCGGGTTTCGTAGAATGACTTGCGCCGCGCGGCCTGACCTTCGAGTCCATGCTCCTTCGCATGCGCGTCGATCTGCTCCGCGCGCTGCGACATCTCAATCACCAGATCCTGCGGGACGCCGCGGATCTCGAAGAGCCCCCGCCTAGGATCGAAATCGACTTCATAGCCAAGCTCGCGGATTCGGTGAGCAAGATGGTTTCGATAGACCTGCCCGGCGACCATCTGCTCGGCGTACATGGCCCGGGTTTCGAGGCTCACGAAATGCTCCCCTGCCCCCCGGTTCGTCACGTTCATGACCACAACGTGGGTGTGGAGATGAGGGTCGAGTTCACGCGAGGCGTGCTCCGTGAAGCGGGCGTAGACGAGGCGACCCGTGGTCTCGTGAACCACTTCGCCCTCGCGGCGGCGGCGCAGGGTCGCGTGTTCCTCGAGATACCCCAGAGCTTCAGTGACAGCCGCCTCGTGAGCGGCAGCGATCCGCTCATCACCCATGATGAGCGCCATGATCGAAACCGACTTCGGAGCATTGACCGCAAAATCCCAGCCGGGATGATGCTCGATGGTTCCGTCACTTTTACGGCGCCCGAGCTGCTGGTCGCGGATCTTGCCGGCCAGAAGGTTGCGCAGCACGGCAGAATCCACCTTGCCGGAGAGACCAAGCTCAGCTGCAATCACTCCGCCCCACTCCGAATGTTCCCTCTCACCTTTGGTGTAGTAGTCCCCAACGGTGTAATACCGCGCGAGGTTCTTCGGTGTGCCCTTGAGCCGGCGCGGATGGATCACGCCGGCCTCGCCGCATCACGCACGCCGGTGCGGCGGCCATGCTGATGAAGACGAAAATCGGAGGGCTTGCCTAGAAGCATGAGGGGCTGCGTTGCGCTCTCCGCAAGCACAGACTCGACTTCCCGGTTTTCACCTTGGGGGCCCGCCTCGGATCGTGTCGCCGCGACCGCATCGAGAGGCAGCATCGGTGAGGCCGCAGCGTCGGCAGTCGGAACCGAGCGACGTTTCGCTGACCCGCGTTTCGGTGAACCCGGGACTTCAGCAGTTACAATGTCGGGAGCACCAGCTTCCTCGTGAACGGCCAGCCGGACTGGCGGATCGAGCTTCTCTTCGAAAGCAGGGGCAACGGATGGCACTTTGTGGAAGCTGTCCTCGAAGCGCACCACCGGGAGATCGCGCCCGAAGCGCAAGTAACCCACCAGGTTGGGCAGGTTCGTCACTTCGGTATGCATGACGAGTGGTCTGGTCACCTGCATGCGCGAGAGGTTGACGCCATCACGCATGTCGTTGACGCCGTAGGACATGCCCTCGTTGGCTTCGACCTGCTCGACCTGTCCGAGGTTCTCGCTGACATGCTTGGCGGTCGGCGTGTCGTTCGCCCTCAGCGCCACCCAGGTCGAGCAGTACCCGGTGATCGCAGCGGCATCCTGGATGCCATAGGTCGCCTCCAGTTGCGGATAGCTCTGGTAACCCAGCACCCCGCAGCCACCGTATTTCCGTGCCCGCGCCAGGAAGTCGGAAAGCGAGGGCAGCTTGTGAAGCGACGGCAGCTCGTCGATGATGCAATAAAGCCGGCGATTGCGATCTGGCGTAAGGCTCATCATCGCGCTGATGGCGATATCGAGCCATACTGTGATCAGGGGGCGCAGCGAGGGCAGTTGATCTGCCTTCACGCTGATGAAGAGCCAGCTGTCATCCTTCTCGTTCGCGACCCAATCGCGGATCGAGAGGCCGTCGGCAGTATCGTCGAGGTAGGAGAAGCTGCGCAGGACCGAGGCAAGTTCAGCCTGAATGCCTGCTGAGGTTCGCTCTCCTTCTGTAGAGATGAAGGCGGCTGCATCCGTTCCGGCCGCGAAGGATGCAAGATCCTTCAGTTTGGACCGCAGCAGCGTGTCGAGGAGGATCGAGACCAGCGTCCGCTCCTGGCGGGCGAGCTTGCGCATGACCGCGACCAGGGTGCCCCGCGCTGCCTTCGCCCAGAACGGATCGCCGGACTTGTCGGGGATCGTGGACTCGGCGATCTGGTCGTAATGATAGTCGCGCGGGACATCGACCCATGGCGACCAACGGTCTGATCGTACATCGAGCGGGTTCAGGAGAACGTCGACGCCTGGCCGGTAGAACTTCTCCACAAAGGTACCGGCGGTGTCATAGACGATCGCACGGCGACCGGCAGCACGGATCCCTGCCAGCATTTTGACAATGATGTTGGTTTTCCCGGTCCCGGGCGCTCCGCAGATAAGAATATGTTCCGGCTCGAAGGCATCGGGCACGCGCACGCCGCCGATTTCGAAGCTTCCGCGCGCCTGCGCCCAAAGTGCCCGACTCACCTGCTTGGTGGTGCCTAACCGGGCTCCGCGCAGGAACTGGTTGGAACCCAGCCCCCTCCCTGTGCGGGTGAAGTAGAACCAAGCCCAAAGCAGCATCCCGAGGGCAAAGATACCGGAGATGAAGGCCCCATGGAGGAGATACCCTTCGAATGCCCGCAAGGCATCCTTGGTGACCTCGGCATCCATGAGGCGAGCGGGCGTCGTCCAGTAAGGCTCTCCGCTCTCGGTATGGAACAGGATAGGCGTGGCGTTGCCCGGGACGGTGTCGCCCATGAGAAGCGCCTGTCCGATCTTGGCAAGGACAGAGCGCTCGTACTCACTGGAGCATTCCAGCGCGTACCAGACGATCCCTCCGATCCAGACAACCAGACCCGCAAGGCAGGTCTGATAGAAAACCTGCGTGGTCATGCGCACGTTATGGACAATGGCCTGCCCGCCCCGGGTCCAGGAACCCAGAGTGTCGTGTCGGAAGATGCTCACGAGCGGTCCTGCTCCGGATCGAGCAGCCCCCTGTCGCGCAGAAGACGGCGGGCATCGCCCAGCCCTTCCTCCAGAAGGTTTGGCGCGCGGGAACCAACGGACTTGGCCAGGATCGCCAGCGTCTGGATCGCGGTCGCGTGAAGTTCGTCGAAGCGGGCGTGATAGCCGGTGGGGTCGTTGCCTTCGAAGCGCTCGAGGACGTCGCGAATATAGCCCGACGGCGTGGTGCCAAGAACGGCTGCCTGATCGAGCAGGCGCTCGAACAGATCGTCGGAGAGACGGATGGTAATTCTTGCCATGCCCAGATCCATGCTGCGCCGGCACGTGGTGAAGCTTTACCTTGGTAGCAGGAAACCACGGATTTCTCAAGTTTTTAGCGTGTCCGACACGTGCGACGATCGGTGCCAAGCCAGATCAATCACTTGGACTGCATCGGCTATCGCCATGTCTGACAGACCAGACACTCTGTGACTCGCCGTCAGACCATATGCGACGGTGCAAGCCAACGGAAACATGAGCGATCCGCGCCGCAGCACCCGTGCGTACGGTGCATTACAAACGCCCCTGCGGCGTGCGTCGCTTCTACGCAGCGGCCTGCCCGCTGCGCCGCCTCGGGCCGGAAGGCGCGGGGCTCCCCGGGAGGGGATCACTTGTTCTTCGCGGGCTGCAAGCCCGCAGCAAATCCCTCTTGCACGGCGCGCTCCGACGCGAGATGCTCAGAACGGCGGGCAGGCCTCCTCATTCGAGGAGATTACCAATGCCCAAGATGTCGACACGCGAACGCCTCACCAAGATCGAGAGCGACCAGAAGATGCTCGCCGAAGAAGCCGAGAATGTGCGCCGCACGCTCCGGCAAAGCTACGGTCTGATCTGCGCTGACCTTCCCGTCGAGCACTTGTCGGAGCGTGAGTTCAGGGATGTCGTGACGCATGCCATCAGGCTGGGCGGTACGTCTGCAATTTCCGCGCTCAAGTCGCAGACCTCTGTCCCGGTCAAACTTCAAACTGCGCCGGAACGGCGTCCCGGCGACGAGCACGGCGGAGCCGCGCGCAGGAGGCCGGCGACCGACCAGGTCGCCGCATCGCCGGGCGACGGACCCGTCCTCTGACGGGTCCCTGAGCCCGGCGATCTTTTCCCAAACGATACAATAAAAGGGAGCCGGCGAAGGCCTCGCCCTCACCGGCTCCCTGCCATGCGCATTCAGCCGAGATGCCGCGTCCGCGTCTCGTCGCAGGCAATGAAGTGCGCGGGCACGCCGCCGCTACGCACCAGCCGTGCGAGGTGTGACTGTAGCCCTGAGCCTTCGCAGACCACCGCTTCCACCGGCTTGAGGCGCATCATCGCCTCGTTGCGCGCAAAGCCCGCGCGCTTTCCGTGACGCCTGTCGAGCGTGAACGCCACGAGCTTGACGCCAGAGCGCGCCGCCCATGCCGCCGCTATTGCATCGCAGCCCCTGTCTTGAGCGCTAGTGGCCAAGACCATCCCCGGAATTCGCGCCTTGATGCCATCGAGTTCTCGCCAGATCCGGGCGTGATCTTCCCAGACCTGTCCTCCCGAGAAGAGCACGATCGGCCCGCTCGGGGCCTGCGCCTCGATACGCTTTGCGCGCCGGGCGGCGAGGAAATCGGCTGCCGCAATCACCGAAGCCGTACGCTTGCCCGAGGTAAGCGTTGCGCGTGGGGAAGACCACGGATGGCCGGTCTCGGCGTGGAACATCTGCGCGGCGTGGTCGCGCATGCAGGCGAGCGCTTCGCAGGCTTCGTCGAGCCCGTTGCAGAGCTCCTGTCCCTCCTCGATCTCGCCCGCCGCGATCTCGCTGCCGTCGTTCTCGCGCACGCGCTCGCCGAGCTTGCGCGCCGCGTGATCGGCTTCCCGCCCGAGCGCTTCCGCCACCTTGTGGAAGCTGTGCACGACGCCCCAGGCAATGCGCTCGGCAAGAGGTTCGAGGCGGGTATCGCGCAGCACGTCGAAGAGCGTCGTCACCATCATCTCGACCGCCAGCTGCACCTCGCGCGCTTCGGGCATATCGGCCGAGACCGCATCCTCTGTCACCGCAAGCCGCACCTCGCATGCCGTCTCGGCGAATGCTGCGGCGAAACTGTCTGCGGGTTCGCGCCGCTCCTCAGCGAGCAGATCGGCAATCTCGGCGAAGCTGCGGGAAATCCGGAAAGCATCAGTCATCGTGACCTCCATTTCTTGAAGAGGTCCCTTCACCGGCACGGGCTCCGAGCTGCGGGGTCAAGGATCGCGGGGCTTTAGCCCCGTGACCGCGTCAGCGGCGATGGGGGCAACGATTTTGCGAAGCAAAATGGTGGGGCCCCGTCGTCCTTGAGGCCGCAGCGGCCCCGTGCCAGACTTGGACGACCTGAGAGAGATGGGAGAGCTGGTCCGAAGGGGGTTCAATGCCCCCTGAGGGCCATTTCGGCAGGGCGAGAGTGTCCGGCCAAACGCAACAGGGATCAGCGCATCCGCTTCCCTTTGGAAGCGGATGCGCTAGGTCTCGCCAACGCCCCCAGGGATCAGGACGCGGTCGGGATGTAGGCCTCGAACGGATTGCCGTCGTGGAGATGACCGAAGGGCGTAGAGACGAAGCCCTTTTCGTTATGCCCGACCGCGCAGATGACGTAGCGGCGTTCGCCAGTACGGGCGCAAGTACCTTCAAGCAGCGCCAGATTGCCCTCACGGGCGGCGCGACGCAGGGTCTCGAAGCGGCGCCGGAACGTGCGGGGAATGGCCATGGCTTCCCTCCTTCAGGCAGCAACGCGAAGGCGCGGGCGCGGAACGCGCGGCGAGCCCGGGTCGGTCGCCTGCTCCGCCTTGCGGAAGGCATGGATCGGGATTCCGGCTTTGCGCAGCAGCTGGTAGAGGTTCGCCTGAAGCCCCGATCCTTCGCACAGGACTGCCTCGACGGGCTGCAGTTCCACCAGCTTACGGTTGCGCGTGAAAGCAACCTTGCGCCCCGATCCATAGAGCCCGTAGGCGACCACCGGCACCGCGACCTCGGGCCGCGCCGCCCATGCCGCGGCGATCGCATCGGCACCCTTGCGCTGTCCGGTCGTCACCAGCGTCATGGCCGGCACTCGGATCCGGATCTGATCGAGCCGCTCCCAGATCGGCGCCCAGTCATGCCACTGCGCAGGGCCGGAAAAGACCACGATCGGCCCCTGCGGAAGGTGCCGCTCCCGGGCCGCCAATGCGCGCTGGCGCAGGAAATCCTGCGCCGCGATCTGGCTTGCCGAAGAGGCAGGCGAGACTTTACTGCCGCGCGCCGGCGACCAGGGCCAGCCCGACAATGCCCGGTACATTTCAGCGGCATAGTCGCGCATGCATTCGATGGCCTCGCGCTGTTCGGCGGTCGACCGGCACAGCAGTTGCTTTTCCTCGAGGCTCCCGATGAAGACCTCGCTCATATCGGGCGAGCGCGCCATTTCACCGATTTCGTCGGCAAGCGCGTCCTCGCGTCTTTCGAGTTTCCCGGCTACGAAGTGGAACGAGTTGACGAAGCCCCAGGCAAGCTCGGGTGCGAGCGGTTCGAGACGGGTGCCGGTGAAGAGATCGAAAATGGCCGCGATGATCCCGCCGCAGTCGGCCTGCGCCGCCAGAGGCTCGGGCATTTCGTGCTCGCCGGCATCTTCGCCCGGTTCGCAAATGGAAAGCGGCATGGGATCGCCAAAGGCCGCACGGAACTCCGGCGTCGCGGTCATTTCGGCATAGAGGGTCTTGAGGTCGGCAAAACGATCGATGGAAGAAGAACGGGACATGATGCGTCTCCCGCGTTGAACAGGGTAAAACCGGGGGACGCGCAGCACGCGCCCCCGGCAGTGGAACGAGACTTCAGAAAGCAATCTCGTCATCGAGCTCGCCAGCCAATCCGCCCGAGAGCGAACCCGCCTCATCGGCAGTGCTGTCACCGAAGCCACCTCCGGTCCCGGCCCCCATCCTACCATCGTCGCTGCCGCCCTCGTAGTCGCGGCGCGCGGTCCGTGTCGCGGGACCGAAGTCGTCGCGGCGCTGGGGCCGGCGCCATGCGACGCGCAGACCTTCCTGCTCGGTGCCAAACAAGGCGATCGGCAGCGGCTCGGGGAGGCTGGGATCGTCGATCGAGCCCTGGAGGAAGGCCTCGCCGGTTGTATTGCGAGCGACGGCTTCCCACAGTGCCCCGATCTGGACCCAGCGATTACCGACATTGAGCGCGACGATCTCGAAGACCGGGGCGCGCTCGTTCTGGCTTTCGACGGGACGAAGACCGAGGTGGGGAAGATCGATGGTCCGGGTCGCAATCGACCCCATCAGACGGCCGCCGCGCAGCTGGAATTCACCAATATTCATCTCAATACTCCTTTGACTGTTCGCCGCTTCAAACAAGCTTGAAACGACATCTTCAAAGGTCCCCCTCTTCTCCCGCTCCCGCCCTCGCCGCGCCCACCGAACGCCCCGTGCATCGCGCCCATTCCCCACGCCTTGCCCGTCCGTTGCCCGCACCTCGGCCGAGTGCGCCCGGCAGCGGCCGGACAGCCTACCCTGGGGAAGCGATCGCGGCCCGAAGCGCCCGGATTTGGCGTAGCCAAAGCTTGGTCGAAGCGATGCGAATGCATCGCGCAGATAGAGCGCGGTGCCCGCGCTATTTACCTGTCACTTTCAAGAGCGATGCGACGACAACAGAGGAACCCGGCAAACGGCAGGGTCCAACCAGAATTGTACCTCGGTGACTGCGCCGGCGTGATAAACCTAAGCAGCCGGGAACTGGAAACTATATGATGCTTTACATGGCGATCCATTGAGCCGAGAAGCGCTTCTCTATCCTGCCCAGAAAAGGGAAATCCCCCATGTCCGAGACCGAGCAGCCCGAACTGGCACGCCTCACCGTAGAATTGCTGAGTGCCTACGTTGCCAACAATTCTGTTCCCAGCGATGCGCTTGCCGCGCTGATCGAGTCCACGCGCGCAGCGCTTGCAGGCGAAGGTACGGCAAAGGCGGCCGCACTGGCGGAAGCCGAGGCAAAAGCCCTCGAGTACACGCCGGCAGTATCAATCGAGGAAAGTCTTGCCTCGCGCGATCACATCCTGAGCTTGATCGACGGCAAGCCCTACAAGGCCCTGAAACGTCATCTTTCCAACAATGGCCTCACGCCCGAAGAATACCGCGCCCGCTACAAGCTCCCGGCAAATTACCCCTTGGTCGCACCGAGTTATTCCGAGAAGCGCCGTAACGTAGCCAAAGCAAGCGGTCTGGGTGGACGCAGGCCCGCAGCAGCTGTCGCCGCGGCGCCGGCCAAAGCAGCACAGCCCAAGGCACCGGCTCCCAAGGCAGCCACAGTAAAACCAGCCCCCGCGCCGAAGGCGGCGGCCGTGGTAGCGGCGGCAGAAGCGCCTGCAGCCAAGCCGGTGTCCAAGGCACCTGCCAAGGCCGGCAAGACCGCCGCCAGGGCGAAACCGGCATCGGCCAAGTCGGCGGCAAAGCCCTTAGCCGCCCCAGTCAGCGATGCAGCCCCCGTGACGCCGCCTGCTGCAGTCAAGACGGATGCCAGCAAAGTCTCGGCAAAGCCCAAGGCGGCGGCGAAGTCTTCGGTGAAGGCCACCGCCAAGTCCGCCGGACGGCGCATGGCACGTCCTGCGACCAGCGCGGCCCAGGCTATGCCGTCGGAACCGGCGGCAGTTTCCGCCCCGGCCGCAGCGAAGAGCCGCAAGAAGCTTGGCATCAAGGTGCCTTCGGTCGAGACCGAGACGGCATCCGCGCAGATGTCCAAGGCGCAAGCTGCAAAGCCTTCTGCCAAGGCTCGCCCGGCCAAGGGCAATGCCGCAAAGCCGACCGCCGCGAAAGGGAAGACTGAACCCAAGGCTCCGGCCGATACCCCTCCCGTTGCGGCCGCCGCCGCCGAAGTGAAGGCACCTATCGCCGGCTGACATCGGCCGGAGCCATGGCTCAAATCCGCGCGGACTGCCCAAACCGGTCCGCGCGGATTTATCCAAGCCTTGCAGGCCAAGGCCACACTTATCTTCGGCAGGCACCCGGACGCCGCCGGCCGGATCATTGCCGGATACATGGTTTTCTACTCGCCGGAAGCGCGGCCGGCACCGCATTATCGACACAGGTCTACAGTCTCTGGGGTTGGGGCGGGATTTGCCTGACGGGCCTCTGCTTTAGCCTCGCCGCATTAACGCTCTGGTCCTTCGTCGCTGCGAACGCTTCCAACCAGAGCGGCCATCGCCGCATTCTGGGCAAATGACGCCTCGGTCCAAGGATTTCGGGCGCTTGCGTACGGAATCCTGACATGGAGGAACCCGCGGGCCCCATCCACCGATCTATGGGCAAAAGGGCTTTGGTGTGGATCTGGTTGACTGAGGCAGACGTGCCAGCTTGCCCATCATAGGCA
>PJTO01000423.1_pt1 | contig 17895 bp, 17 predicted proteins | sample 1512101 | NCBI WGS metagenome assembly PJTO01 (sample SAMN08177690, study PRJNA422409) | Soil metagenome, whole genome shotgun sequencing project.
ACGGGACCGAACTGACGTCGAACGCGGTGCTCGCCTGGTCCGGCGATGCCCGCATCGAGTGGCACTACATCGCGCCGGACAAGCCCACGCAGAACGGGTTCGTCGAAAGCTTTAACGGTCGCATGCGCGACGAGCTGCTCAACGAGACGCTGTTCTTCACGGTTCGCCAGGCCCGCTCGATCCTGGCGCGCTGGGTCGACGACTACAACACCGAGCGGCCGCACTCGTCGCTCGGCTACGCTACCCCGGCAGCCTTCGCTGCCGGGCTCGAACAGCAACGGGCGGGGTTAACCCCGCCCGTTGCTTCACCCGCGCTCATGCGCGACAACACCGGTCGGTCTCTGGTTGCCGTTGGATGAAAGACCGGGGTCACGTCAATCGAGTTATGGGAAAGCGGAACGGCTCTCATAAACGTTCCCGAATGACGGCCATTCATTGCTTGAGTCTGTGTCGACCGCCCAAACAACGGCGCTTGGCCTCAGGCAAGCGCGGATAATCAGGATGTAGCGCTTGAACCACAAGTTTTATCGGCCTCACTCCCAACCGCCGCCGAGTGCAAGGAAGAGGTCAATCTGCCGATCGACCAGGCTGGCGCGCGCGGACGACAGGCTTGTTTGCGCGTCGGCGTAGCTGGCCTGCGCGTTCAATACGTCGAGGAACGGTGTGCGACCGAAGCGTTGCAGCTTTTCGGCGTCCCCGCTTGCCTTGTCGGCAGCTCCCGCCGCCCGTTCCAGCGCGTCCAGTCGGTCGCGTGACCGCGCATAAGCGGACAGGGCGGTTTCGGTCTGTTGAAGGGCCAGCAACACCGAACCATCGAAGCCCGCGAGCGCGGCGTCGCCATCAGCACCGGCCTCATCGATCCTCGCACGGACCGCCTTGCGGTTCGGAAAGGACCAGGAGACCAGCGGGCCGAGACTGAAGCCGAACGACGAAGGCGCCAGCGCACGGCCGACTGACGTAGCGGTTCCCGCCGAACCGCCGAGGCTGATACGGGGGTAAAGATCGGCTTCGGCGACTCCGATGCCGGCGGTTGCGGCGGCCAGCAGCCGTTCGGCTCGCCGGATGTCGGGGCGGCGCTTGAGCAGCATCGCACCGTCGCCGATCGGCAGCGGGCGGCGGAGCGACGGTATTGTCGTGCAGCCTTCCAGCTCGCGTGGATAGTCGGCCGGAACGCGTCCCATCATCGCCGCCAGCGCGAACAACGCGGCACGCCGGTCGGCGAGGATGTCGGGGATGGTGGCTTCGCTGGCGAAGACGGCCGCGCGTGCGCGATCGCTGTCGAAGCGTGTGCCGCGGCCGCCGCGCACCATTCGTAACGCCACGTCGAGGGTCGAACGCTGGATCGTGACGACGTGCCGCGCAGCGGCGAGCGCGACGCCGTCGGCGCAGACGCGCGCATAATTGCGGGTGACAGCCGCCGCCACCACCACGCGCACATGGTCGCGCGCGGCAAGTGTCGCCTCTGCCTGTGCGTTCGCCGCCTCGATCCCCCGGCGGATGCCGCCCGCCAGATCGAGCGGATAGTTGAGATCGAAGCCGAGCGCGTAGCTGAGCGGCGCCGGCAAGGTCCCGGTCGGCCCGCCGATGCGGGCGCCCGCCGCCTGGCCGCTGATGCCTGTCGTGACCGTGCGCGCGGCCGCGGCCTCGCGCACGATCGCGCTCGCCCGGCGCAGATTGGCATCGGCCACGCGCAAATCGGTGTTGGCGCCAAGTGCTTCGGTCACATAGGCATCGAGCCGGGGATCGCCGTAGAGACGCCACCAATGCGGTGGCAGGTCTGCCTGGGTCACGGCAGGATCTCGACTGCCCAAGAACGGCGCGGACGCCTGTGGTCGATTGACGATGGCTGCGGGCGGCATGCGGTAGTCCGGTCCCGCTACGCAGCCGGCGGACAGCAGCGCAAGGCTCGCCACGAAGGGGGGTGCGAGCAGGCGCCTCACGGGCGGCCTCCCGCCGCGATCGCGGCGGGCACGATCTCGACCGTTGCGGTCCGCCCCGCGATCAGGCGCGTCGTCGCGGGCATCCGGTCGATATGCACGCGGACCGGGATACGCTGGGCGAGCCGTACCCAAGAGAAGGTCGGCGCGACTTTGGGTAGGAGGTTGCCGGTATCGTCGCGCTGGTCGTCGGCGATCGCAGCGGCGATGCTCTCGACATGGCCGAGGATCTCGCCATCGTCGCCCATCAGGCGAATGCGGGCGCGATCTCCGATGGCCACGTTGTGCAGCTTCGTCTCTTCGAAATAGCCTTCGATCCGCAGCGAGGCGGTGTCGACAAGCGCCATCGCCTGCGCCCCCGCCGCGAGATAGTCGCCGGGGTGAATGTCGAGGTTGGTGACGGTGCCGGCAACAGTGGCACGGATTTCGGTACGCTGCATATCGACCATCGCGACGTTGCGGTCGGCGATCGCGCGCGCCAGTGCCGCCTCGGCTGTCCTGACTTTGGCGACATTCTGCTCGCGCGCCTCGGTCGCGACGAGATCTCCGAGCGCAAGATCGCGACGCGCTTCCTTACGTGCTTGTTCGAGCTGCGCTTGAGCCTCGGCGATGGCGGCATCGGCGCGGCCGATAGCGGCGGTGAGGCGTGGCCGGTCGAGGACGATTAGCAACTGCCCGGGACGGACGACCTGATTGTCGCGGACCGGCACCTGGGTGACGAGACCGCCGACGTCGGTCGAGATGCGCACCACGTCGGCGCGGACACGACCGTCGCGGGTCCACGGCGTGCGTTGGTGACGGTCCCACAGGTGCAGCGCCACCAGCGCGGCGATAGCGACAAGCGAAAGCGTAACGGCGTAGCGCCCGAGCAAGGCGAAATATGGCTTCATTGGAGTGATCCAGTGGCAGGCAGGCTCTGCACGAGCAGGCCGAAGACGATGACGAGGACGGCAAGCTCGACGACGGGCGGCAAGGCGAGCCGCCGAGATGCGCCGGTGGCAGAAAGCAGACGAAGAATCGCGACCGTCAGCACCAGCGCCAAGCAGGCGACTGCCAGCAGACCGGGAATGAGCACGCCACCGATGACGATGTCGGAGATCATGCCGCGACCTCGCCCTGTGGCACCGGAGCCAGCGCGAATCGCAGGTCAGTGAGTGGGTCGAGCAGCGAGCGATCTGCCTCTGCCGCGTCGGCGATCCTCACAGCCAGCGCGTCGACACTGCGGCTGAGTTCGGCGAGGCTCGGCGCGCTGGCACTCCCAAAATGTGCAGCGACGTCCGCCAGCACCGCCCGCGCGTCGTCCGCGACCGCTCCGCCCTGCCGACCGAGCCGACGATGCAACAGTCCCGCCGCATGCCCGATGCGCAGGTGGCGCAAGGTCTCGTCCAGCGTCGCCTTCGTCGGCCGCGCCGACAGGGCGAGCCGCGGCATCAGCAGCGCGGCGCGGTCGATCATCAGCCCGGTCCATGCCGCCTCTGCCGGACCACCGCCTCGCGCGCGGCGTGCCACGTCGCGGCGACCGAGCCACAGCAGGCGGTGGATCGCGGCATCGGGGGCGACGGTCTGGAACAGCGCCATACTCACCGTGCCGAAGCCGACGCCCACGAACAGGGCGATGCTGCTGTTGACGGCGTCGGCGAAATCGCCGCCATATTCGGCCCCCAGCCCGACCAGGATCGGAATTGTCAACGTCACGCCGAGCGCCATGAAGGCGGTCGCGGGCCGCGCCTGCAAAGATCCGGCGAACAGGAAGGTGGGTGCAAGCACAGCGAGCAGGGTTGGGAAGTCGGAGACGCGCGGCAGGATGACGAAGCTGTAGGCCAGGCTGATCGCGACGCCGTAGATCGAGCCGACAATGTACTTTCGGACGAAGGGAACGGGGTTGTCGACATTGCCGAACAGCGCGCAGGTGACCCCCAGCACCGATACAGCCAGCCCGCCATCGGGCCATGCCGACCAGATCCAGGCGAAACAGCCGAGCGTGATCCCGACGATGGCGCCCGCCCCGGCGCGTGCCGCCATGACGGGATCGCGGTGGAAAACGTAGCCTTTAACCCGCTTCTTGACGAAGAGCGGCTCTACCGCGAACGCCGACGCCCCCGTGATTACCTCATGCCCAAGCCGGTCGCCGTCGTGGAGCAGGCCGACCAGGTCGGCGAGGTGCCCCGCGACATTGGCCGACAGCGCATCTCCGGTGTCGGATCCACCGTGTGCGAGCGAACGGGCATGACGGATCAACCAGAGCGCGCCCGCCTCCCGCTCGACAAGTTCGTCCGAGGCGATCCAGGCGCGAACGTCAAGCACGAGCTGCGCCAGTTCCGCCGGCATGCCCAAGCGACGGGCACGAAGGGCATCGATCCGCTCCTCGACGTCGGCGAGGAGCGGCAGCAGCCGTGCCAGTCGGTCGTGCATCAGCTGCACCGACGCAGCACTCGGCCTTCCCGCGACCGGATCATAAGGAAGGTGCGTCGCCAGCCCCCGCAGCGCGAGCAGGTCCAGGGCCAGCCGGTGGCGATCCTCGCGGCGCTCGTTCTCTGAAACCTCGCGCAGCGCGTCGCCAGCGAGCTGGCGGGCATCGCGCAACGTCGCCGCCAGCTTCGCCTTGAATTGGCCGGTCATCGGTCGAGGCATCACGTAGCGATGGACCAGCACCGCACACAGGATCCCAAGTGCGATCTCCTGCACCCGCACCGATGCGGTATCGAAGATCGTGTCCGGTGCCGCGACGGCAGGGAAGCCGATCAGGCTGGCGGTGTAACCGGACAGCACGAAGGCATAGGCGCGGGGTGTCCGGTCGAGCAGCGACAGGAACAGGCACAGGCCGATCCATCCGGCCAGCACCACGCTGCACACCAGCGGCTCGTTCGCGAATATCGGGATGATCGCCACCGTCGCGATCACACCGACCAGCGTGCCCGCCAGCCGGTAGACGCCACGCCCCAGCGAGGCTCCGGCGCTAGGCTGCGACACGAGGTAGACTGTGACGATCGCCCAGGACGGGCGCGGCAGCCCGATGCGAAGCGCGACATAATAGGCCAGCAGCGCGGCAACGAAGCTCTTGGCGGCGAACAGTAGCGCCTCGACATCCGTCTTGACGACCGGATTGCGCAGCGGGTTCCGCCATCGCGGCCACTGCCACTGGGGCAGCGCGATTTCGGGTCCGATCCACCCGCCATACCAGAAAAGCCAATATCCCATCGCTTATTGATAGTCACTCTCAGCAAGCGATGATATTAGCTATCCAGCCAATCTATCCCTATAAACTGCCATCTTGATGTCACGACCTATGCTAGCCACTGCCATCCTGGATCCGGACGCGGCGGACGCGACCGCGATCGCGCACCGGCTAGACTTCACCGACCATGCCGCCGAAGTGCCCACCCATGTCCATCGCAAGGCGCAGTTGATCCTGGCGTCGCACGGCGCGGTCACCTGTATCGCCGCGGACGATGTGTGGATCGTGCCGCCGGGCTGCGGCATCTGGATTCCGGGCGGGGTGCCGCACAGCGCGCGCGCGACCGCAAATGCGCGGGTCGACTATCTGTTCGTCGAGCCCGGCGCGAGCAGGCTTCCCGACCATTGCTGCGCACTGGAGTTGACCGCGATGATCCGCGCGATGATCGATCGCCTGGCGCACGAGCCCAGCGACTATTCCCCGGACGGACATGCCGCCCGCCTGGCCCGGGTGATGCTTGACGAGCTGGCCGAAATGCCGCGCCAGCGCCTGAACCTGCCGGTGTCAGGCGATAGCAGGATTCGCGTTATCGCCGACGCGCTGACCGCCGCGCCGTCGGACCGCAGCACGCTCGCCGGCTGGGCCGTCCGCGTCGCGATGAGCGAGCGGTCGCTGGCGCGGCTGATGCTGCGCGAGACCGGCCTGACCTTCGGCCGCTGGCGCCAACAGCTCCACCTCGTCGTTGCGTTACGCGAGCTGGCGAGCGGCGCCAGCGTCCAGCAGGTCGCGGCCGAATTGGGCTACGATTCGGTCAACGCGTTCATCACGATGTTCCGCAAGGCGCTCGGCAGCACGCCAGCACAGTATTTTGCGCAGCGCCGGGCATGAACTGCTCTGATCCCCGAAACCTCGCCGCCTCACGCGGTAAGACGCGCTCATCCGGATCGCGAGCGGTCGCTCGCCCCAGCAACGTTCCGATCTGTCCTCTCTTCAGCCTGCATGTCCGATCAGAAGAGCCCCCATGGCAACAACCAGGCAGGCCGTGATCCGATAACGGCTCAGTCTTTCGTGCAGGAAGACGCGTCCGATCAGGGCCGCGAAGACGACACTTGTCTCCCGCAGCGCCGACACCGGTCCCATCGTGCCGTGCGCCATGGCAAAGATGACGATGCCATAGGCCAGAAGCGAGGCGAGCCCGCCGCCGGCTGCCACCAGCATTTCCCTGCGCCCGCGCACCAGAGAACGGGCATCCCGCAGCACGATGTAGGTCGCCGGCGCGAGCAGGCCCCACGACAGGCACATCCAGACGGTGTAGCCGATAGGCGAGCCGGACAGCCGCACCCCGACGCCATCGGTCACGCTGTAGGCACCGATGAAGCCGCCGGTGCCGAGCGCGAAAAGTAATGTCTGCCGCCCGATGGCCCGCCCTTGGAAGGCCAGCGCAACGATGCCGCCCGACACCAGCAGCACGCCCGTCAGACTGAGCGCGTCTGGCAGCTCGCGCGCGAAGACTGCGGCACCGAGCGACACCAGAAGCGGCGAGGCGCCGCGGGCGATCGGGTAGGTTTGCCCGAGATCGCCTTGCCGGTAGGTGCGCACGAGGAAGAGGTTGTATCCGACGTGCAGCAGCGCCGATAAAGCGATGCAGCCCCAACTCGCTGTTGCGGGAACCGCCACGAAGGGCGCCATCAGGGCACAGGCGAGTGCAATGGCGATGCACATGATCGTCATCGACCAGAGCCGGTCGCAGCCTCCGCGCAGAAGGGCGTTCCAGCTCGCGTGCAGAACCGCCGCGAAAAGGACGATCAGGCTGATGCCGATGGACATGAGCCTCCTTGCCCAGCTGAATGGTCGAGTTCCATGAAGCTACCGCGTCGCCTTCGTCCGCGCGGTCAGCTTATGGCCATCGGGATCGCGGAGATAGGCGACGAAAACGCCATTCGGGCGCTCGCACGGTGGGGTTTCGATCGATGTGCCGCCACGCGCGGTGCCGGCCTCGTGCCAAGCGCGAACATGATCCGCGCTGATGGCGGCGATGCCGATGGTTCCGCCATTGGCGACAGTCGCCGGGTGGCCATCGATCGGCCGGGTGATCATCAGCCGCCCACCGTCGTGATCGTAGATCAGCCGGCCTCTCTCATCCCTCTCGCCTGGCTTGCCGCCCAGTGCCGTGAACGTAGCGTCATAGAAGGCTCTGGATCGCTCAAGGTTGTTGCTGCCAATCATGATGTGCGTGAACATATGTCATCCCAGGAATAAGACCGGACATACGGGATTGCAGGCTGGGCTGTACGCCGGTTCGTTTGAACGGCATCGCAGCCGGAAATGGCCGGCGGATGGCTCCGCCGACCCCAAAACGAACCTTACTGCCGGTCACCAGGATACGCTTCTTCGGGGCCTATCGGCGTCAGAGTCGTCACTTTGATGCAGTAGCCGCCCTTTGCCCGAAAATAGAAAGACCAGGCACCATGCGCCTCGTGCGGCGCCTGCGTTTCCCCGCCGTCGCCGCTTAGGCGGGCATGCAGGGCATCGACGGCATCGCGCGACTCTTGGATGAAGCCGACATGCAGAATGTCGAGCTGCTTTGGGTAGTCGAAGCCGTCGAGCTTGTTTTCGAAATGGTTGACGATCAGCACAAGGCCATCATCGTCCTGCATGATCGCCATCTTCGTGCCGCGCACGACTAGCGTGCGCAGCCCGAAATAATGCTCGAACATAGCGCGGTCGGCTTCGGTGTCGTGGCTGTAAAGTTTGATGTGGTTCAGCTTCATGGTCGTGCCTTTCCGTTGGTGAGACGGACACGAGCCGATCGTGGTCAGACAACGACGACCGGCCACGCACGAGCGCAATCCTCGTTGTGTCCGGCCATGGCCAAGAGCGGCATCACCCGCTCAAGCGTGACTGTCTCGCAAGAGACCGCAGGTTGTCACCATACCTGCATCGCTGTCTTTTTAGGCGCTTAACAGTTTAGTCCGTGTACACTGTGCGTCAAGCGAAGGGAGCTGGCCTCTCAAAAACGAACTGCGAGCGAGACGGCCGGCGGCATTGCCATTGGGATGCTATTTAGGGAATGGCCCTCGCCTTGAAACGCGGGGGACACCGGATTGTTAGGCGACGCCGCGTTGGAAGTCGCTGTGAAGTCGCGCCGCCACGGGTGAACTGAACAATTCATCAAGACGCGCGCGCGCCGTCATCTGGCGGAACGCGCCATTCTGCGAGGGGTCGCCGCCATCATGCATCATGTCTGTCATCCAGGCACTGAACTCCTGATATTTCCAGACGCGGGGCAGAACCGTCGCCGAATAGCCCGCCAGTGTCGATCCATCATCACTGTTTACCGCGTCAACCAGCGCCTGCGCGAGCACATCCACATCGTAGAGCGCCATATTCATGCCCTTGGCACCGGTGGGCGGCACCAGATGGGCCGCTTCCCCCGCCAAGTAGATGTTGCGGTGCTGCATCGGGGCGTGGACCACGGAGCGGAGCGGCACCACCTCGCAGTCGAGTACGACCGCGTCCGGGATCGTGTCATCGTTGAGCCGCAAGCGGATCTCATCCCAAATGCGCGCGTCCGGCCAGTCCTGCGTGCCGTCGCTCAAAGGGCATTGCAGATAGTAGCGGCTGCGTTGAGGCCCGCGTGGAAGTTGTGCGACGAAGCCGTGGTCGCTCGCCGCCATGATGGGGTGAGCCACCACCGGCGCTTCCACCAGCACCGCCAGCCAAGCGTAGCCGAACTCGTGGCTAATCGTCGTCAGGACACTGGCAGGGATGGAAGCCCGGCTGACACCACGATCCGCATCACAGCCCGCGATGTGGTCGCAGGCGATCGTGTGCACCTGCCCTTCGCGGGTATAGCGGACTTGGGGGCGCTGGCCGTCCTCGTCAGTGATCGTCACGTCCGTCACGTCGAACCGCACGTCGCCGCCTCTCATGTCGATCAGTTCGCGGAGCAGATTGTTGACGAGCATCTGCTGCGTACAGAAGCGGCCCTCGCTGCCATTGTCGCCGGCAATCTCGAACACTCGGCCGACGCCGTTCACGCGGTAGTCGATGGTCTGCGCGACCGGTCCGGCGAGCAGTTGATCCGCCAGCCCCCAGCGCTCGAACATCCTAACTCCGCGCGCGTCCACCACACCGGCCCGCTGGCGGCCCTCAATATAGGTACGGTCCTGCCGCTCAAGGACAATGCACGGCACCTTGGCAGTGTCCAGCAACGTCGCGAGCGTCAGCCCGGCGGCCCCGGCGCCGATGATGACGACGGGTATTTCTTCGGTAGTCGGCATGTCAGGTTCCTCGACAATTTTGATGCCCCCAAAATATAAGCTATGGCTTGCATCCGCTAATCACATACGGATCAGGGTGTTCGGCTAATGGCGCGCAAGCCCAACATTGCCTCGAAAAAGCAGCCTCGGCAGGCGCGCGCCGTCGCGACCGTGGCGGCGATCGTGGAGGCAGCTACTTACATTTTAAGCCGTGGCGGCTTGGCCGATTTCACGTCCAATAAGGTCGCCGAGCGTGCTGGGGTAAATGTCGCGTCCTTCTATCAGTATTTCCCGAACAAAGAGGCGCTGCTGTTCCATATCGTCACCAAAACATGGGCCGAGCAGTTCGCGCGGCTAGAACCCATTCTGACCGATGGAGGCGCGAGCCCGGCAGAGCGGCTGCGAGCGTTCGTGCGTGAGCTGATACTCGTCGAGGCCGCTGAGGTGGAACTGCGTCGTGGGCTTCGGGCGGCTTCGGTGGAACTGCGCGAGACGCCCGAGTTCAAGGCGCTGCTCGAACGCGGGACCGCGCTGTTCCATCGGTTCTTGGCTGACGCGTTGCGGGATCGCGTCCCGGAGGCGCTCGACTTCACCGTTGAGACGACGGCCATCCTCATCACCAGCTTCACCGAGCATGCCACCGATGAACTGGGGGCCACGGATCGCCTCCTCCAACAGGCCGACTTCCTAGCCGACTTGCTGATCGGCCGCTTCGGCCTTGATTGAACCCGTGTGGGTATGTTCCCGCAAAGAAACCTCCAACGGGACAAACTGCGTGCGACCGAAGCTGCCCTGCCTAGACTCCGCGGTTTTCCCTAAATCTGTTCACGATTGCCATTTCCCAAAACTGTCCGCTGGAGATGGAGAAACGGGACTGCCGAGCGGCGTAGCGCCACCGGCACCCGAACGGTAAGGCAAGCAGCCGAGCATGTTTGATTGGGCAATGGCGGATTGTCTGGTCCGGGACCGGTTAGTGGCCGCTTACGTCCGGAGCTGACATTCGGAGGTTGCTATGGGAACGACCGGGTCTGTGAAGGGTTTCGGGCGCTTGCGTACGAAAGCCTCCAGTGCAGGAACCCGCGGGCCCCACGCGCTGGTCTATGGGTAAAGCGGCTTTGGGGTGGTTCGGACGGGTAAGCGATGCCGATCCGGAAGGGTCGGTTCTGGCCGGATCGACGTGACTTTGTGCGGCGTCAGAGTGCCCATGGTGGTGGTTTCGCTGGTCGGTGTGCCCTGCGCTGGGCTCGATTCCGGAATGGGCATGCACTGGGTCATCGGCCAGGACGCCATGGGCGCGACCGTCGTGCAGCCTGAGCCATGCCGGATCATGGCGCATTCCCCCGGATTGGCGATGCCGGTGATGGCGGCGCGCGCGGCTGGCGCCAGCGGGCGAAGGCCTCGATGATGGTCATGTGCCCGCCGCAACATGGGCATGGCGGGCGATGGTCGGGAGGTTCGTCGGGTTCGGGCTCTTCGACCGGTACAGCAACGCCGAGCAGTGTGCGGGCCAGCGCCATGGTGTCCTTGTGGGTCGAACTGGCGAGCAGGCCGTAATGCCGGATTCGATGGAAGCCGCGCGGCAGAACGTGGATCAGGAAGCGGCGGACGAACTCGTCGGTCGCCAGCGTCATGACCTGCTGGCGTTCAGCAGCAGGGCGGCGATAGTCCTTGTAGCGGAACGTCACGCCGGTCTCGTCGAAGCCGAGGAGCCGCCGGTTCGAGATGGCAACCCGGTGCGTGTAGCGCGAGAGATAGGCCAGCACCGCCTGCGGCCCGGCGAAGGGCGGCTTGGCATAGACCACCCAGCGCTTCTTCCGGATCGGTGAGAGATGCCGCAGGAAGGCCTTGCGTGTCGTGAGGCCAGCCAAGGTGCTGAAGAAGACCAGCTTGCCGGCATCGAACAATGCCAACAGGCGAGTGAGGAACAGACGGCGGAACAAGGCGCCCAGCACACGCACCGGCAGCAGGAATGCGGGGCGCGACGAGATCCATCGCGTGCCGTCGCGCGCGATGCCACCGCCAGGCACGATCATGTGCACGTGCGGATGGTGGGTCAGTGCCGATCCCCAGCTGTGCAGCACGGCGGTGATGCCGATCCGCGCGCCAAGGTGCTTGGGATCGGCGGCGATAATCAGCATCGTGTCCGCGGCTGCGCGGAACAGCAGGTCATAGACCACCGCCTTGTTCTGGAAGGCGATGTCTGCGACCTCGTTAGGCAGGGTGAATACGACGTGGAAGTAGCCAACCGGCAACAGGTCGGCCTCGCGCGCGGCCAGCCAGGTGCGCGCGGCGGCGCCTTGGCACTTGGGGCAGTGTTGGGTTGGACGGCTCCCAACGGCATCTAATGTGCCAAGATGAGGTCGTTGAAACACTCACATGAAGGAGCCGCCCGTGACAGATATTATTCGCATCGGCATCGACACGTCAAAGAGCGTTTTCCAGCTGCATGGCGTAGATGCTTCGGAACAAGTGGTGTTACGCAAGCAGTTGAGCCGCCGCGAGATGATCAGGTTTCTCGAGAAGCTGCCGCCTACAGACATTGCGCTTGAGGCTTGTGGAGCTTCCCATCATTGGGCGCGACTCTTGAGTTCCTTTGGTCATGAGGTGAAGCTAATCGCGCCGCAGTTGGCCAAGCCTTACGTGAAGCGCGGCAAGAACGACGCAGCCGACGCCGAGGCGCTGTGCGAGGCGATGAGTCGCCCTACGATGCGCTTCGTGCCAGCGAAGACCGCAGACCAGCAGGCCGCGCTTATGTTGGTAGGGACGCGCGCACGTCTGATCAAACGACGCACTCAGCTTGCGAACGCAATACGCGGGTTCGCAGCCGAGTTTGGCGTGACCACTGCAACCGGAATGTGCCGGATCGAGCCCTTGCTTGAGACGATAGCCGCGGATGAAACAATCCCGATTTTAGCGCGTGAACTGTTTGCGCTTCATGCGGGGGAGTACGGCGCCCTTAAGTGCGAGATCGAGCGGGTCGAGGAGAAGCTGATGGCATGGCATCGCAGCGATGAATGCAGCCAGCGATTGGCCAAGATCCCAGGCGTTGGACCTATCGGCGCCTCCTTCCTGATGATGAAGACGCCAGATCCGCGGCTGTTCAAGTCGGGGCGCGATTTTGCGGCCTGGATGGGTCTTACGCCCAAAGATCACTCGACCGCCGGTAAGACCAGGCTTGGGGGTATCACGCGGGCCGGCGATGAATTGCTCAGAAGCACACTGATCGTCGGTGCGACCGCGGTCATTGGCCATGTTCGTCGAACGCGGGGCCGGAACGCCTCTCCATGGCTTCTGGGCTTGCTTGAGCGGAAAAAGCCGAAGCTCGTAGCCGTGGCTCTCGCCAACAAGATCGCTCGGATCGCCTGGAAGATGATGGTGAGTGGCGAGCAGTATCAACGTAGCACTGCGCGGGCAATTCAAGCCGTCGCAGCGTGAAAGGAATCAGCCGGACACGATGAGCAGATATTAAGCGCTATCGTGTTGACCTGATGCCGGATCTTGCAAGAAACGAGCAGGTGGTGTGATCGATCGATCCAAGGCCCAAGACAATCCGTAACCGGCAATGGCCTTCTAGGCCGCGGCAGTGTTAGGAGCTTGTGCTGCGGAGACCATCTTGGCCAGCGGTCCTCAGTGATCGCAACAAAAGGCCGGACATATGATCGCAAGAGATCCGATCAAATTATCCTCTCAGCCTCTTGCAAGAGGGAGCCGTCCACATATGCCGGTTGCGACACGAGTTGTAGGCGACCCGCCAGTGCCCGCAGTCGTCGCAGGCCTCGACGTGACCGCCCAGTGCGGCGGTACGGCAGTTCTCGATGGCCGTCATGACCTTGAGCTGGCCGAGGCTGAGATGCCCGGCATGGGCCGCGCGATAGGCCGGCCCGCTGCTCCGGAAGATATCGGCGACCTCGAGCGAGGTGCGCACCGGTTCAACCGGGAGGTGCCCTGCCTTCCATCACGGCCACGATCTGGTCGAGCGGGCTGGCCACCGCCCGCATCGTCTTGCTCGAGACCTGGGTATAGATGCCGGTCGTGTTGATGTTCACGTGTCCCAGCAGCACCTGGATGACCCGGATATCGACGCCTTGCTCGAGCAGGTGAGTGGCAAACGAGTGGCGCAGTGTATGCGGGCTTACCCGCTTGTGGATCTCGGCGCGCTCGGCCGCTTCCTGCACGACGCGGTGCAACTGGCGAGCCGAGACCGGATCCGTGCCGCTGCGGCCGGGGAACAGCCAGCCATGAGGTAGCATCACTCCGCGCCGCTTGCCTTCGCGCCACCATTGACGGAGCAAGTCAAGCAGGTGCGGTGAGAGCATGGCGTTGCGGTCCTTGCGTCCCTTGCCCTGCTCGACGCGGATCATCATCCGGGTGCTGTCGATGTCATCGACCTTGAGGTGGGCAACCTCCGAAACCCGCAGGCCGGCGCCATAGGCCACACTGAGGGCCGCCTTGTACTTGATGCCTGGCGCAGCCTCGAGCAGCCGCGCTGTCTCCTCAATGCTCAAGACCACACGCAGTTTGGGCATGTAGCGAACAACGACGAGCCCCAGCGCCATCTCCGGGCGCTTCAGGGTGATCCCGAAGAGGAACCGCAGTGCCGATACCGCGCCATTGATCGAGGCCGGCCCCACGGCGCGCTCGTGCTGGTCGACCTGATAACGCCGCAGGTCTTCCATTGTGGCCGTATCCGGCGGACGGCCCAGGAACGCGGTGAAGCTTCGGACATGCCGGATATAGTCCTTCTGCGTGTGCGCCCCGAAGCCACGCATCGTCATGTCCTGCAACATCCGCTCACGCAGCGAATGGGTCGGGGCAGCGGTCGTGATAGTATCCATGGTAAGTTCCTCTCCGTTGAAGGAACTCCACCGTCGGCGGGCGACGCGGCCCCGCCGAAAGCCTCACAAATACTACGCTACGTCACCCCAAGCGACCCTCCCGCGGAGCGGGTTCGTGCTTTGGTCGCGACCTGCCGCTTAACGGAATGGTCGCGACCCGGGAATGCAAAATTGGCGGCTGAACGCCAACAATGGGGCGCGTCTGGGGCGGCAGCTTTTCTTCCCCGACGCCGGGACCGGACAAACCGCTTTGGCATGTGGGCAGTGGTTCCTGGTGCCCGGACGGGTGAATCCCACGCGCCAGATTGGTGGCGGGGCGTCAGGCCCGCGTGGCCTCCACAGTCTGGACGGCAATGAAGCGCGCTAGCGGTATTTCAGTGAGAGGTCGCTGCGTCGCCATCTCTCGAGCGACGAGCGCCATTTCGATCCATTGCGGATCGTCGCCGTCACCTCGCTGCGCGAATGCACTCCAGGCGATAACACTGGCCCAGAAGGCGCGTTTCGGTTCCAGCACTGTCTCGATAATCGCGGCAATGCGGTCTTCGATCTTGCGCTTGCCCCGGATCGCTGCGGAGACATCGTCGCCATTCTCGAACCAGGATTCGAGCTGAGGGTTGGTTGCGAGCCATCGCCCGGAGCCGCGCACCGCGCGCTCAACCGCTTTGGAATTGGTCGCTGCATCGCCCACGTCCTCGAGCATCGAGGCGACCAGATCGTTCACCGACACGGACTTGGGCGCTACATCCGAGAGGCCGATAAGCGTAATAGCCTGAACGAGACAAAACGGGGGCGGCGAACTGGCCGAGCCATCTGCAAGGGCGCTGCTCAGGAGCAGTGCGGCGTCCTCGGCGGTCGCTTCATGGACCGTCATCTCCGACGCGATGTGTTCAAGCATATCTTCGATCTCAGACCGGGGCAGCGAGGCCGCTACCCAGGCGTCGCGAACCCCGTGCCCCTGTTTGACCAGAATCGAAACCAGCGCATTCTTTCTGCCCTGCTTAATAGATGCGAATATGCTTTGGGCCCCTGCCCCATCGCGCTCGGATATCAAGAGCTCCCTGACCTGAATGGCGGGCCGCTTCTCAGGGCTCGCTCCAACAACTCGCGCGGCCTTGATGATCGCATCGATCGCACGGCGCCGATCTTCGGATACCCAGTTGCGGATCAGCATGAGGTTCGTAACCGACGCTGCCGATACACGCCCTCGGCGGGCGGTCTCTTCGATCATGGAGGCTAACGGTGTCGCAATCGCAGGTTCTGCAAGAAGCCACCCGATGGCGGCCTCGCGCAGACTGGAATCTTCAGCCAGGACAAGACCTTCCAGGAGACTGAGTTGCAGCCCGGCAGGCATGGCTGCCGTCAATTCGGCGAACTGGCTTTGGATCAGGAACGGATCACCCTCACAGGCTCTCACCAGGTCCTTCAACATTTCGTCAACATCGGGCGGCGGAAGATTCTGCTGGCCGGCTCCGGTGTGGATCATGGCGTGATCCATTGCGCTACGTATATCGTCCCCTACCTCGACCCCAGCCCGCGAAAACGCCGAGACAAGCGCCATCGCTGCCGTCGGCATGAGCTTGCCGGTACGCATCTGCTGAGCGATCGCGGTCCTGACATTCTCTATGGCTGCGCTCGCATGACCGTTGCCGGCCTCGCTTCGCTGCCGCAACTGCTCGAGAGTGTTGCCAAGCATGAAGGAATAGGCGTGATGCATCATCGCATCAGGTCGTTTCTTGCGCCCTTCGGCACCCGCGAGGTCAACGATGAGCAGCAGGGCTTCGGGCTGCTCCGCCAGCATATCTCCGACGCTGTGCGCCCCGGGCGACATTGCCCCCGAGCGGATATCGTCGCGAACCATGCGCGCGATCTGTTGAATGGCGGCACGTGGCGTCACGATTGATGCTCCTTTCTCGCAGGGGGATTGCGTCATCGGTACAACTGCCGGCAGGGCGACGACAATCCCATTTTGCCGCCGCCCGTATATCAAAAACCGAAGAGCACGTTCGTGCACGCATCAGCGCCGCAAGGGCGCTGATGCGAGGCGCACCCGCAAGGGGATGCGCCGGCGCGTCGGCAGGCGCCGCGCTGAGGAATGATCAGACGTCGATCAGATCATCATCTTCGAATGCCACGGGTGTAGCCTGCCGGCGGCGCTTCGGTTTGACCTTGCGCACATTCACCGAGGCGGCGCTGATCATGTTCTTGATGTGGGCGGCATAATGCTTCTGGATCATCTCGACGCTGGTGCGGCAGTTGCGGGCAACCGCGTAGACATCGGCGCCTTCCATGAGCCGCAGACAAATATACGTGTGGCGCAGCGAATACGCGGTTCGCGCCTTGCCATCCCGGTCCAGCTTGAGCTCGGCCCGGGCGAGCACGCCGTTGAACAGCTTCACATGATTGCCGGGAAAGACCTTATCGGTCGGCTTGGGCAACTGGGCCACCGGCGCTTCAGGCGCCTCATCAATTCCGGCCCAGCGCCTTCGCTGCGCCGCGCGGCGACTTTCCCCTTGCACAGGCTTGAGACGATTGAGCAGCCGCTCATAGGGCCGCACGGCATTGGGCATACTTTTGCAGAAGCCCACCCCTCGCTTGCCGCGGACTTCGATTTCCAGGATCTGTTGCCCCGTCTCGTCGTCAATAACGATCTCCACGTCCCGGTGTTCAAGGTTGGAGGCCTCATCGGGCCTCAGGCCCGTGTTGGCCATAAACAGGACGTAGTCATGCACCTGCTGCGCGTTCCATGCAAAGTGCGCGTGGAACGGCTCCTTCGCATAGGCCCCGGTGGCCTTGTAGAGCTGCTTGTATTCGGCAGGACTGAACCAGGGCCGATGCTCCACCTTGCTCGAAGCGCGATAAGGGCTGGAGATGTCGGGTATGTGCGACAACCAGCCATGGCTCACGGCGGTGCGCAGCACCTGGCGCAGCGTCACGATTTCGTTGTGAAGGGTTTTTCGGGCGGGCGCCTTGTCCGAGACCGGACGATTGCTCTTCGAATGCGGATTGGCGATGCCGCGCGAGGACATCCGGTGCACCCGGTATTCCTGCACTTTGCCGCCCGTGATCTCGGAGAGACCAAGGTCGCCAAAGAACGGCAGCAGATGCACGCGAAGGCGAATACCGTGCCCCTCCGTCCAACGCTTGCTGCGCTGGCCCTCGGTGATGATCTCGTATTCGCGAAGGAACTGAGCGGACGCTTCCCTGAAGGTCTTTTCGGTCTTGAGGATACCGGCATGCAATTTGCCGCGCAGACCAAGGTACCAATCTTCGGCAACCTGCTTGGCCAGAGACAGACTGTCGGCCTTGGTGGTGGCACGGTGCTGCCTGCCACCAACCGATGCCGAACAATGCCAGTTACCGCCGTCGATGCGCCGGTAAACCTGGACCTTTCCGCCTAAGATCTCGTGCCTCTGCATGACAAACCGCCAGTGCCGCAAGGGGGGCCTGGGCGAGAATGTCTCACAAATCGCAAAGCTGCGCAAATGTGCTAGCGCTGTGCTAGGCACATCGAGGCACTCGCCGATTTTGGCGAGATCTCTAATCTGTTGTTTTGATTGTAAAGTATGGTTGCGGGGGTAGGATTTGAACCTACGACCTTCAGGTTATGAGCCTGACGAGCTACCGGGCTGCTCCACCCCGCGTCACCGATTGTGCGTCTTGTAGAGACGCGAAGAGGGCCTCTTGGG
>PJTO01000436.1_pt1 | contig 17341 bp, 13 predicted proteins | sample 1512101 | NCBI WGS metagenome assembly PJTO01 (sample SAMN08177690, study PRJNA422409) | Soil metagenome, whole genome shotgun sequencing project.
AGCCCGCACGGCAGGGGCGGTGGGCCATGGCCGTGAGCACGACCGCGGACATGCAGGCCGCCGACTACCTCGGCACCCCGCTGGGTGGCTCGATCGCGACGTCCGTCGTGCTGGTGCGCGACGGTGCGGTGGTCGCCGTGCTCGACGGCTCGTACGACATGTCGCTCGAGGAGGCCCGGAGCGTCGCCGTCGACATGCAGCCGCAGCCGTTCCCCCTGGACGTCGACCTCGCGGGCACCTTCGTCTCGTGCGAGACCGGCGAGGACGCCGTCCTCGACGCGGGCACGTACGAGCTGGTGGCGACCTCGACGATCCGCTTTGGCCTCGCGGCCCGCGGCTCCGACGTGCCGGGCGACTTGCACGACGCCCGTTCGACCAGCGAGCCGCTCCAGGTCGTCGTCCCCGCCGGGAGTAGCACGCCGCTCGCCGGCCCGACGACCTGCGGCGCCACCGACGACGAGCTGCGCGACCTCGCCGACCCGCAGACCAACCCGGCGCCGCTGCTGCTCAGCGCGAGCTCGGTGCCGCGCACCGCTGCGTCCGGCAAGAACCTGTCGTTGCAGCTCGCGGTCACCAACGACGGCCCCGCGCACATCGACGCCCGGACCGGCTACCCCGAGGTCGTCCTGGTGCGTGACGGTGTCGTCGTCGGCGGCCCCGGCCCCATCGAGGCCATCGGCATCGACCTCTCGCTCGACCCGGGTGCATCGACGCCGCTCGACGCCGGGACGCTCCTGCTGAGCTGCACCGACGACACCACGCCGCTCGAGCCGGGCGACTACGAGGTCTGGGCGCTGTCGACGTTCACGCCGCTGGGTCCCGACGGCGCGCGGGAGACCGACGCCGACGACTGGTCCGCCGCGGCCGGGCCGTGGCCGCTGCAGGTCACCGGCGACGCGGTCGTCGACGACCAGATGCCGGGGCTGCTCGAGATGACGTGCGGCACCTCCGCCGACGAGCTCGCGCAGTGGGCCGCGATCACGCAGGAGTCGCCGCTGGCCGTCGAGGCGACCGCGGCGCCGGCCGACGGCGCGCTCTCCGTCACGGTGACGAACAGCGGGGACGTCCCGGTCACTCTCCTGCCCGATCATCTGAGTGCCGGGCTCTCGGACGGCGAGCAGGTGGTGGGCATGGGCCTGACCGCGATGTACGACGCGACCACGACGACGCTCCAGCCGGGCGAGTCCACGACGTTCAGCACCACCTACAGCGACCCTGAGGGGTGCGACGGGCCGCTGAGCACCGGGACCTACGACACCTGGGCGGCCCTGGGCGTGACCGTCGACGGCACCCCGAGCACTCTCGTCGCCGGCCCCGTCCCGGTGGAGCTCGCCACGCCCTGACCTCGTCGAAGGCGAACCCGCACTCCCACGTCGACCAGCCCTGCGCGGTCGGCGGCGGCGAGGTCGGCAGTCCTGCGCGAGGTCGGCACTCCGGACTGCCGATCTCGCGCCGGAGTGCCGCCCTCGCCGGTGCCCGCTCATGTCGAGCTCCCACCTCGCGCTCACCCGCTGAGCCACGTCGGGATGAACGCAGGGTCAACGAACTCGGACCCGGGGTCCAGCCGGCGTCCAGTGCTCGCCCAGGTCAGGCTGGCTGAATCGAGGTCGTTGCCAGCCCCGACCTCAGGAGCACCCCGTGTCCCCCTACGCCCTCTACGCGGCGGACCTCGTCGCGATCCTCGTCCTCACCTTCGCCGTCTACCTGCCCCGGCACCGGCGGCGCGACCTCGTCGTCGCGTTCCTCGCGGTGAACGTCGGGGTGCTCGCGGTGTCGGCCGCGCTCGCGCAGAGCACGATCGCCGCGGGCCTGGGGCTCGGGCTGTTCGGCGTCCTGTCGATCATCCGGCTGCGGTCCACCGAGCTCGCGCAGCACGAGGTCGCCTATTACTTCGCGGCGCTCGCGCTCGGGTTGATCGGCGGGCTCGGCACGACGTCGATCGGGCTCGGGGTCGGGCTCATGGTGGCGATCGTGGCGGTCGTCGCGTTCGCGGACAGCCCGCGCCTGCTGGACCGGCTGCGGCAGCAGATCGTCGTGGTGGACCGCGCGATCGCCGACGAGACCGCGCTCGTCGCCCACCTCGAACGGCTGCTCGGCGGGCGGGTGCACACCGCGACCGTGCAGCGGCTCGACCTGGTCAACGACACGACGACGGTCGACGTGCGCTACTCGGCGGGCACGCTGCCGTTCTCGTCGGACGAGCCCATGGGCGCGACGGGCGTCACCGGCTACCCGCACGCCGAGCCTCAGGGGGCGGGGTACCAAGCGGGGTACGAGCGGGCCGGCAGCGTGCAGCCGGAGCCGCTGCGGTGAGCGCGGCGGACCTCGAGCGGCGCCTCGCGACGCTCACGGCAGTCGGGCTCGCGGACCTCGACGAGGCCGGCGCAGGGCTCCTGACCCGCGTCGACCGCAAGTACGTGCTCCCCGCGACCGCGTTGGCGTCGCTCCCCCTGACCGACGGCGCACGGGTGCTCGAGATCGAGGGTCGCCGCACGTCGCAGTACGCGTCGGTGTACTTCGACACCCCCGCGCTCGCGAGCTACCTGGGCGCGGCGCACCGTCGGCGAGGCCGGTACAAGGTCCGCACCCGCACGTACGCGGACTCGGGCGACTGCTTCGTCGAGGTCAAGACGCGCGGCGCACGCGGCTCGACCGTCAAGCTCCGCCAGCCGCACGACGGCGCCGCGCACGAGCTCACCGACGCCGCCCGGGCGTTCACGACGAGCACGCTCGGCCCGCACCGCCCGCTCGACGGTCCGCTGCGCCCCACGCTCGCCAACCGCTACCGCCGCACCACGCTGCTCGTCGACGGCGGACGGCCGGGCGCGATCGCCCGGACGACGATCGACACCGACCTGGTGTGGGTCGACGCCGAGACCGGCGACGAACGCCCGCTCGGTCCGCTCGTCGTGGTCGAGACCAAGACCGGTGCGTCGCCGTCGGTCACCGACCGGTTGCTGTGGCGCCACGGGCATCGTCCCGTCCGGATCTCCAAGTACGGGACCGGCATGGCGGTGCTGCACCCCGAGCTCCCGCTCACCCCGTGGCGCCGCGTGCTCGACCGCCACATCGAGCCGAGCGAGCGCCTGACCGCCGGCGTCTGAGCCGACCCCCGAACCCGCCCGAGTCCGAGCCCACGCCTGAGTCCGAGGAGGACCCCTTGCGCACACCCCTGAAGCGAGCCGCGATCCGCGCGGCCGTCCCCGCGACCGTCGTCGCCCTGATCCTGGCCGGGTGCACGGCGCAGGACGACTCGTCGTCGACGTCCCCGACCTCGACCACCGCCGACACCGGCACCGGCACGACCATCCCGGCGTCCACCGACGCGGACCTGACGGTCGAGTCCGCGATGGCCCAGAACACCGCACCGCACGAGGGCGACGCGTCCTACGACGAGTCCACGGCGGTCGACGTGACGCTCGCCGACGGATCGTCGTCGTCCTCGTCGGACGCCGTGAGCGTCGACGGTGACACCGTCACGATCGCCGCGGGCGGCACCTACCGGCTGTCCGGGACGCTGGCCGACGGGCAGGTCGTCGTCACGGCCCCCGACCAGGACGTGACGCTCGTCCTCGACGGCGTCGACCTGACGAGCTCGACCACCTCACCGCTGCAGGTGCTCGAGGCCGACGACGTGCACGTCGTGCTCGCCGACGGCAGCGACAACGGCCTGACCGACACCTCCGCCTACGCGGACGACGACGAGGCGAGCGGCGCGCTGTTCAGCGCGGGTGACCTGACGATCACCGGCGACGGCTCGCTGGACGTCACGGGCAACGGCAACGACGGGATCGTCGGGAAGGACGGCCTGGTCGTCGCGTCCGGCACGCTCACGGTCGACGCGGTCGACGACGGGATCCGCGGCAAGGACTACCTCGTCGTCGAGGGCGGCACGCTCACCGTCACGGCGGGCGGCGACGCGCTGAAGTCCGACGACGACGAGGACGCGACGCTCGGGTACGTGCTGGTGAACGACGGCACGCTCGACCTCACCGCGGGCGACGACGGCCTGACCGCGGCGACCGACGTGCTCGTCGCAGGCGGCACCCTGGACGTCGCCACGGGCGGCGGCGCGGACGCGACCGTGGCCGACGACGCCTCCCCCAAGGGCCTCGTCGGCGACGCGGCGGTCGTCGTCGGCGGAGGCACGCTGGCGGTCGATGCGGCCGACGACGCGATCCACTCCGACGCGGTCGTCTCGATCACGGACGGGGCGCTGACGCTCGCATCTGGTGACGACGCCGTGCACGGCGAGTACGCGCTGCAGGTCGCGGGCGGGACGCTCGACGTGACGCAGGCCGTCGAGGGGCTCGAGGCCCAGGAGATCACGATCCTGGACGGCACCATCACGCTCGTCACCAGCGACGACGGGCTCAACGGCTCGACCGCCGACGGCTCCGCCGACGAGACCGCGACCGGCGACCAGGCCCAGCAGGGCGGCGGCTTCGGCGGCGGCGGGGGCGGCATGGAGGCGGCCGACGAGAACGTGTCCGTCATCATCGCGGGCGGCACGCTCGTCGTCGACGCCCAGGGCGACGGCCTGGACTCCAACGGGAACCTGACTATGACGGGCGGGACGGTCGGCGTGTTCGTCCCGACGTACGACGGCAACGGCTCGCTCGACTACGCCGGGACGTTCGAGATCACGGGCGGCGAGCTCATCGCCGTCGGGTCCTCGGGCATGGCGCAGACGCCGTCGGGCGGCACGCAGTCGTTCGTCGGGATCACGCTGTCGCAGCAGGGCGCGGCCGGGGACGTCGTGCAGGTCGTCTCGTCCGACGGCGACGTCCTCGCCTCGTTGACCGCGGTCAAGCCGTTCTCGTCGGTCGTGTACTCGTCCCCCGACGTGGTCGACGGCGCGACGTACACCGCGGTCCTGGGCGGGACCGCAGGCGACGCGGTCGCCGGGCCCCTCAGCCGCGGCGGCACGGCCGGGACGACGACCGCCGGCACCGGCACCGCGGGCGAGGTCGCGGCAGGCATGGCCGGCCCCGGCGGCGCGGGCGGTCCGAGCGGTGGCCGACCTGGCGACGGTGGTCAGCCCCCTGCCCCGCCGAGCGCCTGACCCGGGATGATCAGAGGCTCGAGCCCGCCGACCACCTTCTCGATGATCTGGACCGCGACGGCCTCGCCGAAGTGCTCGTACAGCTCGCGCCGCATGGCATCGGGCGCCGAGGTCACGTGCACGACGAGCCGGTTCTCGCCGGGGTCGATCAGGCCGCTGCCTGCACTCACGCCGTATCGGTCGACGATCTCGGCTTCGACGTTCATGATCGCGATGAAGTCGGTGCGAGACCGCTCGACCGGCTGCAGCAGGACGAGGTCGCGCACCTCCTGCGCAGTGCCCAGGTCATCGAGCACCTGGTCCAGCAACGGCCGGGCGGCGTCCACGTCGCGGGCTGCCACCACCAACGTCCCCTCATCGGTGCCGCACTCGTGGGCGAAGACGTCGGGGTGCTCGGAGATGAGGACGTCGATCGCCGGGAAGACCTCCTCCGCCCACCCGCCGAGCCCGTGGCACGCGCCGAGCGGACGGACGACCTGCGCATACCCCGGCGCCTGTGCGGGCGCCGTCGCCGTGAGCGACAGTCCGGCGGAGGGTGCGTGCTGGTCGTCGGCGCTGCGCGTGATCGACCCGGCGACCAGGACGTCGCCGTCGAAGTCGGCGCACGGTTCCGGCAGGTCGACGCCCGTCGACCGCAACGTCGCCGCAGGCACGCGCTCGCCCGCGATCCGCACGTCCTGCCCGATCCGGTACGGCTCGCTGTCGGAGCTCGGCACCCAGCGGAGCTCGCCGGCCTGCGCGTCCCAGCTCCACACGACCGGCGTCACCGCGACCAGCGTCCACGGGTCGATCGCGACGCAGCCGTCGACGACCTGCAGCCGACCCGTGACCGCCGGGCCCTGCGGCACCGCGGTCGGGTCGACCTCGATAGCCCGGACCGAGGTCACCGCGCTCGCGTACGCCAGGCGCTCGACGGCCTCACCCGCCAGCCACACGTCTCCGGCGAAGGACGCGCACGAGTCGGGGAGCTCCACCGAGGTGTCCTCGAGGGAGGCTCCACCGCCGCCGAGCGTGAACGAGTCACCGAGCCGGAACTGCTCCCCGCTGTCGCGTTCGGTCAACGTCCCGGCACCGTCCCAGACCCACCGGTCCGTGGGGAGCGCGATCAGCGTGTCGGGGCCGATCGCGAGGCACCCGTGGACGACCTGCAGGTTTGCCGTCCCCAGTGCCTCCGTGCCGACCGACTCACCGGCCGCGAGCGTGATCGCCGCGACCGTCCGGGTGGGGGTCGGGGCTGCCGGGCCCGGTCGGTCGTCCTGCCCGCGGCCGACGAGCACGGCGGCAACCCCGGCCACGACGACGACGGTGGCCGCAAGCCCGGCCACGACGACGATCGGTCGCGACCGCCGGGGCTCGGCCCGTCGCAGCCGCACGACGCGACCGGTGCCGTCCGTCGCCAGGATGCCCGGCAGCGGTCCGACGGTGGTCGAGCTCGCGCGCAGCAGATCGTCGGCCTCCGCGTCGACCTGCGCACGGAACGCCGCCGCGAAGTCCTTCTCAGTGATCTTGACGCTCATCACGACCTCCTCGGGTCGGCGACGGACAGGCGGCGCAAGGCCTGGTGCGCGGTCACGCGCACGGTGCTGCGGGACATGCCCAGGACGCGGGCGATCTCGCGGTCGTCCAGGTCCTCGATGTAGCGGAGCGTGAGGACCGCGCGGGCGCGGGGCGGCAGGCCGGCGATCATCGAGACGGCCGCGTCGACCGACTCGACGTACGCGTACTCGTCGGGCGCGACCGGCTCGCGACCGCCCGAGGCGACCACTGCCGCCTCCCGGCCGCGCACCTGGTCGAGGTAGAGCCGCACGAGCACGGTGCGCGCGTAGGCGAACGGGACCCGCGCGGTGCGCACCTTGTCCCAGTGCACGAGCAGGCGCACCGCGGTGTCCTGCACCAGGTCCTCGGCTGCGGCGGCCTCGCGGCACATGCCGAGCGCCACGCGCAGCAGCGCACGCCGATGCTCACCGACGAACTGCGCCACCTCGTCGTGCGCCCCCCGCTCGCCCGACGCAACCCCGACGTGCGTCCCCCGCTCACCCGACGCATCCCCGACGAGCTCGGCACTCGCGCGCGAGGTCGGCACCCCGGACTGCCGCGCTCGTACGAGACTGCCGAGCTCGCGGGCGTCGGCTGCATCGCGACGCGCGTCGCCCCGCCCGGCGCTCGTCGGCGCGTCTGTGCCCATACCTAGGAGACTGCCGCAACCCGCCCAGGTGTTTACCCCAACCGGCAGCGCGTCTCGTCCGCCGAGCCCGACCCGGGACCCCGAGCGACCGCTGGGTCGCGGCGGGGAGGCCCACCCGACCCAGTGATCGCTCCGGCCTCACCAGGCCAGAGCCAGAGCAGACGCGGGGTCGCGGCGGGGAGGCTCGCCGACCCAGCGATCGCTCCGGCCTCACCGCCTCAGAACCGGAGCAAGCGCTGGGTCGCGGCGGAGAAGCTCGCCGACCCAGTGACCGCTCCGGGCTCGATCACTCTCAGCCGGAGCAGACGCTGGGTCGCGGGGAGGTGGGGACGGGGCGGGGGTCTGGGCGGGATCAGGAGGGGTGGCGGGTGGCCGCGAGGGCTTGCTGGTACTCGGTGGTGGTGCCGTCCGGGCGGACCTCTTGCAGGACGTGGTCCGCCACGCCGAGGTCGTGCAGCGTCGCGGTCAGGGCGCGGACGTCGTCGTCGGACAGAACCGTGGGGTCGACCGTGGTGCGGACCTGCACGTCGACGCCCGAGTCGAGCACCATCCGCAGGCTCGCGAACGCCTGGTCGGCCGCAGTCGTCTCGCCGCCGACGCGCGTGATCGCGCGGTACAGGTGCCGCGGCGCCTTGACGTCGAATCCGATCCAGTCGACGAGCGGCAGCAGCGCCTCGAGCTTGCGCGGGTAGGCCCCGCCGGTGTGCAGGCCGACGCCGAACCCGCGGTCGCGGACCTCGCGCATCGCGTCGGCCAGCGCCGTCTGCCTCGTCGGCTCGCCGCCGGAGAACACGACCCCGTCGAGGAGCCCGGCACGACGAGTGAGGAGCTCGCGCACCTCGCGCCACGGGACCTGACCCGGCGCTCGCGGGTCGAGGATCGCGTGGTTGTGGCAGTACGTGCAGCGCCACGGGCAGCCCTGCAGGAACACGGTCGCGACGAGCCTGCCCGGCCAGTCGCACGACGACATCCGCGTGAGCCCGGCGATCACGAGGTCACCGGCGCAGGCCTCCTTGCGCCCGCCGCCGAGGGTGAGCGCCGCAGCGGCACCCACCCCGGGCAGGAGGGGGCCCGCGGCCGCGCCCCGCGGACCCGACCGCGCGGGACCGGTGTCCCCCGCGGTCCCGAGCGGGGCCGTCTCGCCGCGCGCAGGGGGCAGCGCCCGCTCGTCGTCGGACGACGACGGACGCTGCCCCACCGACGCGACTGTCACGCGAGCGCCGCCACGGACTCGCGGAAGTGCGTGCGCTCGGCGTGCTCGCCCTTCTTGCCCACGTTGAACGACGACACAGGCCGGTGGTAGCCCATGACGCGCGTCCACACCTCGCACTCCTGCATGCGGCCGACCTCGGCGCAGCGCGGGCACTCCTGGTGCTCGCCCGCCAGGTAGCCGTGGTTCGGGCAGATCGAGAACGTGGGGGTGACCGTCAGGTACGGCAGGCGGAACCGGGACAGCGACCTGCGGACCAGCTCACGGGCGGCGTCGGGGGTCGACAGGCGCTCCGACATGTACAGGTGCAGCACCGTGCCGCCCGTGTACTTGGTCTGCAGCTCGTCCTGGCGCTCGAGCGCCTCGAACGGGTCGTCGGTGAAGCCCACCGGGAGCTGCGAGGAGTTGGTGTAGTATGGGTTGGCGTCCGTGCCGGCCTGCAGGATCCCCGGGAAGCGGGCCCGGTCCTCCTTGGCGAAGCGGTACGTCGTGCCCTCGGCCGGCGTCGCCTCGAGGTTGTAGAGGTGGCCGGTCTCCTCCTGGAAGTCGACCATCCGGGCCCGGACGTGGTCCAGGACCCGCACGGCCATCTGGTGACCGCGGGGGTCGGTGATGTCGTACTCGTCGCCGCTGAAGTTGCGGATCATCTCGTTGAGGCCGTTGACGCCGATCGTCGAGAAGTGGTTGTCGAGGGTGGCCAGGTAGCGCTTGGTGTACGGGAAGAGGCCCTGGTCGATCAGCCGGCCGATCACCTCGCGCTTCAGCTCGAGGCTGGTGCGGGCGTACTCGACGAGCTCGTCGAGCCGGGCAAGCAGCGCGGGCTCGTCGCCCGCGTGCACGTACCCCAGGCGCGCGCAGTTCACGGTGACGACGCCGATCGAGCCCGTCTGCTCCGCCGACCCGAACAGGCCGTTGCCGCGCTTGAGCAGCTCACGCAGGTCCAGCTGCAGGCGGCAGCACATCGAGCGCACGTCGCCCGGCTTCATCTCCGAGTTGATGAAGTTCTGGAAGTACGGCAGGCCGTACTTCGCGGTCATCGCGAACAGCGCGTCCGCGTTCGCGCTGTGCCAGTCGAAGTCCTGCGTGATGTTGTACGTCGGGATCGGGAACGTGAAGACGCGGCCCGTGGCGTCGCCCTCGGTCATGATCTCGATGTACGCGCGGTTGATGACATCCATCTCCGGCTGCAGGTCGCCGTAGGTGAAGTCGCACGGCTCGTCGCCGACCATCGGGACCTGGTCCTTGAGGTCGTCGGGGCAGATCCAGTCGAACGTGAGGTTCGTGAACGGCGTCTGCGTGCCCCAGCGGCTCGGCACGTTGAGGTTGTACACGAGCTCCTGGATGCCCTGCTTGACCTGCGCGTACGTCAGGTTGTCCGTCCGCACGTACGGGGCCATGTACGTGTCGAAGCTGCTGAACGCCTGCGCCCCGGCCCACTCGTTCTGCATCGTGCCGAGGAAGTTGACGATCTGACCGATCGCCGCCGAGAAGTGCTTCGCCGGACGCGCGTCGACCTTGCCGGGGATCCCGCCGAGGCCCTCCTGCAGCAGCGTGCGCAGGCTCCAGCCCGCGCAGTAGCCGGAGAGCATGTCGAGGTCGTGGATGTGCAGGTCGCCCTCGCGGTGCGCCTCACCGACCGCCGCCGGGTAGACCTCGGACAGCCAGTAGTTCGCGACGACCTTGCCCGCGGTGTTGAGGATCAGGCCGCCCAGCGAGTAGCCCTGGTTGGCGTTGGCGTTGACGCGCCAGTCGCTGCGGTCGAGGTACTCGTCGATCGACGACGCCACGTCGACCGTGACGGGCGCGGTCGGGGTGGGGGCCTGCGCGGCGGGCTCGGACATGGCGGTGTGCGCTCCTTCGTCGTCGAATTCATGATCTCACCGCGACCCCCACATGTAGTGGTGCGCTTGGTGGACGTTCACAAGATGTGGGAATTTCTATGCCCACGGCGGGTGGCGCTCCGGGACCTTGGTCCCGCCGGACCGGGTGCCCGCAGGTGGCGCGCGCGGCCGCGCCGCGAAGACACGGCGTGTCGCTGCGCGCAGTTCACCCGGACGCCCCGGCGTGTCGGTCCGCGGGCTCGCTCCGGCCCTCACGACGGGCGCCGAGGCGGCCCTGCCCGGGCATGCGGCGACGAGCGCCGACCACCCCTCGACCCTCGCAGGTGCCGGCGCGCGGGGCACCGCGTCGTAGCCTTGGCGCACGTCGCAGTCGAGTGCACGGCACCACCGCGCCGGCCCTGCCGACCGCCACCGCCCCAGCCCCGCCGTGGGAGAACCATGACCGCGAACGACCCCGACGCACGGGACCGCACCCCGCGCGACGTCGCGGTCCGCGCCGCGGTCGCGGACGACGTGGCGGGCATCTGCGGGTTCGGCGAGGCGCACGTACGGGCCCACTACGCGCCGCTGATCGGCACGGCGGCCGCCGACGAGCAGGTGCGCCGCTGGTGGAGCCCGCAGTACGTGGGCGCGGCGGTCGCGGCAGGGGACGTCGTCGTCGCCGAGCGCGACGGCCGCGTCGTCGGGGTGGCGCAGCACGGTCGGGCCGGCCACGACCACGTGGTCTACAAGCTCTACGTCGCGCCCGGCCTGCGCGGGAGCCGCCTCGGGCCCCGCCTCGTCGCCGCACTCGTCGAGCGGCTCCCCCCGGATGTCGGCCGGCTGTTCGTCGAGCACGTCGCCGCCAACCGCCGTGCAGCCGCGTTCTACGAGCGTGAAGGGTTCGCGGTGGACCACGTCGACCCTCACCCGAGCGGCGACCCCGCGCTCGGCACCGTGTGGCGCATGCGGACGCTGCGCAGGTGACCGCCCGTGCCCCCGCCGGGACGCACCCGCGGGGGCACTTCGTCGGCGCCTCATCCCCGACACCTGCGAGCGCGAGCTCACAGACCTCGTCCGGTGCACGGCCGCTCGGGTGCGAGCATGGTCGGGTGGAGTCCGACGAGCTGCTCGACGTGCTGCTCGCCGGTGGACGACGAGCCGAGCGCGCGACCCACGTGCGCCACGTCCCGGCACGCGAGGGGGTGCGCGAGCCGTGGCCGGCGTGGGCGGACACGGACCTGGTGCGCGGCTACCGCGCCCTCGGGGTCGACTCGCCGTGGCGGCACCAGGCGCAGGCCGCGCAGGCCGCATGGGCCGGCCGGCACACCGTCCTGGCGACGTCGACGGGCTCCGGCAAGTCCCTCGCGTACTGGCTCCCCGCGCTGAGCGCGGTGCGCGGGCGGGCGGCCGAGGCCGCGCTCGACCCGGGCCGCATCGAGTCCGCCCGACGTCGCGCGAGCGTCCTGTACCTGTGCCCGACGAAGGCGCTCGCGGCCGACCAGCTCGCCGCGCTCGACCGTCTGCTGACCGCCGCGCAGGTGCGCGACGTCCGGGTCGCGACGTGCGACGGGGACACCTCGACCGACGAGCGCCGCTGGGTGCGCGACCACGCCGACGTCGTGCTGACCAACCCGGACTTCCTGCACTTCTCTTTCCTGCCGCAGCACGAGCGATGGTCGCGGCTGCTGGCGTCGCTGCAGTACGTCGTGCTCGACGAGTGCCACGCGTTCCGCGGGGTGTTCGGCGCGCACGTCGCGCTCGTGCTGCGCCGCCTGCGCCGCCTGGCCGCGGCCTACGGCGCCTCGCCCACGTTCGTGCTGGCCTCCGCGACCACGGCCGACCCGGCCGCGAGCGCCGCACGCCTGCTCGGCGTCGACCCGCAGGAGGTCGAGTCCGTCACCGAGGACGCCTCGCCCGCGGGACGCAAGACCGTGGTGCTGTGGGAGCCGCCCGAGCTGCCCGGCTACGGCCCGGACGCGAGCACTCCGTGGGCCTCGCTGCTGCCGGACGAGGACCCGTGGGCGACCCCGGGCGAACCTGAGACCCGGCCGCGCCGCACGGCGACCGCCGAGGTCGCCGACCTCCTGGCCGACCTCGTCGTGCACGGCGGCCGGACGTTGGCGTTCACGCGCTCGCGCCGGGCGGCGGAGTCGGTCGCGACCGCCACGCGCGAGCACGTCGCCCACGCCGACCCGTCGCTGCGCGCCACGGTCCAGGCCTACCGCGGCGGGTACCTGCCCGAGGAACGACGAGCGCTCGAGCACGCGATCCGGTCCGGTTCGCTGCGCGCGCTCGCGACGACGAACGCGCTCGAGCTCGGCGTGGACATCTCCGGCCTCGACGCGGTGCTCATCGCGGGGTGGCCGGGGACGCGCGTCTCGTTCTGGCAGCAGGCCGGCCGTGCCGGGCGTGCGGGCGCCGACGGGCTCGTCGCCCTCGTCGCGCGCGAGGACCCGCTCGACACCTACCTCGTCCACCATCCCGAGGCGGTGCTGGACGTCCCCGTCGAGGCGACCGCGTTCGACCCGACCAACCCGTACGTGCTCGCCCCGCACCTGTGCGCGGCCGCCGCCGAGCGCCCGATCCGCGCCGAGGAGCTCCCGCTGTTCGGCGACCGCGCGCTGGCCGTGCTCGACGACCTCGTCGCCAACGGCGTGCTGCGCCGCCGCTCGTCGGGCTGGTACTGGACGCATGCGGAGCCCGCCTCGCGGCTGACCGACCTGCGCGGCGCGGGCGGGAACCCCGTGCGCGTCGTCGAGACCGACACCGGGCGTGTCCTCGGCACCGTCGACGCCGCCGCGGCCGACGCCACGCTCCACCCGGGCGCGGTCTACGTGCACCAGGGGGCGACGTTCGTCGTCGACGAGCTGCACCAGGCAGACGACGTCGCGCTCGCGACCCGCCGGGACGTCGACTTCGGCACCTGGGCCAAGTGGCTGTCCACGACCGCGATCGTCGACGTGCACGACGAGCGCCACTGGGGCCCGGTCGCGTGGTACCTCGGCACGGTCGACGTCACGTCGCAGGTGCTCGGGTTCCACCGCAAGCACCTGCCCGACCTGCGCGTGCTCGGCTACGAGGACCTCGAGCTGCCGCCGCGGACGCTGCGCACGTCGTCGGTGTGGTGGACCGTGCCGGCGTCCGTGCTCGAGGAGGCGGGCGTGACGCTCGAAGCACTGCCCGGAGCGTTGCACGCCGCGGAGCACGCCTCGATCGGTCTGCTGCCGTTGCTCGCGACGTGCGACCGCTGGGACCTCGGCGGGCTGTCCACCGCGCTGCACCCCGACACGGGCGAGGCCACCGTCTTCGTGCACGACGCCCACCCCGGTGGGGCCGGCTTCGCCGAGCGCGGCTTCCACCTCGGAGCGACCTGGCTCACCGCGACCCGCTCCGCGATCGCCGACTGCCGGTGCACCACGGGGTGCCCCGCGTGCGTGCAGTCGCCCAAGTGCGGCAACGCCAACAACCCCCTCGACAAGGCCGCCGCGCTGCGCCTGCTCGATGCCGTCCTGCGTCACGCCACGGCCTGACGCCACCCCACCTGACGCGACCCCGCCAGACCTCGGCCCGCCCGACCCCGCGGCGGCCGACCCAGCATCACCAGGATCCGTAGGACCCGGCTCGGCACCGGCCGGCTCCGCGCCGCGCGGGCCGGCGCGGGCGTGAGCGCGGGCCGTCGCTCCCGGCGCGGCCACGTCGACATCCACCGCCACGACGCCTGCGAGACCCGCCGTGCACCTGACCAGGTCCGCACCGTTGCGCTCCGCGACACGGCTCGCCAGCGCGCAGGCCGCCGCCTCGTCGTCCCCGCGCTGCATGCGCGTCGCGGCCGCGAGCGCCGCGAGGTCCGCCGCGGCCTGAGCACGCCCGCGCGCGGCGTGCGCCGCCGCCACCGTGGCCACCGCGGCGGCGGCGAGCAGCGCGACGAGGACGACCGCGAGCAGCAGCGCCGTCCCGGCCCCACGCTCGTCGCGCGGGTCGAGGCGCGGCACCCCGGTCACGGTTCTCTCCACGCGGCCGACCGCCCCGTGAGCGTGACCGCGCTGCCGACCCCTGCGACCGTGAGCGACGCCGCGACGCTGACCGTCACCCAGCCCTCGTCTCGCGTCACCCCCACGCTCGCCGCGTCGCCCGCGACACGACGCGAGGCTGCGACCACCGCCGCGTCGTCCTCCCCCAGCGCCGCCAGTCGCGCGCCGGTGCGCGCGGCCTCCGCGCACCGCTGCTGCACCACACCCGCCGCGCTGGTCCCCAGCACCGCGAGCAGCAGCAGGACGACCGCGGGCAGACCGACCGCGAGCTCCGCCGTCACCGACCCGCGGTCGGCCTGCCCGCGCCTCACAGGGACAACGCCTGCTTGATGATCCCGCCGAGCAACCCCTTGACCTCGTTGCCCTTGAGGATCACGACGAGCAGCCCGGCGAACCCGACCGCCGCGAGGGTCGCGATGGCGTACTCGGCGGTCGCCATGCCCGCGTCGTGCGCGTGGCGCGTCACGCGACGCACGACGCGCGTCGGCACCCAGCCGGTGGCCGGGCGCTGAGCGCACCACCGCCGGCGCGACGCCGTGCCGGCCTCGTCCGCGGCCTCGGCCCGAGCGGGCTCCGCCGGCTCCCCGCCCGCGTGCTCCTGCAGTGCTGTGCCGTCCATCCGGCACCTCCTGTCCTCCGACCTGGGTCGGCCTGGTGAGTGGAGCGCGGCCTGCGCGCCCCGTCCGACGCCTGCCGGACGCCGCCAGCGTCACGACTACCTGCCTCGCGTGGGCCGCGGCGGACGCGATCTGGGGGCGAGCCGGTCGCCGGCGTGACCTGTGGACGGCTCGCCGGCCGGGTCCTCGATCACGGGAGCAGCCCGACGAGCAGGCCCGAGCCGAGCCCGAGGACGAGCGGCGCCAAGCCGAGGAGCGCGAACGCCGGCAGGAAGCACAGGCCGAGCGGCAGGACGAGGTGCACGCCCAGCGCGGCACCCGCGGTCCGGGCTCGTCGGCGGCGTTCACGTCGCACCGTCGCCGCGCGCACGCGCAACGACGGGCCGGGTGCCGACCCGGTCTGCCACGCGTCCTCGAGGCAGTCCCGCACGTCCAGCGCACCCTCGGGCGCCCCGGCCCACGCCGCCTGCCACGACGCCCCGAGCATGAGCGCGGTTCCGGCCGCGACGAGCGCATCTCCCGCCTCGCCGCCCGCGGCCCTGCCCACGGCGTTCAGTGCTCGTGGCACGGAGGCGCCTGAGGCGACCGCGGCGTCGAGGAGGTCGAGCAGCAGCACGCCCTCGACCGCGGCCGTCCGCGCCGGACGGCCGCGGGAGCGTCGGGCCGGCGGACGTGTGCCGCTCACCGGCCGCGCCGGATGGACGCTCCACGGCGTCACCGCGAGCACGAGGGACAGGACAAGCACGACCTCCACGTCAGCCCCCGGCCCGCCCAGGCACCGTGCGGCGCTCGAGCACCGGACGACGCTCAGGCGCTGGGCGCCCCTCGGGCACTGGGCGACCCTCGGGTACTGGGTGACCCTCGGTCGCTGGGCGGCGCTCGCCCGCACGGCGTCCGGCTCCGCACCGGGGCACGCCGGTCCGCGCTCGCGTGGGCGCGGCAGCCCCGCGAGCCGCGCGCGTGAGCAGGGCGGCGGTCCAGCGCCGCCCGGCGACGAGCAGGAGCACCCCCGCAACACCCGCTGTGGTGCCGAGGCCACCGCCCAGCAGGACACCGACCGGGTCCGCGCCGAGCACGGTCCCGAGCGCGACGCCCAGGACCGGCAGCCACCCGAGGACGCGGGCGGTCGCGCGTGGACCGGCGAGTGCCGCCTCGACGTCGTCGCGCTCCGCGGCGTCGGCGGCGAGCGACTCCGTCACGCGTTCGAGCACCCCGACGAGCGGCGCGCCGAGCTCATGCGCGGTCTGGGCGGCTGCGACCACGGCGGCGGTCCGCTCGACCAGGCGCAGCCGCTCACGTGCCACGGCTCCGCCTCGTCGCGCGCGCGACACCCGACCGCGTGACTCGCTCCCGCCAGCCCCACCGCAGGCCGCGACGAGCGTCCCGACGTCGGGCACGTCGCCTACCAGCCGCATCCCGAGCGCGGTCTCCCACGCGTCGCGCGGAGCACGCCCCGCCCGCAGCTGCGCCCCGACCGCGACGAGCAGCGCTTCGAGCGCGACGCCCGTCGGCGGTGCGACCGCGCTCCGCGTCAGCCCCGACACGTGTGACGGGCGTCCGGGGACCCGTCCCGGTGGGCCCGCGAGCACGAGCACGACGACGGCGCTGGCAACCCCCGCAGCGACGCTCACACGGACCTCGCGCAGCGCCGCCCGCCGAAGGACGCGATCCTGCCCGCCCACGTTCGGGCCGAGATGGCGCGCCTGGTGCCGTTGGATGCACCGGCGCACGTGTCGGTCCGGGTCACGTCACGGCCTCGAGGCGTGCCGCGAGCTGCGGCCAACCCGGCCCGCGGGTCACGGCGCCCGACGGCGCGACGGCGACGGCGGTCGCGACCTCGAGCCCGTCACGCGAGCGCCGGACCACGGCGACCTCCGCGAGCGACCGCCGCGCCCTGCCCGGTCCTGCCCGCCGCAGGTGCAGCACCGCGTCGAACGCGGCGGAGGCCTGAGCGGCCGTCGCGTCACGCCCGAGGCCCGCGAGCGCCGCGAGCGCCTCGAGTCGGGCCGGGACGTCGGCCGCGGTGTTCGCGTGGACCGTCGCGCACCCTCCGTCGTGGCCGGTGTTCAGCGCGGACATGACCTCGCGGACCTCGGCACCACGACACTCCCCGAGCACGATCCGGTCGGGCCGCATGCGCATCGCTTGGCGCACCAGCTCGGCGAGGTCCACCCGGCCCGCACCCTCGACGTTCGCGCGCCGGGCCAGCAGTCGCACGACGTGCGGGTGGTCGGGCGCGAGCTCGCCGGACTCCTCGATGACGACGATGCGCTCGTCGTGACCCGCCCACGACAGGAGCGCGGCCAGCAGCGTCGTCTTGCCCGCGCCCGTCGCGCCGGAGACGAGCAGGTTGGCGCGTGCGTCGACGAGGCCGCGCACGACGCCGACGATCTCGGGGGCGATCGTCCCG
>PJTO01000439.1_pt1 | contig 17281 bp, 11 predicted proteins | sample 1512101 | NCBI WGS metagenome assembly PJTO01 (sample SAMN08177690, study PRJNA422409) | Soil metagenome, whole genome shotgun sequencing project.
ACAGCCAATTTCGCGCTCTCAGGTGTGGTCCGTCAGTTCTCCTTCTTGCGGGCATCCAAGACAGGCCTTTTCCTGAACGTCATGTGTTAAGAATGAACGAGAACGACTCACGCGACAGGCGGCGTTCGTGGACGTGACGGGATAATGCCTCGTACCGTCATAAAGGCAGTTTTGCCGCAGAACTCCGATGTCATAAGATTGATATCATTTCCTATTTTCTCTTGCGTCGCTCGATTATCAGATTTCATTTGCGCAGGCGAACTGGTATCGATATCAGTTTAGGTATCGATACCAAAAAAGGTTCGAGGGAGTCGAGGAAGTTCAGGGCGCGCCAAAGCGTCCGAACTGCAGGAGGGGATACATGAAAAACACCGTACGTTTGACGTCCGCGCTTCTCGCAAGTTGCATTGCCATGCCTGCACTTGCCCAGACCGAGATTGATCCAGCTGAAAACGCGAGCCAAGACATCGTGGTGACCGGCATTCGTGCCAGTCTGCAAAGCGCCGTCCAGATGAAGAAGAACACGATGGAAGTCGTCGACTCCATCACCGCGCAGGACATCGGCAAGTTGCCCGATCCGAACGTCGCCGAGACCCTCACCCGCGTCCCGGGCGTCCAGGCCTATCGCTTCGGCGGCGAGGCGTCATCGCCCGTCGGCAACGGTTCGGGCCTGACCATTCGCGGCCTCACGGGCCAGACCGGATCGCGCGTCGACGGACGCGCCTACTTCACCGCAGGGAGCCGCGAATTCAACGTCGAGGGCGCGAGCCCTGGCATGGTCGCTGGCCTCGATGTGTTCAAGAACCCGTCGGCCGAGCATATCGAAGGCGCGATCGGCGGCCTGGTCAACATCCGCACGCGCAAACCCTTCGACTTCAAGGGCCTGGCTGTATCCGCCGCAGCGGGCGGCCGCTACAACGATCTGGGCAAGAAGCTCACGCCCGAATATTTCGGGATGGTGTCGAACCGCTGGGACCTTCCGGGCGGCGGCGAGATCGGCGTGCTGCTGGCGGCAAGCTACGCCAAGAGCTTCAATCGCGGCGACAACACGCCATCGGTCGGCGGCACCCAGTTCCGCCGGGCGATCCGCGCGGACAGCGCCGAATACGCGGCGAACGTCGGCACCGGACTGAACCTCAATGGCGCCTATCTGGGCCGTTCGGACGTGACCTATCTGGCGGACGTCAATCCGGCGACCGTCTCGGCCAGCGAGCGCCAGAACCTGCTGACGTCGGTCGGCGTGCAGAACAACATTGCCCAGGAGGACTACACCCGCACCCGCAAGGGCCTCAACGGCGCGCTGCAGTGGCGACCGGCCCCGGGGCTCGAGTTCTACGTGGAGGGCAACTACAACTCGTACCTCTATCACCAGGACTATCGCTTCCTCAACGCGACCGACAGCCGCTACGCGCAAGGCCTGACGACACAGGCTTTCACGATCGACGAGACGCTGGCCAACCGCAACGCAAACGGCGGGTCTAACGACCTGCTGTCCGGCCAGCGCATAACCGGCGGTACGTTCCTCAATTCCGGGCTTTCGACCACCGGCGGCGACGAGCATCGCCGCTACGAGACCTTCGTCATCGCGGGCGGCACGAAGTGGGCCGCGAGCGATCACCTCGACGTCGATTTCGACTTCTCCTACGTCAAGGCCGATCAGTCTCAGGACAACCGGTCGGTGACGCTGGCATCGGCGGCCGGATTGACCTGGGACATCACACGCGATTTGGGCCGCCCGCAGCAGGTCTCCATCACCGGCCCCGACCTGTCTTCGGCCAGTTCGTGGGTGTTCAACAACTACTCGAACGCAACCAATCAGGTCTGGCACGATGACGGCATCGCCGCCGCACTCGACCTTGTCTACAAGTTCGACGATTCCTTCCTCAAGGACATCAAGTTCGGGGCGCGATACGCCACGCAGAAGGACCGCTACCGCAACTACTCGTTCAGCAACCGCAACCTTACCACCAACGGCCTGGCGCTCGCTGCCGATCGCTCGAACGCGATATCGGTAGCCTCGATGGCGGATCTGGTCGAAACGTCACCGACCAATTTCATGAATGGCGAGGCGGGTTACTCGGGCGGCTACCTGACGTTCTCACCCGATGCCCTGCTAGGCGACAACGTGCGTGCGCGCTTCGCGAACGCCGGTATCCTGCCGGAAGACTCGCTGGCCGAAATCGTCCTCAATCGCCGTTACTTCAGCGAGAAGAGCTATGCCGGCTACGTCGTCGCCGACTTCGGGTTCCTCGACGACCGGATCAAGGGCAATGCCGGCGTCCGCGTGGTCAAGACCGACACCTTCGTGCGCGCCATGATCGATCCGCTGAATACCGGCAACATCACCGCCAGCGAAAGCACGTCCTCGTATACGTACGCGCTGCCCAGCTTCAACCTGACAGGCTACATCACGCCTGATACGCTGGTGCGCTTCGGCTACGGCAAGGGGATCACTCGTCCGGAGTTCTCATCGCTCAACCCCTCGTTGATCATCAATACGGTCAGCGGCGTGGGCACGGTCGGCAACCCGGACCTCAAGCCCCAGACAGCCAACAGCTTCGACCTCTCGTTCGAGCATTACTTCTCGCCGGTGAACTACGTTTCCGCCGCGCTGTTCTACAAGAAGATCGACGGCTTCTTCAGCGGCGTATCCTCTTGCCAGAGCGTGGCGGGGGCCCCGACGCCGACCACCAACACCAGCTGCTCGGGCGACCAGTACTTTATCACCCAGACCATCAATGCGGAAAAGGGAACCGCCAAGGGCATCGAACTGGCGGGACAGACCTTCTTCGACTACGATTTCCTGCCCGAATTCGCGCATCATTTCGGTGTGCAGGGCTCGTTCACCTATGTCGAGACGAAGAACCCGCTGACGCTCAACGGCCAGCGCGTCAACACGATGCAGCCGCTGACGTCCAAGTATTCGTACTCGGTGACCGGGCTTTACGAAGACGAGACGATCTCGGCACGCCTCGTCTACACCTGGCGTTCCAAGGCGATCCTGTTCGGCCTGGCGGCCAACCCGATCGATGGTCGCTACATCCGCAGCTTCGGGCTGCTCGACGCCTCGATCAACTTCAACCTGGCGCACAATTTCTCGCTCGCGATCACCGCCTCGAACCTCACCAACCAGGCGGCTGACCGCTTCGTAGGCGAACCCGATCTCGCGACCGGGATCGAGCGCCAGCATTTCATGAACGGCCGCAACTTCGGCGCGACCCTGCGCTACAATTTCGGAAGCTGACGCTTCCGGAACGAGAGGGGATTCCTCCCAACGGACCCTCTCAAGCCTGATGGGTCGTCGGCTCCTCCGCTGGCGACCCATTTTTTCATTGCACGTACCTCACCGCGGTAAAGCCGAGATCCGTTCCGCGTAGAGTCCGACATCGATATCCTCGAGCGACAGAGCTCCATCCGGTCCGCCGACATCCACGAGGCTGACATCGCGCACGGTCCTGTGCGTATCGTATCCGGCGATGACGGGGCGGTTCACGCGCCCGCTGCGTAACCGGACGCGGCGCATCACAATGTTCTCGATCCCCCGACCCGGAGCCAGACTGTACTTCTGGTTGAAGACCACCCGGAAATTGAACAGTATCCCCTCCTCGATCCGATCGACGCGAATATCGTCGAACACCACATTGCGGACCAGGTTGTTGTCACCGTCGGTGATCGCCAACGCGCCCTGATAGTCGCGATCGTCCTCGTCGTGATCGAGGATATCGATGTTGCGGAATACCAGGTTCTCGATCGTGCGCGGTACATCCTTGCTTCCGTGAAGCCCGATATTCACAGGATGGGCGACGTCCGCCCAGAGCGTGGAGTTCTCCACGAGGTAGTTGCGTGCATCGCCATGATAGTCCCAGCGATCGGCATAGATCGCCACGGCATCGTCGGAGGTGCGCAGGAATGCGCCGTCGATGTGGACATCCGAGCAGGCCATCAGGTCAATGCCATCGGTCCAGCCCCCCGCACTGAAGGTGCGCAGGTTGCGGATTGTCAGCCCGCGCGATTGTCCGCACATCAAGGTATAATGACCTGGATTGATCACGATCGGACCATCGATCTCGATGGCCTGCGAATGAAGGACGGTTATCCCCTCCTTGCCGCCCTTGAGGAGGCCCGGCCCGACGATGCGCACGTTGTGCGCCCGGCCGACATCGACTTGCCCCTTGAGAATCGCACCACCGGCAAGCCGCACGTCGGTATTCGATTCAAACCTGAAACTGTCCTGTCCTCGCGGCGGGACATGGATGCCGGGACCAAATGTCACGACCTTGCGACCTTCCTTGGGCCTCATGGCCGTATAGATCGGATTGGCAAAGAGATGGAGGTTATGCAGGCGATCATCGTCAAACTCGACCGACAGGTTGGCAGGGCCCTCCAGCTTCAAATAGGCGATCGCGCCGACGAGCCTGGCCTCTATTCCGCGTGACGCGGGCCGCACGGTGACGTGACGGACCGCGCCGTTGTTCTTCTGGATCGCCACCTCGACCGGGCCGCCGGTGCCGAACGTGACCATCGAGGCGGGCTGCGGCTTGTCGAGATCGACCATGACGCGGTATTCGTACAAGTCGCGCCATTCCCCTCCCGGCTGACGTACTCGCACAGTGAAAGTGTCGTCAAACGAGGTATAGTAGTCACTGCCCGGCGGCGGCGGGTAGACCTCGAGGCTTCCGGGCGTAATGAGCGGCGCAGCCTGTGCGGAAAGTCCAAAGACTAGCGCGCCGAGCGCGACAACCGCCAGGGGCTTCACTGACCGATCTTCCACCAGTCGTACTGTGCGTATCCGACACTCGTCGCGACCGCGGCCGGCGTGCCGATGGCCGCCTGCGCGAAAAGACCGATCTGAGCCCCGACCCAGCGTCCCTGCCTGGCTTCGAACGTCGATCCGAGCTCTTCGTAACGCATACCGTCAAGACTGTAGGCAAAGCGTACCGCCATGCGCGTATCTCGAAGCATCGAGGGCCAGTAGGGCGCGAAGTCCGGTGGCGGCACATCCACCATGACCGGTTTGGCGCAGGCCCTTAGCCAGACACGATCCTGCTTCAGCACCGGCCCTGCTGTTTCGGTGATCGGTAGGCCAGGGCTCTCGCCGTCCTTGCGCACCTGCACTATCCGAATGCCTTCAGCCCGGTTCTCCAGGCCGATCCATGCGAAGTTGAACCCGTGGACCGCCAGTCCGGCCCGCTCGCCGAGCCGCAGGGGCGCAAAGCGCATCAGCGTACTCGCGCAGAACGTCAATCCGGGAGCCTTCTGCGACAGCACCGCCCCGGTCTCATACAGGTCCGCAGATCCCGTCACCAACTTGAGCCTCAGCCATCCGTCCTCCACGCTGGCCCAGTCGCTCCCTGGATTGCTGCCAAACTGCCAGGCGAGAGAGTAGCCTCCCTCGAATTCATCATTGGCGACCGGCGCCGCGACCGGCTGCGTCGGCACGTCGGGTTTGCGATGTACCAGCACCGGTTCGCCGCGTCCGTCACCATCGGTATCAGCGCCGATGACCGGCCAGCCGTCCTTCCAACGCATCGGCTGAAGGTGAACGATTCGCCCGTAGGCATCGCGATCCTGGAAATGGAGGAACCAGTCCTCGCCGCCCGGCGTGTCGACCCACGCGCCCTGGTGCGGCCCGTTGATCGCTGTGCCGCCCTGATCCATAACATTGCGCCCTTCGTATGGGCCGGTAATCCTGCGACTGCGGAAGACACCCTGCCAGCCGCCCTTGACGCTGCCGCTGGGCACGAAGACGTAATACCAGCCATCGCGCTTGTAGAGCTTGGGACCCTCGGTAGTCTGCCAGGGACGCGGCCCGAGACTTGTCGCGACCTTGGGCATTTGCCCGGCGTCGATGATGATGCGTTCGGGGCCTTCGGTTCTGCTCCCGTCCGCACTCAGCCGCCTGAGTGCGATGAGATTGGCCTTGCCCGCCCTGCTCTTCGCGAAGGCATATGCGAGCCAGGCGGTGCCGTCATCGTCCCAGAACGGCGCCGGATCGATCGCCCCAGTGGTACCGTCCACCAGCACCGGCTCGCTCCATGGTCCTTTCGGATCGATCGCCGAGACCATGAAGATGCCGCGGTCCGGGTCGGGATAGTAGATCACGAAGCGGCCATCGCGATGGCGGATCGCGGGAGCCCACACTCCTCCCCCGCGCCGGGCGGTGCGATAGTGGTCGTCAGGCGGAATACGGCCGAGGGCATGGCCGATCAGCGTCCAGTTGACGAGGTCGCGCGAGTGTAGGATCGGCAGGCCGGGCACATCCGTGAACGAGGATGACACGAGATAGAAATCGTCACCCACGCGAACGGCATCGGGATCAGAATAGTCGCCCGCCAGCACCGGGTTGCGATAGGTGCCGTCGCCCTGATCGGCGATCCAGCGCCCCTCACCGGCGCTTACTCCGGCGGATGCGCTTGCCGTCAGACATGCGGCCAGGGCCGCAAGCGAAAGCGAGCTCGTACGAAGCATGATCCTCTCCCGGGTCAGGTTGCGGCCTCTTCGGCGAGCAGGAAAGCCCCGACCAATCCGGGCGGCTCACTGCACGCAGGCGAGACGATCGTGCGCTCCATGTCCTCGATCGTGCGCAACGCATGGACATAGCCGCCCAGCAATTCGAGCGTGCGCGCCCGGATCAGCGGCAGCAGGCGCTCCTGCTTCATCACCCCGCCGCCGAGCACGATGCGCTCCGGCCCGGCCGTCAGGAACAGCGTAGCACACAGTTGCGCGAGATAGCTCGCCTCGACATCCCAAAATGGATGGTCGTGCGGAACATGGGAAGGCGTGAGATCCCACGCCGCAGCCACGGCCGGCCCCGCCGCAAGGCCTTCGAGGCAATCTCCGTGGAAGGGGCACAGTCCGGCGAAATCACCATGGTCCGGATGACGCCGGACCGGAATGTGCCCGGCCTCGGGATGCCCGATACCATGGACAGTACGGCCCGCACTCACGAGACCCACCCCGATCCCGGTACCAACCGTGACATAGGCAAGATCGCGCAGACCGCCGCCGATCGCCGCGACCTCCGCGAGGGCGGCGGCGTTGACATCAGTATCCAGTCCGATCGGCACGTCGAGAAACTTGTGCGCGCGAGCGATGATGTCGGTGCCCTCCCAGCCCGGTTTGGGCGTCGCCAGGATGCGGCCGTAGTGCGGCAGGCCCGGGGCTACGCCGACGGGCCCGAAGCTGGCGATGCCCAGACCCGCCAAAGGCTCGAGGTCCGCCGCCGAGCGAAAGAACGCCTCCACATCCGCAAAAGTGGCATCTGGATCGCGCGTCGGGATGGTGGTGGTGCGAAGTGAGCCGCCACCCGAACTGCCTACCGCACAGACGAACTTGGTGCCCCCCGCTTCGATCGCGCCGAAGATGGTCATGCGATAGTCCTTTCGCAAATGTCTTGATGGCTGCAGGCGCAGCCGGTTCAGTCGATCGGCGCGCCGGTCGAGGCGCGTTCGACCAGTGTCAGCATCTCGCGCACGTGCCGCACTTCTGGCCGTGCGCCGGTGCGTGCCTCGCGCACCTGGTCGCTCAGCAGCGCGACGGCGCGCGACGCCATGTCGGAGATGGGCTGGCGTATCGTGGTAAGCTCGGGCCAGATGGTGGCGGCGATCTGCGCGTCGTCGAAGCCGGCAATGCTGAGGTCGCCCGGAATGCGCAGATTGAGACCATGGGCCACCGCGGTCACGGCCGCCGCCATGTCGTCGTTGCTGGCGAAGATAGCGGTCGGCCGATTGGGCTGATCGAGCAGCTTGTGCGCGGCATCGAGCCCCGAGCGGTAGTTGAACAGGCCCGGCGCAATCCATTCGTCGCGGATCGTCAGCGATGCTCCCGCCATGGCCGCGCGGTATCCCTGCTCGCGGCGCTGGGACGGCGAGTGAGCCGGATCGCCCTGGATGAAGCCGATCGCGCGATGCCCCTTGCCGATGAGATAGCGCGTCATGTCGAAAGCGCCCTTGTAGTCGTCGACGATGATCGCCGAGATGCCTTCGCGGGGGATGGCCGTGGCGAAGGCGAGCGGGATTACGTCCGCGCTGGCCGCGAGATCGAGGAGCGCCTGCGAATCGCAAAGCGGCGGCGGCAGAATGACCCCACCGATGCGCGCCTCGACGAGGCGATGGAGGCTGGCGATGGCTTCCGCCTCGTTCGCGCCCGGCTCGATGAGGAACTGGCAGCCGCTCTCCCCGCTCTGGCGAAACGCGCCCATGAGGAAGGTTCCCAGATTCGACGAGGAGGGATTGGAATAGATCGCCCCCACCCGTACGGCGCTCGAAAAGCTGCGGGCGTTGAGATTGGGCGAATACTCAAGTTCTGCAATCGCGGCATTTACCCGCTCGCGCATCGCCTCGCTGACATGCCGCTTGCCGGTCATCACCCGCGACACCGTCATTGATGACACGCCGGCATGGCGCGCCACATCATGGATCGTCACGACAGGGCGATGCGCACTTTTCGCGCCGCTATCCTTGCGCTTCGACTCATTTGTCATCAAATTGCCTCTCCAGGGCCGTCACGGCTGGCGAACACCCGATACGGTGACGCCCTTCCCTTCCTGATATCGATAACCGCTCGTGACCATGTGTCAAGTTAGGGCCTTGCCAAACCGGAATCGCGGCTGCATACGTGATATCGATAACAGAGGGTGGCGCGTTCGCGAGATCGAAGCAGCCGCCACACAGAGAACGAGGATGCCGTGCTTGCCAATCGACAGAGAAACTACGCTGTTCTGAGCGCCTTCCTGTTCGCGTTCTTCTTCGCGCAGGCCATGGCGATGTCGTTGCTGTCGATCTGGCTGACCCGCTCTCTCCACTTGAACGGGGCCCAGGCCGGGACGGTCTTCGCGGTCAATTCGATCGGCGCGATGCTGGCCCAGCCTGCCTACGGCTTCCTGTCCGATCGCATGGGCTTTCGCAAAGTGGTGCCGGTCGTAATTGCCTCGCTGGTGATCCTTGCCGGGCCGTTCTTCCTGTATGTCTATGCGCCGCTGCTGCGATGGAGCCTGCCGCTCGGCGCGGCAGCGGGCGGGATCTATCTCGGCTTCACCTTCATGGCTGGCAGCTATGCCCTTGAGAGCTACGTCGACCGTGTCGGCCGGCGCTATGGGTTCGAATACAGCCGCACCAGACTGTGGGGCTCGATCGGCTTCGCGACGGCTGCGGCATTCTCCGGCCGTCTCTACAACCTCGATCCGGCGATCAACTTCTTCCTTGCCAGCCTCGCCGGCCTGGCGCTGATCCCGTTGATCCGCCTTGCCCGGATCGAACCGGACGAGGCGGCGCAACAGGCCGCCGACCAGTTGAAGCTGCGCGACACGCTCGCCCTGTTCGGCCAAGCCCGGTTCTGGCGGTTCATGATCCTGATCTTGGGGGTCACCAACCTCTACCTCGTCTACGACCAGCAGTTCCCGTTCTACTTCTCCTCGCTCTTCCCCACGCCGGAGGAAGGCGCCGCGATGTTCGGGTACCTCAATGCGGCGCAGATCTTCGTCGAGGCTGGGGGGATGTTCTTGGCTCCGCTCATTGTGCGCCGGATCGGCGCTACCCGCGGACTTCTGCTGGCAGCAATGATCATGATCGTTCGCATTGCCGGATCGGGCTTCGCGATCGGTCCGGTCACGATCTCGATGTGCAAGATGGCGCATGCTGTGGAACTTCCGATCCTGGCCGTCTCGATCTTCCGCTACATCGCCTACCATTTCGAGAGCCGGTTCGCCTCGACGGTCTACATGGTCGGCGTCAGCTTCGGCCATTCGCTTGGCCTCGCCATCCTCTCGCCGCTTGCGGGCACCGGCTACGACCTGTTCGGCTTCCAGCACACCTATTTCCTGATCGCGGGCTTCGCGCTCTTCTTCTGGATCTGGTCGGCGATCTCCCTTGCCCCGACCCCGCCCGAATACACGCCTGTCCCCCTCAAGGGCGGACAGGCGTCCGACACCGTCGCGATCGCATCCGCATCGGACGTTCGCCGTTACGAGGATGCTCATTGATGAGTGAAGTTACCTTCGAGGCTCTGTCTCACCGCGCGCTCGAACGCCCGGGTCCGGATGTGGTCGACGCCTGGATCGCCGCGGCACTGGCGCGGGTCGATCGCATGCTGCCGCAGTTCGATACCCATTTTCCCGCGCCCTCGAGCGAGAGCGACATCTACGGCCCCATCGACAACGTCGAGTGGACCAACGGCTTCTGGACCGGAATGCTGTGGCTCTCGTGGGAATTCACGGGGGCGGACAAGTATCGCAAGATCGCGGTGCAGAACCTCGCCTCGTTCGCCAACCGGATCGACAAGCGCATCAACGTCGACCATCACGACCTCGGCTTCCTGTACACCCTGTCCTCCTGTGCCGGTCATCGCCTGACGGGCGATCGCAACGCGAGGGATGCCGGCGTTGCCGCGGCGGCACAGCTGCTGGCGCGCTTCGACCCGGTGGCGAAGGTCATCCAGGCCTGGGGCGACATGGATGTGCCCGCCGAACGCGGCCGCATGATCATCGACTGCAACCTTAACGTGCCGCTGCTCTACTGGGCGACCCGCGAGACCGGCGATCCTCGCTTCGCGGCCGCGGCCGACCAGCATCTCGAGCAGGCCGCGCGGCTGCTGGTGCGCCCCGATGCCTCGACTTTCCATACCTACTACGTCGACACCGTCACCGGCGAACCACGTCACGGCAGCACACACCAGGGCTACTCTGACGACAGCAGCTGGGCGCGCGGACAGGCCTGGGGCATCTATGGCTTCGCCCTCGCCTGGCGGCACACCGGCAGGCAGCACTACCTTGACCTCGCCTCGCGGCTGGCGAACCACTTCCTCAACCGTCTTCCCGAAGATGGCATCTGCTGCTGGGACCTGATCTTCACCCAAAACGAGGGTGTCGATCGGGACAGCTCGGCAGCCGCCATCGCCGCTTGCGGGCTGCTGGAGCTGGCCCAGGCACTGCCGCTGTCCGATGCCCTTCGCGAGACCTACGAGGCCTGGGCCGTCGCGATCATGAAGACGCTCTCGGAAGACTATCTCGCGCCTGTTGACGGGTCCAACGCGCTGCTGCTGCACGGCGTCTACCACATGCCAAACAAGGCTGGCGTCGATGAAGCCTGCATCTGGGGCGACTACTTCTATCTCGAGGCCCTGATGCGCCTGCGTCGTCCCTGGTCGCCGTACTGGGCGTAACGCATGGCCTGGCGTAACCGTAAGATCAGACGTTCCCCGAAGTCGCCGCCCGATCGGCTCCGGCGCCGCGCGAGCCCAGCTCGCTGGGCCGCTTGCCTCGGCGCATTGGCGATAGCGGTCTGTGCGACGATGGCGAACTGCGCGGCTACGGCCGATGCGACCGCCTGTCCGCGCGAACCCGACAACGCGCGGCTCATCGTCCTGACGGACATCGGAAACGAGCCGGACGATTCAGAGTCGCTGATCCGGCTGCTGCTCTATACCAACGAGATAGACCTCGAGGCGGTTGTCGCGTCGACCTCGGTCTGGCAGCATGAACGGATCCGCCCCGAACTCGTGGATGAGCGGATTGCCGCCTACGCGAAGGTCGCCGGAAACCTGCGCGTCCACGACTGTCGATACCCTGAAGCCAGCACCCTCGCCCGCACTGTCAAGCGGGGAAGCCCCCGCTACGGCCTCGCCGGCGTTGGCCCAGGTAAGGCAACCGACGGCTCGCGCGCCATTATCGCCGCCCTTGATCGCGACGATGCCAGACCGGTCTGGATCGCCCTGTGGGGCGGCGCAGTGGACCTCGCGCAGGCGCTGACGGACATGCGCGACACCCGCTCGCCCGAGGCCGTCGACAAAGCCGTCGCTCGCCTGCGGGTCTACGCGATCTCCGACCAGGACGATGCCGGCCCGTGGATCAGGACGAATTTTCCCGGGCTGTTCTGGGTCGGCAGCATTCACGCCTTCGGCGACTATTCGGCCGCGACCTGGCGCGGGTTCTCGGGCGATCTGTACAGACGGCCCGACATCGTCGCTCCCGCGCTGGGCGGACCCGACGGTCGACTGGTGACGAACGACTGGCTGTCCCGCAATATCCGCAAGGGTCCGCTCGGCACGTTGTATCCGGCTTGGCTCTACGCCATGGAAGGGGACACCCCGTCGTTCATGAATCTCGTGCGCAACGGTCTGTCTTCTCCGGAACACCCCGAATGGGGAGGTTGGGGTGGCCGCTACGGTCGAGTGTCGCCCGAGCAGGGCCTCTTCGCCGATGCCACCGATACCGTCGTGGGCATGGACGGCGTAACCTATCGCAGCGGGCAGGCCACGATCTGGCGGTGGCGCCAGGCCTACCAGAACGACTTCGCAGCGCGCATCGCCTGGACCCTGGCCGGATGCCAATCCTGTGCGAACCATGCGCCTCGAATCGCGCTGAACGGGACGCATTCGCCCTCCCCGCTTACGCTCGCCGTCAGGCCCGGTACAACGGTTACGCTCGATGCCAGCGGTTCGCGGGATCCCGACGGGGACCCGCTCGACTTCGCTTGGTCGAGCTATCCCGAAGCAGGATCGACATTCCCCGAGACCGCTCCCGAAATTCGCGACAGCCACAAGGCGATCGCGACCGTTACCGTTCCATCCGGCGCCACGAAGCCGATCCACGTCATCCTGCAGGTGACCGATCGTGGATCGCCAGCAATGACCCGGTACCGCCGGGTCATCATCAATCCGGCGAAAGCCGTTGAAAGCATCAATCAATGACTTTCCATCGCCCCTGTGCACGCAATGTTGCGAAGGACTGGGAGATCACCGATTTCCGGTCCGCTTTCCATTCCATAGCCGGAGACCGGGTCGGCGAGGGCTGGGTTTCCGATGGCCCCTGCAACATCGCTGCCGAAGGGCCAATGCATGCGCTTGTCGCCCGCACCTCGTCGCAGGTGCGAGGCCAGGCCAGGAATTCGAACAACGTCAGACAATCCGATACCCCAAGGAGGGAAACCAGTGTTCTGCAAGACGTACCACGCCACCCATCCGGACATGATGGAGTGTGTCTCCAACGAGGAACTGCGCGACCGTTATCTGGTCACAGGCATGTTCAAGGCCCGCGAGGTCAACCTCAACTACTCGCACAACGAGCGCTTCATCATCGGCGGCGCAGTTCCGGGCGCGGAGCCGCTCAAGCTGCCGCTGCAGACCGTCCCCAAGAGTGCCGAGGGTAAGTCGTTCTTCGAGCGACGCGAAGCGGGCATCACCAACATCGGCGGCCCAGGCGCGATCACTGTCGACGGCCAGCGTTTCGAGGTGAAGAACAAGGAATGCCTCTACGTGCCGATGGGCAGCGAAGAGGTGATCTTCGAGGGTGAGGGCGCGCGCTTCTACATCGCGTCGGTCCCGGCTCATAAGGCGCTGCCGATCAAGCACATCACGCTCGATCAGGCCAACCCGCTGTTGCGCGGCGACCTCGCCAACTCGAACCAGCGCACGATCTACCAGCTCGTGATCCCCGGCGTGTGCGAGAGCGCGCAGCTCCTGCTCGGCCTGACCGTGCTGGAAGAAGGCTCGGTCTGGAACACCATGCCGCCGCACCTCCACGACCGCCGCTCGGAAATCTACCTGTACTTCGAACTACCGGAAGAGAACGACCGCATCTTCCACTACATGGGCGAGCCCGACCAGATGCGCCACATCGTGATCGCCAACGAAGAGGCGGTCATCAGCCCGCCGTGGTCGATCCACATGGGTTCGGGCACCAAGAAGTACGCGTTCATCTGGGCCATGGGCGGGGAAAACCTCGACTATACCGACCTGAACGTGCTGGATATCTGCCAGCTCCAGTAAGCGGATCGGCTTGGCCCCGGTTTGATCCCTCCCCTGCCTTCGTCATTGCGAGGAGCCTAGCGACGAAGCAATCCAGAGCCGCGTAAATCGCCCCTGGATTGCTTCGCTACGCTCGCAATGACGAACCGAGGGAACGGAACGGCCGGGTTAAGGCCACATAGGACCGATCTTGTTTGGTCGGTCGGATTGGGACAGGACTGACTTATGGCGATTTCCTTCAGCCTCGAAGGCAAGGCCGCGCTCGTCACGGGCGCCAATACCGGGATCGGGCAGGCCATTGCGGTGGCGCTGGCCGAAGCGGGCGCAGACGTTGCTCTGGCCGGTCGCAGCGAACCGACCGAAACGATCGCGCTGATCGAACAGGCCGGTCGCAAGTGCGTGAACATCAAGGCCGACCTGTCTTCGATCGAACCCGTGGGCCGGGTGATCGACGAAGCCGTGGCAGGTCTCGGCAAAGTCGATATCCTGGTCAACAATGCCGGGATCATTCGCCGCGACGACCTGCTCCAGTTCTCCGAAGAGGACTGGGACGCGGTGATCGACACCAACCTCAAGACCCTGTTTTTCCTCAGCCAGGCGGCGGCGGAGGGCATGGTAGAGCGCGGCACCGGCAAGATCGTCAACATGGCCTCGCTGCTGACCTTCCAGGGCGGCATCCGCGTGCCCAGCTACGCGGCGGCGAAGTCGGGCGTCAGCGGCGTGACCAAGGCGATGGCGAACGAGCTTGCGCCCAAGGGCGTGCAGGTCAACGCGATCGCGCCGGGCTACATCACCACCAACAACACCGCCGCGCTTTCCGCCGACGAGACGCGCAACCGCCAGATTCTCGAACGCATCCCGACCGGACGCTGGGGCAAGCCGGAGGACATCGCGGGCGCCGCCGTGTTCCTCGCTTCCGAGGCATCGGACTACGTGACCGGCCAGGTGCTGGCGGTCGACGGCGGCTGGCTGGCGCGCTGACATGACCAGGAGCACTTCCGGTCATGTCGTCACCTTCGGCGAAGTCCTGCTGCGCTTCGCCACGCCGGGCGCGCGGCTGACCGTCCAGTGCGATGCGCTGGACATGGTCGTCGGCGGGGCCGAGGCCAATGTCGCGGCGGGGCTCGCCTCGCTGGGCCATGACGTGAAGATGCTGACGCGCCTGCCGTCGAGCCCGCTCGGCGACAAGGCGCGCGCGGCCCTCGGCGCGGCCGGTGTCGATACCACGCACATGGATCGCGATGTCGGGCGCATGGGTCTCTATTTCCTCGAGAGCGGAGCGGGCTTGAGGCCCTCGTCGATCACGTACGATCGCGCGGGTTCCGTGTTCGCAACCTCCAAGGCGGACCAGTTCGACTTCGCCTCCGCGCTCGAGGGCGCCCGACTGCTCCACCTGTCGGGCATCACGCCGGCGCTCGGCCTCGGAGGAGTCGCGCTTGCGCAAGCCGCCGTAGCTGCGGCCTCAAGCGCCGGCGTGCCCGTCTGTTTCGACGGCAATTATCGCGCGCTCCTCTGGGATGCATGGGAGAGTGACCCGCGCGCGATCCTCACCGACCTGATGCAGTCGGCCACCGTCATGATCGGCAACCACCGCGACATATCTCTGCTGCTGGGCAAGGCGTTCTCGGGCGCTGGCTCCGACCGGCGGCGCGAGGCGGCGCTGGCTGCTTTCGAGGCGTTCCCGAAGCTGCAACTGATCGCCTCGACGGCGCGGCACGTTGTCAATTCTGGCCACCACCGCATTGCGGCGCGCCTCGATGCGCGCGACGGTGCGCACCAGACGAACGAAGTTCACGTCACCGGCATCCTCGATCGTATCGGCACCGGGGATGCTTTTGCCACTGGTGTGCTGCACAAGTGGCTGCAAGGTGCGGACCTCGCCGAGACGGCGGAGGCCGGGCTGGCTTATACCGTGCTCAAGCATACCATACCCGGCGACATGAGCCTCTTGGGTGTGGATGAACTTGAAGCGTTCTCCGCCGGCGCCGGGGATGTGCGGCGGTAAATTCAAGATCGGCCCGAATTCCGCCCAATAAAGCAAACAGCAAGTTCTGGTATCGATACCCACTTGCCACCATCGACTGATATCGATATCAGATTCGTAACAATCAGACGCCCTTGGGAGAGCGCTCATGAGTTCCATCACCTTGTCGCGGTACAGCGGCGGCGTTCGTACATCGATAAAGCTGGCGCCGTTACTGGTAACCTCCTGCTTGGCTGTTCCAGCGTTCGCTCAAGACGCTGCAACCGGTGCGAATGCACACGAGCCAACTTTCGAAGAGATCATCGTGACAGGTGTGCTCAACCGCACTGCCAAGCGGGATGCCGCCGTCGCCATCTCGACAATCGATTCAGACACCGTGCAACGCTCGGCCCCGGTCAGCGCGGCAGACCTTCTGAAAAACGTGCCAGGCGTCTATGTGAACTCATCGATCGGCGAGGCGCGCAACATCGTCTATGCGCGCGGCCTGTCGGTCGGGACGCAGTCTGCGACATCGGGTTATTACTTCGTTGCATTGCTCGACGATGGCCTGCCCGTGATCGGCATCCAGGGTAGCGGCTTCCAGCCTGACAGTTTCTATCGTCAGGACCTTACTCTGAAGCGCGTCGAGGCGCTGCGAGGCGGCAGTGCGACCGTCACAGGGCCGAACGCGCCCGGCGGCCTGTTCAACTACATCTCCAAAAACGCCCTCACGGATCACGACGGCGGCGTGGCTTCGGTTCGCCTCGGTCTCGAGGGCAAGAACCAGCCCTATCAGCGTGCGGACGCCTACTATGGCACTGAATTCGGCGAAAGCGGCGTCTATGGCTCAATCGGCGGGTTCTACCGCCGTTCGTTCGGCGCACGGCCGACCGCCTATCCGTTCAACCGGGGTGGGCAGATCAAGGCATCGTTGGGCTGGAACTACGGCTCCGGCTCACTGGTCTTCTACGGCAAGTATCTCGACGATCACAACGGATCCTACGATTCCGAGCGCATCCCCTCGATCGGCTTCGACGATCCGCAGATCGCGCCCGGCCTATCGCGCTACGACAACTACACGCTGGGCCGCAAATCAGCCTTCACCATTCCCGGATCGGGCGTCGTGGGCAGCCAGCGCTTCGATCCGGACAATCTCGACCACACCGTCGCGCGGACCGTGGGCCTCAAGTGGGAACACGACGTCGACGACACGCTCCAGATTAGCAACCATTTCCGGTTCAACGACAACCGCCTGAAGCTCAACCAGAACGGAATCGGCACTTTCGGACTGGACAACCAGAACCTGTGGAACAACCTGGGCTTCAGCGCAGCAGGGCTCAGCCGCGTTCCGGGAACGATCACGGTGACCGGCAGCAACGGCCAGTTGCTCGCCCGCGTGGCCAGCGCCGCCACCGGCTACACGGTGCTGACCAACAACCTGCCCAACCAGCAGGTTCTGGCCAACGGCGTCATTTCGGGGACCGGCACCTCGACCGATTTCGACGAGCAGTCGTTCATCGACCAGTTGACGATCTCCAAGCGTATCGGCCGGCTGACCGTGACCGCCGGCGGATACCT
>PJTO01000443.1_pt1 | contig 17090 bp, 20 predicted proteins | sample 1512101 | NCBI WGS metagenome assembly PJTO01 (sample SAMN08177690, study PRJNA422409) | Soil metagenome, whole genome shotgun sequencing project.
TCATGGACAGGTCCACTTTCTCTTTTTGCTTTTGCGAATCGTAGCACAGTGTTCTCGCTTGGGCAGCACTGTTGGCGGGGCGGCGCGGCGCTGCTATAGGCGGGGCATGTGCAGGGAGTTGATGACATGACCAGATTGCGGATCATTGTGGCAGGAGCAGGCGGTCGCATGGGCGCCGCCAATATTGGTGCCATCGCTGCCCATCCCGATCTTGAACTCATCGGCGCGCTCGACCGGCCCGGTTCATCCGTCCTCGGCCGGGACGCAGGCATGCTGGCCGGGATCGAGCCTCTGGGCATCGCCGTTTCGGACAATGCCGCGACGCTGGCCGAGCAGGCCGACGCCATTGTCGATTTCTCCGCTCCTGCCGCCAGTGTGGCGCTGGCTCAGCTTGCTGCCAAGCATGGCCTGATCCACATCATCGGCACCACCGGCTGTCTCGATGCGGAAGACGCGGCCATCGCCCAGGCTGGCAAGGATGGAGCGCGCATTGTCAAATCCGGCAATTTCTCTCCGGGCATGGTCGCTCTGGCCGTTTTGGTCGAAAAGGCCGCCGCCGCGCTTTCCGACTACGATGTCGAAATCCTCGAAATGCACCACAATCTCAAGGTCGACGCGCCATCCGGCTCGGCCCTGCTGCTGGGTGAAGCCGCAGCAAGAGGGCGCAATATTGCGCTCAAGGATCATTCGGTGCGTGTGCGCGATGGCCACACCGGCCCGCGCGAGGCCGGCACCATTGGCTTCGCCACCCTGCGGGGCGGCAATGTCATCGGCGATCATATGGTGATCCTTGCCGGTCCGTCAGAGCGGATCGAGCTTCATCACCGCGCGCAGGACCGCACCATCTATGCCAATGGCGCGATCAAGGCTGTGCTCTGGGCCCACCGGCAACAGCCGGGCCTCTATTCCATGGCCGATGTTCTCGGCCTTACCGAATAATCTGCAAGGAACAAAAACATGACCGGCACGCTCATTCTCGTTCGCCATGGCCAGAGCGAATGGAACCTCGAAAACCTCTTTACCGGCTGGCGCAATCCCAACCTGACCGAGCAGGGTCAGGGCGAGGCGCGCGCCACTGGCAAGGCCCTCAAGGCCGCAGGCATCGTGCCTGATCTCTATTACACCTCGGCCCTGCGCCGCGCCCAGCACACGCTCGACCTGATGCTTGAGGAAATGGGCATTCTCAACGTCACCATCACCCGCAATATCGCGCTCAACGAACGCGATTATGGTGATCTGTCCGGTCTCAACAAGGATGATGCCCGCAAGAAGTGGGGCGAGGAACAGGTGCTGATCTGGCGCCGTTCTTTCGATGTGCCGCCTCCGGGCGGCGAATCGCTCAAGGACACTGCAGCCCGCACCCTGCCCTATTACGAGGCCGAAATCCTGCCCCAGCTTGAGGCTGGCAAGACCGTGCTGATCGCCGCTCATGGCAATTCGCTACGGGCGCTGGTCATGGCCATCGAAGGGCTGACCCCAGACGAAATTCTCGCTCGGGAAATCGGCACCGGCGAGCCGACGGTCTATAAGATCGGTGCGGACGGCAAACTCGAAGAGCGCATCATTCTTTGATGATGACGGGGTCGGCAGTGCCGGCCCCTTTTTCTTGCCTGGGCTCGATATAGAGTTTCAGCGTCAGCATGCGGCCCACCGCATAGATCGGCGTCGCCAGCGCGATCCCCATAATGCCGAACAGCGTGCCCAGCACGGTCATGATGCTGAGCGACCAGGCCGGCGACAGCTTGATGATGCGCTGTTGCAGCATGGGGGTGAGGATATAGCCCTCCAGATTCTGGATCAGGAACAGTCCGATCGCGCCAAGGATCAGTACGTTAGTGTCCTGCGCCGCCAATGTGAGCAGCACCGGCACCGCCGAAAAGATCGGCCCCAGAAACGGAATGAAATTGAGCGCCCCCGAGAGCAGGCCAAGCACGGCGGCATTGGGCACGCCCAGCACCCAGAGCAGCAGGAAGACCAGCGAGCCGATGAGGATCATCATGGCAAGCTGCGTCACCATCCAGCCGCGTAGCGCCTCCCCGGTATTGTCCAGCGCTGCCGCCAGGCGCGGACGATAGCTGCCGGGCAGCAGCAACAGAAATCCATCCCGATAGGCGCGCGGGTCGATGGCAAAGAACAGGCCCAGAAAAATGATGATGACGGCATTGCTGACGATACCCAGTGTCGAGCCGAACAGCGAACTGGCCTGATTGAACAACCCGCCTGGATCGGGGAAGAAGGTCGTCACCATGGTCTCTATGTCCGAGCGGCTGATCTCATGGACCAGACCAAGCTCCTGCAAGTCGCCATAGATACGGGCGATTTCGGCAATCAGCAGGCGGAACAGATCCTGGATATTGCGCCAGAGGCTGACCCCGCCCAATGAAAAGGCGACGATGACGAAGACGAGAATGGTGAGGCTGACCAGCACCAGCAGCACCGGACGCGGCCATGGGGCGATGCGGCCCAGGGCCCGCACCGCGGCATCGAGCACGCAGGCGACGAGGATACCGGCAAAAATCAGCAGGATCGGTGTCGAAACATGCCAGGCCAGAAGCAGCGTGGCGGCGAGCAAAACGCCTGTGACGATGGCGCGTGTGCTGCTGGTCATGAAGTCTCCCCGATCTGCCTCTGCCTGACTAACGCATGAAGGGCCGGGGATTTCCAGTACCAACACGATTCACGTGAAACTCTTCACCCCGACCGCGACGCGGCAAAATCGGTCCGGTGGACCGATTTAGGGGTGAAGGCCATGAGAGCTATGCTCGAATGGCGGAGCGGCCCATTTTACATCCGCGCCGAAATCACTCCGGCCTCCCAGCCAAGAATCGCCCGCTTGCGCGGCACGCCCCAATGATAGCCCGTCAGCGCTCCCGACGTTCCCACGACGCGATGACACGGCACGACAAAACTGATCGGGTTCTTGCCTACCGCCGCACCCACCGCCCGCGAGGCTGTCGGGCGGCCGATATGTTGGGCCACGCTGGAATAGGTAATTGCCCGGCCCACCGGGATTTTGAGCAATGTCTCCCAGACCTTCACCTCGAAATCGGTGCCGATCAACACCACGCGCACCGGCTGGTCTGCCGACCAGCGCGCCGGATCAAAAATCTGTCCGACCAGCGGCGCAACACGAGCATCATCGCGGCTGAAGCGCGCCCGGGGCCAGCGATTGGCTAGGTCGTCGAACGCAGCTTCAACGCTCATATCCGCATCGGCAAAGCCAAGCCCGGAAATGCCATATTCGGTAGCCGTCACCACCGCCGTTCCAAAGGGCGACGGCGCCACGCCCCACACCATGTCGATCCCGGCGCCCCCGGCCCGAAAGGCGCCGGGCGGCATGGCTTCATAGGTGACGAACAGATCATGCAGGCGGGACGTGGAGCTCAGTCCCACTTCATAAGTGGTGTCGAGCACGCTGGCCTGATCGCGCAACAAGCCCTTGGCGTGGTTGAGCGCCACCGCCTGCGCAAAGCTTTTCGGCGACAAGCCGCACCAGCGCCGGAACAGCTCGGTCAATTGCCGCTCGTTCAATCCCAACGCCCGGGAAAAATGCTCGAGATCGGTCGCGTCCGGTCCGGTCTCGCTCAGATAGCGGATGGCGGCGCGGATAATGTCGTAATCATTGTCTGGCGTGAGCCTGTTAAGCTGGTTCATGTCCGGCGCTTTCATCTGGGTTCGCTCTGTCTAGCCCTGCGGAAAGGTGGTGGCGACCCGGATTTGACGGCAATGGTCAGCCCGCTCGTCGGGCCTGCCGCAGGGCTGTGCCAAAAGCTCTGGCGAAACTCGATTTGTCATCGCGCCCGAGAAAACCGCCCAGCTCCATTTCGTCCTTGCCGTGGCGGATAAAAATTCCGGTGGTGCGCTCGAACACGTCGCGCTCCAGCCGCAGTTTGATCTCGCCGGGCTCAAACCGTTGCAGGGCCTTCTCCCGGCCCGGCGCCAAGGTGGTGATTTCAAGCTGATCAGCCCAAAGCGTTACCTGCTGAAATTGCTGCCCGTGTCGTTTCTGGCGAATGCCAAAAGCCAGCAGGCCCCCGCTCGCCAGGCCATAGATGGCGAGCCCGGTGAGCAGAAATTGTGGAATTGCAATGAGAAAAGGTGCGGTCACGATAGCGGCCAGCACAAGGGCCAGCCAGCCACCGGCCGTTTTGTAGGAACGGTCTGGCCGCAGCGTTGCTGCAAACAGGGGCGTGGTTTTGGTGACTTGCATCGGGAACTCTCTTACCCGAAATACTGGCAGAGATTCGGGGGCGAGAGAATGGCGGCGACAAAAAAAGTGAAAGCATTGAGCCGGGCCGATGCCGAAGCCATTTTCACGCGGTTTCACGAAATCGAGCCCGAACCGAAGGGCGAGCTGGATTACGTCAATGCCTTCACCCTCTTGGTGGCGGTGGTGCTCTCTGCCCAGGCCACCGATGTCGGCGTCAACAAGGCCACGAAAAAGCTCTTTGAACTGGCCCCTTCCCCTGCGGCCATGGTCGCCCTGGGCGTCGAAGGCATTACCGAGCACATCAAGACCATTGGCCTATTTCGCGGAAAGGCCAAAAATGTCTTTGCGCTCAGCCAGATCCTGATCGATCAGCATGGCAGCGAAGTGCCCGATGATCGTGAGGCGCTTGAAGCTCTGCCCGGCGTTGGGCGCAAGACCGCCAATGTCGTGCTCAATATCTGGTTCAAACAGCCGACAATCGCAGTGGATACCCATCTGTTTCGCGTCGGCAACCGCACGGGACTAGCCCCTGGCAAGACCCCGCTGGAGGTGGAAAAGGCGCTGCAAAAACAGGTGCCCCAACGTTTCATGCTCCATGCCCATCATTGGCTGATCCTGCATGGCCGCTATATCTGCAAGGCCAGAACGCCGGAATGCTGGCGCTGCCCGATTGTCCAATGGTGCCGCTTCGAGCCCAAGACGCCCTTCCCCAATCGACCGTTGCCGAAGCACGTCTAGCCGCCATAGCCCCGCGCCATCGCGGCGGCAAAGATCGGGATCAGCAGCAGCACGCCTGCCTGCAAATGTACAAACCGGCGATTGGCGACGATTTCGGCTGGCGGTGGCGCATAATCGGCACTGTCCTTGCCAGCTTTCTCCCAGCGACGGATCGCCAGTGTCGGCGGAATAGTCAGAAGGCCCATCAGGGCAAAGGCGACCATCTTTCCCCAGAAGGCGTGATTGCCCCAGTAATAACCGGCGTCGACCGCGCCGAAGAAAATTCGCGCAATACCCACTGCAATGACCAGCCCCGCCACCGCGCCATAGGCAGCGTCGATGCGTGCCAGTTGATTGATTCTTGGCCCCGAGAGCCCCGGCCGCAGCAGCGCAAATTCCGCCGCGAAGAGTGCGACGAGCGTAAACACGGCGACATGATGTGCGGCGGCCAGAACCAAATCCCAATCCACGGGCATGCTCCATATTGACAATGATCACATATTTTCTACATATGTAAACGATGTCAACATCCTCTCCGAATGCGCCCTATCATCACGGCAATCTGCGCCAGGCCCTGCTGGAAGCCGGACTGATCATTCTTGAGAAACAGGGTGAGGCCGGGCTGGGCCTGCGAGACCTTGCCCGGGCGGTTGGCGTATCTTCCGCTGCGCCCTATCGTCATTTCGACAGCCGCGCGGCCTTGCTTGAAGCGCTGGCGGTCACAGGCTTTCAGCGCTTCACGGCGCGCATGCAGGCGGTGATGGCCAGTGTGCCAGACAATCCACTCGCGGCGATGGGCAAGACCTATGTGGTCTTTGCCCTGCAAAACCCCAATCTTTTTCGCCTGATGTTCTCGCCGCAATTGAAGAAAGAGGCGCGTCCCGGGCTCAGCATGGCTGCCGACGCGGCCTTTGATACGCTCCGTCAGGCGATTGGTGGCGAAGGGCACGAGGCGCGCACCCGCACGCTGGCCGCCTGGGCGAAGGTGCATGGTCTGGCTATCCTCGTGCTCGATGGTCAGATCGCCATTCGTGCTGGTGAGGACAGCGAGGCGCTGGTGGCCAAAATCATCGATTCGCTCTAGCCGTTGCCCGATCCGGCGTGATGCTCTAAACCGGCCCACGGCCATTTCGCAACCAGCGCCGGAAATCCCCGCATGACCCAGACCCGCTTCGACGTGCTGACCATCGGCAATGCCATTGTCGATATCATCGCCCCGGTTGAACCCGGCTTCATCGAGAGCGAAGGCATGCAGGAAGGGATCATGCACCTGATCGATTCCGATCGGGCAGAAAATCTCTATGGCAAGATGCCCCTTTCCCGTCAGCAGAGTTCCGGCGGCTCGGCGGCCAATACCGCCGCTGGCGTCGCTTCGCTGGGTGGTCGTGCCGCTTTTGTCGGCAAGGTGGCCGACGACAATCTGGGCGATGTCTTCGACACCGACATGAACAATACCGGGGTGCATTACACCACGTCCCGGCTCAAGAATGGCGCACTGACGGCACGCTGCATGATCTTTGTGTCCGAAGATGGCGAGCGGACCATGAACACCTATCTGGGTGCCTGTCATGAACTGACCGAGCGCGACATCAAGCCCGACGAGATCGGCGCGGCCGCGATCACCTATATGGAAGGGTTTTTGTGGGATCCGGTCGAAGCCAAGAAGGCTTTCGTCCTGGCCGCTCATTATGCTCATAAGCAGGAGCGCGCCGCTGCCTTCACCCTGTCCGATCCGTTCTGCGTCGATCGGTACCGCGCCGAATTCCTCGACCTTATCCGCTCAAAGACCATCGACTATGTCTTTGCCAATGTGAATGAGCTGAAATCGCTCTACCAGACCGAGGATCTGGGCGAAGCGGTCCGCGAAATTGCCAAGGACGCCGAAATCGCCGCCATCACCATGGGTGCCGATGGCGCCATGGCGGTGTTTAATGGCGAGGTGATTTCGGTCCCGGCCTTCCCGGTCGACAAGGTGGTGGACGCCACCGGCGCCGGCGATCTCTTCGCATCCGGCTTCCTGCTGGGACTGGCGCGCGGCCAGAATATCGATTCAGCGCTCAAGACCGGGTGCCTCGCCGCGTCCGAAGTGATCTCCCATATCGGCGCAAGGCCATTGGTTGATCTGGGCGAACTGAGCCGGACCCACGGTCTGGCTGGATAGAACCGAGGGTCTTTTGACCCCACCGGCCTCCCCCTGAAAAAGGGGGAGGAGCCTATCGTGGCTCGCTTTGAGTGAAGCAAACTCAATCTGTCCCTCCCCTTCTTCAGGGGAGGTTAGGTGGGGCCTTGGTGGGAGGGCAAAACCCTCAGGCCAGGCTCACCCGCTTGCCATCCATCTCTGCCAATATCGCCCGCGCTGCTGCTGCCGGGTCTGCCGCTTCGATGATCGGGCGGGCCACGACCAGATGGCTTGCGCCTGCCGTCAAAGCTGCTGCCGGACCCATCACTCGCTTCTGGTCGCCTTTTGCCGCGCCGGCGGGACGAATGCCCGGTGTCACGATAGCCATTTTTGGCCCTAGGATCGTTCGCACCATTTCGGCCTCATGGGGCGAAGCCACCACGCCGCCAATGCCAGCTTCGCGCGCCTGTTGTGCGCGCATGGCCACGAGGCCCGCTGCGTCGCGGTCATAACCGGCGTCCTTGACGTCGGCATCATCCATCGAGGTCAGAACCGTGACACCCAGCACGCACAGCGTCGAGCCGGCAGCGGCCTTCTGCGCCGCGCGCATGGTCTTGGGATAGGCATGGACGGTCAGCATGGTCGCGCCGGTTTCAGCGATGGCAGCGACGCCCTTTTCAACCGTATTGTCGATGTCGAGCAGTTTGAGGTCGAAGAATACCTTCTTGCCTGCCGCCAGCAGCGCCTTGCCCAGCGCAAGGCCATCGGCGCCATAGAAGCACTGATAGCCGATCTTGTAGAAATCGACCGTATCGCCCAGCAGCGCTACGATCTCTTCTGCGCGCGCGCGCGTCGACACGTCGAGCCCCACGATCAACTGACCGGCCATTCTTCTCTCCTGCGATGTGCTGTATTCCGCTTCGCCTAGACCAATTCCACCCCAGGGGCAAGCGTCTCGCCGCCAGGCGCCGGAAAGCGGCGGTTTCTAGCCCCGGCTTATATGGGTGAGATCATGAACCATGGTCTCGACCTTGCGGACGATGGCCTTTTCGGTGGGTTCGCCATTCTCGTCGAAAGCGCCTTCCGCCGGACCGATGCCCAAGAGGCCCGGCACCACCAGTCCGCCGATCTTGCCGAGACTGTCCTGCAAATGGCTCAGCGCCCAGATTGTCCCATATTTGCCGGAGCTGACGCCGCCAATGCCAAAAACGGCATGCCTGAAGGGGCTTGGCTTCTGTCGGCTGAGCCAGGCGATGGTGTTGACCAGCAGCGGCGGTAAGCCACCATTATATTCAGGCGTGGCGATGAAGATGATATCGGCCTCACGCCAGAGTGCTGCCAGCGCGCCAGCCGTTTCAGGCACATTGTCCGGCTCAAGGTCCTCGTTGAAGATCGGCATATCGAAATCGGCAAGGTCGAGATCGGTGACCTCAGCACCGGCCTCGCGCAGCTTGCGGCCGACATGCAATTGCAGCCTGCGATTCTCCGAGCCTTTGCGGATCGAGCCGGACAGGGTCAATGCGCGCTTCATTTAGCCTCCCACAATATGAGCCTGTTGAAATATCGGGTATTGATGGAACGCCGCGATGTTTTGCGCATTCAAGCACAAGCTTGCCGCTGAAGGAAACGCTCCATGTCCGCCATGATTTTCGTCAATGTCCCGGTCCGCGACCTCGATGCCGCCATGGCCTATTACAAGGCGCTGGGTTTCGAGCATAATCCCGATTTCACCGATGAAACCGCCGCCTGCATCGTCATCAGCGACACCATTTTCGTCATGCTGCTGACCCATGACAAGTTCAAGCAGTTCTCCTCGCGTCCCATACCGGACCCGCGCGAGCAGACACAGGCGCTCTACGCCCTCTCGCGCGACAGCCGCGAAGCGGTGGACGCCATAGCTGAAGCGGGGCTGGAGGCCGGTGGCCTCGAATATCGTCCGCCGCAGGATATGGGCTTCATGTATTCCCGCGCCATTGCCGATGTGGACGGCCATGTCTGGGAATATGTCTGGATGGATATGAACGGCATGCCCTGAGAACCGTACCGCAGGGCAAATCGCGCCAGTGGCGCGATTTGAGGTGAGCAGGCCATGAGAGCAGTGCTCGAATGGCACGAACACTCAGTCCTTATTCTTCTCTCCCTCGGATAGAAGGTGGTGCGCAGCGTCGTATGTGAGACCGCCAAAGGGCTCTTCACCCTTCGTGCCATTCGAGCGCAGACCGCATGGCCTTGCCCAGCCACTCAGGCATAGCCTTCGCGGTCTTAAGCCCTAAAATCGCTCCACTGGAGCGATTTTGCGCGCTGCGCCGGGCTTAAGCCTCAAACATCTTCTTGAGTTTATCGAAGAACCCGCCGGAATTCGGGCTGGTTTCGCTGGTTTCGAGCGCGGCGAATTCTTCCAGCAGCTCGCGCTGGCGCTTGGAGAGGTTTTGCGGCGTCTCGATATCGAGCTGCACATAGAGATCGCCGATATCCTTGCTGCGCAGCACCGGCATGCCCTTGCCCTTGAGCCGCACACGCTGGCCCGGCTGGGTACCGGTCGGCACCTTCACCTTGGCGCGGGACTGATCGAGCGTGGGCACTTCAAATTCGCCACCCAGCGCCGCCGTCGTCATCGAAATGGGGACGCGCGCATAAAGGTCGGCGCCATCGCGCTGAAACAATTGGTGTGGCCGGATGGAGACGAAAATATAGAGATCGCCGGGTGGGCCGCCGCGCAATCCGGCTTCCCCTTCATTGGCGAGACGAATGCGGGTGCCGTCTTCGATCCCCATTGGAATATCCACCGACAGCTTGCGGTTCTGCTGGCGTCGGCCCTGACCACCGCAATCGGTGCAGGGCTGGTCCATCATCTGCCCACGGCCTTGACAGACCGGGCAGGTGCGCTCAATGGTGAAAAAACCCTGCGCGGCGCGAACTTTGCCATGGCCATTGCACTGACGGCAGGTATGGGTGCCGGTGCCTGGCTTGGCGCCATTGCCCTCGCAGGTGTCGCAGGTGGCAAGGCTTGGCACGTCGATCTCGACCGTGCTGCCCTCAAAACTTTCTTCAAGATCGATTTCGAGATTATAGCGCAGGTCCGATCCGCGGGTTTTCGCCGCGCCGCCACCACCCCGGCGTCCGCCGCCCATGAAATCGCCGAAAATGTCCTCAAAAATATCGGACATGGACGAGCTGAATTCCGGTCCAAATCCGCCCGGTCCGCGTCCGCCGCCATTTTCGAACGCGGCATGACCGAACCGATCATAGGCGGCGCGCTTCTGGCCGTCCTTCAGCGTGTCATAGGCTTCGTTGATTTCCTTGAACTTTGCCTCGGCCTCGGCATTGCCCGGATTGCGATCCGGGTGAAACTGCATGGCGAGCTTGCGGTAAGCGCTCTTGAGGGCGGCATCGTCGGCGCCCTTCTGGCAGCCGAGCACCTCGTAGAAATCGCGTTTGGACAAGGTCAAATCTCTCTTGGGTCGCGCCACCCACGGCGTCGCGCGTCTGAAAACAAACAAAAGCCGGCGCAGCCGGCATCATTCTCCCGCATATGGGCAGGCGCGGCGGTATTAGCAAGGGTGGTCCGGTGGATCAACCGGCATGGATTCACGTGAAACCAGATTGGATCACCCCGACGAGCCGGATGATGACGATGAGGCATGTCTTTTACGCTCATACCTCCACAAGGCGTCATTGCCCGGCTCGTCCGGGCAATCCATCTCCCCAAAACAAAAGCCCCGGCGTTTCCACCGGGGCTTTCTCATTCATTCTGCCCGCTTATGCCGACTTCTTGTCGTCGCCGTCGTCGTCCTTGACCTCTTCGAAGTCGGCGTCGACGACGTCGTCGTCATCTTCATCGGCGGTGCCATTGGCCTTGGCTTCGGCTTCGGCCTGGCTGGCCTTGTACATGGCCTCACCCAGCTTCATCGACACTTCGGCCAGCTTGGACGTCTTTTCCTTGATGGCTTCGGCGTCGTCGCCTTCCAGCACGCTCTTGAGATCGGCAATAGCGGCTTCGATGGCGGCCTTGTCTTCGGCTGGAACCTTGTCGCCATAATCGGCAACCGACTTTTCAGTCGAATGGATCAGCGATTCGGCCTGGTTGCGAGCTTCCACCGCTTCCCGCTTGCGCTTGTCGGCTTCGGCATTGGCTTCTGCGTCCTTGACCATCTTTTCGATGTCGGCGTCGCTGAGACCACCCGAAGCCTGGATGCGAATCTGCTGTTCCTTGCCGGTGCCCTTGTCCTTGGCCGACACGTTCACCAGACCATTGGCGTCGATGTCGAAGGTCACTTCGATCTGTGGCACGCCGCGCGGTGCGGGCGGAATACCGGCCAGGTCGAAATTACCCAGCAGCTTGTTGTCCGCCGCCATTTCGCGTTCGCCCTGGAAGACCCGGATCGTCACGGCGCTCTGGTTGTCCTCGGCGGTCGAGAAGGTCTGGCTCTTCTTGGTCGGAATGGTGGTGTTGCGATCGATCAGGCGCGTGAACACGCCACCAAGCGTTTCAATACCGAGCGACAGCGGGGTCACGTCGAGCAGCAGCACGTCCTTGACGTCGCCCTGCAGCACGCCGCCCTGAATGGCAGCCCCAAGCGCCACCACTTCGTCCGGGTTTACGCCCTTGTGCGGCTCCTTGCCGAACAGCTGCTTCACCGCTTCCTGAACCTTGGGCATGCGGCTCATGCCGCCGACCAGGACGACTTCGTCGATCTGGCTGGCCGAAATACCGGCATCCTTCATGGCCTGCTTGCACGGCTCGATGGTGCGCGCGATCAGGTCATCGACCAGCGATTCCAGCTTGGAACGGCTCAGCTTCAGCGTCAGGTGCTTCGGACCCGAAGCATCTGCCGTGATGAAGGGCAGGTTGATTTCGGTCTGGGTCGAGCTGGAGAGTTCGATCTTGGCCTTTTCGGCAGCTTCCTTGAGGCGCTGCAGAGCCAGCTTGTCGCTGCGCAGATCGATTCCCTGCTCCTTCTTGAACTCGTCGGCGAGGTAATCGACCAGACGCATGTCGAAGTCTTCACCACCAAGGAAGGTGTCGCCATTGGTCGACTTCACTTCAAAGACGCCATCGCCGATTTCGAGGATCGACACGTCGAACGTGCCGCCGCCAAGGTCATAGACGGCGATAGTGCCGCTATTCTTCTTGTCGAGGCCATAGGCCAACGCAGCAGCAGTCGGCTCGTTGATGATGCGCAGGACTTCAAGGCCGGCAATCTTGCCCGCGTCCTTGGTCGCCTGACGCTGCGAATCGTTGAAATAGGCCGGAACGGTGATGACGGCCTGGGTCACGTTTTCGCCGAGATAGGCTTCGGCGGTTTCCTTCATCTTCTGAAGGATCATGGCGGAGACCTGCGAAGGCGAATATTTGTCGCCCGAGGCTTCCACCCATGCGTCGCCATTGTCGGCGGAAACGATCTTGAAGGGCACAAGATTCTTGTCCTTGGCCACGACCTTGTCGTCATAGCGGCGGCCGATCAGGCGCTTCACCGCAAACAATGTGCCTTCGGGATTGGTTACGGCCTGCCGTTTGGCGGGCTGGCCGACGAGACGTTCGCCGTCTTTGGAGAAGGCGACCATGGAGGGCGTGGTGCGTGCGCCTTCCGCATTTTCGATAACCTTGGGATTGCTGCCGTCCATCACGGCGACGCAGCTATTGGTCGTACCGAGGTCGATACCGATAACTTTAGCCATTTACTCAGCCTCTCTTTCAGCGAACCCGTTGCAAAGCCCCATGCGGCAGCCTTGTGCCCCTCGCGGGTCGGGTCCCTCGTAGGATTAATACTGCCCGTTGCCGGGCCTCGGGGCGTATATAGGGGGGTGTGGAAGTGGCTTCAAGCGCGCGATTGAGGAGATTTTCCTGTCGAAGCATTTGGGTGTGCCGCCCGAGCAAATCGGGCGGCGGAGAAAGTCAGTCGTGGAGAGTATAGCTCTCCAGCGTGCAGATATCGACTTCTGGTGCGATCAGCTCTTCACCATCTGATCCCAGAAACTTGAAATCGTAGAGGCACTCGCCTTCCGTTTCGGTAATATAGGTCGTGCCCTCATAGCCAGATAGCAATACACCAACCTCTGAGAGTAGGTCGTCGCCCCAATTACTGTCATTGCTGGGGGAAGCGTAAAAGTAGTGCAGGTCCACCGAGCTTTCGTTGACGATCGTAAACTCTATGCTCTGCGCTGCGGCCGGCAGGATATTGGCTAGAAGTGCAAAGGCAGTGAAACCACCGACGATAATCTTATTCATGAATTGCGTCCTGATAATGCCGGGCATTCTGTTCCGGCGGCGCTCTTTTGTCACCGCAAAGGGCTGTATCCAAATATTTTTTTGCTAAAGGCGAAACGTGAGAGCACAATTGGGTGCGCTCCCCGTTCAATATGCCCCTTTCCACGATCCAGCGCCGCGCATAGAACGCAGCCATGCGCAGTCCCGGCACAGTTCTTCTGCACGACAATCAGCGTCCGCAAGGGCGGAATCTGCTGTTCGCTGAACCGCGTGAAACACTGGTCGCCTACGATGCCGCATCGGCGCGTGTGGCACTTGCGAAGTTGGAGGCTGCGACTGAGCGTGGCCTGTGGGCCGCTGGCTACCTCTCATATGAACTGGGTTTTCTATTCGAGGAGCGCCTGTCGCGCTTTTTGCCTCAACGCAGCGATAGGCCATTGCTGTGGTTCGGCCTCTACGATGGTCCCTCTCATTTAAGCGCGGCGACGATCGCGGCCAGATTGGCGGAAGCCGGCAAAGGCTCTGCCGTCGATCTTCAACCCAATCTCGATTTTCCGGCCTATGAGAAAGCTTTCGAGCGCGTCAAAGACCTGATCGGGGCTGGCGACACCTATCAGGTCAACCTGACCATGAAGGCCGGTTTTTCGCTGTCAGGCGATCCGCTCGGCCTCTATCGCACGCTCGCGCAAAGCCAGCCCGTGGCCTATGGCGCCTATATAAATACGGGCGACCACCATATCCTCTCGCGCTCCCCCGAATTGTTTGTGTCCGGCACCGGCAATGTGCTCAGCGCGCGGCCCATGAAAGGCACGATGCGGCGCGGCAATACCTTGGCAGAAGATGAAACTGGCCGCCTCATCCTGGCCAATGACGAAAAGAATCGCGCCGAAAACCTGATGATCGTTGATCTCCTGCGCAATGATCTGGGCCGCATCGCCGAGATCGGCTCTGTCGAGGTGACCGACCTGTTCACCGTCGAAACCTATCGCAGTCTTCACACCATGACCTCGGGCATCACCGCGCGGAAAAAGCCGGGCCTTGGCATTGCCGAAATTCTCGAAAATCTCTTCCCTTGCGGCTCCATCACCGGCGCACCAAAAGTGCGGGCCATGGAAATCATCCATGACGTCGAGGCCGGGCCGCGCGGTATTTACACCGGCTCCATCGGCTATATCGCCCCTACCGGTGATTTCAGCTTCAATGTTGCTATTCGCACCGCCATCATCGATCGGAATGGTCGGGGCGAGATCGGCATTGGCGGTGGCATTGTCGTCGACTCGACCGCCGCCGCTGAATATGAAGAGGCGCTGCTCAAGTTGAAATTCCTTTCCGACCCGGTCCCGCCGGTCACCCTGATCGAAACCTTCAAATGGACGCCGGAGGAAGGCTTCGCCCTATTCGACCGCCATCTCGACCGCCTGCTCGATTCGGCCGCCTATTTTGCTTTACCGGTGACGCGCAATGATGCCGCCGACTATCTGGACGCGCAGAGCCGGGACTGGGCCATTCCCACGCGTGTGCGCCTGACCCTGTCCGATTCGGGCTTTGAGCTTTCTGCTGTACCCCTGCCCCCCAGCCCGGATAAATTCCGCTTTGCCATTGCGCCCGAACCATTGAACTCCGGCTCGCTCTGGCTGGCCCATAAAACCACCAATCGCGCCTTTTACGACCAGCCGCGACAACATGCCCATGACCGATTGGGGCTTGATGAAGTGGTTTTTCTCAACGAGCGCGGCGAGCTGACCGAGGGCTCTTTTACCAATCTTTTCATTGAGCAGGGCGGCATATGCCTGACCCCGCCGCTGGCCTCGGGGCTCCTGCCCGGCACATTGCGGGCCGAGTTGATCGCTCACGGCAAGGCACAGGAGCGCGTGCTGACCCTTGCCGACCTTGCTACTGCCGATGCAATCTGGCTGGGCAATTCCGTGCGTGGCCTCATCCGGGCCGAATGGGTAAGGGATCAAGACCGATGAATCGTGAAATTAAGCCCGATGACATTCTGCTCGTCGTCGATGTGCAATATGATTTCCTGCCCGGCGGCAATTTGGCCGTCTCCGGCGGCGACGAAATCGTGCCGCTGCTCAACAAGCTGGCGACGAAATTCAACCATGTCGTGCTGACGCAGGACTGGCACCCAAAGGACCATATCTCCTTTGCCAGCCAGCACGCGGACAAGGCTGCCTTCGACACTATCGAGCTTGACTACGGCACCCAGGTGCTCTGGCCCGACCATTGCGTGTGGGACAGCCATGGCGCCGCCATCAGCACGGATCTTAAAATCCCCCATGCCCAGCTTATCCTGCGCAAGGGGTTCAACCGCGCCGTGGATTCCTATTCCGGCTTTCAGGAGGCCGACCGCGAGACACTGACCGGCCTCGCTTCCTATCTTAATGAACGCGACGCCGGACGCCTGTTTATCACCGGCCTCGCCACCGATTTCTGTGTTGCCTGGACCGCCATCGACGGCGCAGCAGCAGGCTTCGACGTTACCGTGATCGAGGATGCCACCCGCGCCATTGATTCCAATGGGTCACTGGAAAAGGCCTGGGCGGACATGGAAGAAGCCGGGGTTCAGCGCATCATGAGTCGGCAAATCCTGGGATGATCACCGGCTCCTGCCATTGTGGAGCCGTGCTATGGCGCTTTGAAAGCCAGCCGACGCACGCCACCGCCTGCAATTGTACGCTGTGCCGACGTTATGGCGCGCTCTGGATTTATGGCCACGAGAACAACGATGTCTTCGTTTCCGGTCCCACCAGCGCCTATCTTCAGGGCGACAAAAGCCTCGCCAATCATTTCTGCACAAAATGCGGCTGCATGGCCTATTGGCGCGGCTGCGATGTGGAGCCGGATGGGCGCAGACGCATGGCCGTCAATGTGCGTCTGGCCGATCCGCAATCGGTGGCCGATATTCCGGTCAAGCGTTTCGATGGCTTCGACACCTGGACCGCCTTGCCCGACGATGGACGGCATGTTGGCGATATCTGGTTCTGAGGAACGGGAATTTGAAATGAATAAGGGCGCCGCGGCGCCCTTTTTTGTTCGTATTGCTGCGGCGTTCAGGCGCTTTTGTCGACGCTATCGCCATCTGCGGGCGCTGCCGGAGCCGCGCCGCCGCCCTTGGCGACGCCGACCATTGCCGGGCGCAAGACGCGCTCACCAATGGCAAAGCCTTCCTGCACCACCTGCACCACAATGCCTTCGGGCACATTGGGGTTCGGCACTTCAAACATCGCCTGATGCTTGTGCGGATCGAACTTCTGGCCCGCCGCCTCGATCTTGGTCACGCCATGCTTGGCAAGCAGGCGCTGGGTCTCGCGTTCGGCCAGTTCGATCCCTTCGATCAGGCTCTTGAGCGTGCCGTCGGCGGTTTACAGGGTTTCGGCCGGGATCATCAGCAGGGCCCGGCTCAGCGCATCGGTGGCCGAAAGCATGTCGCGGGCAAATCCGGCAATAGCATAGGAGCGGGTATCGGCGACATCGCGCTCTGTGCGCTTGCGCAGGTTTTCCATTTCCGCAGCGGCGCGCAGCACGCGATCCTTGAGCTCGGCATTTTCGTCCCTCAAGGCCTCGACGGGATCGACCTCTTGTGTTTCGACGTCCGGCACTTCGGTTTCCGGCGTTTCGCCCTGGGCGGCGTTTTCGTCGCTCATGTCGTCTTCTTCCGTATCAAAGGTAAAACTATTGCCCGCCATATCGGCCAAGGCAGAGATCAATTCAAGTGTTGCGCTTGCGCGCCATCATCGCTGAGATGACATTGGCGGTATAATCCACCACCGGCACGATCCGCGCATAATTGAGCCGTGTCGGCCCGATCACCCCCAATACGCCGACGA
>PJTO01000446.1_pt1 | contig 16980 bp, 16 predicted proteins | sample 1512101 | NCBI WGS metagenome assembly PJTO01 (sample SAMN08177690, study PRJNA422409) | Soil metagenome, whole genome shotgun sequencing project.
CCAGTCCGCGCGCGGCGGCAAATACCTCGGTCAGCTTGATCGGATGCCCGACGAGAGTCTCGCGAAGTTCACCCAGCGCGCGCGGATCGACGGTGGCGCCTTCCGCGATGACATCGCCGAGATCGAGTTCGATCGCCTCGGCCCCGGCAGGCGCCTGCGCGCCGAGCCCCTGGGGAATGACGATGGGCGCATCGACTTGCGGCGGCGGCGGTGCGAAGCTGGGCGGGGTGATCTGCGACGCGGTTTGGGCATAGGACGACGACGGGATTTCCAGCGCGATCATCAGGATCGTCCCGCCGGCCGCAAGGCGCTACAACATCGATATTCTGTCCTGTCATCATGTAGCTAATCACCCCGATGCCGGAAAGGCACCGGGTGAGACGGGGAGGTGTCTCACGTGCACGACCACAGGCATTCGTATCGACGTGCCGAATGGGGTGTTAACTTTTATATAGACGGGAAAACTCTGATATTGCGTAACAAGCCGCTTTTTTGGAACGCCATCTCAAGAGCGAATTCGGCGGGTAAGGAAAGCGTGCGGATAGACGCACAAGTCCATCGGGCGGCGCACCTGTGCGCCCACTTTTTATAGCTCCGGCCAAGTAGGGGGTGCCGGGCGAGCGCCGCGGGCGACATCGGAGGGCCCGATCAGTCCCTTGGATTGAAGGCGCGCCCGAAGGGAAGCCTTCCACCCGCAAGTGTCTGCGTTAGCGGATTCCCGCCAGGATGACGCTCAAGCTTCGTTCGGCTGGGGGGCCGGGTTGTTGCCTGCGCGCTCGATGGCCTTGGTTATGTCCTTCACGAAGCGCGAATGGCGCACGCCGAACAGGAAGGTGTTCTGGATCAGGGTACCCAGCCAGCGGCAGGGGCGCTTGATCTGGATGAGTAGGATATAGCGGTCCTCGTCCGTCTCGTTCCAGACTTCGTGGTTGAACATGTCGTCGAACAGGAAGGACTGGCCGGGTTCCCAGGTCAGGACGTGCAGCTCGTCGTCACCCTCGACGTGCATGCGGCACTTTTCCCGTTCCTTGGGGGCCTTCAAGGCGAGGTGATAGGTGAGCATGCCCTTGGTCATGCCCCAATGGCGCGGAATATGGCCGCCGGCTTCGAGGACGGAGAAGTTGGCCGTCACCAGTCCTGGAATCTTTTCGATGGCGGCAGCTGTGAACGGCGCGCGCGAAGCGTTCTTCTGAAGGCGATAGCCGTAGCCTTTCAGGAAGAAAGCGCGCCAGCGGCGATCCGCCGCGATCCGGCCATGGTCGAAGGAAAGATCGCCGAGCGAAGGGATGTCTTCCGTCCGGATGCGCACGGCTTCGTCGCGAATGGTTTCCCATTGGCTCTCAAGCTCGGCCATCCAGGGGAAGAAGGACTTGTCCTGGACCGCAGCGTCGGGAATCAGCGAATTCCGCATGATGACGCGGTCGATCTTGGGGCGAAGCTCTTTGCCGATCTGGAACAGCGACTTGTTGACGAAGGGAACCTTCCAACCGCGTGAGTTGAGGGTCTGTTGCCAGTTCAAGAAACTGCTCCTTATACTTCTTCCAGGACAAGGCAGGCGTGCCTCAAAGTGCGCTTGTATACACCTTGAGCGAAGCCTCCGGTCATATCATGATCGTTCACCGCTTCAGCGAGCGAATCTTGCTGCCGAACACATGGTCCCAGAAAATGGCCGAGATCGAGTAGTTGCCGCGCTCGTCGACATAGTGGTGACGCATGTGATGCCGCTTCAGTGCCGAGCCGAGTCGGCCCTTCATCGACCAGTGATGACAGGCGTAGTGGACCACGTCGTAGATGACGTATCCGATCATGAAGCCCAGAAACAGCCAGGTTCCTGCGTCTGCGAACAGCAGGACGAGAGACCCCCAGACGGCAAGGGCGATCGGCACGCTGGCGCTGAGCGGCATGAGGCTGCGCAAGGGATCGTTCGGGGCATCGTGATGGTTGCCGTGCATCAGGAACACGAACCACTTCAGCACCGGGACATCGGATTCCAGATGGAACATGTAGCGGTGCATCACGTATTCGAAGAGGCTCCACACCCCAAGCCCTGCCAGGACCAGGCCCGTGCCCGCGAGCGGGCCGACCGTTCCCCAGCCTGCCCAGGCGATGGCCGGAAGCAGCACAGCCCAAGCGGCCGCGAAAAAACGGGGAGAGATCAACGTTAGCCGTTCGAGCTTCTCGCTCTTGAACAAACGAACACGTTGCGGACTAGGATTTAGCGCGGGCATTGCGTCGATCTCGAACATCAGGCGTCGGTAAGTGTCAAGCCAATAGTCCCCTAATACGCTGAGATGTTGACAATCGCGGTCGATTAAACGGATGCAGCGGGATGAACACGAGTTCCCCACAAAAAAGAATTCTCATTACCGGCGCCTCGGGCGGACTCGGGGGGGCCTTGGCTCGGCAATACGCCGCTCCGGGCGTGATGCTTGCCCTTTGGGGCAGAGATTTGGTGCGTCTCACCGCGTTGGCAGAAATCTGTCGAGCCAGAGGGGCCTGCGTCGATGTGCGATCGCTGGAAATCTCCGATGTCGCGGGCGCGGTCCTGGCCGTGGAGGCGGAGGATGCGGCGGGGCCGATCGATCTGGCGCTTCTGGCATCGGGTCTCGGAGACGTCCGGGCCGAAGGAGACAAAGTGGAGGATCCCGTGCTTGTGGCCAAGCTGGGCATCGTCAATTTCGCAGCGCCTGCAGCCATGGCGGCCGCTCTTGCGAAGTGTATGGCGGAGCGGAAATCCGGCTCCATCGTCCTGATCGGCTCTGCTGCCGCATTTCACGCCCTGCCTTTCGCGGCGGCCTATTCCGGTTCGAAGGCGGGCCTTGCGCGATTCGCCGAAGCGCTGCGACTTGGCATGCGCGAGCACGGGGTCACTGTGACACTGGTGTCTCCGGGGTTCATCGACACGGCCGCAGGACGGCAGGTTCCGGGACCCAAACCGCTTATGCTGAAGCCGGATGACGTCGCCGCCCGGATTGCCGCGGCGGTCGCGAGCGGCAAGGGGCATGTGATCCTGCCCTGGCCTTTTGCGGCACTGCGACTGTTCGACCGTATCTTGCCGCGCTTTCTGCGCGACCGCCTGCTCCTGTCGCTCGCGCCTCCGCGATAGGCCCGTCAGGAGGGACTTTGCTCAGACGCAACGTCGCCGAGGGCGGCGCCGAGGATGGCATGATGCAGGCCCGCCGGGGTCAGGTCCGCGTGTCGATCCTCGCCGCGGACGATCGCGCCGGAGGTGTCGAGGCGAATCATCACGTAGGGGGTGTGCCGGTCTCCGCCAGGCGCCGTCGCGCCGGGAATGCTGGGGCGATGATCGCCGAAGAACACGAGCAGGGCGGGGCGTTCTAGCGCGCCCAGTCGCTCGACGAGAGAGGACAGCATCGCATCGCTGTTGCGCGCGAGCCGAAGATAGCTTTGCTTGAGATCGCCGCTGGAATGTTCGTCGGGCGCCCAGGGGCCGTGGTTCTCGATCGTGACCGCATAGATCATGGTCGGCCCGGCCGCTGCTGCCGCGAGCGAGACGATCTCGTCGGTCATTGCCGCATCGGTGACATAGCGGCCCTGGCCGGGTGCGGGAGGCTCGAAGCGATCCTCGCCGACGAGGTGGGCGAAACCCGCGGCGGGCATGATCCGGTCCCGGCCATAGAAGCGCATGTCATGCGGATGCGCGAACAGACTGTGCCAACCGGCCGGTTTCAGGCGGGCAGGCAGGGCATGGGACACGTCGTCCAGAGCCGTCAGGAACGGGTCGTAGCGCCGAAAGCCGAGTTCTTCCTCGTCGAGGCCGAACAGGACGCCGTATTCTGTGCGCATGGTATAGGCGCCGAAGCCGCTGACCTGGAGCCGTCCCGACTGCCAGGCGTGCTTCCGCGCCGCGGCAAGGCCGGGCAGGGCCAGGTCCGGGTCCGAAAAGAGTTCGACCGGATCGGCGAAACTCTCGCACTGGATGATGACGACGAGTTCCGGTGCCTCTGCGATCGGGGTCCGGCGCGGCCCGACGCAAGGCGCCGGGGCTTCGCTTGCGCGCCAGCGCAGCCAGTACAGCAGGAGCGTCGGCAGCAGGCCATGTCGCTGCACGTCGGCGTGGGCCGCCGGCACCGTGGCCAGACGGCGGATGGGCGCGGTCTTCAGTGAGAGCACGAGAATCGCGAGGCTCGCAGCCAGAGCGCCCAATCCGATCAGGTGCGGCTGCATCGCCGGGACGAACAGCCAGGCGAGGAGTGCCAGGAGGAGGAGGGCAATGATCCCGGCCACGGTCCGCTGCCAGACGGCGACCGCCGACAGGTAGAACTGCGGATGGCGAAATATCGCCCCGATGAGGGCGAGATCGGAAAAGAGCAACGGTTCGCCAAGCATGGCATGCTTGGCATTGGATGCCACCGTAAGCAGGGCGAGCACGCCGAGTGCGAGGCAGACGGAGACGGGAACGTTACCGCAGACAACGAGGAAGAGACCCGCCAGGGCCGTCATCATCCACAGCAGGAGCCAGGTGCCGGGAAGGCTCCGTCCGATTGCGAGCGGGAACTTGTCGCGCCGTGGACGCACGAGTCCTTCGAGCAGGATGGCGCCGAGCGGCAGCGCCACGAATGTCATTCCCTCGATAGTCACTGTTCTGCCGTGCAACCCGGATTCATGAGCCCAGCACCGTTCGACCATCGTTCAGCGGGCGGAAGCGCGCTCATAGCGGGGAGGACCAAGGCTGTCATCCGCTGTCTGCGCTCTGCCTACTTCCGCCATCCCCCGGCCGCGGCTTCGCGTTCCTGCGCGGCATCGAGCGGATCGCCTGCCGCCATGTCCTGCGCCTTTGCCATCAGATCGGCCCTGTCTGAACCGGACTTGTCCGAACCGGCCTGGCGATAGTCCGCCTCTGTCTTGCCGTCTCCTGCAACGACATGTTCGAGGACCCATCGGCCCGAATCCTTGCAGGCGATCCCGGCGGAGGCCGTGGCGGCATAGACCCGGCAATAGTCGCCGTCCCGGCGGCGGAAGCTGGCGAGGATGCGCAGGTCCCCGTCAGGGGCGGAAGCGAGCCGGGTCTCCAACCCTCGGGCGAGGTCGCCGGAGGCCAGCAGGGCACCGTTCCGCTCCGTCATGTTGCCGCGTTCAATCTGCGTGCCGATCATGAGGCCGAGCACCAGCGTGGCAGCCACGGCAAGGCCGATGCGCCAGTGCCGCAGGTGCCGGGGGCGGCCGTTCGTCGCCGGTGCTTCGGCCTTTCGCCGTTGGCGAATCTCGGCGAGATCGATGACCCGCGGTTTTCCGGCGGGGAGTTCAGAGGGCGGACGGGCATCGGTCATGTCCTCTTCCGCCTCCTGCGCGGCGGCTGCCGCGATCAAGAGGGTCAGGTCTTCCGGGACCGGTTCGGCCGTTACCGGATCGAAAGTGCCGCGCAGCAGGGCGCGCAGGCGTCGCTGCGCCTCCAGCTTCCCCGCGAGGGCGGGATCGGCCGCGACGGCGGCGGCGACGCGCGCGGCATCGGTCTCGGCAAGCTCGCCGTCCGCATAGGCCATCAGTTCCTCGTCGCTCACGGTCACGCCGCTTCTCCCAGTTCACGCAGCAGCGCCTCGCGGCCCCGGCCGAGGCGCGAGGTCAGGGTGCCCTGCGGGATGCCGATGATCTCGGCGGCTTCCTTGTAGGCAAAGCCCTCGACAAGCACGAGCATCACCGCTTCGCGCTGTTCCTCGGGGAGCCGCGCCAGCGCGCGGCCGACATTGCCGAGTTCGACGCGGTTTTCGGCAGCGCGGTCGCCCGGCGTGCCTATTCCGGAGCCTTCCTCCTCATGGACGAAAGTCTGCGCGCGCCGCTTCCTTGCCCTTGTCTCGTCGATCCACTGGTTGCGCATGATCCTGTAAACCCATGCGTCGAGGCGCGTCCCTTCCTGCCATTGCTGGCGGGATTTGAGCGCGCGCTCGACGGTCTGCTGGCACAAGTCGTCGGCATCGGCCGCATCGCGAGCGAGGCCGCGCGCGAACCGCCGCAGGCGCGGCAGCAGGGCGGTCAGCTCTTGGAAGAAGCGGTCTGTGCTCATCGAATATCTTGCCTGAGGGATGAAACGCATGAGCCTTGGCGTTTCATCCCTGAGTGCTACGATTTTTCATGATGGACAAGCTGATGAGAACAGTCGCGATCCTGGGACTCGCCGCAGCGATGCTGGCTGCGGCGCCTTTGCGGGCGCAGCTTCTGCCGGTCGATCCGCTGGGCACGGTCGGCCGTGCAGGCAGGACGCTCGGCGAAACGGTGCGGGATACGGCGTCTCAAGTCGCCAAGCCGCTGGGTGAGGTGGTGCAGGATGTCCGCTCGATGGCGCGCGAGCGGCTTCGGCGGATCGGCGGTTACGTCTCCGGCCACGGCGACCGGGTCGAATGGGACGATGACCATCAGCCCGCCGTGCGCGGCGAAGTACTCCTGCTGGACCCAGATCCTGCCGCGCTGGAGATCGCGCGGAGCAAGGGCTATGCCGTTCTGGAGCAGGCCGAGATCGAGGCGCTGGGCCTCGCTTGTGCGCGGCTCGGCACGCCGGAGGGGATGCCGCTCGCGAAAGCGGTGCGGGACTTGCGCAAGGTGCTCCCCGGCCGCGAGATTTCCGCCGACCAGCTTCATTTCCCCTCCGGTGCGGCGTTGCAGCCGGGCGGAGCAGGCAAGGCGGAGGCTCCGCCCCATGGTGGCACCGTCGGCGTCATCGATGGCGGGATCGCGGGTTCCTCCCGGCTGGCGGCGCAGCGGGGCTTCGCGTCCGGGGCGCCGAAGGCCAGCGATCATGCCGCTGCCATCGCCTCGCTGCTGGCAGGCGCGGGGACGGCGAGGATCTACGGTGCGGATGTCTACGGCTCCGATCCGGCAGGGGGAAGCGCACTGGCGATCGCGAGGGCGCTCGGCTGGATGCAGGGACAGGGGGTGCCGGTGGTCTCGATCAGTCTGGTCGGACCGTCGAATCCCCTGCTGGCGCGCGCGGTGGCGGGGGCGCAGGGCAAGGGCATGGTGATCGTCGCGGCGGTCGGCAACGACGGGGCGGCAGCGCCGCCTGCCTTTCCGGCATCCTATCCCGGCGTCGTGGCAGTGACCGGGGTCGATCGCGCCGGGCGGGTGCTGATCGAGGCGGGGCAGGCGGCGCATCTCGACTATGCCGCGCCGGGGGCGGATATCTCTGCGCTCGTACCGGGACGTGGGCGGGTTTCGCTGCGGGGGACGTCCTATGCGGCGCCGCTCGCCGCCGCGCGGATCGCGGCGTGGCAGGCCCGGCTGGGAAGCGGTGCGAAAGCGCTGAAAGCCGTGGATTCCGAAGCGATCAAGGGCACGCGACGGACCGGGCGAGGGGTGCTTTGCAGCACCTGCCGTAGCGGGCTCTGAACGGGGCGGCCGAAAAAATTCACGGCCCGCGCGGATGAAAGCACGGGGGCCATCCGTTCCTTCCGACAGACACACCGAACGGGTGTGGAGAACAAGGAAGGAGCAGAATCATGAACAAGCTCACTCTCGGGACCGCAATCGCCACTCTCGCCCTCGTCGCCGTCTCCCCTGCGGCCCATGCCCAATTGCTTGGCGGGGGCGGCCTTGGGGGTTCGCTCGGAGGCTCTTTGGGCGGGACGCTGGGCGGCCTCGGCAGCTCGATCGACGGCATGGGCAGCGGCACGGGCGATATCAGCGCCTCGCGGGCGAGCCGGAGCGTTTCCTCGCGGGCTGGTGGCAGCGGACGGGCCAGCAAGTCGGTGAAGGCGCCGCAGGTGCAGGCCCCGGATGCCTCGGGTGCGACGACAGCGGTCAGCGGCGCAGGTTCGCGGGCCGGTGGGCTGGTCGATTCGACCCGTTCCACGCTGTCGAGTGTGGCGGGTAGTGCTTCGGCGGCGGGCTCGGGAACCGGTGAGCTGTCCGGGTCGGGCAATGGTGGCTCGGCGACCGGCTCGGGCAACCTGACCGGCGCGGCCGATCTTGCCGGTGCGACAGGCGCGGCTTCGGGTTTGGCGAGCACGGCAAGCGACGGCGCTCAGGCCGCCCGCAGCGCCGCCGCCGGAAAGGCGCAGGGGTTGGGCGACAAGGCGCGGGAGACGGCGGGCAGCCTGTCCTCCAGTTCGGCCGGAGCCTCGGGCAACGGATCTGGTACTGCGAGCGCGGGCGGGCACAGTGCTGGTGCAATGGGTTCGGGCAGTGGTTCGGCCTCGCGGAACGGGGCGAGCGGTTCCGCGAATCTCGGCGTGAACCTCGGCAGCAGCACTAGTGAGTAAGTCTGGCAAGTAAGTCTGCCGGTCCGAAGCAATGCCCCGGCGAAGCAAGGCCTTCGTCGGGGCATTGTTCTATCCCGGGCGGGGTGTGCTCCGTACGCCGCTCATGACGAAAAGCAGCCAGTCGCTCCGCTTCACGATCAGCCATCCCAGGAACGACAGCGTGAAGGCGACCGCGATCATCACGAAGTACCGCACGGAGTAGGGAGCCGGGATCGCCTCCACGAGGCCGAAGGTCGCCACGATGATCGGCAGGTGGAGCAGGTAGATGACGAAGGACGCCTCCACCAGTTCGCGGACCCGGCGCGATTCCGTCCTGAACAGAGTGCCTGCGCCGGAAATGATGGACTGGGTCAGGCCGATGGCGGCCACCGCCTTGAGGATGGGGCGGGTATATTTCGGTAGCTCCCCGGCGCCTACCGCCACCAGCGCGAGCGCGATCGCGACGAGCGTCACCAGCCAGGAGAAACGATTGAACCGGCGGTTCATGGCCGGGACCCGGTTGAGCAGCGCACCTATCGCGAAATAGGGCGCGTATTCGAGCGCGAAGCCGAGCGAAACCGGATTCTTGAGCAGTTCGGGGATCAGCGGATTCGCTTTCAGCAGGGCGACTTCATAGACGCCGATGCCGAGGCCGATGGCCAGTATGGCCGGAAGGAACAGCCGGGAGGCGGTGCGATCCGACAGGTTCAGGCGGAATGTCCGCACTTTCGGCGAAAGGCAGACCAGCGCCGCGAGGGCGCTGAAATAGATGAGCACGATCACGAACCATAAGTGGCCGGTCGTCTCCCGTCCCAATGTCATGCTTTCGCCTAGCCACAGGCCGAATCCTGCGCTTGAACTGGATGCATTATGCAGGTCGGCAGCGAGGTTCATCAGCGGCACGATCACCAGCAGGCCCACCACCAGCGGCGGGACGAGCCGGGTCAGGCGGCTTTCCAGATAGGCGCCGACGCTCCGTTTCAGGAGTAACATCGCCGTGAAGTAACCGGCGATCAGGAAGAACCCCTGCATCCGGAACAAGTGCAGGAATTCCATGACATGGGTGAGCGCCAGCGAGCGATCCGCGGACATCACCATCCAGGTCTGGCCGTCGTCCCGGAAGGGATGGGTGGCGTGAAAGGGAATGCCCAGCAGCATCAGCACCGCGCGCACGGCGTCCAGATGGTGCTCCCGGCTGGGATGCACGAGCGCGCCGTCGGGTGGCTTGGCCAGGCCGGTATACTCCATAGCCGCTGTTTGCGACGAAGGCCGGGGCAGGGCAATTACCCTGATGGCTGGCACATTGGGGTATCCGCGTTACCGACAGGCCATGAGGACGGCGAGAGTTTACGATTGGGAATAATCTTGTAACTGTCGCGCGATGACGAGCGATCAGGGTGAGAACGGAAGCGCGGCGGCCTTGCAGCCCTTGCGGATTGGCGATGTGGTGCCGCGGTTCGTGGCCCGCAGCACGCAGGGGCCGTTCGACCTCGACGACTATCGCGGGCAGTGGCTGATCCTGTTTTCCCATCCGGCGGACTTCACCCCGGTCTGCACCAGCGAGGTCGTGGCGCTGGCTTGTGCCGCCGGGGATTTCGCGGCGCTGGGGTGCCGACTCGTGGGACTTTCGGTGGACAGTCTCTATTCCCACCTCGCGTGGATTCGCCTGATTCGCGACAGCATCGGCGTAACCGTGCCGTTTCCCATCGTTGAAGATCCGACGATGGAGATCGCGCGGGCCTACGGCATGGTCGGTAGCGACGCGCACGACAGTGCGACCGTGCGGATGACCTATTTCATCGACCCCGACGGGGTGATCCAGGCGACCAACAGCTATCCCCTGACCGTGGGGCGCTCGATCCCGGAACTGCTGCGCATCCTGACGGCTCTGCGCGAAGTTCGGGACGGTTCGGGACTGGCTCCGGCAGACTGGCAGCCCGGCGCGCCGCTGCTGCGCCAGCCGGACGAGACGGCCGAGGCGGCGCTGGCCTGCGGCGATCCGGTCGGGTGGTTCCATGCGCCGCTCGGCGCGGCGGACGGGGGGCAGGTCTGACATGCCGCAATCCCATCTTGCCGCCGAGTTCGAAGCGACGGCGGAACTGCTGCGGGCGTTGGGGCACCCGGTGCGCCTGCAGATCCTCCACGCGGTCCGCGCGCGTCCGCTGGCCGTCGGGGAAATCGAGGAAGCCACCGGCATCGGCCAGCCGGGGCTGTCGCAGCAGCTTTCGATCCTGCGCAAGGCGGAACTCGTGCTCTCGCAGCGTAATGGCAAGCAGGTGTTCTATCAGGTCGACGGTGCGCGGATGGCGGAGATCGCGCAGGCCCTGACTGTGCTCGGCGACGAGGCGGGAGGCGGTGCCAAGCCCCCTGCACCATCCCAAGCCGCCCCTCAGCAGGGCGGCGCGGCGCGCTTCGCCCGCGTGTTTCGCTGAAGTCTCAGAGCAGTTCGGAGACTTCCACCGCTTCCTCGCAGAGCGCCAGGGGCGCCTTGCGGTGCGAGACCAGCAGGAGGCCGCTGCCGGTGTCGTCGAGCCAGCGCTTGAGGCTTTCCACGAGCGCGGCTTCGGTGGCGGTATCCAGACCTTCGCTGGGTTCGTCCAGCAGCAGCCAGGGGCGTCCGCTCAGAAGGGCGCGGGCCAGCGACAGGCGCTTGCGCTCGCCGCCAGAGAGAATGCCGCCGCCCTCGCTGACCGGGGTGTCGAGGCCCTGTTCGCTGCGGCGAATGCGCCGGTCGAGTTGGGCGACTTCCAGCGCGTCCCACATTTCGGCCTCGGTCACGCCGGAGCGGGCGAGGCGCAAGTTGTCGGCCACGGTGCCGATCAGCAGCGGCGCGTCCTGCGGGGACAGCGCGAACTGGCTGTTCAGGCGCCAGCCGGGGATCGTTTCGAGCGGTTCGCCGTCGAGGCCGATCGCCGCGACCGGCTGCTGCATTCCGGCGAGCGTCAGCAGCACGCGGGTCTTGCCCGAGCCTGACGCGCCGGTGATCGCGAGGCGCGCGCCGGGCCGGAACTGCCGCGCGCCGAGTGTGAGCGGGGCACCTGCGGCGGTCACGGGTTCCTGAAGTTCGGCGGAGAGGGCATTGAGCGCGGCGATCCGCCGCAGTCCCGCTTCGAGCGAGGCGCGGCGCAGCAGGCTGCGCGAAAGTCCGCCCATGGCTTCCACCGCCGAGGCGGTCGCCAGCATGGCCAGCGCCACCATCGGCGCCGATTCGCGCGCCAGCAGCAGGACACCGGCCACCGCCACGCCGCCGTAGACCGAAAGCAGCGCGCCCTGCAGCGCCTCGGCGCGGAACAGCCCGGCGCGGGCCTTGTCCAGGCGCGCGGCGATCGGTTCGAGTTCCGCGAGCGCGCGGTCGGCAAGGCCATAGGCAGCGATCTCCGCACGCGAACCGGCGAGTTCGACGTAGCGGATACGCAGGTCTCCCAGCGCTGTGGCGGCGGCTTCGGCGGGCGCGCGGGTCAGGTGCTCCGAAAGGCGGCGGAACAGCAGCGGCAGGCCCGCCATCATCGCCGCAAGAAACAGCAGCGCCGCCCAGCCACCGAACGCGACGAGCCCGAGGCTGACCAGTGCGGAGACGATTGCCGCTTGGCGCGCGGGCTGGCGGATCACCAGGTCCTCCAGCGCTTCCACGTCGTCGATCAGCCGGGTGCTGGCTTCGCCGGGCGAGGTGTCGGGGGCGTGGCGGCTGTCCTGCGCGGCGAGCTTGTCGAACAGCGTGCCGCGCAAGTCGGCCATGCCTTCCAGCGCAACTTTGTGGGAGAGCAGGCGCTCGCCGTAGCGCGAAAGGGTGCGGACGATCGCCAGCAGGCGGATCGCCGCGCTGGGGATCAGGTAGTTGAAGGCCATGGCGGTGGCGACGCCGGCCGAACCGGCAAGCGCGGCGGCGGTCAGGAACCAGCCGGACACCGCCAGCAGCCCGATCGCGGCCACGGCGGCGAGGCCCGCGCAGAGGCTGGCGAAGAACAGGCGGCGGCGGGCGAGACCGGCGGTTGCGAGCAGGTGGGGCCGCTTGGCGGAATTCACAGCTTGATCTCCCGGCGGGCGGCGCGGATCAGGGCGTCGTCGTGGGTGGCGACGAGAATGCAGCGCTCGGCGGAGAGTTCGCGGAGCAGGGCGACGATCATGGCGGCGGAAGCCGCGTCGAGGTCGGCGGTCGGCTCGTCGCAGAGGATCAGCGGGCGCGCGGAAAGGATCGCGCGGGCAAGGCCGATGCGGCGCCGCTCGCCCCCCGAAAGGCCGGAACCGGCGTGGTCTACCGGCATGGCAAGGCCGCCGCGCCGCGCCAGCACATCACCGAGGCCTACCTTCTCCGCGACGGCGAGCACTTCGGCCTCGGTGGCCTGCGGCGCGGCGAGCGCAAGGTTGTGGCCGAGCGTTCCGGTCACCAGCAGCGGGCGCTGCGCGGCCCAGGCGACGGCATCCGGCGCGAGCGGCTGGCCGGAGCGCATGGCGATGTGGCCCAGCGTCGGCACGAGTTGACCGGCGATGGCGGCCAGCGTGCTCGTCTTGCCGCTGCCGGTGGGGCCGGACAGGGCCACGAGGTCTGCCGGTTCGAGTTCGAAATGGAGCGGGCCGACCGCAAGGCCGGGGAAGGCGAGGGCCAGATGCTCGACATGGAGGCCGTCGAAGGGGGCGGCCTTCCGGGCCTTGAGCAGTGTCGGCGTTTCTTCGAAGGGGGCGAGGGCCTGCTGCGCGGCTTCGCCAAGCTGCTTCTCGTGATAGGCGGCGGCGAGGCGGCGCATCGGCAGGTAGAATTCCGGGGCCATGGCGAGCACGAAGAAGGCCGGGACCAGCGTCAGCTTCTCGGGCGCCGGAAACGGCAGCAGGCCGAGCAGCGAGAAGCCGCAGTAGACCGCCACCAGCGCGATCGAGAGGGCGGAGAAGAACTCCAGCACCGCATTGGACAGGAAGGCCGTGCGCAGGACCGAGACCGTGCGGCGGGCCACTTCCCCGGTAGCGGTGCGGACCTGACGGCCGATGCGCGCTTCGGCGCCGAAGTGGCGGATCAGCGGCAGATGGGTCACGCGGTCCACGAAAAGACCGGACAGCGCGCCCAGCGCGGCGAGCTGGCGCTCGGCGGCGCGGCGGGATGCGGTTCCCGCCAGGATCATCCCGAGCGTGAAGGGCACCAGCGTCCCCACCATGATCGCCGCTGCCACCCAGCTGGCCGGAGCGACGATCGCGGCCACCACCAGCGGGCCGATCACAGCGTTGATTCGGATGGGAGAAAACCGGACGTCGCGATTCTCGATCGCCGTGTTATGGTCCAGCGCCAGATTTGCGCTTTCGCCTGAGGAGATCAGTCTCGCCAGCCGTCCGCCCAGAAGTCTCTGCCACAGTCCGGCCCGTCGCGTGGCGCTTGCTGCCTGCGCCGCTGCCACGGCGATCCGGTCGACCGTGCAGGTCGCAAGCGCGCGCAGCACCACGCCGCAGAGGATCCACGCCGCAGGAAGCGCAGGCGGTCCGCCCCCCGCAACCGCGCCGACGCCCGTCGCCACCCCCCACGAGAAGAGTGCCGCACCGGCAATATCGACAAGCCAGGCGCCGGGTATAAGGACGCGGGTAAATTTGACATAGATCAAATTAAGTAAACCATGTAAGTAAAGTTTGACAGCTTTCCGAACGAAGCCTAACGCGACCCTACGAAACCAACCAGCTTGGGGCAATCGCTTTCTTACCGCCTCAAGCCGCTAAAAACAGCGGGATTCGACATGATCGACATGGCAGTGGCGGAACTATCACGGCTACAGTTCGCCTTGACGGCGCTGTACCATTTTCTCTTCGTTCCCCTGACATTGGGCCTTTCCTTCATTCTAGTAATTACGGAAAGTGTTTATGTCATAACCGACCGTCCCATCTGGCGGGACGTGACCCGGTTCTGGGGCAAGCTCTTCGGCATCAATTTCGTGCTCGGCGTGGCCACCGGTCTCACCATGGAGTTCGAGTTCGGCACCAACTGGGCCTATTACTCGCACTACGTGGGAGACATCTTCGGTGCTCCGCTGGCGATCGAGGGCCTGATGGCCTTCTTCCTCGAAGCCACGTTCGTCGGCCTGATGTTCTTCGGCTGGGACCGCCTTTCCAAGCGCGGCCACCTGCTGACGACGATCATGGTCGCGGTGGGTTCGAACCTCTCGGCGCTGTGGATTCTCATCGCCAACGGCTGGATGCAGCACCCTACTGGGGCTGTCTTCAATCCCGAGACGATGCGCATGGAAGTGTCCAACTTCAAGGACGTGCTCTTCAACCCGGTGGCCCAGGCCAAGTTCGTCCACACCGTCAGCGCGGGCTATGTCTGCGCCAGCGTCTTCGTGCTGGGCGTGTCCTGCTACTACCTGCTGCGCGGCCGCCATATCGAACTGGCCAAGCGCAGCTTCACCGTGGCGGCGGCTTTCGGCCTTGCCTCCTCGCTCTCGGTCGTCGTGCTGGGGGACGAGAGCGGCTATGCCCTCACCGACAACCAGCAGATGAAGCTGGCGGCGATGGAAGGCATGTGGGAAACCGAGCAGGCCCCCGCCGGGCTGACGCTCTTCGGTATTCCCTCCAACTCCGCGCATGAGACCGCCTACGAGATCAAGGTTCCCTATGTGCTGGGCCTGATCGCGACGCGCAGCCTGTCAGGCGAAGTGGCCGGTATCGTGCCGCTGGTGGAACGGGCCGACTACCGCATCCGTCAGGGCGTGATCGCTTATGACGCGGTGGAAAAGCTCAAGGTCAACCGCAACGATCTGGTCGCGCGCGAGGCCTGGGAACGTCACAAGAGCGATCTCGGCTATGCCCTGCTGCTCAAGCGCTTCGTCGCCGACCCGCGCCAAGCCGACGATGCGACGATCGCCAAGGCGGCCTGGAGCACCGTGCCCAACGTACCGGCGCTGTTCTTCATGTTCCGCATCATGGCGGGGCTGGGCTTCTTCTTCATCCTGTTCTTCGCGACCGCTTTCGCCTTCTCGGTACGCCGCCGGTTCGACCGCAAGTGGTTCCTGCGCACCGCCGTTCTGGCCATGCCGCTGCCGTGGCTGGCGATCGAGATCGGCTGGCTCGTCGCCGAACTGGGCCGCCAGCCCTGGGCGGTGGACGGGGTGCTGCCGACCTTCCTCGGGGCATCGAGCCTGACGACGACCCAGATCTGGGCGACGATCTTCGGCTTCACCGCGCTCTACGGCGTGATGGCGGTGATCGAGGTGAAGCTGATGCTCTCGACCATCCGCCACGGACCCGAGGTCTACGAAGGCAGCGACGGCGAACCCACGCCAGAGCGCGCGCCCGCCACGACCTTCACCGCCATCCCGGCCGAGTAAGACGGAGGCCACAATGTCCATACCCTTCGACTACGAAACGATGCGGCTGATCTGGTGGACGCTGATGGGCGTGCTGCTCATCGGCTTCGCCCTGACCGACGGTTTCGACCTCGGCTCGGCCTCGCTCCTGCCCTTCGTGGGGCGCACCGATGCCGAGCGCCGCATGGTCATCAACGCCATCGGACCGACCTGGGAAGGCAACCAGGTCTGGTTCATCCTCGGCGGCGGCGCGATCTTCGCGGCCTGGCCTTACGTCTATGCCGTGAGCTTCTCGGGCTTCTATCTCGCGATGTTCCTGGTGCTCTCGGCCTTCATCCTGCGCCCCGTGGGCTTCAAGTATCGTTCCAAGCGGCCCGATCCGGCCTGGCGCTCGCGTTGGGACTGGGCGCTCTTCATCGGCGGCTTCGTACCGGCGCTGGTCTTCGGCGTGGCGGTCGGCAATGTCCTCCAGGGCGTGCCCTTCCGGCTCGATAGCGACATGCGCAGCTTCTACGAAGGCACGCTGCTCGGCCTGTTCAGTCCCTTCGCCCTGCTCGGCGGTCTCGTCTCGGTGGCGATGCTGGTGCTGCACGGCGCGGGCTGGCTGACCCTCAAGCTGGAGGACGGCCCGGTGCGCGACCGCGCCCAGCGCTACGGCCAGGTCGCCGCGCTCGTCGCTTTCGTGCTCTACGCATTGGGCGGCGTCTGGTTGGCGATGGGCGATATCGGCTACCGGGTGATCGGCGTCGCGGAGGCGGCAGGTCCGTCCAACCCGCGCATGACCGAGACCGCCCATGCGGCCGGAGCATGGCTCGCCAACTACGGCGCGCATCCCTGGATGATCCTGGCCCCGCTGCTCGGCCTTGCCGGACCGCTGGTGGCGCTCATCGGCATTCGCGGACGCAAGGACGCGTTGGTCTTCGCAGGGTCGTCGATGGCGAATCTCGGCATCATCGCTTCGGTCGGCCTGTCGATGTTTCCCTTCATCCTGCCCAGTTCGATCGACGCGCGCTCCAGCCTGCTCGTGTGGAACGCCTCGTCCAGCCATATGACGCTGTTCATCATGCTGCTGGTGACGGTGGTGCTGCTGCCGATCGTGCTGGCTTACACGGCCTGGGCCTACAAGGTGATGTTCGGCCGGATCACGACGCGCGACGTCAACCTCAACCCCGATTTCTACTGAGGAAACGACAATGTGGTATTTCACATGGATACTCGGCGTCGGCCTGGCCGTCGGCTTCGGCATCATCAACGGTGTGTGGGTGGAGTTCCACACCGATCCGGCGGATGAAAAGACCGTGCTCGACTGACCGGACGGTTGACGCATGAAAAAGGGGCAGGTGGCCGATGGCCTCCTGCCCCTTTGCGTATCACTACGGTCGTCAGGCCGGCTTGATGCCCATGCAGAGGTACTTCACCTCCATGTAGTCATCGAGGCCGTAGTGCGATCCCTCGCGGCCGAGGCCGGACTGCTTCACCCCGCCGAACGGCGCCACTTCGGTGGAGATCAG
>PJTO01000450.1_pt1 | contig 16425 bp, 9 predicted proteins | sample 1512101 | NCBI WGS metagenome assembly PJTO01 (sample SAMN08177690, study PRJNA422409) | Soil metagenome, whole genome shotgun sequencing project.
AGGGGATCACTTTGGCCTGGCGAAATGGGGACACTTTGCTTTGGCCGAAGGGGATCACTTTCTTTTGGTAGAGGGGGACAGTTTCTGATGGTTTAGGGGGATCATCTTGGAGTGGTTTATCCAAGTTAGGGCACATGCTAAAAACCCACCGCACAAATGGCACATTTGGTTTTTGCCGAAACATAGCCCAACGCTGAAAAACCAAAAGAGCCATTTTTTTGCCAACGCACGGACGGATAGAGCGACAATAATTCAAACACTTTTTATCTTGAAAAACGATACTTTCAAAATATAAAACCTATTTTAGCAGCCTGACTTTTGTCGACATGAACAGAATAAAAGAAGTATTAGAAGTAAAGGGAATCAAGCAGACTTGGCTGGCTGAAAGACTTGGTAAGAGTTACAATATGGTCAATGGCTATGTGCAAAACCGACAACAACCAAGACTTGAAGTGCTTTTTGAAATTGCCAAGATTTTAGATGTAGAAGTTGCTGATTTATTGGCGGATCCAAAAAAGAAAAGTAAATGAGTAAACCAATAAACCAAGAAATAGCAGACTACATAAAGTCCCAGTCACGGAACAAAATCATTTTTTATTCTCATGATATTTCTGATTTACAATCTGTAAATATCGGACTACGAATATCAGAGAGTATTTACAATTTGAATGAGCCGGGAAGAATTGCCATGCGTGTTTTATCCGAATTAGATGGTATTCTCAATGCTGCTATCTCTCAACATGAGGTGTTTGGAAGATATTTATCGATTGAAAATATCGGTGTTCTTTTCGAGCCAGAGTTAAAACTGGATTTTGCAAGGCTGCTTGACAGCTACTCGCAAAACAACTTGCTTTTCGTTAAATGGGATGGTCAAATAGATACAAACAACATTTACTTCCTGACCAAAGAAAACGGAATCAAAATAAACATTAAGAACTTAAGCCATATCGCAATATGAAGTATAAAGAACTATTGAACTTCGAACCCATCACCGAAGTTGTAAAATTTAGCCGGACAAGTGAATCTGATTATCAGAAATCATTGATTAAAACCTTTGTGTTCTCTGACACTTTCAAAAATCATCTGATACCCTTGATGATTCGCAACCTTGATTTCAACTATTCAGGTGAATCATTTGGTTTGCAAGTGGTGGGTAATTATGGTACGGGTAAATCGCATTTGATGTCGTTGGTTTCATTGCTTGCAGAAAATGCAACATTAATTGACCTTGTGAATGATGAAAAACCAAAAAAGGATTTAAAATCAATCGCAGGAAAGTTCAAGGTTTTGCGATTCGAGTTAGGAAATACCGAAAGCCTTTGGGAGGTGATTACATTCCAAATGGAAAATTATCTCAAGAGCCAGGGAATAAATTTCTCCTTTGATGGTCACGGACCAAAACCCTATTTCGATAAGCTGCTATTAATGATGGCAGAATTCGAAGACAAATTCCCGGATAAAGGTTTCCTTATCGTAATTGATGAAATGCTCGCATACCTAAAAGGCCGGAGTGCAGCAGACAAGCTGAATCAGGATTTGGCTGTATTGCAGGCACTAGGACAAGCTTGCGACAAATCCAAGTTCAAATTCATTTTTGGTGTTCAGGAAATGATTTACCATTCACCCGAATTCCAATTTGCTGCGGATATGTTGCAGAAAGTGAATGACAGATACAAGGACATCATGATTACGAAAGAAGATGTCGCTTTTATCGTAAAAAATCGCTTGTTACGAAAAGACGAGCACCAAAAGCAAAAAATCAAATCGCATCTCGATCCTTTTTTGAGCTTGTTTACCGACATGCACGGTCGTACACAAGATTACGTTGAACTTTATCCGGTACACCCCACTTACTTCGAAAACTTTGAGAAAATCAGAATTGGGAAAAGCCAACGCGAAATACTTAAAACACTTTCCAATCAGTTCTCGGAAATTTTAGAACAAGAAGTCCCTAAAGAAAACCCCGGATTACTTACATACGACCGCTATTGGGAAGATATTCAGAGAAGTCAGGACTTAATGGCTATACCGGATATTAGAAGAGTTAAAGAGATAACTGATACCATTCAAGATAAAATAGATTCTTACTTCACAGGAGTCAGGGCTTCCAAGAAGCCTGTAGCCAAGCGTATTGTAAATGCTTGTGCAATCAGAATCTTACAGCATGAACTGCAAAAGCAAAATGGAACCAATACTGAACATCTGGTTGATGATTTATGTTTGACTGATAAACTGGCCACAGACAGGGATTTTTTGATTGACATCATTGATTCTGCGGCACAGCAAATCATCACCGCTACATCCGGACAATATTTTGATAAAAACGCAGAGAATGCTGAATACCATTTACGCATTGAAGGCGGAATCAACTTCGATCAGAAGATTAAAGATTATGCTGCAACAATGGCAGACTCCCAAAAGGATGAATACTTCTTTAAGTTTTTGGAAGTAAACCTACCATTAGATCATGATACGTATCGAACCGGCTTCCGCATTTGGGAACACAGCATAGACTGGAAATCCCATAAAACCTATCGTGATGGCTATATCTTCTTTGGCAATCCCAACGAAAAATCTACCACGCATCCACGGCAACACTTTTACATGTATTTCATGCCCATCTTCGATGCAAACAAGAAAAGCCGCAATCATGAAGAAGATGAAATCTATTTTGTTTTTGATGGTTTATCCAAAGAGTTCAAGGAGGCTGTAACCCTTTATGGTGCTGCGTTAGCATTGGAAGTTCGTGCCGATAGTTCACAAAAGCCAATTTACAGGCAAAAGATTGATGAGCTAAATAAAAAAGCAAGAGCACTTTTCGATCAGGAATATGTTCAGATTACGCAAGTTGACTACCAAGGGAAAGAACTTCCATTAAGTGGTTATCCATTACCGGGTGCCGGTTCTACTAAAGAACAAATCTTTTCAACTGTGGCATCCATTGTGTTTGAAAGTTGGTTTTCTGATGAACGTCCAAATTATCCAAAGTTCACACAACTCAATTCCCCAGTAGCCAAAGACAATTTTGACCGATTGGTGAAGCAGGCTTTGATTAAAGTCGCAAACCCAGAACAAGCAAATAGAGATGGTGAAGGTATTTTGACAGGTTTGGGATGTTGGGTACCAGGCATGCTTGATTATAACCACTCCCCTTATGCCAAGAGTTTATTGAAAATGTTGGCTGATAAAGGAGAAGGGAAAGTACTGAACCGTGATGAGATCATTGAGTATGTCGACAAAAGCGACAACCTTTGGTTGACCAAAGATTTTCAGATTGAAGCTGAATTGGAATTTGTAGTAATGGCTACGCTGGCTGCTTTAGGCGAAATTGAAATCACCCTGAATTCCGGAAAGTCAATTAATTCAACCAATCTCAATGAACTCAAGGATACTCAAAAACAAGACTTTTACTCATTCACACACATAAAGCCACCAAAAGGACTCAATTTGGCTGCGCTTAAATCCATGTTTATCGGCATGTTAGGAAGGGATTTAAGTAATCAGCTCAAAGACCCATCCACTTATACGCACCTGGTGAGTGCTGCCAATGATTGGGCAAAACGTACCGTAACCTTATTGAGTAAAATTCAGGGTGGTTATATTTTTAAAGGTATTGAAATTGTAAGCACAGACCAGGCGAGCAAATTCCGTCAGCACTTTACCGCATTCTCAGGGTTCTGTGATAAGCTGGCCAATTATACTTCTGAAGCCAAGATTAAAAACTTCGCTTTTTCTGTAGATGATTTAAATCGCATCCTACCTGCAAAGGCCGAGGTAGAACAATTAGAAAAGCAATTGGCAGAATTACATCTGCTGAATGAAGACATTTCCTATCTGCAACAATGCAAACAATATATAACCGATAATGCCTTTAAAGAAGAGGTGTCTGATGCCATCAATCAGTTGGCTCAGGTGCTGGGCAAAAATGATGAAGCAGAACTCGAAAAATATAAAAAGCAGCTTCACCAATTCAAAGATCGTTATGCCGATTGGTATCTTGATCTGTATCTGAAACACCGCATCAGCGAAAAAGACCATACACAAAAGATTGCCCTGCTCGATTCGGATGCCAAAGCCATCTGCGATATTCTGAAAGATGCCGATTTCCTTTCTTCAGGACAATACATGCAGTGGCTCAATAAATTCAACAAACTGCAACCGGCTGATAGCAAAGTAAACAAGAACCTGATTCTTACAGCACCTTATCAGGATTTCAACCCTGCTGATTTTGAAGGTGCCGAAGTACTGAGTGTGAAGCAACTGAAAAGCGACCTGGAAGAACTTCTTGAGCAATGGACAGATACACTTAAAGACACCCTGGACGACCCCATGGTGAAAAAGAAAATGAACCTGTTGGATGATGCTACCCAAAAGTTGCTTTCTGATTTTAAATCCGGCACCAATGAACTGGCAAAAGACAATGCCCTGCGTATCCGTAATGCCATCATGGATTTGCACAAAGGTTTGGAAAAAGTGGAGCTGAGTATAGAGAATATGAAAAGTACTTTTAATAAACCACTCACACCCGATGAAGCCATTGAAGCCTTTAAAGCTTATATAGACCAAATAGCCAAAGGCAAAGAGCGGGACAAAATCAGAATCATATTGAAGTAGTACGAATGAATAAACCAAAGCACATATCAGCCAGATTGACCTGGCATGCGGACGGATGGAACGGAAAAATCTGTGAAGACCCGGAAGCCAATACCTATTGCACAGGACAATTTTCCTATCCTGGTGAGATGTATGAAAAAAAGCATTTACAAAAACTGGAAACAGAAAAATATGCCGGTTGTTCGTGTAGTAAAATCAAAGGTGATTATGTGCCTCCCTGCTGTTTTAGTAACAACGCTTTTGGTAAGGATACTACTGTTGCTCAGGTAAACTCACCTGCTTGGTATGCCAACAAGGAAATCAGACAATGGGAAATGCCACCAAATACGGTAAGCCTTTGGCCTTATGAGGAAATGTATTTTGAGGATGACAAAAATGAAGATGGCACCTTTAACTACGACAATCGCATTGCCAATGTAAAAGCTTTTATGAATGAGGTGAAGGAAGATGCTTCCCTTATTTTTTATTACAGCAATTATAGCAATCCATTATCTAATGAAGATGACAGGAAGTATGTAATCGTAGGGTTTGGAAGGGTGAAGCAAATCCATGAATACATGGAATACTTACAAGCCACACCAGAAGAACGGAAACGCTATGCTGGTGCATTTGTTTGGCAAATCCCCATAACTTCACATTATCCCGAGCAAGGTTTTCGTATTCCCTACCATAAATACAAAGACCAACCTGAGATTCTCGAAAAGATAGCTTTCTATCCAGAGAACTCACGGAATTTCAAATATGCCATGCGTCACATCTCTGATGATGATGCCTTGGAAATAGTAGAGAGAGCCCTGGAAATTATTGATGTCCTTCAACATGAATTGCAGGATACTTCCGAAGATTGGGATGCTCGAAGAAAATGGCTTCATGAACTTGTGGCTGAGTTATGGAAAAACAGAGGTAAATATCCCGGGTTGCCGCAAGTGCTGAATTATCTGGATTTGCCAGAAGTGAGTACCTATTTTAAAACTCAAACAGCTAAAGACAATGAAGAAGAAGCTTATGATGGCATCAAAGCCTTTTTGAAAAACGGTAAAAATATTCCCGGCTTACAAGTAGATGCTATTCGGATTGGAAATGTACGCGATGAATTTGCCACGAAAGATGATGCTGAACTTAAATTCCTGATCGAAGTTTTACCCCGATTTGAAATTGAAGAATCAGACCGACTGAAACAAATCTCTCAGATATTGTCAGAAGATTGTCAGCAAAACGGACTGAATATTTCCATTCAACAACTTTGCGAAAACCCCTATTTACTATGCGAAAAGTATGTAGGCAATGGACCGGACGACCAAATCACCTTTGCGAAAATTGACCATGGTATGATTCCTTCACCCGATTTGGGCTTGGCAGCTTTGACGACCAAGGGAAGCAATATCCGATTCAGAGCTTTATGTGTAAACAAACTGAAAACCATTGCTCCACACACGTTCTCTGCTGCTGAAATCATCCTGCAAGGTATAAACAAGTATGTTTCCTATTTGAGTGATTGGCGACAGTTTGAATTCAAAATGAAAAATTTTGAATCCTATGCCGACACATTGAAAGAATCTTTAGTTTTGAGAAAGGACAGTGTCGAAAATCTTTATCTGTACCTGCGTGAAATATTTGAAGACGAACGACTGATTGAAGAAAAAGTAAGGCTGCTGGCCAACAGACAGATTTCCAATTTCAAAAGTCCCGTAACGCAACAGAATTGGGAAAACTTCCTATATGATGGTACTTCTAAAATTGCCGAATTAAACCCAACGGAATACAAAGAAGCGGTAGCTGCTCAGGCTTCAGTTTGTGCATCCATATTTGACAAAGGTTTGAGTGTGATTTCAGGTGGTGCAGGAACCGGAAAAACTACTGTAGTAAAATCCATTATCAGTGGCATTGAGAAGGCTCATGGTGTCGGAACTTCCTTTTTGCTTTTGGCTCCAACCGGTAAAGCAGCCGACCGCTTGCGTGAACGTTCAGGAAAAGAAGCCAAAACCATTCATTCCTTTTTGGCAGAACGTGGCTGGATGAACGACAATTATACCTACAAGCGTGAAGGAGGAAAACAAGAAGAAAATGTGCGGATTTTTATCATTGATGAATCATCTATGATTGACCAATCGCTGATGGCTACCCTTTTCCGTGCCATCAATTGGAATACCGTACAGCGCATCATTTTTGTGGGTGACCCCAATCAGTTGCCACCTATTGGCTATGCCAAGATTTTTGCCGATCTGATTGATTGGCTACCTGAAGAAAATAAAGGTGTACTCAGAGAAAACCTGCGTCAACGCGAAAATAAACTGGAAGGCAGAGGAACAGGCATTCTTGACCTGGCTTCTGTATTTATTCAAAGCAAAGCTGCTGACGAAGACCTGAAAGAAACAGGCACTAAAAAAGCCCAACAAACTGATTTACTGAAACGAATTCAGGAATTGGACTTTTCAGGTGACCTGAAAGACATAGAAGTGCATTTTTGGGATACCGAGAAAGAACTGAACGATTTAATGTTCAATACACTCGTTAAAAATCTGGAAGATGAACATGGCTTCACATACAACGAAGACCGCTATTGGGAGCTATTAGGCAAAGCCTTTGAAGATGCAAAACAATCTTCCGGAAAACGAGCCAACAAGTTTCAAGTGATTTCTCCCTACCGTTCTGAACTTTTTGGCACAGATGCATTAAATACCTTCTTTCAAAGCAAATTCAACAAGACACGTTTTGAACACCAGCAATTTGTGGACGGCATTTCCATTTTCGATAAAGTGATTCAATACCGCAATCGCACCAAGTCGAATCCCATTTTTGCGTGGGTGCCGGGCGAAGGGAATGTAAGAATCAACATCTACAATGGGGAGTTGGGCTTCACACGACCCCATGGTTTTGATAGCAAAAAATTCAAAGATGAAAATGAAGGCCGTTGGTATAACCAAAAGCACATGGCACCTTCGTTCAGGCCACAACGTTTTGTTTTGAATCTGGAAGGCCGTAATGCCCATATTCCGATGGGGAAAGATTTGGGTACTTACAAAACACCCAAAGGCTACACCAATCAATTACCACAAGAAAAACCGATTGATAACCTGGAACTCGCTTACGCCATCTCTGTACACAAATCACAGGGCAGTGAGTTTGACCATGTGTTTTTGGTATTGCCCAAAAACAAAAAGTCCTTACTTTCCAAAGAATTGATTTATACAGCCGTTACCCGGGCAAAAACCAAACTGACCGTATTTGCCGAACAAGATATTTCTGCCTTTTTGCAACTCACTCGACCTGAAGCCAACAAGCTTTCTAAAATCAATGCTTCACTCTTTGATTTTAAGCCCTTGCCTAAGGAATGGCTGATTATGAGCGAATGGTACGAAGAAGGCAAAATACACCAAACCCTTTCGGAATATATGGTTCGTTCAAAATCGGAAGTTATTATTGCCAATATGCTAAGTGAACGGCAGGTGCCATTCTGGTATGAGAAACCCTTGTTTGCAACAGATGGCTCTTTTTACCTGCCCGATTTTACGGTAATGCTGCAAGGCGAAGAATATTACCTGGAGCATGTGGGCCGTTTAGACCTGCCCAATTACAAAGCCCATTGGGAAAAGAAAAAGCAGTGGTACGATAAGCACTTTCCGCAGAGATTACTAACTACTTACGAAAGCAGCACACTAAGCCACGACATTGATAACATCATAAAAAATTTGAGCTGATATGAGCACCGACAATAAAATAACCGTTTTAGGGAAAACTTTCAACAGCGAAGAAGAACGTAGAACTTATTTCCGCGAAGAGCTACGCAAAAAACTGCCTGAACTTAAACTAATGGAAGGTTACCCCATTGGTGAAGACGAAGACATCCTAAACCTGAGTGACCCGCCTTATTATACCGCCTGCCCCAACCCCTGGCTCAACGATTTTATTGCCGAATGGGAAGCAGAAAAAAAAGATCAGGAAAAACAAGGCTTACGTAAAGTGGATTTTGAGGTAACCGAACCGTATGCGGCGGACATTAGCGAAGGGAAAAGTAATCCTATTTATACTGCTCATACCTATCACACCAAAGTGCCGCATCCGGCAATTATGAGGTACTTACTATATTACACCCAACCCGGAGACTCTGTTTTAGATGCTTTTGGAGGTACAGGAATGACCGGCGTAGCTGCACAAATCTGCGAAACACCTGATAGTGAAACCAAATTTAAGATAGAACAAGAGTGGAAAAATCTTTTTAATTCATCACCAAATTGGGGAAAGCGAAAAGCTATTTGTGGTGATTTATCTCCTTACGCTTCATTTATAAGTTACAACTATAATACTCCAGCCGATATTGAACAGGTTCAAAAAGAGGCAGAAAAGATTTTAAATGAAGTAATCGAGGAATGCTCTTGGCTTTATGAAACAAAGCATTCTGACGGAAACACAGGGTTAATAAATTATACTGTGTGGAGTGATGTATTTAGCTGTCATAATTGTGGGCACGAGATTATATTCTGGGATGCAGCAATGGATTTTGATAAAAAAATGGTGATTGATGATTACATATGCCCAAAATGTAATAGTCAGAATAACAAGAATTCAGCTGAAAAGTCTTGGATAACTTATTTTGACACGGAGCAAGAAAAATCTATACGGATTGCCAAAAGTATTCCCGTTCTAATGGTTTACACATGTAATGGGAAGCGGTTTCAAAAAAGACCTGATGAAAATGATCTGAGTTTAATCTTTAAAATAAATAAAAGCAAGATTCCTGTTTGGTGCCCCACTTATGAGCTACCATTTGGTTTCAACACAGAGCAACCAAAAAAATCCCATGGAGTTTCAAATATTCATTTGTTTTATACAAAAAGGAACCTTTTCGCTTTATCAATCTTAAACCGAAAAATTGAGTTATCCCAGTTGCCAAATAAATTGAAGTTCGTCTTGACAGGGATGATAAATCGAGCTACACAAATGAATAGGGTTCATGTCAATAATTTCTTTTTTGGAGGAGGAGGTTGGAATGCTGGCCATTTGAAAGGGACCCTTTATATTCCTTCATTACCTGTAGAAACTTCAATATTAGAACAAATTTCAGATAAGATAAAAAGTTACCTGAAGGCTATCAGTTATTTGTCTAATGAATATACGAATCTTCAATATGTAGGCTCAGCTTCAAAAACTGGCATAGACAATAATTCAATTGATTACATTTTTACCGACCCACCATTCGGTGCAAATATTATGTACTCTGAATTGAATTTCCTTCCCGAAAGTTGGCTTAGAGTACTTACAAACAACCAAAAAGAAGCAATTGAAAATAAAACACAAGGCAAGTCTTTATTAGAATATCAGCAACTCATGTTCGAGTGCTTTAAAGAATATTACAGGGTTCTGAAACATGGTAAGTGGATGACTATTGAATTCAGCAACACAAAAGCCGCTGTTTGGAATGGTATTCAAACGGCACTTCAAAGAGCAGGCTTTATCATTGCCAATGTATCAGCAATAGACAAAAAACAAGGCGGTATGCGCTCCATCACTACAGCAACAGCGGTAAGACAAGATTTAGCTATAAGTTGTTATAAACCATCAGAATACTTTACTTCAACATTTGATAAGAGTCAAAACTCAAGTAGTGCAGTTTGGGAATTTGTGGTCGAACATTTAGAGCATTTACCCATCCATTTAGTTTCCGGTAATTCCACTACCGCCATTATAGAGCGTAGTCCAAAAATCTTGTTCGACCGTCTCATCGCCTTTTATGTGCAGAGAGGTTTGCCAGTGCCCATCGATGCCGGGAAGTTTCAACAGGGCTTGCGGGAGCGGTTTATTGAGCGGGATGGCATGTTCTTTACCAACGAGCAGGTGCAGGAGTACGATAGTAAGAAAGCGGCAGTGCCAAACTTTGTACAGCTAAGTATTTTTGTGTCCAACGAGCAGGACGCCATCTACTGGTTGCGCCATATTTTGGAGGAAGCACCTAAAACAGAGCAAGACCTACACCCATTATGGATGAAGGAAGTGGCAGGAAACATGCGCAAAGGCGATACCCTGCCCGAGATGCGCACCATACTGGAAGAAAACTTCCTGAAAAACGACAAGGGTCAATGGTACCTGCCTGACCCAGAAAATGAAGCCGACTTGGAGAAACTCAGAACCAAACGACTGCTCAAGCAGTTTGAAACTTACAAAACCGAGGCTTACAAACCCAAAGGCAAAATCAAAGAAGCCCGGGTAGAAGCCCTGCGTGCCGGATTCAAGCAATGCTATCAGGACAAAGACTTCAATACTATTGTGCAAATAGGTGACCGCATCCCTAACAACCTGCTTATGGAAGATGAGGTGCTGTTGCAGTTTTATGATATAGCGAGTTCAAGAGTATAAACATGAGGTACAAAGGCAAGGCATGTGAAATAGTAGGCGAAAAAGAAGTGTTCGGGCAGCGCATTGCCTGGATACGCCTGATGGAAGATGGAAGCTTTCATGAAGTTCCCTGTGATGAATTGGAAAAACCAACTACAGACTTTTCCATGCCCTATTTGCGATTCGTATCTATTGCCGCAAAAATCAAAGACGAAGTAGCCCGTAAGAACATTTTAGCTCCTTACGAGAGTAGTTTGATTCCCTTGCCGCATCAGATATTGGTATTGGAAAAAGTGATGCAGTCCAATCAAAATCGCTTTATGCTAGCCGATGAAGTGGGCATGGGAAAAACCATCGAAACTGGCTTGATTCTAAAAGAACTCAAAATCAGGGGTGATATTAAACGTATTTTGTGTATCGTTCCCAAATCGGCCATGCTACAATGGCAAAGTGAATTGAAAGAGCATTTCAACGAAGTTTTTCATCTCTATGATTCGGAGATGATTACTTCCATGGCTCGCACTTTCGCCAATATTAATGCTGATGAAGAATTCAATTTCTGGACACAGCATAACCAAATTATTGTTTCTACTGATGCTGTAAAGCCTTTGGAAAAAAGGCAAGGCTGGCCAAAAGAGCGAGTGGATGAATACAACAAATACCGCATGCAAGCGGTATTGGAAGCCGATTTTGATTTGGTGATTATGGATGAAGCCCATAAAATGGGAGGGGCCACATCAACAGTTTCCCGTTACATATTGGCTCAGGAATTATGCAATTCTGTTCCGAATGTATTGTTGCTAACCGCTACTCCGCACAGGGGCAAGTCAGACCATTTCAGAAGGATATTACAGCTACTGGATCCGGATGCTTTTGCCGGAGAAGGTCTGCCTGATATTGAGGAATTAGAGCCTTATGTTATCCGAACAGAAAAAAGATTTGCCGTAGATTATGAAGGCAAAAAACTATTCAATGAGAGACGAACCAATCGCTTAGATGTTTTTTTAGACATCAACAAGCATCAAAAACAAATGGCCTTGTATGATGCAGTTACAGACTATGTTCGAAAAGGCTTCAACTCTGCAAAAAAGGCAAGTAATCCTGCAAAAGGATTAATCATGATCTTGTTTCAGCGTTTGGTAAGTAGTTCTACTGCTGCAATTCTTTCTGCCATGCAGGGCAGATTGGAACGATTACGATTGGGCGAAGAATCAAGTCTGGATGACTTTGCACATGAAGTGGATCATGGTTTTGATGAAAATGGAGAAGAAATAGATTTTGAAGGCATTTTACAAAGCAATAACGCAGGCTTGGCCAATGAAGAAGAATTGTTGTCGCAATTGATTGAGCAGGCAAGGGAATGTTTGGCAACTGAAACAGATGCCAAAGCCGATGCGCTTTTGAAAAAAATTATAGACTTAAAGCAGGTTCAGACAAATCAGGACTTGAAAATATTGGTCTTTACAGAGTTCAGAACCACACAAAAAATGTTGATGGACTACTTCAAAGGCAAAGGATATATAGTCACCTTTATTCATGGCGGACAAGATTTGGACGAACGAAAGCGAGCTTTGGCTCACTTCAAAAACGAAGCACAAATCCTGATAGCTACTGATGCTGCCGGTGAATCTTTGAACATGCAGTTTTGCCACATTGTGTTCAATTATGATTTACCATGGAATCCGATGATGATTGAACAGCGCATTGGTCGTGTAGATAGAATCGGTCAAAAACATCCTGTACAAGCCTTCAATATGCTCACCAACAACAGTGTTGACCTTCGTGTGTATGAAGTGATGGAAGAAAAACTCAACAACATCATAGAGCAATTGGGTATTGACAAAACTTCTGATGTACTCGATTCCACCATTGATATGAAAAAAGTCAATAAGCTTTACCTGCAAAGTTTATTAGACCCGGAAAAGTTTGAATTTGCAGGTGAACGATGGTTGAACGATATAAAGGGCAAGCTTCGGGAATACAAGAGTACGGAAGGGATTTTACCACAGGTAGCAGAATCGGAAATCGAATACAAAAAGGCCGCAGAAGTAAAACACAGTCCGCTTCCCTTCTGGTTAGAAACATTGGTGCAGCAATACACCATGGTGCAACATGGTTCCATGAGTAAAAATCTATTGGGTTTTTCTGAAGTTAAAGTTCAGGGCGAAACAAGGAAAATCACCTTTGATGCCGAAGTTTCCTTGGCGAATCCTGGAGTTGAGCATATTACCCTACAGCATGATTGGATTCGGAAACTCTTAAATGATTTAGGTGAATTTGATTTATCAAATGGTATTCCGGTAATCAAGTCAAGTACAGGAGAAGAAACCCCGGGCTATTGGAGCTTGTGGCAAATAAGTGCCCGCAATTCCATGGAAAGCAAAATTCAGTATCAATGCTACTTTTTAGCTGATAATGGAAAGCAATACAGTGCCTATGCCAATGATATATGGAATCGTTTGATTAGTGAATCCGGAAAATTCAAATTAGATGGAACGCAGGAAATGAAAGACTCGGAGTCTTTTCAGAAAGAATTGAATCAATCCTTGTTTCTTTCATTCCAAAATCTTGAGGCGGATTTAATTACACGAATGAAATTCAAAAAAGAAAACAGGTTGAATTCTTACAATTTTCAGAAATCAAGGATTGAAAAAATAGGGATTGATAATATACGCCAAGCCAAGCTTCACAGACTTGAAAAGGAACATAAGGCATGGTTTAAAGAATTCGAATCAGGCAGTAAGATAATTCCCGGGATTAAGCAATTATTAAATATTCGTATCAATGGCTAAGGGATTTATCAATCATATCATTGAATCACTTAAAAGCTATCCGGCTAAAGTATTTCTGGTAGAGAACAATGATCGTTTTCTATACAGAAGTGATGTTCAAGAAGCCTTTAACACATTTGGGATAGAGATTACTAATGGATCAAGCCTTGAACAGAGAGTTAGATTTGAATTGAGGGAACCTGATGGTTTACTCTTTTTGCTTAGTCAAGACAATACAAATTATCTCGAAGACATAAAAAGTCAGGCGGTAGCCATTGAATTCAGTATCGCTAATAATTTACAGACCTATCATATTCCATCAATTGTTGAAATAGAATTGTCCATCCTTGATAAACTATTTCAAAATCAACCTTTGGTTGGCCTAAACAGAAAAGAAACTCAGGAATTCATTGAGAAGTTAAAGGCTGAATCCAAATCTGAAGAGCAAGAATACGATTTGGATGATTTTATTAAAACGTTGAACGCACAACTTAATGAAGGAACTGTAAATTGGGCTGTAGTCAGTCGAGTCATTGCTGAAGGAATATCGAGAACCATTGGTACTCCAAATTTTGAAGATTTATATGTTGAAATCAACAAAGTCAATATTGTTTTTCAAGAAGTATTAAAAACGAGTTACCATCAAACTAAAAATTCAAGTGCTGTAAAAAAGCCACGCATTGTATCGAAAATATTAGATTATCTGAATTTCAACTTTCGTGCAAAGAAAATAGCACTAATTGTGATTGATGGTATGGCATTATGGCAATATGAATTATTAAAAAATCGGTTGCCCGGCACTAAACATGAAGAGGTAATTTATTCCTGGCTGCCGTCTATAACTCAACTTTCGCGTCAAGCAATTTTTCGTGGCGACACACCGCTGACCGATTACCGACAGGGTCCTACGAGTGAAGAAAAGCTATGGAAAACGTATTGGAAAGAGAAAGGATGTCATGAATTCGAAATAGCCTATCAACACGAGAAAACCGATTTTTCAAATATCGATTCAGTTTCAAAATTGGCTATCGTATTGAAAGACCTTGATGACAAAATGCATAGTTCAACTGACTATGCTGATTTGTTAATGCTAACTAAAAACTGGATTGAACGAAGTAAAATCGCCCAAATAGTTGATGAATTAATTTCAAATGGTTTTACAGTATTTATAACCTCAGACCATGGTAATATTCAGGCAAAAGGTTGGAGAGGGCTGCAAGGTCGTGAAAAATTGGGAACTAATAAATCCGGTAGCAGAAGCGAGAGGCATATTGAATATTCAGAAAAATGGCTGTCTGATGAATTCATGACTAATAATCCGGAAATGGGTGACTCTGTTGTTATGGAAGAACAAGCCATTTATTTTAAAACGGATTTAAGCTTTTCGAATAAAGAATCACTAGTAACACATGGCGGAGCACACCTGCTTGAAGTATTAATACCATTTGTAGAAATAAGGGATGAATCATAAATCAATAGACATAAATCAGCGTATCCCATTGGATACATTATATTCAGCATTGGAAAGCTATTTAAACGGCAATTACAGTGAAGACTATATTTTGGAGCAACTAAGGCTCGAATTTAAAGGTGAGAACAGATTAAATAAATCATTGCGAATCGTAAACAAGATTATTTTACGAAGCCCACTTTTAGAATTCATTGAAGAGAACAAACAGTCAGTTAAACAAGCCATAAAAAAGAAACACGATAGGAATTTAATTCTAATTTCATTGCTCAACAGTTCATTTGCATTTTCATTTGACACCCTACAGCTTTTAGGCAAATATCTCTCTGTACAGGATTTAGTAAATAGGGAAATCATTAAAAAAGCCCTGGCAAGTGTTTATGGTGGAAATCGAGCGACTGAAAATGCCATTGACAGTGTAATTCCAATGTTTATTGAAGCCGGCTTTTTAAAAAGACCAACATTAGGTGTTTATCAGCATAACGCTGATTTTCAGATTTCATCTGCCATAAGCAAACAGATATTTATTGAATCGTTTAAAACGAATAGCTCATTAGATGGTATTCAAGAATATCAATTAAGAGATCCTTACTTTATGTTTTTAAATAATTGAAATGATGAATCAACACTTCAGCCACACACATTGCCAAGCCGCACAAGCCAACGCACAAACCATAGCTTGGCAAAGAGTGTGGCTGTCCCAACGCTCGACAGAACCGACAGAAAATCAGGCTGACGAAGTAGAAGCACGATGCCCTAACATCACCTATACGCAAGCAGGGATTTCGTGCTTCGTAGGACAGGAAAGTGGTAAATTTAAAGTTCAGTTCTTCGTAGGAAGTTCAGTGGTAAAAATCCCTGCCTGCGTATAGCTGAGAACCGTTAATATTTCATTCCTACATCACAGAAATTTTGTATCTTAGCATTATAGCAATTGCAGCTAAAACGTATGTCAAACCAGTGAGTGATTCGGTGAGTTGGAAAAAGGGAAGTTTGTAAAATACTGATAAATAGATTGATAGAAAGTAGGTTCGATTCCCCTACGGGCTACTAAAAACGCATCAATCACACCCGATTGGTGCTTTTTTTATGCCATGGGGCGAGAAATAGGGCGAATTGATGGATCAATCGGAATTCTTGGGGGGAGATAAATAAATTCTTAGTTTAGCAATCTTAAAATATATTACATTGCAAAACGCTGAACGTAGACTATTGGCCTTATTAATGCCCGAAGGGCTGTTA
>PJTO01000453.1_pt1 | contig 16352 bp, 3 predicted proteins | sample 1512101 | NCBI WGS metagenome assembly PJTO01 (sample SAMN08177690, study PRJNA422409) | Soil metagenome, whole genome shotgun sequencing project.
ATCGCCTTGATGGGCGCGGGGGCCCGGCGCGGCCCCCCCCCCCCCCCCCCGCTCCGTCAGAACGCCAGCCTGACACCTGCCGTGCCCTTGAGGCTGTAGCTGTCCCCGAACTGCCGCAGCGACGCGCCGCCCGAGGCCTGGGCGTAGAGCGACAGCCTGTCGGTCAGACCCAGCGTACCGCCCAGTGCCACTTCGCCCCAGAGCCGGTCGCCCGCCTTGGCGATGCTGGTTCCGGAGACGTCGACGCAGGTGCCGTCCAGCCATTCGTAGGACAGGTTGACCAGCGCATAGACGTGGCTGCTGCGCGCCGTGCTGCCGCTCTCCCAGTTCGAGCGATGGTCGATCGAGATTCCCCAGCGCGACTTCAGGCTGTCTCCCCGATCCGACGAGACGCGAGCACCCGAGGGATCGGTAAAGCTGTCGAACGACACGTTCTGATAGGCCATCTGGATCTGCGGCGTGAGCGTCAGGCCCTTGCCGATCACCGAGCTTCTCCCGACTTCGAGGCTGAAGGCTTGGCCCGTGCCGTGATTGTCGTCCGCGAGAGTGCCGAGCGACACCGACTTCAGCTTGCTGTCGAACCAGCTGAACTGGGCCTGGCCGTCGGCATAGAAGCCGTCCGCCGCGAACCAGGTCAGGCTCGCGCCGAGGCCGTAGCCTCTAGTGTCGGTCGTACCGCTGCCGAACCGCGAGCGGACGGCGGCGTCGGCCTCGCCGTAATGCGCAGTGAGGCCCGCGACGAAGACCGAATCCTTGCCTTCGCTCAACGTGTGATCGAAGCCGATCTGCGCTTTCCAGCTGTCGATGTCCGTGTCCGCACTGGTTGTCGAGAAACGGCCGCTCGGGCGCAGGCGGGTGCTTTCCATCCGGCCCCAGATGCCGGTCGGAACCCCGGTCGGCGACTGTGCCCACTGGCGATTGCCGACGCGCTCCTGCATCGTCGCGACGCCGTTCAGCGCCTGAAGCGTCTGGCCGTAGCTCTCGTAGATCGGCACGCCGGGCTGATAGAGCGGTCCTTGCGGGTTTCCGGCGCTGTCGAGCAGCGCGGAGCGGAGATACCAGTCGCCGTCGGCCGGGGTCGAAGTCCCGCCCTGATAGAGCCGGTAGCCATAGGCCCCGGCGATCATCGCCTGCTCGCCCTCGAACAGATAGTCGCCCTTGAGCGTGAAGGTGCCGGCGGAGGTGCCCGCGACATCGACGATCCTGATGCCCTCGACCGTCTGCGCGCCGAGGCCGCCGCGATTGACAACGTTGACCTGGGTCGTGCCCGAGGTCGCGCCGTTCACCACGAGGAGGTCGCTGCGCGAGGCATCGCCGCCGAGTTCGGCCTCGATTTCCAGCACGCCGCCGGCGCCCTGGTAATCGCCATCGACCGTGAACGTGCCGATCGAAGAGCCCGGCGCCACCACGCCGCCTGCGCGGTTGATGAGGGCGGCGGCCCGGCCCTGTCCTTCGAGACGTCCGCCCGACTGCACATCGACGGTGCCCCCGAGCACGCCGTCAAGCGCCAGCGTACCGGCCGAGACAGTGGTGAGGCCGGTATAGCCGCTGCTGTCGCCCGAGATGAGCAGAGTGCCCGCGCCCGCCTTGGTGAGCGCCCCAGTTCCGGAGAACAGCCCCGCGAACGTGAAGACGCTGTCCGCCGCCGTGGCGATCGTGCCGCCACCGGAGATGATCACTTCGCGCGCGCTGGTCAGATCGGCATGGGTGGCGAGCGTGCCGCCTTCCAGCGTCACGGCTCCGGCCGCCGCACCGAGGTTGGCATCGGCGGAGACCTGCACCGTGCCGCCATTGATCAGCGTGCCGCCGGTATAGGCATTGGCCCCACGGAGCACGAGCGTACCGGCGTCGCTCTTCACCAACTGGGTATCGCCGGTCAGTATCGCGTCGATCGTTGCGGTGAAGGCGGCCCCGCCCGTGCTGCCGTCGCCGACGCGGATGGTCGCCGTCGGGCCGGTGAGTTCGAGAGCATCACCGGTGATCGTGTAGCCGGCGGTGGCGAACTGCATGCCGCTGGCCGAGACCTGCCCCAGGCTGTCGTCCACGGTGACCGTGCCCGGATTGCCCGCGAAGACCGCGAACCCACCGTCCTGATAGGCCGCGTTGACGCCGCCCGCAGTATCGGTCCAGTTGTCGTTGCCGCCGCCGTTCTGCCAGACACCGTTGCCGCCGTTGACCGCACCGTTGTTCTTCGGCCCGGCCGCGCCGTCCCAGAAATTGAGCGTCAGCCCGGCGGTGTTGACCAGATTGACCTGTCCGGTGATCGAGGTCTGCACCGTCACCTCGCTGCCGAGCGGCATGCCGCCGAGCGTCAGGCCGTTGTTAGTCAGGGCACCGGCATAGTTGAACACCCGGTAGACACCGACATCGAAAGTCCCGCCCGCAGGCACGGTCACGTCGAGCGTGCCGTCGAGGGTGAGATCGCCGCCGACATCGACGAGATCGTTGAGTCCGCCGCCCGCGACATTGGCCTGACCGAATTCGTAGGCGAGCCGCGTGCCGGACGAGAGCGAGAGGTTGCCGCCGATCGTCAGCGTGCCCGGTGCACCCGCACCCGCACCCGGCGTGAGAGTCGCGCCGTCGGCCAGCGTCACATCGCCGCCGATCGTGCCACTGCCGCCAAGGCTGGCGCCCGACGCGACCGTGGTGAGGCCCCTCGCCGCAGCATAGTTGCCGTTCACCAGCAGCGTTCCGGCCTGTACCGTCATGCCGCCGCCGTGGCTGCCGGTGCCGCCGAGAATCAGCGTCCCGGTGCCGCTCTTGACGAGACTGCCACCCCCGGACGTAGTGCCGGTCAGTGTCAACGTCGTGCCCGCGTCGGTGAGAAGCGTGCCGGTGCCGACCAGATCGACGGCCCGCGCCGAAGTCAGGTCGAGCGTGGTGTTGAGCGTGCCGCCACTGAAGCTCAGCCCGCCCGCCGCATCGCCGAGATTGGCGTCGCTGGCGATACGCAGGGTGCCGCCTTCGATCGCCGTGCCGCCGGTATAGCTGTTGGCGCCGTTCAGCACGAGCGTGCCGCCATCGGTCTTGACCAGCGTGGCCGTGCCAGAGAGCGTATTGGCGATGGTTGCGGTATAGCCCGCACCGGCTGCCGTACCGTCACCAACGCGGAGGATCGCTTGCGTGCCGGTCAGTGTCAGTGCGTCTCCGGCGAGCGTGTAGCCGTCCACCGCGAACTGCATGCCCGCGCTCTGGACCGCCCCGCCGCTGTTGTCGACGCTGACCACGCCGGGGGCACCGGCGAAGATCGCGAAGCTGTTCTGCGCGTAGTCGGCGTTCACCTGGCCTGCGGATTCGGTCCAGTTGTTGCTGCTGCCCGCGACGCGCCAGATGCCGTTGCCGCCGTCGATGGCGCCGTTGTTCTTGGGACCGGCCTGACCGTCCCAGAAGCTGAGGTCCAGCCCGGCGGTGTTCACCAGATTGACCTGCCCGGCGATCGCGGTCTGCACCGAGACCTCGCTGCCGAGGGGCATCGTGCCGAGCGCCAGCCCGTTGTCGGTCAGCGTGCCGCCATAGTTGAACACCCGGTAGACGCCGCCGCCGAAGCTGCCGCCCGCCGAAACCGAGACGTTTAGCGTGCCGTCCATCACGAGGTCACCGCCGACATTGACGAGATCGTTGAGCGCACCGCCCGCGACATTGGCCTCGCCGAACTCGAAGGCGAGTATGGAGCCGCTGCCGAGCGCGAGGTCGCCGTTGATCGTCAGCGTGCCGGGGCTGTTGCCCGGCGCCAGGGTGCCGCCGTCGGCCACCATGACATCGCCGCCGATGATGCCGTGCCCGCCGAGCGTCGCGCCTGCCGCCACATCGACGAGGCCGGTCGCCGCCGACTGGTCGCCGTTGACGAAGAGGCTGCCTGCCCGGACGACCGTCTGGCCGGTGTAGTTGGAGGTGTCGTTGAGCGCGAGGTTGCCCGCGCCGTCCTTGACGAGATCGCCCGATCCCGTGACCGAGCCGTTCAGCGCCAGCGTCGTACCGGCATCGGTCAGGATGGTGCCCTGGCCGATCATCTCGACATCGCGGGCCGAAGCGATGCTCGCCGTGCTGTGCAGCGTGCCGCCGTCGAAGCCGATGCCGCCGGTTGCAGCGCCCAGATTCGCATCGCTCGAAATCCGGAGCGTGCCGACCTTGACCAGCGTGCCGCCGGTGTAGGTGTTCGCACCGTTCAGTACGAGCGTGCCAAGGTCGGTCTTCACCAACTGGGTAGCGCCGGTCAGCACGCTGTCGATCGTGGCGGTATAGCCGAGGCCTGCCGCCGTGCCGTCGCCCACACGGATCACCGACTGCGGGCCGACCAGAGCGATCGTGTCGCCACCGATCGTGTAGCCGTCGCTGGCGAACTGCATGCCGAGCGCCGTCACCGCGCCGAGGCTATCGTCCACCGTGACCGTGCCGGGCGCTGCCGAGAAGATCGCGAAGGCGCCGTCGCTGAAGGCGGCGTTGATCGCGCCGGTAATCTCGCTCCAGTTGTTGTTGCCCGCACCGTTCTGCCAGACCCCGTCGCCGCCATCGACGACGCCGTTTGCCTTGGGTCCGGCGGCGCCGTCCCAGAAGTTCAGCGTGGTGCCGGTGGCATTGATCAGGTTGACCTGACCCGCCACCGAAGTCTGCACTTGTGCGAGCGTGCCTGCGGGCAGGGCGCCGAGGTCGAGGCCGTTGTCGGTCAGCGTGCCACCGTAGCTGATGACGCGGTAGAGGCCGACATCGAAGCTGCCGCCGGTCGAGACCGCAACGTCGATCGTGCCGTCCAGCACCAGATCGCCGCCGACCTCCGTGAGATCGTTGAGCGGGCCGCCGACCACATCGGACTGGCCGAAGTCGTAGACAAGCCGGGTGCCGGAAGAGAGGCCGAGGTTGCCGTTGATCGTGAGCGTACCCGGTCCGGTCGCGTCGCCGGAGGTCAGGATCGCGCCGTCCACCAGCGTCACGTCGCCGCCGATCGTGCCGACGCCGCCCAGCGTCGCGCCACTGGCGACGATGGTCAGGCCGATGGCGGCGGTCTGGTCGCCGTTCACCAGCAGGGTCCCGGCGGCGACTTCCGTCGTGCCCTTGTAGCTGTTGGTGCCGGTCAGGATCGTCGTGCCCAAGCCGACCTGACGGATGCCGCCCGTGCCGGAAATGAGGCCCGCGAACAGCACTTCATCCGCGCGGTTGAACGCGAGCGTCGCGTTCGTCACGACATCGCCCAGAATGCTGCCTGTGGTCCCGCCGTTGCCGAGCTGGAGCGTGCCCGCATCGATCAGCGTGCCGCCGGTGTAGGTGTTGTCCGCCGTGAGGCTCGTCGTGCCGGAGCCGAGCTGGTCGAGCCTGCCGGTGCCGGAAACCGTACCGCCAAACTCGCTCGCGTCCGAGCGGTCGAATGCGAGGATGCCATGGTTCAGGACATCGCCGAGAAGGCTGCCCGTCGTGCCGCCATCACCCAGGCGCAGCGTGCCCTGCGCGATCGTGGTGCCGCCCGTATAGGCATTGGCACTGGCCAGCACGAGCGTGCCCGCGCCGTCCTTGGTGAGCGCGCCGGAACCCGAGACGACGCCGTTCAGCGTCAGGGTGGCGCCTGCGTCGGTGAGAATGCCGCCCGCCGCTGCCAGCGTCACCGCGCGTCCAGAGGCGAAGCTGGCGCCGATGCCGAGCGCACCGCCGTTCAGGGTCAGGCCGCCTGCCGCATCGCCGAGGTTGGCGTCGGCGGAAACGCGCAAGGTGCCGCCGTTCACCAGCGTCCCGCCGGTGTAGCCGTTGATCCCGCCGAGCGTCAGCGTGCCGAGGTCGGTCTTGACCAGTTGCACTCCGCTGCCGGTGAGCGCGGCAGCGATCGTCGCGCCATAGTCTGCGCCTGCCGCCGTGCCGTCGCCGACGCGGATGACCGACTGGGCATTGACCAAAGTAACTGCATCGCCGGTGATGACATAGCCGTCACTGGCGAACTGCATGCCGCCCGCACGCACTGCGCCGAGGCTGCCGTCTACCGTGACCGTGCCGGGAGCAGCGGAGAAGATCGCCACCGCATCGTCGCTGAAGGCCGCGTTCACCGCGCCGGTCGGGTCGGTCCAGTTGCCATTGCCGCTGCCGTTCTGCCAGACGCCGCTGCCGCCGTTCACCGCCGCATCGAACTTCGGCCCGGCCGCGCCGTCCCAGAAGTTCAGCGTCGCGCCATTGGCGTTGATCAGGTTCACTTGTCCTGCAATCGCAGTCTGCACCGAGAGGTCCGCGGCATCGACGCCCGCAGGCAAAGTGCCGATCGCCAGGCCGCCGTCCGTCAGCGTGCCCGCATAGTTGAACACGCGGTAGAGGCCGATGTCGAAGCTGCCGCCCGGCGAGACCGCCACATTGAGTGTGCCGTCCAGCTTCAGGTCGCCGCCGACGTTGACGACGTCGTTGAGGGCATCGCCCGGCGCGTTCGCCCGGCCGAACTCGAAGTTCATCACTGCATTCGCGGCAAGGTCGAGATTGCCGCCGATGGTCAGCGCGCCGACGCCGTTGCTGCCCGGCGCCAGAACCGCGCCGTTGGCGATGGCGACATTGCCGCCGATCGTTCCGCTGCCGCCCAGCGTGCCTGCCGACACCGTGGTCAGGCTCGCGGCATCGCCCAGCGTGCCGTCTACCAGCAGCGTGCCGCCGGACACGGTGGTCAGGCCGCTGAAGGCGCTGCTGTTACCAGTCAGACGGGTGACACCGGCCAGCTGGTTGATCGCGCCGTTGCCCGAAATGGCGCTGGCGAAACCATAGTCCGTGTCGGTGTGGTTGAAGTTCAGACGGCCCGATCCGGGACCGAAGGCAATCGCTCCCTCGACGAAACCGGCAGCCGCGGCCGCGCTACCCTCGGCTCCGCCGATGTTCACGGTGCCATTGGTTCCGGCATTGTCGTCGGCGATGACGATGCCGCCAGCGGCCGTGACGCGCCCGCCGTCAGCGATGGTCAGGACACCGCTGCCGGGGACGTTCGACATCGACCCGACGACCAGTCCCTGCGTGGTCGAAAGCGTGGAATCCGCCCCGGATACCAGGGCGCTGGCATCGACGGTGCCGATCTGCACGGAATCGAAGCTGGCGGCGCCGCCATCGAGGATCGAGAATTGTCCGGTGCGCTGCACCAATACACCGCCGGTCCAGCTGGAACCGGCACCAGTGACGGTGACGACGGGCGCGACCGTATTGCCTGCGAGAGCGCCGATCGCGTTCAGCATGCCCGATTGCAACGTGCCGCCGTCGCTGATCGTCACGCTGGCGGTGTTGTCGGCAGAAAGGCTGGCGATCATCAGCGGACCGCTCAGATCAACCAGCGAACCGGCGCCGGAAATGGTGAGCTGCGCGCTGGCCGGCGATCCGGTCGCACGCAGCGCCAGGTTGGTTCCGGTCAGCGTGCCGCCGTTCTCGATGTTGATAATAGTGCTGCCGCTGGCCGACACGGCATTGATCGCGCTGGTCGCGAACGTCGAACCCGCGCCTGCGACGGTCAGCGTACCCCGGTTGATGGTGGTCGATGCGCCGGAACGGACGGTGTTGCCGCTGGCGATGCGCAGTTCGCTCTGGTCGACGATGCTGGTGCCGCCGCTCCAGCTGCTGTTGCCGGTCAGGCTGATCACCCCGCTGCGCGTCGTGACCGACCCGGTGCCGGTGATCGCGCCGCCGTAAGTATAGCCGTCGGAGCGGTTGAAATTGAGCGCGCCGTTGTTGACGATATCGCCGCCGATCGAACCGCTGGTGCCGCCGTCGCCAATGCTGAGCGCCCCGGCGAGGATCGACGAGCCGCCGGTGTGGGTGGCATTGCCGGTCAGGGTCAGCGCCCCGCCGCCCTGATTGACGAGCGATCCGGTGCCGCTGATGTCTCCGGCGAAGGCGGTCGTATCGGAACGGTTGAACTGCAACTGGCCGTTGTTGACGACATCGCCCGCCAGCGTCCCGCTCGTGCCGCCGTTGCCGACGCTGAGCACGCCCGCCGAGATCGTGGTCCCGGCACTGTAGGCATGGTCGCCGGTCAGGGTCAGTGTACCGGTGTTCTGCTTGGTGAGCGTCTCAAACCCGGCAATCTGGCCGCCGTCCAGCGTGCGGGCCACGGCATTGTCGACAATCAGCGAATCCGTGCCGGTCCCGCCGTCGATCGTGCCGAGGATCACCCCGCCGTCGTTCAGGGTCAGCCGGTCGTTGCCCGCACCGAGGTTCAGCGCGCCGCTGCCGGTGTCGATCAGGCCTGCCAAGACCACGGCATCGGCGCCGTCGCCCAGATCGCCGTTCGCGCGCAGGAAGCCGCCGACGTTCACGGTGATCGTGCTGGCGCCGCCATCGCCGGTCAGGGCCGAGGTCGTGCCCGCTGCCGCGCCTTCCACCGTACCGTTCACGGTCAGCGCGCCGTCGCCGTTCATCGCCAGAGTTGCGGTTTGCAGCGTGCCGCTGACCTGCAAGGTGCCGTGATCGACCCGCGCCGCGCCGATGCTGTTGACGGCGGTCAGCACCGTGGTGCCGCTACCGATCTGTGCGATCGCGCCGGGGCCGCTGATCGTGCCGGTGAAGTTGAAGGCGTGGCTGCGGTTGAACGACAGGGTCGAGCTGGCCTGTGTGACGTTGACATTGCCGGTGCCCGCGTTGCCGCTGGTGCCGCCGTTGCCGATCACGAGGTTGCCGTCGTTGATCACCGTGCTTCCGGTGAAGGTATTGTTGCCGGTCAGGATCCAGGTGCCGCTGCCGTTCTTGGCCAGCGAGGTGACATTGGCGCCCTGGTTGCCGATCGTGGCGCCCATGATGTTGTCGCCGGTGTTGGTCCCGCCCAGCGAGACGACCCGCGCTCCGTTGCCGGTATAGGCCACTGCGCCGGTATTGCCGAACACTATCGCGCCGGTGCCGACCGATTCGATGGCGGTAGTGCCGACGCCAAGGGTGAACTGGCGGTCGGTCGTATCGCCGCTGCCGGTATAGCGCAGCGTGGCGCCGGTACCGATCACGAGGTTGGCCGCCGCGCTCGACGATTGGCCGATGCTGCTGGCGAGGCCCGCGTTGGCCAGCTTGTCCACGCCCAGCACGCCACCGGTGATGGAGGTGACGCCGGTATAGGTGTTCGCCTGGTTGGTCAGGATCCAGGTGCCGACGCCGGTCTTCGACAGGCCGGTCCTGCCGGTGCCGTTGTCGGTGATCCGCCCCGCTAGACGGTTGTCGGCGGTGCTGGTGCCGGTCAGTGTCACCGACTGGACGGTGTTGGGCGTCACGAAGGCAATGGAGCCGGTATTCGTGAAGACGAGCGCCCCGGTGCCCGAGGCATCGAGCGCGCTGGTCGCGCCCAGAGTGAAGAGCCGGTCGGTACTGTCGCCCGCGCCGAGATAGCGCAGCGTGCCGCCGCTCAGCACCAGATTGCCCGCGCCGCTGCCCGATGCGCCGATCGAGCTGTTCGCGCCGCCGTTCGCGAGGCACGTCACCTGAAGCACGCCCTGGCGGATCGTCGTGGTGCCGCTGTAGCTGCTGTCGCAGCCGCTCAGGATCTGGACGGCGCTGCCGTTCTTGACCAGATTGCCGGAACCGACGATCGACCCTGCAAAGGTATTGTTGCCGGTGTTCGAAACCGTCAACGTGGCGTTGGCATCGCCCAGATCGATGGTGCCGCCAGTCGTGCCGCCGCCCTGAAGCTGGAGGAAGGCGGCATCGAACCCGTTGAGATCGAACACCGCGCTCGCCACGTTGCCAACCACCAAGATGCCGGTACCCTGGTCGAAGCTGCCCGCCACGCCCGCCACGAGCCGACCGGCTTCTACAGCGGTTTGCCCCGCATAGCTGTTGTCACCGCTCAGGATCAGCGTGCCCTCGCCCCGTTTGACGAGGGCACCCGCACCGACGGCGGCGCCGGTGAAAGTCAGCGTCGTCGCGGCATCGGCCACCTGGATCACGCCTTGGCCGCTGGCGAGGGTGAAGCTGCGATCCGTGACCTGATCGGTCGCCACGGCGGTGTAGTTGAGGACGGCGCCGTTCTGGATCACCAGATTGGCGGCATCGCTGCTCGAAGCGCCGATCCCGCTGCTTTCGCCGCCATTGCGGATGCAGTCGGTGGAGAGCAAGGAGCCGCCGAGCGCGCCGGTCAGCGTGGTGCCGCCGGTATAGCTGTTGCCGCAGCCGGTCATGATCTGCGTGCCGTTGGCATGGGTCACGCTGCCCGCACCGCTGATCGCGCCGAAAAAGCCCGGATCCCCGCTGTTGCCGCCGCCGATGGTCAGCACAGTGCCCGCGAGCGCCCCCAGCGTCACGTTGCCGCCGCCGTTGAGTGCGCCGATCTGGTTGTTGTTGTCGGCAAGGTCGAGCGTGCCGCCCGCGTTCACGGTCATCACCGAGCTGACGGCGCCGAACACGCCCGTCATGCTGCCCGAGGCAAGGGCCGCTCCGGCGCGCAGCGTGCCCGCATTGACCAAGGTGATGCCCGCATAACTGTTGGTGCCGGTCAGCACGAGCGTGCCGTCGCCGTACTTTTCCAGCCTGCCCGCGCCGACGATGGTGCCGCCGATGGTAAGGTCGGTCGCCGCATTGCTCACGTCGATGCGCCCGGCGCCGCTCTCGATCGTGAAGCCGCGATCGATCGCCACGGTGCCGCCGGTATATTGCAGCGTGCCGCCGTTCAGCAGCACGAGATTGGCGGAATCGCTGCCGGACTTGCCGATGCTGCTGACCTGGCCGCCATCGGCCAGCGTCGAGGCGCCGAGCAGACCGTTCTCGACGCGGGTCACTCCGATGTAGTCGTTCGCGGCATTGGCCAGCGTCAGCGTGCCGCCGCCGGTCTTGGTGAGGCCCGCATCGTCCGGGCTGGTCACGAGGCCGGTGAAGGTGAGGTTCGCCGTGCCCGTAACTTCGAATATCCGCGAAGCACCGCCGTTGACCAGCGTGAAGCCGCGATCCGTCGTCGCCGTGCCGCCGATGTAGCTCAGCGTGCCGCTTTCCAGCACGAGGTTCGCGGCGTCGGCAGAGGAAGCACCGATGGCGCTTGCCGCACCGCCGTTGCCGATGCTGGCAACGGTCAGCGTCCCGCCGCTCAGCGTGGTGGCGCCGGTATAGCTGTTGGCGGTGTTGTTCAGTGTGACGCGGCCGGTTCCAGCCTTGGTAACGCCCACCGCACCGCCGTTGTCGATCACTTGCGAAGAGACCAGGAAGTTGCCGCCGCCGTTGTGCAGAAAACCAAGCGTGCCGCCGCCGACTGCGCCGGTCAGCGAACCGCCGGTGATCTGCTTGCCGGTGGCGCCGGTCGAAGCGGCGACGATGATGGTGCCGTCGACGCCCAGCGTCTGCCCGGCACCGATCGTGACGACGGAACTCTGCGCGGCGGTATATTGCAGGCCGCCAAGCTGCCGGCTGCCGCTCACCGTACCGGAATAGGCCGTGTCGGCCGCTCCGCCCGCATCGCTGACGACTTCGCCGCTCAGCCAGGTGGCGGCGTCGTCCTTGTTCACATAGGCGGTGAAGGCGCCGATCACGCCGCCCGAGACCTGGGCATAGTCCTTGCCGTTGACCGTCGCCCAGCCCAGCGTGCCGTCCGGATTGGCGGCGGTGAGGCTGCCCGAGGTGGGCAGCGTGAAGTCCATCAGCCCGCCAGTGCTGTTCAGGGTGCCGAGATCGAGGTTCATCGTACCCCAGACCCCCGACGTCACGATGATCCTGTTCGTTCCCGCCGTGACGTTCAGCCCGGCGAAGGACTGGCCGTTGGTCTCCCCGGCGGCGCCGGTGACGGTGAGCGTGCCGCCCGCCATCGTCAGCGTCGAGGCGGGCGAAAGGATATCGTCGGTGGGGGACGAGACCGCCGAGAAGTCCAGCGCGATCGTGCCGCCCTGGATCGTCGTGCCGCCGGTATAAGTGTTCTGCCCGGTCAGCGTCAGCGTACTCGTGCCGCGCTTCAACAGGCTGCCGCTGCCGGTGATGCTGCCGCCGTACGTCGAATTGCCGGCGGTGGCGAGGCCGCTGATCGTGAGCGTCGACCCGCCGGTCAGGGCCACGCTGCCGCCGGTGCCGGACAGCTGCGTCGCGCTCAGGTCGTAGCCGCCCAGATCGAGCGTGCCGCCATTGACGGCAATGCTCGTCACCGTGCCGAAAGCCGAACTGCTGCCCGCCTGAAGCGTGCCGCCGTCGACCGCGATGGCCCCTGTCCGCGTGTTCGCGCCGGTGAGGCGCCACAGGCTGCTGCCGGTGCTGCCGAGCGCGCCGGTGCCCGAGATCACGCCGGAGAAGGTGTTCGTCCCGGCGTAGCTGCCGCCGAAGGTCAGAACGTCGGAGGCGATGCCACCGGCCAGGAAGGACGCCGGGCCGCTGAGCGAGAGCGCGCCGGTGCCGCTGTTCCAGATGTTCGTCGCGCCGTCGGTCAGCACGGTGCGATCGCTGCTACCGCCCGTGCCGGTATAATTGAGCGTGCCCGCGCTCAGGTTGATCTGCGTTCCCGCGCCCAGCGCGCTGGCGACGCCGCCGTCGGCCAGCGAGGCGACATCGATCCGGCCGGTCTGAAGCGTGGCGAGGCCCGTGAAGGTATTGAGCCCGCTCACCGTGATCAGGCGCCCTGCTGCGGCGGAGAAGAGCACCGCATCGCCGCTGAGCACGCCGCTCAGGTTGAAATCGGCCTGTTCCGCAACGAAGCGCGCGGCACCGTTGATGGCGAAGTTGCCGGTCAGCGCAAGCGTGCCCGAACCACCGTTGACGAACGTGCCGGTGGTGTTGGCGTTGAATATCCAGTCGCGGTTCGATTGGTCGCCGTCACCCACGTAGTTGAGATTGTCGGTGTACTGGCTGCTCTGGTTCCAGATGATCGTGCCGTTCGCCTCTGTCGTCGGCGCACCGAGCGAGCTGGCTTCGCCGAGATTGCCGATCGAGGTGAACGCAGTGCTGCAAACGCCGTTGCACGCGCTGAAACGCGTCACCCCGTCAAAGGTGTTCGCATCGTTGCTCATCGTAACGCCGGTGGCCACGTTCACATTGCCGGTTCCGGAAATCAGCGCCGCCCCCGCCCCCGCGCCGCTGAGGTTGAGCGTGCCGCCGGTACCGATCGCGATCGAACGGTTCGTCGTGCCCGAGGCAAGGCCGAAGCCGACGGTCGCTCCGGCCGCCGTGGTGATGGTGTTGGACGCCGCGCCCAGCGCCGCATCGCTGGCGGCGGTCAGCGTACCCGCGTTGATCGTGATGCCGCCGCTGAACGTATTGGCGCCGCCCAGTGTCAGAGCCGCGCCGCCCGTCTTGACGAGCCCCGCCGTACCCGCAAGCGCCGAGTTGATCGTGGCGCCGGTCGTTGTCGTGATCGTTGGATTTGCACCGGCCAGGGTCAGCGTGTTACCGCTCAGCACCCATCCCCCGACCGACTGGAACGTGAGGTTATGCGCGGTGATCGGCTGCGTCAGCGCAACGGTGCCGGAGGTGCTGGAGACACCGGCTGCGGAGACGCCGAAGATCGCATTGTCCAGATTGGCGGGATTGTTGTTCCATGCCACGAACGGCCCGAGCACGTCGCTGTTCGACTGACTCCAGAGCGCACCGGTGACATTCCAGTTGCCGCTGCCGCCGCTGCCCACCGCCGATGCGTTCGCGTCCCAATAGAGATCGTCGGCACGGGCAGGCGAAGACAGGGCCAGGAACGCCACCGCCGTGAGCGAGGAACCGCCAAGGAACCGCTTCGCCCACTGCCCGCGAGCGGCCTTGCGCGCGCCATATTCGTTGCTCGATGCCATGATGACTTTCTGCTCCAGACGTGACAAATCGCCGCCGGACCGGCGCGGCCCGCGGACAAACAGGTTGAATTTCTTGAAAAGGAAGGTGTCAGTTACGCCGCATGGCGAGGCAGACACGCATTTGTCGGCCCGTTACTTGCGCTCTTTTCTTCCGGCGGCATTCTATTTCCTTCCTTCAACCCCGCCGCCCCCGGACAGTCTGCACCGCCGGTTCCCGCGCTGTCGGATCGCCTCTGCCGTCGGTGTGCTCCCGTCTTGACCGGACGAGCTTGACATTCGATTGCACCGCGCATCCCTGCAATGACACGTCTGTGCAAGAGTGACGCTACATTACAATTTCGTTCCAATATCCGCGTCTTTGGCGAAATCAAGTCGGTATAAAACGCAATTTTACAATTGTTATCAAAGTCACGAGATGATTACCTCGACTTTTACCAATGGAGGCGAGGAAGGACCGAGAAAAGTACCGAACGAAGCAGTCGAAACTCCGAACAAAAATTGATTCAACGGAGCCTGAAACCTTATCTGCGCGGTTATGGCCGATTGTCAGGCCGAGGCAGAAGCGCCGCGTCTGGCGGCCCCTGCAGCGTGATGAACCTCCCGAAAACCACCCCCAGCTGATAATTGAGCGATGAATATTTTTATCGCCTCGCCTTGACATGAAAGAATTGAACACCGATCATGATCCGCGTAAAAGGGAGACGACGTTTTGGTTCGCCCGGCTTTTTCAATGCTCGATCGGCCGATCCGCCTTGCCGCGACCATCGCCCTTCCCTGCCATTCGGTATCGACCGCCAAGATGGAGAATATCGCCGTGACATCCTTCCCTTCGTGGTTCGCGCCTGCAGCGACCGTGGCACTGGCGGCACTGGCGGCCGCACTCCCGCAGGCTGTCCTGGCCGCACCGGGAAGCGGCCCGTCCTTCGATTGCCGGCGCGCCTCCTCGCAGGCGGAAAAGACCATCTGCGCAAGCCCGGCCTTTGCCTCGCTCGACCGTCAGATCGCCGCCCGCTACGCCGTGCTGCTCAAGCAGATGGACAAGCCCTCGGCCGACAAGCTGCGAGCGGATCAGAAGTGGTTCATCAGCTCGCGAGACGGCGCCTATCTGGATCGGAAATTCGACGATCTGGGGCTGGCCTTGCGCAGCCGCCTCGCCTTCCTGAACGCGATTCGACCGCAAGCGACAGCGGGACTGGTCGGAAAATGGCGCAACCTCTCCGGCGAGATCGCCATATCCCGCAGCGCATCCGGCGCCCTGACGTTCGAAGCCAATGCAGCCGAGCCGACCGGCGGTTACTGGGTATGCCAGGCAACCGGCACGATAGCCTCCACCGGAACGGGTCGCTGGCTGGCCCGTGTCACCGATCCGACCGACGCAAGGTTCGACATCGAGCATCGGGGAACCAGCCTCATCGTTACCGAACCCGGTGCCGTCGAGTATTGCGGAATGAACGGCGGTCTTGCGGGCGGCTTTTTCCCGGTCGGGAAATGACATGACGAGGCCCGGCTGCGGGCGATGATCGCCTCAAGGCGGACGAGTGCGTCCTCCTCTCAGAGGCGGACATGGTATCGCAGCCCTCGGGCACTCTATCGGCGCGCCTGTTCCCCGTCCGGTTCAGGCACATCGATTGCCCGATCCCGCCGCCTGTTCACCGTCCCCCACGCGCCTTCGGCGACAGCCTGTAGGTAAACGAAAGAAAAACGCTGGGCAGGGTCCTGTGCTTTACCAGAGGACTGGACGCAGTCCGTCCAAGCAGCGTGGTGACGCCTAAGGAGCCGCTGATGCTGATGCGATCGTCGAGCCGGTAGATCGTCGTCAGCAATGCCGAGGCATCCTTGAAACCGGCCTTGCCGCGCCAGGCCGTCAGGCCGGAAGCCTGCGCTTCTGCGGCGCTGATGCCGAAGTAGCGATCATTGTGCCGTTGGTCCGCAAAACTGGTCGCGATCGACGGGGTCACTATCAGCTTGCGGCTTGCGAGGACGGGATAGGACAGGCTGGCATCGGCAATGAAACCACGAGTACTGCCGACGAAGCCCTGGGTGGCCCCCAATGTGGCAATGACACCTGCGCTGCTGACAGCGGCAAACACGCGGGCACCGGCCCCCGAAGTCAGCCGGCCCACGCCTTCCGGCACGTCTCTGCGGCGATATCCCGGCATGAAGGTAACGCCCGATCCGATGGTGAGCCCGCGACTGGAAACGAGGTTCAACCCGACGCCGTTCCGGAAATTCGCATAGATCGGCCCTTCGACGATATCGATCGCGGGCAACGGCAGAACCCGGTAATCGTCCGCGCCCTGGTACACGGGCGTCATCGCCGCGCCAACCCCCAGGACTATGCGGTCGTTGCTCGGCTTTTCGAACGACTGCCGCGAGCCGCTGAGGTCCTGGGCTGCGGCAGGGCCGCCTGCCAGACACGTCGCTGCGATAGCTCCGCCGCCGATCGCCTTCAGGAAAGACGAGACGTTTGCCCTGCCTTTCGCCCGGCCGATTGCAATCGCCTTGCAAGCATGAATCAAACGATCGACCGCAAAACGTGAAAGGATGGCGTTCATCGCGAGTGACTTAGACCCCATGTTCGCCTGAGCTGACTGGGTAAGTGGCCTCTCCTGCTGCATTCTGCGTTCGAGGGTTGCACCAGGCTGGCTGGTGCCGAGCCTCAAGAATGGAGGAGAGACCGCATGCAGG
>PJTO01000467.1_pt1 | contig 15485 bp, 8 predicted proteins | sample 1512101 | NCBI WGS metagenome assembly PJTO01 (sample SAMN08177690, study PRJNA422409) | Soil metagenome, whole genome shotgun sequencing project.
ATTTTTTGTTGGGAAGTTTCAATTACATACAACGGGTCGCTTTCAACCAGTTCCTTATGGTTCTTTTCTAAATATTCCGCTTTCTTTGTTTCAAGCTCGCTTCCAGTTAGAGGATTATAATCAGCGGACAAGGCAAGGTGGGAAATATAAAGTGCAAGCAGCGCACGCATTCCGTAAAATGTGAAACGTTCCCACATTTCTACCAGAAATAGATACCATAGCTGCTTTGGGTATTTTCCTTTAAAGTTCTGGATTTCTTCTAAGGTTGGTGTAATATTTTGTTGACTCATGTGTTAATTATTATCTTACTCCGTGCATCATTTTTTTCAAAACAGGTGTTAGCGCTGCCAGAATGACTGAAGCTATCCCGCATAAGATTACAAACACCATAAAGAATTCAAAAAGGCTCGTGATTTCAAATCCTGCAAAATTAGGATAATGAACAGGTAGCTGGTTATCAGTCAATGTTTTTTCTATTTCAGGTGTCAATATTATTGATTTATCAAGAACTCCCTGTAAGTCAATCCCTAAATCTTTTGCTTTTTCAAATTTATCCCCCGTTGCGGGAAGAATAGACCCCAATGTTCCCGCCAGCGCATAACCAGCAGCATTGGAAATAAAGAATACACCATAAAGCAAGGATGAGAAACGTTTTGGAGAAAGTTTGCCTACTAATGATAACCCAATGGGTGACAAGCATAATTCCCCGCAAGTTTGGATGAAATACAATAAAATAAGCCATTTTATCGCCAATAATCCGGTATTTCCTAAATCTTTAACATTATAAGCTATGATAAAGTAGCTTACAGCCATTAATGCTAAACCAATTGCCTGTTTAAAAGGAGAAATCGGTTCTTTTCCTTTTGCCCTTAGCTTATCCCACAACATACTGAATGGAATGGCTAAAATGACAACAAACATTCCATTGAAAATCTGCACCATTGATGGTGGCATTTGCCAACCGAATATATTTCGATCAGTTTGATTATCTGCAATAAACGTTAGAGATGAACCTGCTTGTTCAAAGGCAGCCCAAAAGAAAATCACAAAAAACGAAATAATGTAAATAACCAAAATTCTGTCACGTTCAATTTTAGTCAGACTGCTATCAGAAAGAATTAATCCGGCAAGGGTTATACCACTACTGTAAACCAGTGAGTAAATTATATTTTGATCAAATAGGAAATGAAAAATTGAGCCTAAAATCAGAAAGGCGACAATGGAGCCTATTAAGGATACAGAAGAAAATTTCGCTTTTTGAGATTCACCTTCTTCAAAGTCTTCATTGGTATTATGTTTTGGTAATCCTCCTATAGGTCTCCCCTCAGGAGTTACAACATATCTGTTTTTAAGAATAATGAATGTAATTGTTCCAATCACCATTGCTAATGATGCTGCCAAGAAACCCCATTTAAAAGCGAATATGTCTCGAATACCATCAACCTTTACATCACCTAAAAACGGACAAATGAATTGTCCCAAAAATGCTCCGATGTTGATTCCCATATAAAATATGGTAAAAGCGGAATCTAACTTACTTTTTTCCTGTTTCGGATAAAGACTTCCGACCATTGAGGAAATGTTAGGCTTAAAAAATCCGTTCCCAAAAATGATAATCCCCAGCGCCGTCCATAATAGGGTGGTTGACAATCCTATGTTCTCACTAAATAAAGATGCGCTAAAAAACAAGAGCAATTGACCAGCTGCCATTAAGGTACCCCCGATGATAATACAATACCTGTTCCCTAAAAACCTGTCTGCAATAAACCCTCCTAAAAGCGGTGTTAAGTAACATAATGCTAAGAATCCTCCATAAATAATAGAGGCTCTTGCTTCACTCATCATTAAGGCATTTACCATAAACAGAGTTAATAATGCCCGCATTCCATAAAAGTTGAAACGCTCCCACATTTCAGTTCCAAATAAAACCCATAGTCCTTTCGGGTGTTTAGGGGCGGTTGCTGTATTGTTCATATGTTAATTTTATAGATTTTCTAAAATAAAATGGGTCATCTTGGTGTAAAGTTGTATTCGGGTGTTTCCACCATAAATCCCATGATTTTTATCCGGATAAACCATCATGTCAAATTGCTTATTGGCCTGGATCAACGCTTCACTTAAGTCCATAGAATTCTGGAAATGCACATTGTCGTCTGCAGTTCCGTGAACCAAAAGGAATTTGTCTTCTTTGTCATTGAATTGAGCCGCATAAGTTACAGGTGAATTCTCGTCATATCCTTTGGCATTTTCCTGTGGTGTACGCAAGAACCTTTCGGTATAAACCGTGTCATAATAACGCCAATTCGTCACAGGTGCCACCGCGATGGCCATTTTGAAAACATCACCGCCACGAAAGATACAATTGCTAGCCATGAATCCACCATAGCTCCATCCCCAGATTCCAATCCGGGAGGCGTCTACATAATCATATTTGGCGAAAGCTTTCGCCGCGTCAATCTGGTCTTCCACTTCCATTTTCCCCAAATTCAGATAGGTTTGCTTTTTGAAAGCGGCTCCTTTTCCTCCGGTTCCGCGTCCGTCAACACAAGCAACCAGATAACCTTTCTGCGCCAGCATAAAATACCATTGGTCATTAAAGCTTCCCCATGAATTCATTACTTCCTGCGAACCCGGGCCACTGTATTGATACATCAAGAGCGGATATTTTTTATTTGGATCGAAATCTTTGGGTTTGATCATCCAGGCATTGAGCTCAACACCTTTTTCGGTTTTGATAGTGAAGAATTCTTTTGTTCCGGCACCATCAGCCATCAAACGGTTCTTAACTTCCGTATTTTTTAAAATAGTGTTGTATTCAAGTGGTTTCTTTCCATCATTTAACTGAAACAGTGGCGCTTCTACGGCAGAAGAAAAATTTAAAATGAAATACTTGAAGTTTTTGCTGAATTCAGCGGAATTTTCACCCTTACGTTCCGTCAACATAAGGTTTTGTGTCCCATCCAGATTGATTTTGTAAACCTGTCTCTCGATGGAATTCCTCTTATTTTCAAACGCGTTCGATTGGTAATAAACCGTTTGATCGCTCGCGTCAAATCCATAATAATCAGTCACTTCCCAATCTCCTTTTGTTACCTGATTGATCAGTTTTCCTGATTGATCATAATAATAAATATGCCGGTTTCCATCTCGTTCGGAAGCCCAAAGAAAACTGTTATTGTCCAGGAATTCCAACGTGAAATTATCGGTATCAATCCATTTCTCATCTGTTTCTGAAAAGAGCTTGTTGACTTTTTGCGATTTTGTATCGACAAAATTCACATCAACTTTGTTCTGGTGACGGTTCGAAGTTAAAACCGCCAATGTATTTTCATCATGGGTAAATTGGATTTTCGGGATGTAGTAATTCTCTACCGAAGAAAGATTAACCGGGTTCGTTTTCGACGATTTCAAATCATAAATATACAAGCTGACTTTTGAGTTTTCTTCTCCCGCTTTCGGATATTTAAACCGCATTTCTTCAGGGTATAAATTTCCTTGATAGATGGGAATGTAAAATTCACGGACTTTGCTTTCGTCAAATTTTACAAATGCGATTTGAGTTCCGTCAGCATTCCAGTCAAAATGACGCACAAAGCCGAATTCCTCTTCGTACACCCAATCGCAGATCCCGTTGATGATTTCGTTTTTCTTTCCGTCAGTTGTGACTTGCGTTACCTTATTATTGGTTAAATCCTGGTAGTAAATATTGTTTTCAAAAACAAATGCCACTTTGGAGGCATCTGGCGAAAAGGTAGGTTCCTGAATCGGTTTCCCGTCAAATATGATTTGAAAGGATTTTTTATCGCGACTATAAACCTGCCATTTTCCCTTTACGGAATGACGGTAAATGGGAATGGATTCACTCAGAACCAAAATGGATTTCTCGTCAGGACTAAATTTATAATCATCAAACGAACCGGAAACAATCAATTCTCTTGAATCTTGTTGTGTAATAAAAGATTGGTAAGAATAGCTGTAAATTCCTTCTTGTTCCTGAATGGAATAATGTTCGCCATCATTCATGGAATTAATCCCCCACAATTGCTGCGGGTAATATTTTCCTTTCCAAATGCTTTCTACGGTTATGGTTTGCGCACTGGAAACCAGCGCATTAAATACGAATAAAAGTAAAATTAGCTTTTTCATCCTTTGTGTTTTGCCCTGAGAGCAAAATCAAAGATAAAAAAATTAAGCAAACTTTAGGATTTCTTTTGAGATTTTACAACATTACATCAACCCCTTCAAATCCAGAACAAGTTGTTTGTCCGGAGTGGTAAATTGTTCACCGGTCACCCTCTGGCGCGCGTTTGCAACGCGTGTCTGATTTAGGTGCGTTTGTAACGCAATTACTCCTACCATAAGACATTTACTTTCACATTTGGTATTCTCTGTTTCCTTCCTCGTACGCGCTGAAACTGCAGTTCTTCCAGTCTCTTTCATGATAAACAAACCCTGCTGACACAGGATTGTAGTGGATATAATTTATCCGCTGTTCTATTTTCTTATAAGTGTCCAACAAAACCGGATGAAATCCGTCCTGCCATAATTTGTAATGGGTTGCTCTTCCGCTGTGTTTTGCTACATAAGACAACTTATTGAGCAACCATTCTCTGCGGCTTTCTGCCTGATCTGTGATTTCTGCTATCAACTGCTTGCTTGTAAACTTCTTGAAATCCCTGATGATGTTTTGTAATTCTTCTCCTCTGGAACTGACTATCAGATGAATATGGCTGGTCATATAAACATAGGCATGCACTACTAAGCCCTTTGACTTGATACAATAATTCAATGAATCGTCTATTACTTTTGTATAAGCCGGACGCACAAATAAATCTACCCAATCTACTATTGTCATTGTGACAAACGTGGGGCTGTGACTTTCTATGACTTTGTGTCTTTCTGACATAACTTATCTTTTTATACTAAGCGTTACAAACGCTTTATTAATTATGACACTCGTTACCGCTATCGCTCAAACGAGCGCCAGAGGAGTTAGCTAATTGCCTGCTTCTCCAATCTATAATATTGCTGCTGCCCTAAAAAATTTGCAGCATCCTCAGCCTTATTTATTTCAACATCTGTTTCATTGCGTTCAGGAAATGGGGCAAGAATCAATTAAAAATATACCACATTTCTTAATCCAATCCTTTCTAAATATTTTTTAAATTTTTTATCGCTCAACGGATAATCGCCTAATGTAGAAATATTGTTATTTAAAGAATTATACAGAATGGAATCTCTGTAATACTCTATTTTATTATCTTTCCCATCAACTTTTATATAATTTGGAAATTCATTATATTCAATTTTTTTCTGAGGATAATATTCATGTTGTGGGTAAACGTATGCCATATATATGATCTGTTTAGACAAAGTATCTACGACTCCTGAGTATAGCTTCGTATTCATATCTCCTGAAATCAAATTAAAAGTATCATATTTTACTAGTAAGGCATATTCACTATTTCTGATTTGTTCGTAATCAATAATTTCTCCCTTAAAATAATACTCAGATTTTTGAATATATGCTTCTCGATTTTTGTCCCTTTTTATTGCACGCGAAAAAAAGATGGGAATCGCTATAAGAAATATCATTAGCCCAATTCCAAAACCAATAATTAATTTCATATATTTTTTTTTCATTTTAACCAACTTTCTATGATTTCAACTGAACTTTTAGGGTCTACGGGTTGTAAAAAATTTATTCTACCTATACCCTTTCCAAAGCAGTCTTAATAAAAAAGCTTTAGCTAACCAACCCCTTCAAATCCAGAACAAGTTGTTTGTCCGGAGTGGTAAATTGTTCACCGGTCTGCATATTTTTGATGGTGGCTTGCGCCGACTTCAATTCTTCTTCGCCGATCATCACGACAAATCTTGCCGCTTTTTTATCGGCATATTGCATTTGCTTTTTCATTTTGGCTGTGTCCGGATATACCTCACATCGTATATTTTCTTTTCTTAATCCTTTTGCCAGTGTCATAGCTTTGGCCGATTCTTTTTCCCCAAAATTAATGAACAAAACGTCCAGGGTATTTTCAATGGACTCGGGAAACAAATTCAATTCTTCCAAAACCAAGTAAATCCTGTCCAAGCCAAATGAAATCCCCACGCCCGATAATCCTTCTAAACCGAAAATCCCTGTCAGGTCATCATAACGGCCACCGCCACCAATGGAACCCAACTGTACATTTTTGGCTTTGACTTCCAGGATTGCTCCGGTATAATAATCCAGCCCGCGGGCAAGGGTCAGGTTCAAGATCAGTTCGGAGGAATTCAAACCTAAATTTTCCATCTGTTCCAAAACATAACGGGTTTCTTCAATTCCCTTCATGCCTGTTTCAGAGGTATTCAAAATGGTTTCCAGTGAATTCAATTGTGATTTGAAATCACCCGACATGGTAAATAATGCGGAAAGCTTGTCAATCGAATTTTGTGGAATCCCTTTTTGCGCCATTTCCTCTTTGACTTTTTCTTTTCCGATTTTGTCCAGCTTGTCCAACGCAACGGTAAAATCAATCAACTTGTCAGAAATATCGGCTACCTCAGCCAATCCACTCAGAATTTTCCTGTTATTAAAATGAATCTCAACCTGAACGTTCAGCTGATTGAAAACGGCATCATAAAGTGAAATCAATTCTGCTTCCTGTAAGAGAGAATCACTTCCGACGACATCGGCATCACATTGGTAAAATTCCCTGAATCTTCCTTTCTGCGGACGATCTGCGCGCCAAACCGGCTGCATCTGGTAACGTTTGAATGGGAAGGTGATTTCATTCTGGTGTTGCACCACATAACGTGCAAAAGGAACAGTTAAATCGTATCGAAGGGCTTTTTCGGAGATTGTTGAAATTAATTTCTGGCTATTTTTTTCCTGAAGCAATTCCTCATCTGCTTTTGCCAGAAAATCTCCTGAATTCAGGATTTTAAAAATCAGGCGGTCTCCTTCTTCGCCGTATTTACCTGTAAGGGTAGAAAGGTTTTCAAATGAGGGTGTTTCAATAGGTGAATAACCAAATAGTTGAAACTGGTGGCAGATTGTGTCAAAGATATACTGCCTCTTGCTCACTTCCTCTGGTGAAAAATCTCTTGTTCCTTTTGGGATTGATGGTTTCTGATTTGCCATAATCTTGCTTTGTATTTACAAAGATGTGAAAAAACGCTGATTTATGGTAAATCTTTGGAGAGATTGATTGGGTTTTGTTCTATTTTTATTTGTTGAATCGCGCCCGGGATGTGCAGGGCTTGGTGTGCCGCCATTGGGCGTTGTGATAGTTAATGGCGGCATACGGAACCCCGGAGCAGCCCGAATTGGCGCCCAAATAAATTACATTTTTAAATTATTTCGTGTGAATGCAAAAGTTCTGCGGCTTTACTCTTGTGATAATCTTCTCTTCTCTAAAAAAAGAATCAAAGCCAGCATGCAAATTGTGCCTAATGAATTGGCGAGAATATCATAGGGGTCAAATGTTCTTCCCAAGCCCAGTGTATGTTGTAAAGTTTCAATCAATAAGCCGGTGAGGACGGGGATGACAAATAAATAAATTTTATTTGGGTTTAATGCCAAATAGAAAATTCCGGTAAAAACAAAAAATAACAGGGCATGGACAACTTTGTCTAAATTGTCAAATTCTAAAAACGGAAGCCACTCACCTTGACCGGAGTCAAAGACATTAAGTGGCATCAAGGTAACGGTAAATAGAAAAAGGGTATATAAAATAAAAATTATCTTATATAGCCTTTTCTCTTTTTTAACCAACAAGTTCCTGATATCCTGCGGCATCTAACAGATTGTCTAAATCAGAAGCATCTGAGATTTTCACTTTGATAATCCAACCTTCACCATAGGGGTCGGAATTGATCAGTTCAGGATTGCTTTCCAAAGCGGAATTCACCTCGATTACTTCGCCTGGCAATGGCATAAATAAATCGGAAACGGTTTTAACGGCTTCGATGGTTCCGAAAACGGCTTCAGCATCCAAAGTTTCGCCTTCTGAATCTACATCAACATATACAATATCACCCAGTTCGCCTTGTGCAAAATCTGTAATGCCGATAGTGGCTGTATCACCTTCTGCTTTTACCCATTCGTGGTCTTTGCTGTACTTTAAATCTTGTGGAATGTTCATAGTATTTACTGTTATTTTATTTACAATTAATTTCCAAATGTAAGGGTTGCGCTTAATCCGGCACGGATGGTTGAGATGGGATAAGCTGTTGATATTTTATATTCGGTCATCATTTGATCCCAGAAGAATTTCAGGTTGAAGTTTTTACTGAAATCATAATCTGCAGAGAACTGGATTGAAACCAATTTTTGTCCACCTGTAACCTGTGAGTCATCTTCAAGAATTCTTCTTATGCGGGTTTCACTGTCACGAAGCCTTACGTCTGCACGGAAGTTCATATCGCCTGTAAAGGTCTTGTTTTTTCCTTGATAACGCATTTTAAATTTAAGGTCTTTGATAACATAACCCATTCCAATGACATACTCGGTTCCGTAATCTTCTGTTAAAGTATAATTACTCAAACTCATGCTCAGCATCCTGTCCCGGTTGTATTGTGCTCTCAGCTGGAAACTGTTTCTGAATGTCATATCAACTCCAATCAGCGGAGAGAAGGATTCTATCATATTGATGGTTCCGTAAATGTTCTTTGAGTAAAAGTTGCCATTCAAATCTGATCCGGCGGGATTTACAAAATAGTTAGGATTGGACTGTATTCCATTGACTGTATAAGAGGAAAGGTAATTATGAGAAACTTCAAATACTTCAAACATTTTGTTCATAAACGGAATATTGGTCAATCCGGAATATGTAATACCCCAGTTGGGCAAAGGAATTTTTCTGTTGTACCCCAATGATGAGTTCTTGGCGTCTCTGCCTTCTACGGCTGCAACAAATGCAGGAACGAGGACATCATAATTGGATTTTCCAAACCCGGCATAATAACCATCTGTTCCGGGAGACATACCGTTGGCCATACCCAATCTTTCCGAAATGACTTTGGTGTTATCCACAAAGTTTTGATACATCTGGTCCGGATCCATGAACGCAGTTGAAATGGCAATATTACTACTGTTCAACGTTTGGTACCTGTCAACATAAGTGCTTACAGATGGATTTTCAGGAGTCCGCTGATTGAATCCGATTTCAGAACTTCTGAATGTAGAAGACCTCTTGGCGTTCAAGTCTATCCTTAATTTAGGAAATGGCTCCACCATGGAATTGGCAGTAAAATTCGTTCCTCTCGTAATTACATAAGGGTCAAGCAATTGTTCGCTTCTTGTAATCCAGTCATTTCCAGATTCTATGAATTTACGTTTAATGTCAAATTCGGTTCCGTAAATGAATCCCGCTCCCGGGCTTCCTCCATCTTTTCCAAACCCGAAGAAATTGGGTTCTGCCAATATACCGGGAACAATCGCTCCATTGGTTTGATTATAATTAAACTGGAATTTCTTTATACTCGAAATGACCATCCAACCAAAATCTTGTGCACGGTATTTGTTTTTAAACTTATAGGATTTACTGTTTCTTCTGAATCTTTTTCCGGTTTGGGTTTCATACGCTCTTGCCAATGAATCTATCTCTCTGTTTCTTCCTCTTTTGATGGAATCCATTTTGTTGTAACCGGTAAATTCACTGTAAAATTTGGTCATATCAAAATCTCCAATCATATTGACGCTATTGGCGTTTTGTGAAATATTACCCAAATCGACATTCTCTCCGGTTGGAGATTGAATGTTCCTGAACACAGTAGATCTCGCCTGCCAGTTATAGTTGGACGTTACCCCGATTTCCAAATTTGCCCAACTCATGTATGGGAATAAATGAATTGGGGTTTTCCAGTTCAACTGGATTTGATGATCATAATTTACCGGACGGCCTATTTCAAATAAATTGTTCCAAATCAATCCTTTATCGGCATATTCATAATCAGCTCCATCGTTTAATGTTCTTGTTGAAGATGTATAATCTAATCTCAATGATTTGGTTAAATCAAATCCAACATTATACTGCCAGGAGAAAAGGAAATTATTGCTAAATGCGATAGGGAACAGATACGAGCTTCCTCCAAAATACTGATTCAAATCTCGGTATTGTCTTTCTGAGTAAGTTCTGTCAATATCTGTTCTGAATGAAAGCCTTGCCGGCAATGGGTTAATGTTAAATTCTTTGATAAACTTCAGGTATTTAGATGCCTTAACTGTATCCTGAACAGCCCGCCAGTTTTTAAACGGCTGATGAAAATTGGATTTAAAACTATAGTTATAATTCAATGCTGCTCTTACGTTTTTGGTAAGATTGTATGAAGTGTAAACATCTCTGTTATACATATCGGCATACATGAACGACAACGCAAAATTAGAAACGTCATAAAAACGTGCAGGCTTATTATTGGTTTTTACTTTTCTTACATTACTGAAAGTAAAAGATTTTTGTTGGGCATAAGTCCTTACAATGTCTTTCAGATCATCTCTTCTGGGGTCTTCATCAAACAGCACATCATTGTCCAGCGGATTGTATTTAGGATCCGTGAATTGTTCACTTATTGTAAAGTTAAATGGAATTTCCATTCCCCATTTTTCGGGCATGAATTTGTCTAATTTCACTTGTGCATTTACTGCATAATCTCTGTAGTCCTCTTGGTTTCTCTGGCTCGGGCCGGCATCAATTGCACCAAATCCGGCAGAACTTACACTTCCTGAAACCTGTACTTGGGCAAAATCTCCCAGTGTAAATCCGGCACTCGCCCTGGCCGCATAACCCCCTTCATTGTCAATTTCACTTAACCGCAATTCATTGACCCAAACCAACACCTCTTTGTCTTGCGCATTTGTAGAACGCAAACCAATCATCAAAGAAGTTACACCTCCAAGAGAGGGTCGCCCTTTAACGTAAACTATTTTGTTCGGGTTTTCTCCGTCAGGAACAAATGCAAATCTTTCTAACGGATTGGAATCCGGATTTGAGTCCCTCAATTTTTTTGCCTCCACAAAGAAATCGGTAGAAAGATCAATCATATTTTCTTCCGGCCAAATTCTTGATGGATTTCCGTCGCTCGTTTTGGCTGTATATTTCAATGGCATTTCATACTCATAGTAATTGTCTGAATAATCACTACCTAAACGGATAAATAATTTCGTGTCTTCATCTACACTTTGGTTGGTTACATCAAGAAGGTTTTCCGCATGGACAAACATTTCCATTTTCTTGTATCTTCTCATATCCAAGTTGGTGTTTTTGAAAACAGCCTTGGTCGGGCTGGATGCACTCAATTTGGCTTTCAGCACCATGGAAGCTTCATTTTGACTTTGATACCCGGTAGTTCCCTGCATTTCCTCTCTTTTAATTCCCGGAGGCAATACGTAAGGAGGAACATTGGTGGAATTCTCTTCAATTGTAACCTGTCCTATTTCCAGGTTTGAAAGAAAATTATCTGGGTCTACACCTTCTTCGGGACTGGTTGAGCCCGGAATCGGGAATAATGTTTTAGGGTATCTTCTCCAGTTGCTTCTTACCAAATCCATGGTGGCAAAACGAAGTGTTGTTTCCTGGCTGAATCCTCTCATCAAAACCCTCATATAACGAGCAGAGGTCAATACGCTTTCGGCTGCTGACAATTGCTCATCTGTTACCAAATCATCAATTCCGTCACCGTCAATATCTGTATCAAAGCTATCTACCGGAATCCGGAACTGGTACCATTTTACAGGTACGCTTGTTTGTCCGTTCGGCAAATTAACGTTAACTTCTTTTGTTGATACAATGAAATTGTTCGTGTTATTCATTAAATCAGACGGGCTCAAACGAATTGTATACTGGTTGTACATTTCGGTCTGGTCAAGGTTGTAATCTAAGTTGATATCTTCCGCGTCCGGCTGCATGCTGTATGCATTCAATAAATCATCTGTTGAGTTGTTTCCCTGTGGCCCTTGATAGTATTTATAACGACCTGTAACAGAACCTGCGTCTGGTGTCATTCCCCACCGGTCATCCATATAAAAAACATAGTTATCTGAAGCCGGGTCGCTTTGGCCGGTAACGGGGTTTGTGTTGGATAATCCATAGGCAGCCATTTCTTCCGCATCCGTTAAACCATTGTACCCTAAATCCTGTTCCTTTCGGGCGGCTCCTTCTGTTTCGTAAGCATAGATAATCGGGTAATTTTCAGGTTGTTTACCCCAAGTTGTTTGGGATACCGCGGCTCCGTTTCCTGAATGTGGCAATCCGTTTTCATACAATAATTGTCCATCTTTCAAGATATCTTCCGAAACATTTCCTATCTGAACTAATAAATCTCCGTTTCCTCCTACACCGTCAGCATAAGGATCCATCATCCAGAATTCTAAATATTCAACATTTGAATCAATGAAATTGGTTACGGAAATCGGACGCATGGCGCCACCCCAGTTCTGAGTATCTGTCGCATTTGGATTGACATTGTATGGCCCGTTGATTCCGGGATAGAAAGTCATGTCAAACGTATTAATAAATGTCGCGGTACCGGCCATCACGTCACGTTGATCAAAAAGTTCTTTCAATTCAACCCTCCTGACGCTATGTTGCGAAAGTTCGGCATCTGTAATTCCCGAAGGAGGGTTGCCACCAATTCCATAAAACCTCGGGTCTATGTTGTACCATGACATTAATTTACGGCCATTGCCATAATCAAGATTATCATTGCTGGTCCCATTGGGAAAGAACGGGTGTGCTGAGCCACTTAAACCGGCAGGCTTGCCCGGCACACTTGCCATTTTCCATGATCCGGCATCCATCAGACTGATTCTCGATTGTGAATCTTCAAAGTCATCTATGTAAGAATCTCCACCGGCAGCTTTATTCTGGCCAGGCATTAAATATGCTCCTTCTGCACTGATGTTGATCTGCGAAATCTGGTCTGTTTTAATTCCTGGGATTTTGTTGGTCAATCTTGTCAATAATTCCGATTCACCTGTATATTCCGTATGTAATCCAAATATGGTATTACTCACGGGTTCCGCGCCAAACTGAACTTTTTGTGTCAACGGTCTTTCCTGGTAATTCACAATCGTTCCACCTACAAGAAAATTATCTGAAAAGTGGTGGTCAACGTTCAACCCCATGAAACGTTTTTTCTGCATATTGAATGTTGACTGGTTTTCCAGGCTGATGTTAATGGGAACTCCGGAATTTTTCAATTGTTCATTGAGAATGGTTACCTGTCCTAACTGATAGTCAACAGTATAATCAACTCCTTCTATTAACTCTTGTCCGTTGGCTGTAACCTTTACTGAACCTTCGGGAACGTTAAACGCGCCCAGCGGGATTCCTCCACCTACTTCGCCTTTGTATCTACCTGACAGGCTATATCTCTGGGCTAATTTTTCTGCGTCAAGTGTATTGGGCAGCTGATTATAAATCTCATTAAATACATACGGTGAGTTCGAGTCCCCAAGTACACCTGCCAAATGTTCTCCAAATGGCTCTACTGTCGTAAAAATAATAGTTCCTTGAGTTGGGTTTATGGTAACTCCAGATACAAAATCAAAAATTCCGTCTCCATAATGGCCGTTTCCGCTCATTTGCAGATTTCCGTTAAGATTCAAGCGATCCATGTTCATTACCTGCAATAGAGTTTGATCTTGTACCGGTGTATTTGGCAGATAATTAATTACTCCTGAAGAATTCGCACTATTGTCTTTGAATTCGATGTTCATAATGAAATCTTCGGGCGAAATGGTCAGCGCATTGATGGAATAGATGTTTTTCATCATCAAATCCCACATAGGCGAACCCACATTTACAGTTGTATTGGGTTTGAGTAATTTTGTAATTAATAATTGGTTTTGTTCATCGGACATTTCTCCGACTTTATAAATCACACCCGGTGTGCTGTTTCGGGTATATTGAAATGAAACCGCCAAAAGGTCTTCACCGTCTACCAATGGCTGGCTAAGGGAAATGTACCCTAAAGACGGATTAAATATATATTCGCTGGGGTCTAACTTCCGGACATTCTCATTTACCACATAATGCTCGCCTTCCTGGTAATTTTCACCGTTAAAAGGAAATCCATTCATGCTGGCCCGGGCAGAGCTTGCCTCCCTGATGCCTGGTGTTGTACTTACCTGATTGTACAATGTGCCATTGGTTGGCGCACCACCATTATTACCCAAATCCCGCAAAGCCAAAATACTTCTTCTCTGTTCCTGATTTGCACCTCCACGGTCAATCCTCCATACCTCTAAACGTGTGATAACTACGTCGCTTGAAATTTGCGGATAATTAACCAGTGCGTTGTCATATGAATCATGAAAAAACTGTCCTAAGAAAAAGTGGCGGTTGTAATCATAGTCTTCTGCAAAAATTTTGTATTCCGTTAAAACTCCACCTCCCTGAACGGTAATGTTCTTGGTTTCCGACCGCTGTTCAGAAAATACCATGGAAACATCTGTATTTCCAAATCTTAAATCCGTTCTGACTCCAAAAAGGGATTGTGCCCCCGTAATAAGAGATGTGTTCAATGGCATGCTGATGTTCCCGACTTCCACATTTTGGACTATATCGTCTTCGCCGCCATCTTTTATATTCTTCCACTGGAGCTTCATTTCATTTTCAAATCCGAAGCCTGCCTGTGTATCATAATTTGCTTTCAACTGAAGGTTTTCACCCACTTTACCCAAAATACTCATCTGGATTCGCTGTTGGAGATCAACCGTAAGGGTATTTCTGTTTTGAGGAAGTAATTGTGGATTGTCAATTTTTTGAATAAAAACACCAAGGTCCAATTGAGCGGTACCTTGTGGAATCAGCTGGATTTCATTTCCTCCAAATATGGTTTCAAATGCTCTTGATTTTATTTTCAGGCTGGGCAGAATGTTCCCTGAACCTTCTTTTTCTTTGTCACCAAAGGCATTGGTTCTGTACATTTCATCATAGGCTCTTGACTTATCTCGGTAATAAGAGTCAATATCTCGGCTCAAAATCAAATCCAAATAATCTTGGCTTGAAATGTAAATTGGCTCACCAACCGTAATTCCTCCAATTTTTGGCCAAAGTATATATTGATCATTTGATGGATCATATATAATGTCATAATTGATCTGATCATCCAAATACAAACCGCCCTCTTCAGTATTAAAAGGATATGGCAATGTGTCGGTTGGTTCAGGATCAGGTTCCTGCGCATTTGCTGTGCCGATAATTAATAATAAAAAAATTACCGGAAACAAGCTTTTCATCCTCCTCATGTATAAATAAAGCTGTTTCAAAAAATTATAATCTTTTAAGCGTTTCTTTTACCAATATGTCCGCTTCTGCATCGGGAAAGTCTTTGGAGATAATTTCTAATACTTTTTCGGCGGTTTTTCTTGGTATTCCGAGAACGTCTAATGCTGATAACGCCTCAAATTTAGATTTATTTTTAGAATTATGAGAATTTATGTTAAAATTAAATACGTCATTATCTAATTTATCTTTCAGGTCAATTATGATTCGTTG
>PJTO01000468.1_pt1 | contig 15457 bp, 11 predicted proteins | sample 1512101 | NCBI WGS metagenome assembly PJTO01 (sample SAMN08177690, study PRJNA422409) | Soil metagenome, whole genome shotgun sequencing project.
CACTGACGTAACTGGTGCTGTTGAACTGCCAGCTGGTACCGAAATGGTGATGCCAGGTGACAACGTCTCCATCACTGTTGCGCTGATTGCGCCAATCGCGATGGAAGAAGGTCTGCGTTTCGCAATTCGTGAAGGCGGCCGTACCGTTGGTGCTGGTGTTGTTGCCAAGATCATCGAGTAACATCTAAATGCATAAGGCTGCCTTTGGGCAGCTTTGTGCGTTAAATAGTTTTTAGGCCAGTAGCTCAATTGGCAGAGTATCGGTCTCCAAAACCGAGGGTTGGGGGTTCGAGGCCCTCCTGGCCTGCCATTACATTAAGTGTAAACAAAATATGACCGAAAAGATCAAGCTGGTAATAGCCCTGCTGCTGGTTGCGGCTGGGGTTGCCGGCTTTTATTTGTTGGCTGATCAGGCGTTGGTGTTGCGAATTCTGTCCGTATTGGCCGGGGTTGTTGCTGCACTACTACTGCTCAAGACTACAGCGACCGGGCAAAATGGTTTCGTGTTTGTACGCGAGGCTGTGCTCGAGACTCGCAAAGTGGTTTGGCCCAGCCGCAAGGAAACCGTGCAAACTACCCTCGCGGTGTTTGGTCTGGTGATCGTGATGGCAGCTTTCCTCTGGGTGGTAGATATTGGCTTCATGTGGGCTGTGAAGCATCTAATGGGGAGGGGTGCTTAAGTGAGTGATATGCGTTGGTATGCAGTGCAGGCTTTTTCTGGTTTTGAGAAGTCTGTAAAAAAAGGTTTGGAAGATCGCATCCTGCGTTCTGACATTGGCGATATGTTTGGTGACATTCTGGTGCCGGTGGAAGAAGTGGTTGAGATGAAGAATGGCGTCAAGAGCATCACTGAACGCAAGCTGTACCCTGGCTATGTGCTGGTGCAGATGCAGATGAGTGATGAAAGCTGGCACTTGGTGAAGAGTACGCCGCGCGTGACTGCCTTTATTGGTGGTACTGCCCTCAAGCCTACTCCAATCAAGGATAAGGAAGTTGACATCATTCTGCAGCGTATGGATGAGAGCAAGAGCAATCCTACGCAGAAGCTTACCTTTGATAAGGGTGAGGCTGTGCGCGTGATTGATGGTCCATTCAAGGATTTCTCTGGCAGTGTCGAAGATATCAATTACGAGAAGAGCAAGCTGCGCGTTTCCGTGGTGATCTTTGGTCGTGCTACCCCTGTTGAGCTTGATTTCAGTCAGGTAGAAAAAGAAGTGTAAGGATTTAAGGCTGCGCCTTGCCTATTGGTAAGGCGCAGCTTTTTGCACTCCGTCGTTCTGGAGTGCGGCAAGCGTGATGCCTAGCATCACATATCTAAACTGGGGAGCCTCAGCATGAGGCGATATCACCCAAGAGGAGTTTACAATGGCAAAGAAAATCATCGGCTATATCAAGCTGCAGATTCCTGCAGGTAAAGCCAATCCAAGTCCCCCTGTTGGTCCAGCACTGGGTCAGCGTGGTCTGAACATTATGGAGTTCTGCAAGGCGTTCAATGCAGCAACTCAAAGCCTGGAACCAGGTCTGCCGATTCCGGTTGTGATCACTGCGTTTGCAGACAAGAGCTTCACCTTCGTGATGAAGACTCCTCCTGCCACCATTCTGATCAAGAAGGCAGCCAAAATCGACAAGGGTTCCCCACGTCCTCATACAGACAAGGTTGGCAAGATTACTCGCGCTCAAGCTGAAGAAATCGCCAAGACCAAGGCACCTGATCTTACAGCTGCTGATCTGGACGCTGCAGTACGCACCATCGCTGGTAGCGCACGCAGCATGGGTATTGAAGTGGAGGGTGTGTAAATGGCTAACGTTTCTAAGCGTATCGAGGCCTTGCGTGCCAAGGTTGATCGTAACAAGGTATATCCAGTCGCTGAAGCCCTGACTCTGGTCAAGGAAACTGCAACTGCTAAGTTTGACGAGTCTGTAGATGCGGTCATCAATCTGGGTATTGATGCACGTAAGTCTGACCAACTGGTACGTGGCGCTTTGGTGCTGCCACACGGTACAGGTAAGACCAAGCGTATCGCCGTGTTCGCACAGGGCGCTGCTGCTGAAGCTGCTAAGGCTGCTGGTGCTGACATCGTTGGTTTTGAAGACCTGGCTGAACAAGTCAAGGGTGGCATGCTGGACTTCGATGTTGCGATTGCAACGCCTGATGCGATGCGTATTGTTGGTACCCTGGGTCAAGTACTGGGCCCACGTGGTCTGATGCCTAACCCTAAGGTTGGTACTGTTACACCTGATGTGACAACTGCAGTTAAGAACGCCAAGGCTGGTCAAGTTCAATACCGTACCGACAAGGGTGGTATTGTGCATTGCACTATCGGCCGTGCTTCTTTTGGTGTTGATGCACTGAAGGAAAACCTGGCTGCGCTCGTGGATGCGTTGAACAAAGCCAAGCCTGCTTCGTCTAAGGGTGTTTACCTGAAGAAGGTTTCCGTCTCCAGCACCATGGGTGCCGGTGTACGTGTAGACCAGTCCAACCTGGCTTAATGAATTTGGCGTCTGCCGCAAAGTGGGCGCCGCAAAGAACTTTGGGCCCGTGGCGTTAAGCCATGGGGTTATCAAAGACCGTAGGAGCTCTAAACCAGCTTAATGGCGGCAAAACTCTAGCCAAGTCCTACGCAGATGGCGTTACCCGGAACAGGATTTATATTCCTGATGAAAGGTCGCCGTGGGAAGGTGTTTGCAGCTTGCTGCAAATGCTTAAATTTACGGAAGGAGAGGACCTTGAGTCTTAATCTTGAACAGAAAAAGGCAGTAGTTGCTGAGGTTAGCGAGCAAGTCGCTCAGGCCCAGGCAATTGTTCTTGCTGAGTATCGTGGCATTGAAGTGGGCGACATGACCAAGTTGCGCGCTGAAGCCAGAAAATCCGGTGTTTACCTGCGTGTTCTGAAGAACACACTGGTACGTCGCGCTGTTGACGGCACCCAGTTCTCTGGTTTGGCAAACGACATGGTAGGCCCGCTGGTATTCGGTATTTCTACCGATCCAGTTGCTGCGGCAAAGGTACTGAACAATTTCGCTAAGGCCAACGACAAGTTCGTCATCAAGGCTGGCGCTTTGCCAGGCAAGGTTCTGGACGCTAAGGGTGTACAAGCCCTGGCTACCCTGCCAAGCCGCGAAGAGTTGCTGGCCAAGTTGCTCGGCACTATGCAAGCGCCTGTTGCACAGTTTGTACGCACACTCAACGAAGTGCCTACAAAGTTTGCACGTGGTCTTGCTGCAGTGCGCGATCAAAAGCAAGCAGCCTAATCAATATCATATTTATCAGGAGTATTAACAAATGGCATTATCCAAAGCAGAAATTCTTGACGCTATTGCGTCCTTGACCGTTCTCGAACTGTCCGAACTGATCAAAGATCTGGAAGAGAAGTTTGGCGTTTCCGCAGCTGCTGCTGCAGTTGCTGTTGCTGCACCTGCTGCTGGCGGCGACGCTGGCGCTGCTGCTGCAGAAAAGACTGAGTTCGACGTTGTTCTGACCTCCGCAGGCGACAACAAGGTTAACGTAATTAAGGCAGTTCGCGAACTGACTTCCCTGGGCCTGAAGGAAGCTAAGGACCTGGTTGACGCTGCTCCTAAGGCAGTTAAGGAAGGCGTTTCCAAGGCTGATGCTGATGCAGCTCTGAAGAAGCTGGAAGAAGCTGGCGCTAAGGCTGAAATCAAGTAATACCGCAGTAAATCAAGTTGTTCGGGCTGGCAGGAAACTGCCAGCCTTCACCATTTTAAGAAGGTAGAAGACAGCAGTTCGCTTGGGCTGCTGTCTTCTGCCCTCTATCCTCAGGAGATGCTATGAGCTATTCCTTTACCGAAAAGAAACGTCTGCGTAAAAGTTTCGCCAAGCGCGAAAGCGTGCAGGAAGTTCCTTACCTGCTTGCCATGCAATTGGAATCCTACGCTGCTTTCCTGCAAGCCGATGCGCGTGCCGACAAGCGTTCTGACGCAGGTCTGCAAGCGGCGTTCAGTTCGGTCTTTCCTATCGTCAGCCATTCTGGCAATGCCCGACTGGATTTCGTCAGTTACAATCTTGGCCAAGAGCCATTTGACGTTAAAGAGTGTCAACAGCGTGGTTTGACCTATGCTGCGCCTCTGCGTGTCAAAGTGCGTCTGACCATTATGGACAAAGAGGCTTCCAAGCCGACGGTCAAGGAAGTGAAGGAGCAGGAAGTCTATATGGGCGAACTGCCGCTCATGACTGAAAACGGTTCTTTCGTTATCAATGGTACCGAGCGTGTTATCGTTTCCCAGCTGCACCGCAGCCCAGGCGTGTTCTTCGAGCACGATAGAGGCAAGACCCACAGCTCCGGTAAGCTGCTGTTCTCCGCACGTATTATTCCTTATCGTGGTTCCTGGCTCGATTTCGAGTTTGACCCCAAGGATTACCTGTATTTCCGTGTTGACCGCCGTCGCAAGATGCCAGTCACCATACTGCTCAAGGCATTGGGTTATTCCCCAGAGCAAATTCTGGAAACGTTTTACGATTTCGACACTTTCCACATCGCCAAGAAGGGTGTTCAGTTTGAACTGATGCCTGAGCGTCTACGTGGTGAAGTCGCGAAGTTTGATATTGTCGACAAGGATGGCGCTGTCATCGTTGCCAAGGACAAGCGTATTACGGTCAAACATATCCGTGATATGGAAAAGGCAGGCATCAGCAAGATTACTGTGCCTGAAGAGTTCCTGCTTGGTCGTTCCCTGAGTGTAGGCATTGTGGATAAGTCCACAGGTGAAGTCGTGGCCAACGCCAATGACGAAATCACCGAATCGCTGCTGGAGAAGCTGCGTGACGCCGATATCACCAAGATCAATACTTTGTACGCAAATGATCTGGATCATGGCGACTATATCTCGCAAACATTACGTATCGATGAAATCCCGGATGAGTACAGTGCACGCGTAGCAATCTACCGCATGATGCGTCCTGGTGAACCGCCAACTGAAGATGCCGTGCAGGCATTGTTCGAAGGCTTGTTCTTCAACCCAGATCGTTATGACCTGTCTGCTGTAGGTCGCATGAAGTTCAACCGCCGTGCCTTCCCCGAGAAGATCGAGGACAGGACCGCTGCTTGGCTGCGTCGCTTCTACGAGAAGGTTGGCCCACAGGGTGCTGAAGGCGCTGGCGTACTGGCCAATGACGACATCCTGGCTGTGATCGCGGTATTGGTTGAGCTGCGCAATGGTCGCGGCGAAATCGACGATATCGATCACTTGGGTAACCGTCGTATCCGTTCCGTAGGCGAACTGGCAGAAAACCAATTCCGTGCTGGTTTGGTACGTGTTGAGCGCGCCGTGAAGGAGCGTTTGAGCCAGGCTGAATCCGACAATCTGATGCCGCATGATCTGATCAATGCCAAGCCTGTATCTAGCGCGATCCGTGAATTCTTCGGTTCTTCGCAGCTGTCACAGTTTATGGATCAGACCAACCCCTTGTCCGAGATCACGCACAAGCGTCGTGTCTCCGCCCTGGGCCCTGGTGGTCTGACTCGCGAACGTGCGGGCTTTGAAGTGCGTGACGTACACTCCACACACTATGGCCGTGTTTGCCCGATTGAAACACCTGAAGGTCCAAATATTGGTCTGATCAACTCTTTGGCGCTGTATTCCCGCACCAATCAGTATGGTTTCCTTGAGACTCCATACCGTCGTGTTGAGAACAACAAGGTCAGTGCCACTATCGATTTCCTTTCCGCAATTGAGGAAAGCCAGTACATGATCGCTCAGGCGAACTCTGAACTGGACGAAAAGAGCAACTTCAAGGAAGAGCTGATCTCTGCGCGTTACCACAATGAATTCACCATGGCTCAGCCTGACCGTGTTCAATACATGGACGTGGCGCCTGGTCAGATTGTGTCCGTTGCCGCTTCGCTGATTCCATTCCTTGAGCACGATGATGCGAACCGTGCCTTGATGGGTGCCAACATGCAACGTCAGGCTGTGCCCTGTCTGCGCGCTGAAAAGGCCGTGGTCGGTACTGGTATCGAACGTACTGTAGCGGTTGACTCCGGTACTGTGGTTACCGCACGCCGTGGTGGTATCGTCGATTACGTAGATTCCAGCCGTATCGTGGTGCGTGTGCATGACGAAGAAGCTGCTGCTGGCGAAGTCGGTGTCGATATCTACAACCTGATCAAGTACACACGTTCTAACCAGAACACCAACATCAACCAGCGTCCGCTGGTCAATATCGGTGACGTACTGGCACGCGGCGACGTGATTGCCGATGGTGCTTCCACCGATATGGGTGAGTTGGCACTGGGTCAGAACATGCTGGTCGCGTTTATGCCATGGAACGGCTACAACTTCGAAGATTCGATTTTGATCTCCGAGCGCGTTGTTGCTGATGACCGTTACACCTCCATCCACATTGAAGAACTCTCTGTGGTGGCACGTGACACCAAGCTGGGCGCTGAAGAAATTACCCGCGACATCTCCAATCTGTCCGAGCGTATGCTGGGCCGTCTGGATGATTCCGGCATTATCTACATTGGTGCTGAAGTCGAAGCTGGCGATGTGCTGGTTGGTAAGGTGACACCTAAGGGTGAAACCCAGCTGACACCAGAAGAAAAGCTGCTGCGCGCGATCTTCGGTGAAAAGGCCAGCGACGTTAAGGATACTTCACTGCGCGTACCTTCCGGCATGTCCGGCACCGTGATTGACGTTCAAGTCTTCACACGTGAAGGCATAGACCGTGATGCACGTGCACAGCAGATCATTGACGACCAGCTGGGCAACTACAAGCAAGATCTGGCCGACCAGATGCGTATCGTCGAAGACGATGCCTTTGGCCGTATCCGTCGCTTGATCGAAGGCAAGATTGCTACCGGTGGCCCACAAAAGCTCAAGAAGGGCGAGGCATTGACTGCTGAGTACCTGGAGAGCTTGGCACGTTACGACTGGTTCGACATCCGTCTCAGCGATGAAGAAGTGGCACGTCAACTGGAACAACTGCGTGACAGCCTGTCGCAAGCGCGTATCGAGTTCGACAACAAGTTTGAAGAGAAGAAGCGCAAGCTGACTCAAGGCGATGAATTGCCACCTGGCGTACAGAAGATGGTCAAGGTTTACCTGGCTGTTAAGCGTCGTATCCAGCCTGGTGACAAGATGGCCGGTCGTCACGGTAACAAGGGTGTGGTCTCCAAGATTGTGCCTATCGAAGATATGCCACACATGGCTGACGGTACACCTATGGACATCGTGCTGAACCCGCTGGGCGTTCCTTCGCGTATGAACATCGGTCAGATTCTGGAAGTCCACCTGGGTTGGGCTGCCAAGGGTCTGGGTATCCGCATCAACAACATGTTGCAGGCACAAAGCAAGGCTGCTGAAGTACGCAAGTTCCTTGAGCAGATCTACAACGATAGCACTGGCAAGTCTGAAGACATCAAGTCCCTGACTGATGTTGAAGTGTTCGACCTGGCCAAGAACCTGCGTAACGGTGTGCCTTTCGCTACCCCGGTATTTGACGGTGCAGCCGAATCCGACATCAGAGCGATGCTGGACCTGGCCTTCCCGGACGAAGATCCACGTACCCAGCAGCTGCAATTTGCTGCAGGCAAGACGCAGGTCACCTTGTTCGATGGCCGTAGCGGCGAAGCCTTTGAGCGTCCTGTGACCGTGGGTTACATGCATGTACTGAAGCTGCACCACTTGGTTGATGACAAGATGCACGCACGTTCCACCGGCCCGTACTCACTGGTCACGCAACAACCGCTGGGTGGTAAGGCCCAGTTCGGTGGTCAGCGCTTCGGTGAAATGGAAGTCTGGGCACTGGAAGCCTATGGTGCATCCTATACCTTGCAGGAAATGCTGACTGTCAAGTCTGATGACGTGACCGGCCGTACCAAGGTATACGAGAACATCGTCAAGGGTGAGCACAAGATAGATGCAGGCATGCCTGAGTCCTTCAACGTGTTGGTGAAGGAAATCCGCTCGCTCGCTATTGATATTGATCTTGACCGCAACTAAGGAGAAACGCGCGTGAAAGCTCTATTAGATTTATTCAAGCAGGTCACTCAGGAAGAAGAGTTTGACGCAATTAAGATTGCGCTGGCATCGCCTGAGAAAATCCGCTCCTGGTCTTACGGTGAGGTCAAGAAGCCCGAGACCATTAACTATCGTACCTTCAAGCCGGAACGTGATGGCTTGTTCTGCGCCAAGATCTTTGGCCCGATCAAGGATTACGAGTGCTTGTGCGGTAAATACAAGCGCCTCAAGCACCGTGGCGTAATTTGTGAAAAGTGCGGCGTTGAAGTCACACTGTCCAAGGTACGTCGTGAGCGCATGGCCCACATTGAGTTGGCCAGCCCGGTTGCTCACATCTGGTTCCTGAAGAGCTTGCCTAGCCGTCTGGGTATGGTGCTGGATATCGCCCTGCGTGATATCGAGCGCGTACTGTACTTCGAAGCCTATATCGTGATCGATCCAGGCATGACACCACTGACCCGTGGTCAGCTGCTGACAGAAGACGACTACCTGGCCAAGGTGGAAGAATACGGTGATGAATTCAGTGCCGTCATGGGTGCTGAAGCTGTGCGTGAACTGCTGCGCACCATGGATGTACACACCGAAATTGAAAAACTGCGTCGCGATCTGGGTGAAACCGGTAGTGAAGCCAAGATCAAGAAGATCGCCAAGCGCCTGAAGGTGCTTGAGGCTTTCCAAAAGTCTGGCATCAAGCCTGAGTGGATGATTCTGGAAGTGCTGCCTGTGCTGCCACCAGAACTGCGCCCATTGGTACCGCTGGATGGCGGCCGCTTTGCGACTTCCGACCTGAACGATCTGTATCGTCGCGTGATCAACCGTAACAACCGCTTGAAGAGATTGCTGGAGCTGAAGGCGCCAGAAATCATCGTGCGTAACGAAAAGCGCATGCTGCAAGAAGCGGTAGATTCCCTGCTGGATAACGGTAGGCGCGGCAAGGTCATGACTGGCGCTAACAAGCGTCCGTTGAAGTCCCTGGCTGACATGATCAAGGGTAAGGGCGGTCGTTTCCGTCAGAACTTGCTGGGTAAGCGTGTTGATTACTCCGGTCGTTCCGTAATTGTGGTTGGTCCACAACTGAAATTGCATCAGTGCGGTCTGCCCAAGAAGATGGCCTTGGAACTGTTCAAGCCTTTCATCTTCCACAAGCTGGAAGTATTGGGTCTGGCAACCACCATCAAGGCAGCCAAGAAGAAGGTAGAAGAGGAAGGTCCAGAAGTTTGGGATATCCTCGAAGACGTGATTCGTGAGCATCCAGTTCTGCTGAACCGTGCGCCTACACTGCACCGTCTGGGTATCCAGGCGTTCGAGCCGACCCTGATTGAAGGTAAGGCGATTCAGTTGCACCCATTGGTCTGCGCCGCGTTTAACGCCGACTTTGACGGTGACCAAATGGCGGTTCACGTACCTTTGAGCCTGGAAGCGCAAATGGAAGCCCGCACTTTGATGCTGGCCTCCAACAACGTGCTGTCCCCAGCCAACGGCGAGCCTATCATTGTGCCTTCTCAGGATATCGTCTTGGGTCTGTACTACATGACCCGCGAAAAGAAGGCCGCACGTGGTGAAGGCATGCGTTTTGCCAACATCTCTGAAGTTCAACGCGTCTATGACAGCGGTCTGATTGACCTGCACGCTCGTGTGACTGTGCGTATTCGTGAATTCGATGTGGATCTGGATGGCCAGAAACACGAGAAAATCACGCGCTACGAAACTACCGTAGGTCGTGCGCTGCTGTCCGAGATTCTGCCTCCAGGCCTGCCATTCAGTGTGATTGACAAGGCACTGAAGAAAAAGGAAATCTCCAGGCTGATCAACGCCAGCTTCCGTCGTGTGGGTATCCGCGAAACCGTGATTTTCGCCGACAAGCTGATGTACACCGGTTACACCTACGCTACACGCGCTGGTATCTCTATCAGCATCAACGATATGTTGGTGCCACCAGAGAAGGAGCAATTGATTGCTTCTGCCGAAGCCGAAGTCAAGGAAATCGAAGACCAGTATGTTTCCGGTCTGGTGACTCAGGGTGAGCGCTACAACAAGGTGGTGGATATCTGGGGTCGTGCCGGTGACAAGGTTGCCGATGCGATGATGAAGCAACTGCGCGAAGAAACCGTGCTTGACGCTGACGGCAGTGTTGCCAAGGATGCGGATGGCAAGGTCATCAAGCAGGAATCCTTCAACGCCATTTACATGATGGCAGACTCCGGTGCTCGTGGTTCCGCAGCTCAGGTACGTCAGCTGGCAGGTATGCGTGGTCTGATGGCTAAGCCAGATGGCTCCATTATTGAAACACCGATTACCGCGAACTTCCGCGATGGTCTGAACGTGTTGCAGTACTTCATCTCCACCCACGGTGCACGTAAGGGTCTGGCAGATACGGCTTTGAAGACAGCTAACTCCGGTTACCTGACTCGCCGTCTGGTCGATGTAACCCAGGATCTGGTAGTGACCGAGCGTGATTGCGGTACGACAGAAGGTCTGTTCACCAAAGCCCTGGTTAAGGGTGGTGAAGTGGTTGAGCCTTTGCATGATCGTATTCTTGGTCGTGTGGCTGCTCTGGATGTGGTCAATCCTGAAACTCAGGAAGTGGTCTATCCAGCTGGTACGCTGCTGACTGAAGATGAAGTCGAGCATATCGATGCCCTGGGTATTGATGAAGTCAAGGTGCGTACTGCCCTGACTTGTGACACACGTTATGGTATTTGCGCTAAATGTTATGGCCGCGACTTGGGTCGGGGCAGGCTGATCAATATGGGTGAGGCAGTTGGTGTGATTGCGGCGCAATCCATCGGTGAGCCAGGCACCCAGCTGACCATGCGTACCTTCCACATCGGTGGTGCGGTATCGCGTGCAGCATCCGTCAGCCAAGTTGAAAGTAAGTCCAACGGTATCGTGCGCTTCACTTCCACTATGCGTTATGTCACCAATGCTCGTAATGAGCAGGTTGTGATTTCGCGTAACGGTGAAGCCATTATCCAGGACGAAAACGGTCGTGAGCGTGAGCGTCATAAAGTGCCTTATGGTGCGACGCTGCAAATCACCGACGGTAAGCAGGTTAAGGCTGGTCAGGCGCTGGCTACCTGGGATCCGCACACCCGTCCCATCATTACCGAATATGCTGGCCGCGTGAAGTTCGAGAACGTCGAAGAAGGCGTGACCGTGGCCAAGCAGGTTGATGAAGTGACTGGTTTGTCATCACTGGTTGTTATCGATCCTAAACAGCGTGCTGGTCAGTCCAAGGGTCTGCGCCCACAGGTTAAATTGCTCGATGCCAATGGCGTTGAAGTCAAGGTGGCCGGTGGTGAGGCTCCTGTTAGCGTGACCTTCCAGCTGGGTTGCATCATCACGGTTAAGGATGGTCAGGAAGTGGGCGTGGGTGAAGTATTGGCCCGTATCCCACAAGAGTCTTCCAAGACCCGTGATATTACCGGCGGTCTGCCACGTGTGGCCGAACTGTTCGAAGCGCGTTCACCTAAGGATGCAGGTCTGCTGGCGGAAGTCACAGGCACCATCTCCTTCGGTAAGGACACCAAGGGTAAGCAACGTCTGGTCATTACCGACCTCGACGGCGTATCCAATGAGTTCCTGATTCCTAAGGACAAGCACGTAACGGCGCATGACGGCCAAGTCGTGACCAAGGGTGAAAGCATCGTCGACGGCCCGGCAGATCCGCAGGACATCCTGCGTCTGCAAGGTCGCGAAGCGCTAGCGCGTTACATCATTGATGAAGTGCAAGACGTTTACCGTCTGCAAGGTGTGAAGATCAATGACAAGCATATTGAAGTCATCGTGCGTCAAATGCTGCGTCGTGTTCGTATCACCGATGCTGGCGATACCACCTTCATCATGGGTGAGCAGGTTGAGCGTGCAGATGTATTGACCGAGAACGAACGCGTATTGGCAGAAGACAAGCGTCCAGCCAGTTTCGAGTACGTATTGCTGGGTATCACCAAGGCATCGCTGTCCACGGATTCCTTCATCTCGGCAGCGTCGTTCCAGGAAACCACCCGTGTTCTGACCGAGGCCGCAATTCTGGGCAAGCGCGACGAACTGCGTGGTCTGAAGGAAAACGTCATCGTGGGTCGACTGATCCCGGCAGGTACTGGTCTTGCCTATCATGAGACACGCAAACGTAATGCTGATGGTGTAGATTCTGCACCAGCCATCATCCAAGAAGCGGACGAAGTGCAAGTCGAAGAAACCTCTGGAAATCCTGAGGTTGCTTGACAACACATTGAACGCTAAATAAAATGCTGAATTTTCCGGGATGGCCTATCGCCATCCCGTAATTTTTAGCGGTTAAAATATAAAGGCTAAAGGTTATGCCAACCACCAATCAATTAGTGCGCAAGCCGCGCCAAAAAGTAGTATCCAAGAGCAAGGTGCCAGCGCTCGAGAGTTGCCCACAAAAGCGTGGTGTATGCACTCGCGTTTACACAACTACTCCAAAGAAGCCAAACTCCGCTTTGCGTAAGGTTGCCAAAGTGCGCCTGACCAACGGTTACGAAGTGATCAGCTATATCGGCGGTGAAGGCCACAACCTGCAGGAGCACTCTGTTGTGCTGCTGCGCGGTGGTCGTGTTAAGGATTTGCCAGGTGTGCGTTACCACATGGTACGCGGTAGTCTGGATACTGCTGGCGTTAAAGATCGCAAACAGTCCCGCTCCAAGTACGGTGCTAAGCGCCCTAAGGCTGCTTAATCTTAAGCGGCCAATTGTTAAGGAATCGAGAAAGCCATGCCAAGACGTAGAGAAGTTCCCAAGCGTAACATCCTGCCTGATCCAAAGTTCGGTAGTCAGGAAGTTTCAAAGTTCGTTAATGTGCTGATGACCGGTGGTAAGAAGTCGGTTGCTGAGCGTATCCTGTACGGCGCATTTGACCAAATCACCACAAAGAGCGGCAAAGATGCGCTGGAAGTTTTCACCTTGGCAATTGGCAATCTGCGCCCTGTTGTTGAAGTGAAGAGCCGTCGTGTTGGCGGTGCTAACTACCAGGTGCCTGTTGAAGTTCGTCCAGCTCGCCGCAATGCGCTGGCAATGCGCTGGCTGCGTGATGCAGCGCGCAAGCGTGGCGAAAAGTCCATGGGCCTGCGTTTGGCTGCTGAGCTGGTTGAAGCCTCTGAAGGTCGTGGTTCCGCCATGAAGAAGCGTGAAGAAGTTCACCGCATGGCAGAAGCCAACAAGGCCTTCTCGCACTTCCGTTTCTAAGCCATTTAACTAGACAAGCAAGTAAAAGGTAATCGCTGTGGCTCGTAAAACCCCAATTAATCGCTACCGTAACATCGGTATCAGTGCGCACATTGACGCTGGCAAGACCACGACAACTGAGCGTATCCTCTTTTATACCGGCGTCAATCACAAGATCGGCGAAGTGCACGATGGTGCTGCCACCATGGACTGGATGGAGCAAGAGCAAGAGCGCGGCATTACCATTACTTCCGCGGCTACCACTGCCTTCTGGAAGGGTATGGCCGGTAACTATCCTGAGCACCGTATCAACATCATTGATACCCCTGGTCACGTAGACTTCACGATTGAAGTTGAGCGTTCCATGCGTGTTCTGGATGGTGCTTGCATGGTTTACTGTGCTGTGGGTGGTGTTCAGCCCCAATCCGAAACTGTATGGCGTCAAGCTAACAAGTACAAAGTGCCACGTCTGGCCTTCATCAATAAGATGGACCGTACTGGTGCTAACTTCTTCAAGGTTTATGACCAGCTGAAGACACGTCTGAAGGCTAACCCTGTGCCTGTTGTTGTGCCTATTGGTGCTGAAGACACATTCAAGGGTGTGGTTGATCTGTTGAAGATGAAAGCCATCATCTGGGATGAAGCTAGCCAAGGTACTAAGTTTGACTACGCAGACATTCCTGCTGACTTGGCTGACGAATGTGTCAAGTGGCGCGAAAACATGATCGAAGCCGCTGCTGAATCCAACGAAGACTTGATGAACAAGTATCTGGAAACTGGCGAGCTGTCTGAAGAAGAAATCGTTAAGGGTCTGCGTGATCGCACGATCGCTAACGAAATTCAACCTATGCTGTGTGGCACCGCGTTCAAGAACAAGGGTGTGCAGCGTATGTTGGATGCTGTGATCGACTTCCTGCCATCTCCAGTGGATATTCCACCTGTGACTGGTGAGCTGGAAAATGGTGAAAAGGCTGAGCGTAAGGCTGATGATGCTGAGAAATTCTCCGCATTGGCCTTCAAGATCATGACCGATCCATTCGTTGGTCAGTTGATCTTCTTCCGCGTTTACTCTGGTGTGGTTAACTCTGGCGATACCGTCTACAACTCCGTTAAGGAGAAGAAGGAACGTCTGGGCCGTATCTTGCAGATGCACGCTAATCAACGTGAAGAAATCAAGGAAGTGCGCGCTGGTGACATCGCCGCTGCCGTTGGTCTGAAGGAAGCTACCACTGGTGATACCCTGTGCGATCCTGATCATGTGATCATTCTGGAGCGCATGGTATTCCCTGAGCCTGTGATTCACGTGGCTGTTGAGCCTAAGACCAAGGCTGACCAAGAAAAGATGGGTATTGCGCTGAACCGTTTGGCTCAGGAAGATCCTTCTTTCCGTGTGCGTACTGATGAAGAAACCAATCAAACCATTATTTCCGGTATGGGTGAGTTGCACTTGGAAATTCTTGTAGACCGTATGCGTCGTGAATTCAACGTTGAAGCCAACGTTGGTGCGCCTCAGGTTGCTTACCGTGAAGCCATCAAGAAGGCTGTTGAGGTTGAAGGTAAGTTTGTTAAGCAATCCGGTGGTAAGGGTCAGTTTGGTCACGTGTGGATCAAGATGGAGCCTAACGAAGCTGGTAAGGGCTACGAATTCGTTGATGCGATCAAGGGCGGTACCGTTCCTCGCGAATTCATCCCTGCGGTTGATAAGGGTCTGAAGGAAACAATTCCTGCAGGTATCCTGGCTGGCTTCCCGGTTGTTGACGTTAAGGTAACCCTGTTTGATGGTTCCTACCATGATGTTGACTCGAACGAAAACGCCTTCAAGATGGCCGCTTCGATCGCGTTCAAGGATGGTATGCGCAAGGCGGATCCAATTCTGCTTGAGCCTATGATGGCTGTAGAAGTGGAAACTCCTGAAGACTACATGGGTGATGTGATGGGTGACTTGTCCTCACGTCGCGGCATGATCCAGGGTATGGAAGACAATGCAGGTGGCAAGGTGATCCGTGCTGAAGTGCCTTTGGCTGAAATGTTCGGTTACTCCACTGTTGTACGTTCCTTGTCTCAAGGTCGTGCAAGCTACAGCATGGAATTCAAGCACTACGCAGAAGCCCCAAGAAACGTGGCTGAAGCCATCATCAACAAAAAATAAGCTGTATATAGATTATTAAAGGAAACGGAAATGGCAAAAGGTAAATTTGAGCGGACGAAACCGCACGTTAACGTAGGTACAATTGGCCACGTTGACCATGGTAAGACCACATTGACAGCTGCGATCACCACCGTACTGACCAAGA
>PJTO01000472.1_pt1 | contig 15391 bp, 7 predicted proteins | sample 1512101 | NCBI WGS metagenome assembly PJTO01 (sample SAMN08177690, study PRJNA422409) | Soil metagenome, whole genome shotgun sequencing project.
CACGTGGCATGATCTACCACAGCGATCGAGGCAGCCAATTCACGAGCCATGCTTTCCGGAAAAGTCTGGCTAAACACGGTGCCGTTCAGAGCATGAGCGGCACCGGGCGCTGCTATGATAATGTGAAATAAACGCTAAACGCATTATTCGATTACGAGATAAAATTAACAAGATATTGTCTCAATAAACAGGCCAAGCACTTGAGAAGATTGAAAGAGATACCGACAGAGACAACTTTATGGATGCCCACGAAGCAAAGACATACGGGTTAATTGACAAAGTGATACATGTAGCACAATAAGGAACGGATTGGTGGTGAAGTGCGTGGAGAATAAGGAACTGGAATACACCGTTGAGTACCAAGACGGTTACGGTGTACTTTATTTTGATAATGTCAAAGCTTCTGACCTATCCGATGCAAAAATGCAAATCCGCCAAAGATTCCCCGATGTTACTATTAGAGCAGTTACCGTTGCCCCACACGATAATGGAGATGAATAAGCTTAACTATAAGAGACCGCGCATATATTGGCGGTCTTTCGTACGTACATTCGATTTGGAAAAAAATTACACGGAACAAACACAGGTAAACTCTGCCGCGAGTGCAAATAGCAATTCATTCGGCACGGGGTTGAGATCTATACAACGCTCTGCAAAATCAATCGAAATTAGTTACCAACTTCCAAAACCCACCAAAAAAAGGGGGCATAGCCTATTTAGGCTCACCCCTCCATTCCATCAATAATACGCATTCCACGTGCCCCGTATAAGGGGACGCCCCCTCTGCCGCGGCGTCTGTTATCGTCACTTTATATCGCGTAGAATCAAGGTTGGTGCAGATCCTTTCCCTTCGCTTTATTTGATTTATCGTGACTTATTACGAATTTTTGCGGCAGTTTTACGGCAATCACTAATTGGAATTAAATGCCCTCAATGCAGCCTCGGCTCTCCCACAAGCGATCCATAACTCAGGCACAGATTGACAAAGACATTGCAAATGCGATAAGAGTTTTATTCCTACATCTTTTTCTAGATTACCGAACGCCATCTCTGTCAGCCATTCACCAACATATTTTGTCCAACTATTTAAGTCTTCATAACTCGCAGCTGCAACTAGGCAAATCTTCATATCTTCCACAACGGACAAATTCCACGTCAAATCGTGTCTGTATCTTCTTACAAGAATACGCAATTCACCAGCAAGTATGTCATTCCTCGTTACAGCAGCTATTAAAGCAAGTCCATTTAGTACAGCTATAAGCTGCGATCTATCATTTACGTTGACAAGTCGGTAATTTCCAGTCTTTATAGCTTGCACCGCCAAGTCTGTATGATTGATGTTAATACGGAAAAGCAGTGCTGAATTCACTAAAGCCGCAAATGATTTGGGACTTACTTCCTCCGCACTTAGCTGAGTATCAATCATCTCCACAATTTCTGAGGGCAACGTTGCCATACTATCCCCTTTACCTTCCAACGGACCCGGAAAGTACACTGCAGGAGACTTCGCGAGCGAAATAATGCTATTTGGTCTGTCCCCGAATAAAAGGTCAAACAAATCGCCTTGAACAAGGCTCTCCTTGTTTCTATGTGCAGCCATCATTATTCGACCAATGAATTCAGACTTTAATTGTGATGCAACGGCTAAATCAGGATTCCAACGTGGCTCCAAACGCATATCCGCCAGTGACTGAAAGTAATACTGCTCATAGTGACTATAATGATCATTAAGCCATTCAGATATTTTTTCAATTGATATATTCAAACTCATAATTTGACGATAAATTAGTGCAGCATGTGACATAGACACTAACCTTCTGTAGAAAGGTGGTTCTTGAGGAAAAATTCGAATCCTAGATAGTTCCGCATCAACAAGGACAAACAGTGCTGAGAGTAGCTTAAATCCACTAGAAGAGCTATCAATATTATCATCTTTAACTTGTTTGATTAATCGTATTACAAAAGGCTCAATTTCTGATCTATCAGGAAGGACTCGCAAGCCAATTTCGATGGCACCAATCTGGGAAATTCTATCTCCTGTCTCTTCTAAATAACCAAGCACTTTCAATAAATCATCATTATTTAAGTGATCGACATTAATATTACCCGTCAGTTTAGCATGCGATGATAAATACAGACTTAACAAAAGGCCATCATACGAATTCCAAGTTAACAGTTGCTCAGATAACATTTTACCTTGTCCAGCAGCATATTCCGAAATAGACAGACTTCCATCATAACAGCCTACCAACCTCTCATAGTATCTTCGAGATGATGGAACTATATTTGTTGCATTGGCTTGTCCGCTCATGATTTCCCTGCGTATTAAACGCTCTATATTTTTAGGAGTATCGCTGAGATCACTATGTAACTCGTCTATTTCATTATCATCAAGCGCTCGTACCGAAAGGATGTTACGCCATTTGTTCAATGCAGTATCAGGAAAGTTAAGGTCCAAAGCGTCTGAAATTAATGACTTTGAACGAATGTTTTCATCAGTTGACATTGCACTATAATCTGGCAAATTAATGTTCTTATTCCCCTGTGAAATAAGAAGTTGCGGCACCTTATCTTTTTTTCTATGAGTTTTTAATATCCAACTTTTCCCCTTAATATCGGATATACTCATCTCTGATGTGCTATCTGAATAAATACGACGAATAGCATCGTAAAGCTCAGAACGTTGAACGGTAAAATCAGAATTATTAAAGTCAAGAATAGCATTTCCTCTTAGACCAAACTTTTCCCGAAAAGTTTGTTTTTCAAGTAAGGATTGTTGCAGTACTGGAGGTACGATTTGTTGAATTGCCAATAAAATAACCGCTGATTCAAGATCGCGAGAACCGTCTTCTCCAGGCAGATTTATGTTAGCTCTCTCGAAAATTTCTGCTTCCTGCCATTCCACAAGCCAACTGTAAAGTTCATGATACTGTTCTTTTATAGGAACTAAAAGCCTCTCTTCAATCCAATCCCAGTAAGCTTCCCTCACTTCTTCACGTATGCCGGGAGGAGGAAGGAGCAGCAATAGAATAAATGATCCTCTACCTGTTTGTACGATATGATTCCCAACTTTGCTCTCAAGACTATGAGCCCAACCACGAATGTCAAATTGATCTAGAATCCAGTTGGAATAAGCTACCACTGTGTTTTGATCTACTTGAAGAGTATGGCTTTCCCATAGTCGTTGTAGAACTCTATTAAATATTTGAAAACTCGTATTAAGCCAAGCGGCTTCTCTCGGGATTTGAAGCCAGCTACTCATCCTAACTTTTAAAAAGCTTTCTCGAATTGCCTTAAGTTCAGCAGTCTCTATGACCTTGTTGCCCTTGACTGAAGAAGCAGTCAGTTGAATAAACAATTCTTCTTCATTAACTGGAATAAAAATATATCCAGAGCGGCGAAGTTGGGTTCTATATTCCATTCTTTCTTCTGAGGTTATAATCCCTCTAGTTAAAAGAAAATCTAGAATATCCAATGTCGAAATTACTTGTGTAAGTGAGTTCTCGTTTTTTATATTCAAATGCTGGTTTATAAATCTGTCATCTGAAATCACGGCATCACAACAAGATGATAATGAAAGAACTTCAACTGTAGGATTTGTAACAAAGCGCTTATTCTGATCATCTAAAGTATGTTGGCGGTCAACTTTCACCCTTCTTGAAAGTATTCCTTCACTTAAGGATGACCGTATGGATTCTATTGTTTCAGCAATAGAGTCAGAAATACGTTCATATCCGATAAGCTCATTTATATTCGCTAATACCTTAGGTGAAACAATTACTTTAAACCCCGAAAGTGTTAACTTTTCTAAAAGATCAATTTCTTGAAAATAACTGATTGATAGGTCATCCAAGTATAGTACTGCATTGTCAGAAATTTCAGGCTGAAGCGGCCAAGGTGCCTCATGCATTTGAAGATAACTAATAGCTCTCTTTTCCTCTTCTCTGGTTAATGAACCTTTTTCTCGCAACTTTTGAACAACTGCTAGGCAACTACTCAGTACTGAGGAGTATTCTGTCAGATCGGCATTTTCCTCCATCATAGATCCCAATCTAGGAACAGGATACGGTCTGACGACAATCTTCTTGCTATAACTCTCTTCTTTTCCAGTTGACGATGCTTCGGCTATAAGCGTTGCTAGTTCATCTCCTACTTGATCAGCAAGATCACTGTTTGCAACAGTGGTTGGAATTAATTTTTCTAAATTTCCCGTTGTTAACATACGTTGTATTTTTTTCGCTCTCTCAATTCTACTTGGCTGATGAAATGCCACTTGCTTCTGCTCCTCAAATAACCAAGTTAAAGTAGAATGCGGGATAAAGACCTCATCAAACGCTTCAAAAGTTTTATCTAATAGATTAAGAAAGCTCAATGTAAGCAACGCTGTAGCATCAATACCTACTGTTTTTATATTTTTTAGTTCGACAGGATGTAGAGCACCACTAAAGGCTGGAACGATGCCTTTACGTCTCAAATCTCTTTCAACTTGGTTCGCATAGGTTGGAAAGAGCACTAGATTAATCAAGGACCTGTTGAGTGTCTCAGCAGCTAGAAACAATGGTATTTCCCCTTGGCTTAACAGTTGCCAAGTTTCTGATTCCCGACGTTCCCATTCTGGTCTCCAGTCTAACAGAACTTTCAAAGATACTTTTTTAAGAGGCCCACTATCACCAGAATGATCAGCCGCTTTTTGCAACCATCTAGAAACTTCAATATCATCTTCAAAACCCGCATTAACCGCCATAAAATATGCAGATGCCAGTAGCTGTGGGTCATCATTTGATCGAGCTGTTGCTTCAAAGATTAGTTCTTTGGCATAGTCAATTAAATTTAAATGTAGCGCAAGTTGAGCCGAACCAAGTAATTCTGTGGAATTTCTTTTATCTTTCATTTGGATTTCGTTTGCTAAGAAAGCAGATAAAGATTTCCAGTCCCCAAGAGAGATAGCAAGATTAACTTGCAAAATGCGCAAATTATGAGTTTTATCAACATCCCCGATCTTCGAAAATTCTGAACGCGCCTCAATCAATTCACCTTCACGATATAATGCCCAGCAGTACATTGATCTCAATTCTTTAGAGATATCTAAAAAACTATAGTGTGTTTTTAACAAGCTAATGAGGTTTTCAGACTTACCTGCATTAGTCAGAGCTCTTGACAACCTCTCAGCATCAGAGATGGTCTGAGTCCTTTCAAACAACTCTTCTCCGTACTTACAAAGATATGTCCAGTCTTCTATAGACTCAACTGCTTGGACTAGTGCTACTAAGTCTTGCAACGAGTTTGTTTCCTCAAATTGTTGTTTACGCGCTTCGACGGGGTCAAGACCCTCCGATTCTGCTATTATTCTTCGGAGTCGGCTTTCTTCAATGGAAGAAAGGCCTTCTTCTAGCAATGATGCCAAGTGCTCATTGGCTCTTTGAGAAAGTCCTGATTTTGAAAGTATTTCTACCTGAAGTGACTGTAGAGATGTGCGATCAATATGCCTCGAAAGTTCTTCGAAATGTTGTTCAATGTACAGCGCCATCTTTTCAGGTGTTTTCTGCGTGAAAGCTAGCGCTAAGCGGGCAATTGCTGCATTTTGTGTTACATCACCATTTAGCGCTATTTCACGATTTATCTCCTTCTCAACTGCTTCTAAATTTAATTTAACTCCAAATTGCAGAGCAAACGGAACAAGACGAAGTCCCGACTGAGGCTCGTCTAACTTCGACTCTAAGTATTTTTTTCCACTGTCCTCATCCCGTGGGTCTTTCAATTTCAGCCAAAGAGCATATTCCTCATTAATTGTTGCTATACCAGAAAGTCCAAGCTGGCATGCTGTCTCAGCCGCCGCGCGAAAATGTTGATATGCCTCCCGACGCATTAAAATAGAAGTTGTATCATCAAACAACGGAAATTCTGCAGCATTAAAAGGAATCTGGCGAACTACGACATCCCTTAATTCCAATGGCACTGTAACCACTAGATGTGACATAGCGGCAAGTTGATATAAAACGGGGGTTTCTTTAAAATCGTCATCAGTGATTGAATCCGCTGCTTCCTGAATGTCATCCCAAAAAGAATCATTTATAAATCTTGAAATTATATATGCTTTACCTTCAGAGTCCAAATCTCCATAACCATATTCAACTGTCCTCATCCAACTAATAATTCCTCTAATATCCTTATGCTGCGTATTAATCTTCAGAGCAACAGAACGTGCGTCGGGAGAATTAATAGTACTGATTGATGCTAGCGCTGCTGAACTTTTCTCACCTTTCTTCGCATCGATGAATGCTTCAGCATATATAGTATCGTTACAAGTTCCTAATTTTTTCGCCTGCTCCAAATACTCTTTTGCTTTTTCAAATTCTTTTGTAACTGCAAATCTCACACACCACGCCAGTGCCCATCTTCTCACATGATCACTACCTCGAGATAGATCGCCTGTAATCAGTCTCTCAGCTAGGATCGAAGCATTAGGGAAAACATCTACTTTTTGATAGAAACGTAACTTTTTAAGGATTGTCGTTTCAGTCTTAATAAATTGATCTATAACTGTGGTTGGATACTTGGTAGGGGGAAGATGATCAAACAGATGATTTTGTATAGATGTTAATTTCTCTGTTGTCATTGTTAATTGTTCGGTCGTTTCAGCCATGAATTTCTTCTTCGACAAAACCTCATCTAACTTAAAATGTTGTCTCATTTCTTTTTCTAACAGACCTACAAACTCCCTAGCTCCGGCCTTGCCTTCACTAAGGCTAATTCCAAGTCCGGTTAATACTAACTGATTTTCATTTAGCATTTCGGTTCCATAGAAAATACTGCGGAGAATTATTGTCCAGTTCTTTTCAATAGAGAGAAAACTACTGGAGGGTGTCCCATATTTATCACCATGTGTTTCATGAAACCTCTTTGCTGTAGTTTCTATTGCCTGTATAAACAGTTGAAATAGTTCCTCATCAGAAGCAGGAAGATAAGGTTTTATTATTTTTTTTATTATTTCGTATGCACTGTTTCCTAATATTCCTGCTAATACTCCTTCGACCATAATATTCACCCGCAATTTATTATTTTTTTATAACAGGAAGTATACACAGCTTATAACAGCACTCTTGGGTAATAGCGATAATTAGGCAAGTCGATTGTCCTCAATAACTTTGACAACCAAGTTCAACATACCTATAACTCAAAGGAACTGAAACGTGTAGAGAAGCAATTAGCAGAACTTACATGTCGAGGGGGGCTATCATAATAGACCAATTCAAGAATCAGAATGAGCGCCGATGCCCTTCAACAGCAAAACTGGTTAACAAGAAGGCTGAACTCATTGTAGCTATAGAAGAAGGAAAGAACCTCGCAAAACTCAAAGAAGCCTTTAAGGAGGAAGTTGAACGCTTCATTGACCTCGACATTAGCGATGAACAGGTACTAAAGCAATTCCTTCAAAGGCTTATCCAAACAATCGAAGTATTCGAGGACGGAAAGAATAAGATTAACTACAACCTTTCCAGTCCTCCCTCCTCGAATTAATGTACAGTTTATTGACCTGTATCTTTTCTTTCAAATCTCACTGTACACTCCATATGTGTTGCTGGAAATAGGAATATGAATCATTTCTTGAGTCTGTAAAAAACGAACATGATCTAAGGAGGTGAGCATCTTCCCGACAGACGAAGCACTGCTGAAGATGCTGTATCTGGTCACCATGGACGTCACGATCAAATGAATGGGCCCTGTCCAAAACTGGGGCGAACTGCTGCAGCTCTCGGTCTTCTTCCCGAAGCTCGGCCAGCTATCTGTCGTGCGCGTCGATCTCCCTGATGAGGGAAATTCTCTATAAATAATTTTACAAAAAATCTGATTTTATTAAATCCTCAGCTAGCAGTTTTGCCTGTGTTAATACCGTTTCAACAGCTTTCTCCTGCAAATCTGGCGGATAACCGTGTAAACGAAGTATTCTTCGAATATTCCGCCTCAGTCCCGATTGAACGCTTTCTTTGATTGTCCAGTCAATCGTAGTGCTGCTACGAACCGTCTTTAAGAGTTCCTGAGCAATATGTTTCAAAGTTTCGTCTCCAAGAATGGCGACGGCACTATTGCTTACTTCCAAGGCTGTATAAAAAGCATATTCTCTGAAATCCAGCCCTAATTCTTCCCCGCGACTGTCAGATGCTTTTATCTGTGCTGCAAAGGGAATTAATACTTTTTCAAGAAATTCAACAGTATCGATCATTCCATTGTGATATCGTTTAATAGCATCCTCTAGCATTTCGGAAAACTTTTTACTTTCTACAAAATTAATTTTAGTCCGCTTCCTGATTTCTTCTTTTAAAAGCTTTTTTAACAATTCAACGGCTAGATTTTTTTGCGGAAGGTTTCTAATTTCCTGCAAAAACTTCTCATCCAGTATTTCGATGCTTGGTTTTTTAATGCCTGCTGCATCAAAAATATCCAATACCTTCTCGGCTGTAATAGCTTCGGAAATAATCTGCTTAATCGCGGTCTCCATTCCTTCGTCAGTTTTGCCGCTTTCGTTTCGATCCGAAATCTTGATCAGTCTTGCTTTTACAGCTTGAAATAGGGCTACATAATCCCGAATAGCCACAGCTTTCTCATGAGGAACAGAAATAGCAAAAGCTTTTAATAGGAGCTTCGTATTTTCGACAAACGACGGCTCTCCGTTTTCTTGACTGAAAATATAGTCTACAATCAAGGGGACATATCTGAGTTTGTCCCCAGGTGAAAGTGTAAAAAATTTCTTCCAATCAAAATGCCTCAACTGGTACTCAATGGCTTCATAATACTCCAACATTTTGGCTACAGCCAATTCTTGATCGAGAGTTGGTTTGCCTGTCCCTCCGCTAGAAGTATACTCAGCTAAAGCATACTTCAGCTCTTGCGCTATACCCAAGTAGTCAACAACCAGTCCCCCCCTTTTATCGTCAGTAAACACTCTGTTGACCCTTGCAATAGCTTGCATCAGGCTATGACCTCTCATGGGTTTATCCACGTACAAGGTATGTAGACATGGCGCATCAAATCCGGTTAACCACATATCACGTACAATAACAAGTCTTAAACAGTCCTTAGGATTTTTTAGACGCTCACCAATTGCTTTTCTTCTTTCTTTGTTGCGAATATGGGGTTGCATGTATAGTTCATCTCCCGATGAACCTGTCATAATTACTTTTATATTTCCTTTGTCATCTTCATCGGAATGCCAACTCGGACGCAGCTTAATAATTGCATTGTACAACTCGATGCAAACCCTCCGGCTCATGCCAACGATCATACCTTTGCCATCCAATACAGCATTACGTTGTTCAAAATGAACGACCAAATCCTCTGCTACTTTTTGAACTCGATTCGGATTTCCCACGATAGTTTCCAACCTCGTCCATTTTGCTCGCAGTTGTTGGCGTTCAGACAGTTCTTCTCCTTCCGTAATCTCTTCGAATTGTTCATCTAAGCGAACTTTCTCATTTTCCACAAAATTCACTTTAGCTAATCGACTTTCGTAATAAATAGGCACAGTAGCTTCGTCTTCAACAGCTTGTTGAATATCATAAATGTCCACATAGTGGCCAAAAACCGTTTGTGTATTACGATCATTGCTTTCAATAGGCGTTCCGGTAAACCCAATAAAAGAGGCATTCGGTAGAGCATCTCTTAAATGTTTAGCATAACCATCAATAAAATCGTATTGGCTGCGGTGAGCTTCATCAGCAATGACTACAATGTTACCTCGAGGGCTTAGTGCTTTTATTTCAGAACCAATGTATTGCACACCCGGCTCTCTAACTATGCTCCCTTGTTCAATAACATCTTCGAGCATGGGCATAAACTTCTGAATGGTCGTGAATACAATACCGCCTGAAGAAACATTCAACAGCTTTCGCAAATGTCTTCTATCTTCTGCTTGTTGGGGTTCCTGCCTTAGTAGTTGCTGACAGTTACCGAATGTTTCAAAAAGCTGGTCATCCAAATCATTACGATCTGTTATCACAACAATAGTGGGATTATCCAGGGTTAGGACAAGCTTACCTGTATAAAACACCATGCTTAAACTTTTTCCGCTTCCTTGCGTATGCCACACTACGCCTGCGCGTCTGTCTCCGGTCTCCGAAGTTGCTTGTCGGGTGCTTTTTATAGCTTTATTTACAGCATAATACTGATGATATGCAGCAACTTTCTTTAGAATTTTATCTTTGCTTTTTTCAAAAACGATGAAATGGCGAATTAAATCGAGCAACGTATGTTTGTTTAACATACCATTGAACAGCACTTCCATTTGCGGAGTTAAGGAGTCGGCCTCGGTCTTACCATCTTTCGTTTTCCAGCTTAGAAAACGACTCCAGTCACTAGTAATCGTACCGCATTTTGCATCCCAACCATCGCTGACAATAAGCAGTTCATTGTAAGTAAAAAGTGAGGGTACTGCTTTTTTATAGGTTTGCAGTTGATTGAACGCTGTTTTTATAGTGGCGTTCTCGTCTACAGCATTTTTTAATTCAATTACCACCAACGGCAACCCATTAATAAATATGATCATATCCGGACGTTTGTTCTGGTTGTGTTCGATAATAGTAAACTGGTTAACGACTACAAACTCATTGTTTTCTGGTTGATTAAAATCTGCTATATAAACTTTTTCGCCACGAATACCGCCAGCAGTCCTTACTTCTATATCAATACCCTCAGTCAAATAGCAATGAAAAGTTTCGTTATTGATCAGTAGGTCATTGCTCTCCGTACGCAACACTTTCCTAAGGGCATCTTCTCTGGCTTCATAGGGAATGTTAGGATTCAGTCGATCTATTGCATCCCGAAGACGGGTTATGAGTACCGCTTCTTTGTATCGTCTTTCGGGATGTTCTCCATCAGGCGAAATATCCGGTCCAGATAAATAGTTATAGTCCAATGTCTGAAGATAGCTGATGGCTATTTCTTCAATTTCGTTTTCGGTGATTACTTTCATGTTTTCACCTCAATTTTACCGGACATGAGTTTTGGCAATAAGCTGTCGCGGATGGTGGTTAGAGTTTTGATTTCCTCGAAATTATTCTTTATTTTTTCAAATAATGGTTGAACTAACGAGTCAAATCCACGCATTTTTGATTCGCTAACTTTCGGCAATTCAAAAGAATAAAGTAGATCAGTTTGTACTCTCTGGCGGCCAGAAGTCCCAACCATACTTTTAATTGCAAACTCCCTGAAAGTATGGTCTCTTGCAATCAGATATACATAATATGGGCTGATACGCTCTTTAGCTCTCATAGTAATAAATTCTGTTGAACCAAATGCAACTTCGTCATCATCCAGAAAATCAACAAATCCGGTTTTGCCATTTTCAAGACAAGGTGTAATTCTTGCTAGAAGTGTATCATTTTTTTGAAATCTAGAGCCTGAGGAATACTGCCTTTCAATAAAAGTTTTTATTGAGTGTCCATCCTCCGGCAAGTCAGACATTTCAACATACTTTAATACAGAATTTTTTCTTACTGCTATGCGAGGATTTATCTCAATATACTCTGACAAGAATACCTTCTTCTCTTCTCCAGCAAACCATTCCTTAAATATCGCCTTCGCCATTGCTTCAAGGGTGTGGTTCATCTGCATATTGATCTCAATTTTTTCGTCAAGGGATGATAAAATGGAAGTAATGGCTTGCTGTTCATTGAAATCAGGTACGCTGATTTCAATACCCCTTAACTCTGATTGTTTAATACCTGTAACTGTTGAACCCGTTTCTTTGGACTTCAAATTTCTTTGTCCAATAGGAGATTGTAAAAAGTATTTTAAAAACGCGTTGTCGAGGACCCCTTTCTTCCCTCTTAATGTAATAACCCTCTGTGCAAGAGCAACTTGTCCCTTAATATTAATTTGTGCAACCTCACCTAACGGTGCTTCTGTAGTTAAAACTACGTCACCATATTCAGGTATGCCTCTTGTCATCCATTCATTAAATGTTTTTTCTGCAATGAATTCATTAGGGGTATTAATTCTTCCATCCTTTATGACTTTAGCTGTTATTAAGGGTATTCCTTTATTGGTTTTTTCTGGAGTCTTACCACGATAATCAATCAATTTCTCCACTACATCATCAAGCCTATATGCTTTCCAACTCTTGTTCATATTAATATATCTCCGGTTCAAACGTTATGTCATAGATTTCAAATACTTCATCCATCAGAACCTGCACATTAATAGGGATGTCTTCTTTATTGCCGTCTCGCGCTATTTCCACAATCACTTTTGAATGAATGATAAATTCCTCTTCTTGCGTTTCTTCACTTATCTTGTTTTCAACTTGAACGCAATAATTTACTATTTTATATCTTTCTATGTTCAAGTCCTCACCGTCAACCTGGAGAAATGTCCTATCTTCGATCGCTCGATTCAAATAGGTTTGGAAATATTCTTTTTCTGCATATTCAAAATAATGCCTAAACGCTATATAGTTTTCATAATCTTTATTTAGTTGATCTTTCGCCTTGTTTTCGTCTTTTTCTATTGCGATATGCCTTTGCCATTTGGTATTAAATTCTTCAACACAGTTTTCCTTATAGTCTCCATCTTTCGAGAGAAATATAACTTTATCATAATCCTGTACTTTGTCGTAATGCATTAAAGTCTCCCAGATAACACTATCCTTAAAACCTGCATCATTAAATTTACCTGAACGCGCAAACGGCGACTTTCCATTGTCATGTCCTACTACTTTTAACAACATGTTTTTTAACATAGATGGAGCATGTTCATCCCTATATTCGAGTGTATTGATATTTTTTGTTTGAATGTAATTTTGTGCTTGTTGTTCTATATACGCAGCACAGTCAAAATTCTCGTCTGGAATCTGCATAGAACCATCGACAATGTGTGGCAACCCAGTCAAACGTTTTACAATGTTCTTCAAATCTTGAATGTCTTTGTTGTATTGTCTTTGTTTCTGTATCTTCAACTCAGATATAACCATTGTAGACACAGCAAGCGTAACATCATTCTCAAGCTTATTTTCTTTTATAAAACGATCAATCGAATTGTATGCCGTCCCAAAAGAAAATGAACTATAAGCGACTTCTCCACCATCTGTACTTCTCAACATATTTGTATCGAATATGATTAACGTTTTGATGTTAGAACTCATAACCAACTCTCCTGAGGCTATCTTTTATCTTATCGTCAAGATCTGATGCCTTTTCCATCTGTTCTTTTAATTGAGCTGTAAGTAACTCCATTTTCTCATTGAAGGGTTGTCCGTCTTCTTCCGCTTCCTTGAAATCGATATATCTACCTGGTGTAAGAATATGGTTATTCTTCCTTATCTCCTGAATGTCTGCAGATTTACAAAATCCGGGGATATCTTTGTATCGATCCTGCGAGTCCTTGCCTCGCCAATTGTGATATGTTTTAGCAATCTTCTGAATGTCCTTGTCTGTTAGTTCCCGTTGCCTGCGGCTGATCATTGTTCCCATTTCTCTGGCATCTATGAAAAGCACCTCATTGCTTCGGTCGCGGAATTTACCAGACGTCTTATTCCGAGATAGGAACCACAAGCAGGCTGGAATCTGCGTATTGTAAAACAACTGCGAAGGTAATGCTACCATACAGTCCACGAGGTCGTTTTCAACCAGTTCTTTTCTAATTTGTCCTTCGGTAGCGATATCGCTGCTCATGCTGCCATTTGCTAGTACAATGCCTGCCATGCCATTCGGTGCTAACTTACTGATAAAATGCTGCAGCCAAGCAAAGTTAGCATTCCCAGTTGGTGGAATGCCATATTTCCATTTATGCGTCTCCGATTTGTTAATATTATAATCACTCACATTAAAAGGAGGATTTGCTAAGATATAATCAACCTTTAGCTGAGGGAATTTATCATTCATAAACGTATCTCCCAGCTCAATATTTGCATCAATTCCTCGTATAGCCAAGTTCATTTTGGCCAATTTATACGTAGTCGGATTGCTCTCCTGCCCGAAAATAGATATCTTTCCTCTACGGTGTTCATGCAATTCTATAAACTTCTCACTTTGTACAAACATTCCGCCACTACCACAACAACCGTCATAAACTCGTTTCTCAGCTTCAGGTGCCAATACCTCTACCAGCAATTTAACAATAGACGCAGGAGTATAGAATTGTCCTCCTTTTTTCCCCTCTGCATCTGCAAACTGCCCCAGGAAGTATTCAAAGACAAAGCCAAGTACATCCTTTCCTTTCCCACTCCCATGATTGTTTAATGAGATAGAACCGATCAGATCTATAAGTTCGCCAAGCCTTTGTTTATCTAATGCAGGTCTTCCGTAATCTTTAGGGAGTACGCCCTTTAGCGAAAGATTATCTTGTTCAATGGCATCCATCGCATTGTCAATGTCTCTACCTATAGTCGGTAGTTTCGCTTTATTTTGAAGTGTTTTCCACCGAGCCTCCAGTGGAACATAAAATACCCGCTCAGCCGTATATTCGTCTTTATCTTCAGGATCGGCTCCTGTTTGGTCCTTTTCCGCCTCTAACTTTTCATAGAGCTCCTCAAAAGCATCGGATATATATTTCAAAAAAATCAATCCTAGCACCACATGCTTATATTCAGCAGCATCCATATTATTACGAAGTTTGTCTGCTGCAGCCCATAAAGTCTTTTCGAGTTGATAGTTCCCAGTCATATTAATTCTCCTAATTTGTTTAGATTTTTCTGTTATTGCGTCCTGTAACGAGCAGCTAATTCATATAATAATTATTCTTCAAATGTTCCTTATTCCCTTCCATGCATCTCTACATACTCGTGCATAGTCAATTTATAACTTTACCTTTTTGCTTGCCCCTTCCAACCTTCGTCTTATTCCTCAATTTCCTTAACCAGCTCGTTATTCCGCTAAATTCGTCAACTTCTTTTTCAGGCCAAATTGGTTGTTAAATAGAATATTACTCTCTTCATGGCGATATAACATATAAAGTGTTAGCAGTTTTTTACTTCGAAGAGATTAGTGGTTCAATTCGAGAAAAGACATTGAAGAAAATTTTCAACGTTTATCCCAGGCTTTATTTTGTTCTTTCTGAGTAGTAAGCGGACATTTTCAAAAAAAGACTCCCCGAATTTCACTTACAAAGATAGCCGGCTTTTGAAAGAAATTAATCGGATAGGAGGCTGCCCATTAGTTGAGTAGCCGACCCTCCACACCACCGTACGTACCGTTCGGTATACGGCGGTTCCTTTGTTCACGCTGTAACTTGTCGATAATAATCTGAAAAGAATAGGAATCCCAAGCCTTTGATGGTGTTATTGCCGAGGGTTGGTGCTAGACTAGATAGTAGACACAGATTACACTGATGAAATGAAGAAGAATCGGAGGACTGTGTCGAAATGAAAAAGCCCCTATATGACGAAGCGTATAAAAGAAAG
>PJTO01000474.1_pt1 | contig 15344 bp, 14 predicted proteins | sample 1512101 | NCBI WGS metagenome assembly PJTO01 (sample SAMN08177690, study PRJNA422409) | Soil metagenome, whole genome shotgun sequencing project.
CAGCACCTCTTCCAGTACCGCATCGACACCAAGCCGCTGCCACAGGCGCCCGAACAGCAACGGGCCGCCAATCCTGCGAGCTGCGATCCGGCCTGCATCGATATCGGACAGAATGACGCTGCGTTCGGCGTGGCGGGCAATCGAGGCGGCCAACCTGTCGAGTTCACCACTCGCGGCCAGCACATCCTTGCGGCCCAGAGCCTTGATCGTGCGCTGACGGACAGTTTTGCCCTCGCGCACACTCTCGACCAGGTAAAGATAGCGGTGCCCGCGAGCGACTCGTTCGACGACATACATGGTCAGGTTGTTACTACCTGCACGTGTGAAGATAAACCAAACCGCCAGTTACACGCAAAATGTTGTTATCACACCCCATTTTGCCGCCAAATCCACTGCCAGCAAAATCAGCTACTTAACGCCTGACGTTCCCCGCATGTTCTGCCAGCACTGTTCAACTTGGGTCTCGGCGTCGAGACACAGCGTCAATGGAACGACAATGCCATCGCCCGAACAACCCCGGTACTCCTCGGCCTCTATAGCCTCATCTCTCTATGGGCCGGCGATCTGCTCTCCAGCGGATCCACCCCCTATGCCGCCGCCTGGTATCGAAAATCCAGCTTCACCTTCAGCGACGCCATCGCTGCCGTCCGCCTCCAACTTTGGGTCGGCGACATTTATCAACGATCCCTGCCAAACCGAGAACCGCAATATATCCCAGCCAACCGTATAACCCGTATGGCCCAGGTTCTATGCTTCGCCGCATAATCGTACAAAGTCGAGCTGAGCAGCATTCAAGTTAATCAGTCTTCCCGCTCAAATCACCAAGCACCTCAGACAGGCGTTGCACTTGGCGGGATGTACTGGACTGGCTGCGATGCGCGCACCTCTCGTTCTGCGCTCCCAAAGTGTCTCGGCGACACTGAGGGCAAAGCCCAGCAGAACCCAGAGCGCGATCTTGGTGCGCCAGTTCATTGCCACGGCCGCGCCAGACCCGCCGAAATAAGATAGTTGCCCGCATCCCGCCCGTTGACGGAGAGGCGCGCCAGGGTGCGGCCATAGCGATCGGTGCCGGTGCGCTGGATCTGCGGTGGGCCGGAGGACAGAAAGGCCCGGAGCTGGTCGCGGCTCGCGAGTCCGGCCTCGTAGTCGCACCACGGCGGATTGCGTGACGCCGCCAGTTTTGCGCGACTCTGCGCGGTACAGCGCGACGATCCCGCCACCTCCGGCGCATCGATGTTGACCAGCCGCACCCGCTCACCATCGCAGAGGCGAACGGTGTCTCCGTCGTGGACGGAAGCAATACAGGCGATCGCAGCAGCGGCAAGGATCAGGGGCACGGCAATCCCCTAGCAGTTCGCCTACAGGCGGTGTGATGAAAATTCTGTCAGGCTTGCGGAGCATATCATTCCCCTCACTCAGCAGGCCGTCTGCTGGGTCCTTTCCGCCTTTTTGTCTTCCGTGATCAGCGGGTTTTCCTGGCGCCCCATTGTCCAGTTCTTCCCAAGGCGAACGGTAGCGTTAGGCGCGCACCAAATCTCGCCAGAGCTATCCAGGGCGGTGACCCAGATGAGATTGTGCTCCTGGCCATAGTCGATCATTCCGATCGCATAGCCGTCCCCCTTGCCAACAACGTGAAGGGGAATGGTGGGATTGAGCTGCGTGAACATTCCGGGCCTCTGGATCGCAAAAAAAAGGGCCGGCGCACACGAGCGCGCCGGCTCCTGTCAGGCTTACTTGGGCTTGCCCGCACCAGGCTCGGAGGTCTTCGGCTCCTTGCCGTCCTCGATACGGCCCTCATTGCGCAGGTCGCGACCTTCCTGCGCCTTGCGCTGAGCTTCCGGCGACCTGCCATGTTCGTTCAGTTCTTCCTTAATGTAGCCGGCGGCTTCTTTCATTTCGCCCTTGATGCTCATCGATCTCTCCTTTGGAAGGTGCCACGATAAGGTGTGGCAGATCATAAATCCTCAAGAGCGAAATTAGCTCCTAAGTACAAAAGTGCCCATTTTGCGAGCTGTTTGTCATCCTCGAAGGCGGCCATAACGCATTTCAAACGATCCAGTTCATCCCGTGCCCCAGAAGGCCAAACCCATCAGAGTTGCTATGAGGATGATGGAATGAAGTCACGCCGATTGGAGACCGCCTGGGAAGTGAATGCCATCATTTCGGTGCGAGGCAGGATGCGGGAGAGCTAGTGCCTCAGTGCATCGTCAGACGACGAGCCAGTTCATGTGGCCTCGTGGCATCGATCGGTGTGCGGGCAGCAAAGGCGTTAGATGATTTTCGCGAACACCATCGCTACCGAACGTTTCCGTGTCACGACTCCAGCGAAATTGCGGTTGATTGTCCGCATCAATGGACGGTAACACTTCACCTGACGAGCTTTCGTTCAAGAACTGCCGAGCGGGTCACCGTGCATCACTCAGCTCGATCGTCCATAGCCTGCCGGACAAGCCAGTCACGAAAGCACTGCATCGCCGGCTCCACCTTACGCGAATGCAGCCTGGTCAGCCAGTAACTACCGGTATCGACATCGACCGCAAAGGGCTGGATCAGGCGCTCTGCCGCGATCTCGCGCATGAACATGGACACAGGCGCGAGCGCGATGCCAAGCCCCGCCATCGCCGCGCTCACCATCGATACGGAGCTGTCGAATATCGGCCCGCGCAGTACGGGTGACGGGATGCCTGCGAGATCGAACCAGGCGCGCCACTCATCGGGACGATACGACCGCAGCAACGCTTCGTGCTGGAGGTCTTGCGGCGTTCTAAGGCGCCTCGCTACCGACGGGGTGCACAGCGGTGTCATTGGCGCGCGCACGAGCTGTTCGGCATGAGCGCCATGCCATGCACCATCGCCGAAGCGAATTGCATAATGAAGCGCCTCGCCTGCCAGATCGACCCGGTTGTTATTGATCGACAAGGATAAAGCGATGTGCGGATGAGTGGCCGTAAAGCCTTCGAGCCGTTCAAGCAGCCACCCGGTCGCGAAAGTGCCCACGACGCCGATGTTCAGGGTGTGCTGGAAGCGCCCTTCGGCGAAGCGATCGAGCGTCGCGCCGACCCGGTCGAAGGCTTCCGCAAGTACCGGGACAAGGCCTTGTCCGTCATCCGTCAAGGCCAGCCCGCGCGGCAGCCGGTGAAACAGCCGCGTGCCAAGCCGCCGTTCAAGTTGGGCGACCTGATGGCTCACCGCACCCTGGCTGACGCATAGCTCGAGGGCGGCGCGCGTGAAATTCAGGTGACGGGCGGATGCCTCAAAAGCCCGAAGAGCATTGAGGGGAAGTTGAGCGCGGTCCATGGCCAACCATTAATTATCCTCATGCCTCTGTCGAGATATGATCCTTTGTCGTCATTGGCTCCCATCCTCATGCTCTTGCGGAAAGGAGAGCCCACGATGATTCCAAGAACAATTCTTCTGGCTGCAGCCGCACTCACCGGGGCGTCGAGACAAACGCCTGGTGACCCTTTAACCAGGCCGATGGCGGTCGAACGGGAGGCCGAATGGCTGGCGCCGGCCGAGCCGATGCGCGTTTTCGGCAAGACCTATCTTGTCGGCTTCGGCGGCCTTAGCGTTGCGCTGATCGATACTGGCGCTGGCCTGATCCTGATCGACGCCGCCTTGCCACAGGCTGCGCCGAAGATCCTTGCCAACGTCGCGAAGCTCGGTTTTCGCCCGCACGACATCAAATATATTCTCAGCACCGAGCCCCATTTCGATCATGCTGGAGGGCTTGCGGCGCTAGCGCGCGATACGGGGGCCACCGTGATTGCCAGTGCCCGCGGAGCGCAGGCCCTGCGTACTGGCCGCTTTGCTGCCGACGATCCTCAGGTTGGCTACAACGCCCGCTTTCCGCCTGTGCGAAACGTGCGAGTGATCAAGGACGGCGCACAGCTCAGGCTCGGCGATGTCGTCGTCACTGCCCGCGCTACCCCTGGCCACACCGCGGGCAGCATGAGTTGGGCTTGGCGATCCTGCGAGGGTAGGAGTTGCCGCAATATCGTCTTCGGCTCCAGTCTCAATCCCGTCGCCGGCAAGGGATATCGCTTCACATCGCCGGCAGGCCAGGCTGTAGTCGCGAACTATCGCCGTGCCCACGCTGCCATGAACGCTGTTCCGTGCGACATCCTGATAACTGCTCACGCCGAGCAAAGCGGCGCCAAGGGGCGGTTCGCTGCTTCCCCCGACGCTTGTCGGGCCTATGCCAGTGCGTCCCAGCGCGCACTCGGCTCTCGCGTGGATAAGGAGCGCCGCCAGTAGCAGGACATAGTCCCTCCCGATCGGTGCCGATCAGAAGTTGGCGTGATCGGGATGGCCGGTTCTGGCGTGACCCACCATTCGCTCGACCGCCCCGGAATCGCGCTTGCCGGTCGACACCTGCCAGATTGCGGACCGTCCGCACCTGAAGCATTGCAAACAGGTGCTGCGCGTCTGATAAGGGTCGCGCCTGCTTTGAAGCGTTCTACCTATGGCCGTCAGGGCCACAGGAGATGCGTTATGGGATTGTCAGAATTTGATCCCGCTGCTCGCGAGAGGGTGCCATGGAACGACGGGCGCAAAGTTGGTGCAAAGCGAGCTCTCAAACCCCGTCAGATATGGGCGATCCGCTTCTTTCTCGACCGGCATGGGCGGGTCCGCGACCGGGCGCTCTTTGACCTCGCCATAGACAGTAAACTTCGCGGATGCGATCTGATGAAGATCAGGATGCCCGGATCGGTCAAAAAACGCAGATCACCCGGCGCCAAGCCAAGCGCGGGACAAGACCCGTCGCGCTCCGTGATCTGCGCCGGGCTTCGGCATGGATCTTTGGAGCGATCTGTCCCGCGGAAGGCAAAGGCGCCGCGCTGGTCATGCCTCGTTGCAACGGCGAAGCAATGGACATGCATCTCGCCGAGACGAAGTCCAGCGCAGCTAAATCAGCAGCCAGGTCGCACCCGGCGCTCACGCCGTGCTCATGCTCGATCAGGCCGGATGGCACATGTCCGGCAAACTCGACATTCCGGCCAACATCACCCTCCTACCGCGGTCGCCCAAATGTCCCGAACTCAATCCGGTCGAAAACGTGTGGCAGTTCATGCGCGATAATTGGCTCTCCAACCGCATCTTCTCGTCCTACGACAACGTCGTCGATCACTGCTGCCACGCCTGGAACCGCCTCATCGATCAGCCATGGCGCATCATGTCCGTCGGCTTGCGCCAGTGGGCGCATGGGTCATGATCAGAGAGTCTTGGTATTAAGCATCCGAATTTGACGACCGAGCGGCCACAAAGGGTCGGTTTCGCCGGGACCGAACACCGACCCTTTGGCCCATCCTCCCGTTAATAAGTATACGTGGTGGTGAGGAATTTCAGCCGAAGCCGCCGTTCGCGGATCAGTTTCATCCAAACAAAGAGTGAGCCACCCGGTCGCTCTTTGACTTTTGACTGCCGAGCCAGGAGCTTCTCGCTTCGCCGCTGTCACTTAGGGCCAGCAAATTGAGAGATCATTTGCATTCGGAAAGGAGGCTATACCCTATTTGCGCACTCGAAGGCGGTCGAAAGAGATTGCGTGGCCCTCGCTGCCGGACCGTTCCCCTCTTTTATTTACCCAATACCAGCTATCGCCAACAACCGAGACATGCATGGTGTAGGCGCCGCGGGGCAGTAACGGCGTGACAAACTTTACGGTCGGCACTGGATACTTTGAATACATGTCGACGGTCGATGATAGCAATTCATCACCTTGATTGTTGCGCACGATGATGCGCGCATAGCCGCCGTCGGGACGGGCCAGACTGTACAAGCTGGCCTGGGTTCCAGTGAAGGTCACTGATAAGGAGGCGTTCTTGTCTATCGTCGAGGTGGGGCCTTGCCGCCTTTTCGCCGCCTGCTGCCAAGCGCCCATATTGTGCACGCGAGGGTCGAAGGCGGTAATGGTTTCGCTTTGAACTGGTCCTGGCGTCACAGTGCCGGTTGCAGCGTCGATCCGCCAGGAATCCTGATATTCAGGCATGCTCAAGCTGTCGCCCTCAACCTTCAGCGGTTGCCAAATATATGTGGCGGCGCTCGCTTGGCGTGGATACGACCACCGATCACCCATGAACATGAAGGTTGTATCGTGGGAGCCTTCGATTGGTAGAACGAATGTGACCTGCGAATTCCAGGTCAACGTACCTTCTGGTGCAATCACCCCTTGGCGGGTCCAAGGGCCGCGTAATGATCTCGCCGTGTAATAGTAGTTGTCATTTCGCTCCCAGCCCGTCAGATGAGATCCCAAGAAGTAATAGGTGTCGTCCTTACGAAACATAGCTGGCGATTCAAATCCGTCTGCCATTGCCTCGTTCACATGTTCTCGGATGCTTCTGTAGTCATCAGCAAGGCGGTAAATATCGCCCCCGTGCAGAAGTATATAACCGGTTCGGTCCTTGTCTTGAAATGTACCCATGTCCCACTTTTTGATTGGCTTGCCGTCGATCAGCAGGGGGCCATGGAAGGTGTACGGGCCGGTGATGTCCTTTGCGGTAGCGTACCCGACAAACTGCCCGCGATAGTCGATTGCGTCGGCGTGCATGAACATCACATATTCACCAGTGCTGGGAGATCGCATGACCTTGGACCGTTCGCCGACAGTGTTGGGCCCCAGCGGTCCAGATTGCTGCACTGGCAGCGCGATGCTCTCGAAATGCCAGTTCACCAGATCCTTCGAAGAATAGCAGTTGAACCCGGCAAACGCATTTGTCATGTCCTCGTGCGCTTCGCCGAAGAGATAATAGGTGTCGCCGTCCTTGGTGATTCCCGCGCCATGCGCGCTGACCGGTGCGCCGCGCTGATCGAACCAAGGCGTGCCTGAATGGACAGCGTCGTAGTGGCCCGGCGCTTGGGCATGCCCGGCCTGTGCAAGGCAAGAAAGCACAAGCAGCGCGCCTGTACGCAAGTAGGTCAATGCCACCAAATTGATCCCCTCAGGTTTCACAAAAGCGCAAATATCTAGGTTCTGCGCCAATTGTAGGACGCTTTTTGTTCAGCTGAATGCTTACATCGCCTGAGTTAGCGGTGGATGATCGGGTGAAGGCACCGCGTTCAGTTAGGTGCGGCACGCACTAATGCAACAAATCGAGCGGAATGGCTTGACCCATTGCTTCCTGTCCATTCGCCGAAGGATGAAGATGGTCCCCCCGGTCGAATTGCGGGTTGAGATCGTCCGGTGCGGCTGGATCGCGCATCAGGTTCTCGAGATCGATGACGCCATCAAAATGGCCTCTTGCGCGCGCCCAGGCATTGATCGTGTGTCGTGCTTGCTGGGCTTCAGCGTCTGCCAGATAATCCGAGCGTGCTACGCCGCCGAAGGGCAGGATCGGAATAACCATGACCCTAGCCCCCCGGTCGTGCGCGCGCTCGATGATCTGACGGTACCCCTCAATCACTTCATCGACGACGGCGGTACGATTTTCAGCGCTCACCACGCGTTCGCGCGGCATCATGCCGATGTCGTTGACGCCCAGAAAAACGATCAGGGTCCGTAGGTCGGGCAAGGACAATACATCCTGATCCAGGCGGGCAAGTGCGGATGGGCCCGATTTATCGCGCGCCACCCGGCCGCCTGATGTGCCCAGATTAGCAAGGCCGACCCGCTTCGTGGCGGGATTAGCCTGTAGGCGGCGTGCCAGCACGTCGGTCCAGCGACCACGCCAGTCGAACGAGGCGCCGCCGGCATCGGTGATGGAATCACCCAGGATCGCTATCGTGCCCACAACAGGCATATCTGTCGACTGGGGGGCGTTGTAGACACTGACGGCGCTGAGTTGGAAAACGCGATCGGCGGTGCGCGATGCTGGAAGGCTCGCCTCGTCACCGCGCCCCGCTGCCGCGACGAACGTAACTCCCTTCGGCATTGCGGCCAATGTGCGATTGTCCTTGTCCGCAGGCATGTGGAAGGTGACCGCGAGCCGGCCGAGACCGGGGACACGCATATCGACAGGATCGCTGTCGAAGTAAGCGCCAGCGGGAATCGTGACATGCAGCTTTCCCCCGAACGTCACGGGTTTCGCACTCGCTGTTTCGATGTGGTCCTGTCCAGCCTCACCGTCCGGACGGGCGATCTGGATACCTGAAATAACGAGGGGCGCACGGCCGAAGCGGTTACTGAACCGAAGGCGCAACTTAGTGCCTCCTGCGCTCAACGGAACGTACGTTCGTATCACAGCTCCGGTAATGTCATCCGCTTGTAAAGGCTCGTCTTCACTGCGCATGGCGCGAGCCCATCCGGCGACCCAACCGCTCGTTTGGGCATAAGCTGCGGGCGTGGTGAGGAGTGATCCGGCAAACAGTATGATAACTGCGATGGCGTGCGCTTTCATAGTACGCGATTTCGTCATTGCTGTCTTTCCGGAGCTTCGGGGCCGTGGAATTCGATTTCGGCGATCGCCAGGTTCCAGCCTGGAGGAATGGCATCGGCACCGGTGTCTCCGGCCTTGCGGGCGGTATCGAGTTCGACGACGTTGCCGAAGGCGTCGCGGTCGGCAACCGGGCCGATCATTTCGATGCGTACCCTGTTCCCGCGGGTCGGGGGGAAGGAAATGCGGGCGTATCCAAGCTGCCGCTCGGTCTCGCCTTCCCAAACCGTCCGGTCATCTATCTTCACCCGCAGAGGATAGGCGCGCGATCGCCAACCGACGAGTTTCGTGTCGATCTCGCTGACCATTTCGCTTCGGGCGAAGCGGTATTCGATCCAGGCATTTCGAGGTGAGCCGTCGCTGGACCAGCGGGACAGTTCGTTGTCGTCCCAGCTTGCGGCGGCCTGATCCTGCGCAGCGCCCGCCATTGCGGCAATGGGGATCAGCGTCGTGCGGCTCCGGCGGTACGAGGGGCCCGCCGGGGTGGGGCCGCGTGTCAGCAGCCCGGCTTGTGCGCTGCCGGGAAGGTCGGGCGCCAATCCGCCCTTCAGGGACGAGGCGCGAACCCCGCGAATGACGATCGCGGCGCCTTTCAGCCCTGTTGCGCTGGCCTTGAGGCGTATGGCACCGGGCCGTTTCCCGGCACGCAGGGACACGCGATTTATCCCGCCTTCGACCGGTAGGTCAGGTGATAGGATGTAATTGTCCGCACGCCCTTGGGCGATCCCGCCGCGCCATTCAGCCGGGCCTTCGAGCGCAAAGTGGATGAGGTTTCCTGCGGTCGGGACGCGTCGGCCTTGTGCATCGACGACTTCCACATCGACCAATGCCAGGTCGGCGCCGTCCATGATAAAGCCGCGGGGCGAGGTCCGGGGTGTCAGTCGCAGGGATGCGGGCTCGCCGGTGGTTTCGACCGTGTCCTGCGAACGAGCGCCACCGGAATGGACGGCGACCGCCTCGATCTTGCCGGTTTCCCACGCGACGCCGTGCCAAGTAAACAGGAAGCCTTCGCTGCGTTCGCCTTTGCCGAGCGAGCGCCCATTGATACGCAGTTCGACATCCTCGCCGTTGGAGACGGCATAGATGTCCTTCTTGGTACCCGGTGCATAGTTCCAATGGCCGATGAGATGAGTGGCTGGTGTGGTGCTATCGACCCAGTCGCTCCACATGACCTTGTGCGCGAAGAACCCTTCCTTCGGAAGGCGCATTGCGTCGACCTCGCCGGAGCGACGGTAGTTGTTGTCGCCCCGATGGTGGGTGTTGGTGTCGGAGAAGACGATGTTGACGCCGCCGGAGCTCACCCGCTCTCCGGTGCCGGGGCGCATCCGATAGTATTCATACCAGCGGCGCACATTCTCGATTGCGTGACTGTCCTGATTGCGGTTGTAGTCAGGGGCATCCTGATGGAAAGGCGGCGTGAAAGCATCCTGGAAGAGCCTGGCGCCCTCGTCGCGTGAATACTCCATCGACCACATGGGAATACGCGCGGACTTGTTGATGTAGAGCATCTCGCCGCCGTATTCGGCAACCGTGCTGTCCAGCATTTCGCGCGCGCCGATCCCGCGGCCGCCGTACGGATCGTATGTGTCGCGCAGTGTCTTCATCTCGGCCATGTGGGCTTCGCTGATCGCGTCGTTACCGGATTCGTAGAAGAGGATGGATGGGTTGTTCCGGTTGTAGACGATGGCACCCTGCATCACTTCCTTGCGCTGTTCCCAGCGCCTGCCAGTCGCGTCCTTTTCGGAATCACCGGCAGGCATGGCCTGGGGAAGGCCGACCCGGTCGGCGGACTCGATGTCCTGCTTCGAGGGCGTGATGTGCATCCAGCGCACCATGTTGCCGCCGCTTTCCACCATGAGCGCGTTCGAAAAATCGCTGAGCCATGGAGGCACCGAGACGCCAACGGCGGGCCATTCGTTCGAGGTGCGCTGGGCATAGCCATGAACCTGCATGACGCGCCCGTTCAGGCGGATCATGCCGTGGTCGAAGGCGGTTTGCCGGAAGCCGGTGACGGTATCGACACTGTCGATGGCCTTCCCGTTTTCCAGGAGCACGGTCGTCACTTTATAGAGATAGCCGTAGCCCCAGCTCCAGAAGTGAAGCCCAAAGACGCGGGCAGAGGCGCTGAGGATCGCGGTCTCGCCCGGCTCGAGATCATGCGAGCCGCCGTCGAAGGCGGCGACGCGCGAACCGTCTGGCGCCCGGATTTCGACGCGGTAGGTTAGGTGTCGCTTGCTTCGATCGTCATTGCGGACCTGGGTTTGCGCATGGACCGTCGCGGCCTTTCCAGGAATGTCGAACGCAGCGGCCCATACATATTGCCCGGTCGTACCAAGGCCCGCCACCAGCGGTAGGGTCTGATGAACCAAACCGGTGAGATGCAGCTTCACGTTTTTGGTGATGCCGCCATAATTCACGTTGAAGTTGCGATCGTTCCACTGAAAGCCGCTGCCGCCGGCACGTTCCTTGTAACGCCAGTCATTGTCTACGCGCACGGCAATGACGTTCTCACCCGCGACCAGGGTATCAGTAATGTCCGCGCCGAAGGCCATGGCGCCGTTTTCCGCCAAGGCCACGGAGCGGCCGTTGACGAAGACTTCCGCCGCCTGCCGCACCCCTTCGAATTCGACCAGCGCGCGGCGCCCCGGATTGCCGGTCGGCAAGGTGAATCGCTTGCGATACCAGGTGATCCCAGTGGAAAGATCCTTGATGTCGCGGGCGAAGGCTTCGGTTTCGTTGAAGGCATGGGGCAGCGTCACGCGCTTCCACGCCGTGTCGTCGAAGCCGGGGACCACCGCATCGCGTATATCGCCGGTCGCCTGACGCCAGTCCCGGTTCAGGCTTAGCGTCCGGCGGGGCGAGGGCACCGCGCTCGACGCATCATGTGCGAAGGCGGCCGAGCCGGGCAGCACCGCAAAGCCGCAGGCCGACAGCGCCGTAGCCGCCAAGATGAGCGCTCCACCCTTCATACCCTTCCTCTCCCTCCAGCCGTTCCGCAGCAAGCGCGTCTGCACTTTTCTGACCAGAAAGCTATGCCAATTAGTGGTTGGCATTTTCATATGATGGGATAAGCCGAGGTCAAAGGCAAGCGCTGCGACCTTCTGCGGCGCAACTGGCCTGACCAGTGGAGGGAGAGATCGATATGCGTTCCGGAAACAGCGGCGGCAGCGTCAGCTTCCTCGCCATGGGAGCGTTGCTGTGCTGGGCACCGCAAGCCGAAGCGCGCGAAGAGATGGTGCGCCGGACGATGGCGCTCGAAGCCGATTGGGCATTTCATCTGGGCAACCTTCAGGAACGGGTGCAGGACCAGAGCTTCGATGCGTCCCGCTGGGAGAAGGTATCGTTGCCGCACAACTGGAACCGCATGGGCGGCGCTGCGCAGCGGCGCGAGGACTACCAGAACGCCAAGGGGCAGGGCTGGTATCGCCGCAGCTTCCCGACGCCGGAAAAGCTGGGTGACAGGCATGTCTGGGTACAGTTCGATGCGGCCAGCGTCATTGCCGATGTCTGGGTGAACGGTGTCCATCTCGGGCGCCACGCCGGGGCCTTCGCAGGCTTCCGGTTCGACGCGACGAAGGCGCTGAAGCAGACGGGCGACAACCTGCTGGTCGTTCGGGTGGACAACAGCTCGCCTCGGGACAAGGAATCGCCGACGGCAGACGTGATCCCGATGAACGGTGACTGGCCCATGTACGGCGGCCTCTACCGACCTGCGTCGCTGATCGTGACCGGCCCGCTGCGCATCGCCATGGAGGATTTCGGCGGTCCGGGTATCTATGCGAGCACCGAGGCTGTCGAAGGCGGCAAGGCGCGCGTCCGGGTGCTTGCGCGGTTGGAAAACGGCCTGCCGGGCTCTGCCAGGGGTACCGTGCAGACCCGGATACTCGATCGCGAAGGCAGGGTCGTGGCGGCTGCGACGGCGCCCTTCGGCATTGCCGCCGGCAGCGGATCGACGGCGCGGACGGAAGTGGAGCAGCGGTTGGCTCTTGCTGATCCGCATTTGTGGGAGGGCGTCCAGGATCCCTACCTCTACCGCGTGAACGTACGCCTGCTGGACCGCGCCGGGCGCCAGCTGGATGAAGTCGAACAGCCGCTGGGCATCCGCACGATGCGGATCGATCCGGAGACCGGGTTCTGGCTCAACGGGCGGCAGGTTCCGTTGAACGGTGTCTCGCGCCATCAGGACCGGCCCGGCAAGGGGTGGGCGATCACTCCTGCGGACATCGCGGAAGACACCGCGATCATCAAGGAAATCGGCGCCAACACGGTGCGCCTGGCTCATTACCAGCATGCGGACGAAGCCTATCGGCAGATGGATGAGGCAGGCATGGTAGTCTGGGCCGAAATCCCGCTCGTGGACCGTTCGGCGCCCTGGTACTCAGAGACGACGACCGAGGCCTTTGCCGCCAATGCCGAGCAGCAGTTGCGCGAGCTGATCCGGCAGGAATACAACCATCCCTCGATCGCGGTCTGGTCGATCGCCAACGAGGTCAATCTGGAAGCCGCCAAGGGCCGCGGCACCTCGAACGCGCGGCCTTTGCTGGAACGCTTGCAGGCGGTGGTCCATGCGGAAGATCCGGGGCGTCTTGCCACGCTGGCGGATTGCTGCGGAACCATTGCCGAGGACAACAAGCCCGGCCTCGACAGCGTGGCGGGGATCACCGACGTGATCGGGTACAATCGCTATCATGGCTGGTACGGCAACACCGTGGACCTGCTGGGCCGCGATCTCGACCGGCTCCATGCCCGCTTTCCCCGCCAACCGATCTCGATCAGCGAATATGGCGCAGGCGGCGCGCTGACCCAGCATACCGATGACCCGCAGGGCGGTCCGATCGCCGCCTTTGGGCGGCCTCACCCCGAGGAATTCCAGAGCTGGCTGCTGGAGGAAAGCTGGAAGCAAATCACGGCGCGGCCCTATGTCTGGGCAAGCTGGGTGTGGAACCTGTTCGACTTCTCGAACGAGTTGCGGCTGGAAGGCGACCTGACGGACACCAACGACAAGGGTCTGGTTACCTTCGACCGCAAGACCCGCAAGGACGCGTTCTATCTCTACAAGGCCAACTGGTCATCGGAGCCGACCCTCCATCTGGCGGAGCGGCGCCATGTAGCGCGGCCCTATCCGGTCGTGGACGTGAAGGCCTATGCCAATACCGGGACGGTCAGTCTCACCTTGAACGGCACGCCGCTCGGCAAGGCACGCTGTAAGGTCGGCATCTGCCGCTGGCCCGGTGTGGCGCTGGCACCGGGAGAAAACCGGCTGGAAGCGAGCGGGACGCGCGACGGCAAACGGGTTTCCGATGCCGTGGTCTGGACCTTCGAGGGCAAGCCCGGCCTCTACCACATCCGCGCGGGAACGCTTGAGCAGCAGCGCGGCGGGGACGGCGTGCTCTGGGGATCGGACGTCTTCTCGACGGGGGGCGAGGGGCATTCCCGCGACCGTCCATCGATGTCGCGCGGCGGCGAGCCGGGGCCGGTGCGGCCGGTACTGGGTACGCAAAACCAGGCGGCTTATGGAAGCTGGCGCGAAGGTGACTTCAGCTACGCGATTCCCGTCCCGAACGGCCGCTACAAGGTCCGGCTCCACTTCTTCGAGCCGGACGAGAAGCTCGGCATGGGCGCGCGGCAGTTCGAGGTTCTGGCGGAAGACCGGAAAGCAGCTAGGATCGACGTTTGCCGTGACGCGAAAGCATCCTGGACCGCGTTGACCCGCGATATCGCGGTGACCGTTGCTGATGGCAAGCTCGATCTGGCATTCAAGCCTATCGTCGGTTCTGCAATCGTCTCGGGCATCGAGGTGCTGCCGGAATGAAAAAGGGGCCGGTCCTTGAGGGACCGGCCCAATGCCCGTCGAGGTTCCCGCCTCTTGGGGCGATGCCGCGGCGCCGGGAGGAGTGGCGCGGCGGCGGTTTCGATCAGAAGTTGTAGTTGAAGCGATGGCCGCCATAGCGGCTGTAGTCGCGCGGCACGTAGCCTTGGATCGCCGTCGTGCCGTAGCGGTTCGATACATCGTTGATCAGGTAGCGGTAGTGCTGATTGAACAGATTGTTGACGAAGGCCATGACCTGCCACGACTTGTCCTGCGCGCGCAGACCCAGCGCCGCATTGACCATCGCGTAGGCAGGCTGAATCGTGCGGGGGGTCTGGTCGAGCGGCACGGTTCTGGTCTGCCAGGTCACAGCCGCCTGCGAGACGAGTTCCAGCGGACCCTGGCCGAGCGGAAGGGCGTAATCGACATTGCCCGCCATCTTCCACCGAGGTGAAAGCAGCGTGGCCTTGCCCGAGAGATCCTGACGGGCAGGGGTTCCGGTACAGCCCTGCGCGGCGGTCTGGTTGACGTAGCAGGCAGCGCCCTCGAAGCTCAGGAACTTGGCATCGAGGTAGGTCAACGATGTGTTTACGGTGAGGCCTTGCAGCGGCCTGGCCGAAGCCTCGACTTCGACGCCGCGAATGCGGACCTTGCCGAATTACGGACGAGCTCAGACAGGCATTCATAGTGTACGTCGTCAGCCATAACCGTCCGATGGCGGATATCCTGGCTCCGACACGTAAGCCCCTCGAAGAAGAATTTGCGCGTGGGTTCGAGGGGATGACTGAGGACCCCTCCCGTTGGAGGCACTGCTTGACGCTCGTGAAACGTTGATCGCCAAGATCATCGGCGAGATGCCAGGCGATCATCGGCGCTTTTTGATGAGTTTCAAGCGAGGTGAGCCCGACTGGACTTTGCTTGACGTCCCGGCCGCAGCAGATTTGCCAGCTGTACGGTGGAAGCAGCAAAACCTGAAGCAATTGTCGGAAGTTCAGCGCAGCGAACTGACAGCAAGGTTGGAAAAGGTGCTTGCGGACTCCTAACCTCTCCTATTCACCGGGGCGGCCAGGAGGGTTGGCGGGAGTAGCGTAAGGTTCTGTTCTGAAGTAGGAAATTGGGTGTCTAAGCCATCCCTTCTCCGGGACAGGAAAAGCCACGGGCCACAC